>Ga0154471_191_pt4 | contig 14144 bp, 11 predicted proteins | sample RifGroC2_FD_115950 | JGI IMG/M metagenome (GOLD analysis project Ga0154471, IMG submission 115950) | Geobacteraceae bacterium GWC2_53_11
CGTCTGCTGTCTGGTGCTGTATTCCGTTATCCGGGAAGACCTTCGCCGTGGCGAAATACTCCACGCTACCAACCTTGCCGGCACGGTTCTTAAGTCTACCCGCTATGCCATGCATAAATCCGACCGCGAAACCCTTGCCACAATCATCCGTAATGTGGGTGAACAACGCGGAGTCGATCACGTCAGGATATTTAACAAGAAAGGTATTGTGAGTTTTTCGGCCAGACCGGCTGAGATTGACCGCCAGGTGGACAAACAGGCGGAAGGATGCGTCGTTTGCCACAAGGGGGCCGTGCCGGTCACCAACCTTGGGGAAATGCAGCAGGCACGCACGTTCAAAAATGCGGATGGCATGGATGTCATAGCAATTACGGCGCCCATCTACAATGATCCGGACTGCTCATCAGCCGCATGCCACGTTCATTCACCCGGCCAGAGAATTCTCGGCACACTGGATATTGGCCTGTCACGGGCGGAACATTCCCGTTCGCTGGCGCTGCTGATGATTCAGATGGTCATTTTTACCTTGATGAGCCTCATTCTTACGATTGGCGGGGTAACCGCACTGTTGCGCCGGAATGTGTTTCTTCCGATCAAGGCATTGCGGGATTATGTCGAATCATCTGCGGCAACGAGTGAAAAGCCGGAGCCACCGCCGCATCTGCCCCATGATCTTGACATTATTGCCAACGGTTACTACAACGTGAATGTGCGCGCCGGTAACAAAAAAGGTTCAGATGAACCAGGGCATTTGTAAGTTTGAAGTAATATGCCGTGTTTCTCTGGCAGAAAATAACTTCATCAGCTTGGTTAGGGAAATACGTGCCGAATATGCATGAACAGCAGTCGTCGATCGAAATACTCCAACAGGAATTGACCAGGGAAATACACCGGTTGAACCGCCTTTCGACCCGTGGTATTCTTGCGCTGGCGCTGTTTCTTGCGGTCGGTACGCTTGCCTGGTGGGGATTCACCTTTCTTCCCTCGCCCGGCAGTGTCACTGCAGTTCTTGGTAAGCCTCCCTCAGCACGCATTATCAGCATAGCGCTCTTGCTCTATACGTTTTCCGCCCTTATACTGAGTCTCTCCCGTATGGCAGCGGGTATTGAACATAAAAGCAGTTTCTGTCATGTGGGCTTTCTGACCGGTTTTTTTCTTTTTTATTATTTTGCTCAAGCGCTGGAAGAAAATTACTGGGCGGTACTAGGGGCGGGCATTACCATTCTGGGTGTGGAAAGTTACCGGATCTGGACTTGGTGTGCTGAAGGAATAACCAAAAAGCAGGAAGATCTTGCGTATGTAACCAGAACCGGCAAGCCCCCGCTTCAGGAGTAAACGAATGCTCATCCCCATCTCCCAAAGAAGTGAACCGTACTGTTGAACGACTTCCTCGACCTCTTCATATCCTATCTCACTGTGGAAAAAGGACTTTCGGAGAACACCCGGAGTGCCTATAGCCGCGACCTTGCCCGATATCTGGACTTTCTTGAAAAAGGGGGGCGGCATAAACCGTCCGATGTTACCCCGTCTGATATTGCCGCCTTCATGGGCACGCTGCAAAAAATGGACATCGGCCCGCGCAGTCGTGCCCGCTGTCTGTCTGCCATCCGCATGTTTCACAGATTCCTGATGATTGAAAACTACGCTGACTGCAATCCGGCCACGATCATTGAGGCGCCCAGGACGTTGCATAAGCTGCCGCAATTTCTGGATGGCCGCGAAGTTGACGCCCTGTTTGCCGCGTGCAAGGGAGAGCGGGGCGAGGATCTGCGCGACCGGGCCATGCTGGAGCTGCTCTACGCAACCGGGCTGCGGGTATCGGAGCTGGTTAACCTCAAATTACGCGAAATAAATCTTGATTCCGGCTATCTGATGACGCTTGGCAAGGGGAACAAGGAACGGCTGGTGCCGATCGGTGAATCGGCCCGTGACCATGTTGCCGTGTATCTGGAACGGGTGCGGACACCGCAGGATCCAGAGCGGCAGAACGATTTCCTGTTTCTGTCCCGCCTGGGGGATGCCATGAGCCGTCAGGCGTTTTGGAACATTATCAAGAAGCGGGCGCAGATGGCGGCTATCCGTAAGAATATCTCGCCCCACACCCTGCGGCATTCGTTTGCCACCCACCTGCTGGAAAACGGCGCGGACTTGCGCAGTGTGCAGATCATGCTGGGACACGCCGATCTTGCCACCACGCAGATTTACACCCATGTTACCCGCGAGCGGCTGAAACGCCTGCATGAACAGATACATCCGCGGGGGTGAGCCGTCGTAGAGTGCCACCCTTCGTTCAGTGCAGATTTATTGACACCTCAGTCTAATCAGACTACAATTCATAACTTATCGTAAGTTGCTGAAATCTAATGATCAAGTGGCGAATTCATATATGGCTGAACAACCGGGAAGCAAGCAGGAACAGCATACACTTACGTATTTGAGCCGGTTCGGATCAAATCTTCTTGATTCTCTGGTCAAGGCGTTTTCCAATCCGGAGACGGCCCGCCGCAATCGCTTTATTCTGCTTGTCTCAACTGCATTGCTGCTTACCCTCACGATACTTCCCTCCCAGCATACCTACAAGCTTTCCTATAAAGTCGGTGATATTGCCACCTCCGATATCCGGGTAACTCAGGACCTGCTTGTTGAAGACAAGGCGCTGACGGAACAGCGCCGGAAAGACGCCGCCAATAACGCACCGGTCGTGTACAATCTGAACGATCAGGTTGCGGGCGCTCTTAATGACAAGCTGCAACAGACTCTTGCAATCATACATGCAAGCCGTGCGGCAAACCCGGAGAAAAACATTTCTCAGTGGCGGACACAGCTGATGCCGCTGCTTGATACCGATTTGAGCGAAGCTGAGATTCTGGCACTGACCAGGATAAAATCGGATAAGCAGTTTCTGGCACGCTCCTCGGACCTGTTGAATAATCTGTATCAACGGAAAATTGTTCTTGATGGCAAGGTCTTCCAAACCGACATCCGTCGAGGACTTGAAATATCTGATAACAATGGTCATCCAATCGGCGGCGGAGACCTTTCTACGGCAGTTACCGAGATCGCGGAAGCACGGATGATCGTCGGTTCCTGGGAATTCAAGGGGGTTGGCACACCTGCTGACAATGCCCGTATTTCTGCCGTCATTGCCAGGATTCTGCTTCCCAACCTGTTCTATAACCGTGAGGCTTCGGAGGCGCGCTCCAACAGCGCCATGGAAACGGTGCGACCGGTGCTGTTCAAGTTGCAGAAAGGGGAGATGGTCGTACGGGTTGGCGAGCGCATCACTCCGGAACAGGCCCATAAAATCCAGGCTGTTTTCGGTAACCAGCGGGCCGGTAGCTGGCTTTTTACTGCGTTCGGAACATTTGCCCTCATCCTCGTACTGTTCTATTTTCCGTATCGTTTTGCCTGCAAGAATATTCGTAAATTTAACCCAACCAACAAAGATGTCCTGATAATTTCTCTTTTGATCTCCCTCAGTTTTGTCTGCTTCAAAACCGCACTTCTGATAACCCATAACATCGGTTCGGTTTTCCCCTCAGTTAATGATGCAAGTTATTTTTACCTGTTTCCGTTTGCCGCCGGAGCGATGATTGTCAGGATTTTCATCAACTCCGAAGTTGCCCTTGTTTATTGTGCCATCCTCGCCCCCTTGCTTGGCATCATGTTTGATAATAATATGCTGGTGGTGATCTATTCGCTGCTGGGAAGTATTGTCGGGGCTCACGGCGTGCGCCATTGCAGCAGCCGGGGTACGATCTATGCCGCCGGAATCAAGGTCTCGGTCGTCAACCTTGCTCTGGCGCTGTCGTTCCAGACCTTTAATAATGCGATCTTTACGACGCAAACTATCTATATCCTGTTTTTTGCGCTGCTCAGCGGGTTCATCAGCGCGGGATTTGTATCGAGCTTTATTCCGCTTATCGAAACCCTCTTCCAGTATACGACCGACATCAAGCTGCTGGAACTGGCAAACCTCAATTCCCCGGTACTTCGTGAGCTGATGGTCAAAGCTCCCGGCACCTATCATCACAGCGTTGTTGTCGGTAATCTGGTGGAGGCGGCTGCCGAGTCAATCGGTGCCAACCCCCTCCTGGCGCGGGTTGCCGCGTACTACCACGATATCGGCAAGGCTGCGAAGCCGCTCTATTTCATTGAAAACCAGGCCGGTGAAGAGAATCGCCATGACAAGCTGACGCCAAGCATGAGTGCGCTGATCCTGATTTCGCACATCAAGGAAGGTGTTGAACTGGCCCGCGAACACCGGTTGGGACAGCCCATCATCGATATTATCCGTCAGCATCATGGGACTGCGCTGATCAAGTTTTTTTATGAGCGCGCCAAGAGTCAGGCAACCGCCGGACAGATTGTTGAAGAGAAGGATTTTCGCTACCCCGGCCCCAAACCGCAGACACGTGAGGCAGGCATTGTCATGCTGGCTGACTGCGTCGAGGCAGCTTCCCGTACCCTGGTGAACCCGACTCCGGATCGTATCCAGGGGATGGTACAGAATATCATCAACAGGATTTTTACCGACGGTCAGCTTGACGAGTGCGAGCTCACCCTGAAAAACCTTCATGAAATAGCCAAGAGTTTCACCGTCATATTGAACGGCATCTTTCATCACCGGATCGAATATCCCGAGCCCGTCTCCAAGGGGGGCGACCGCAGAAAGCCTGAGCCTCGTGAGCAGGTAAAATTAGACCATGGAGCGGAACCGCATGTTGATACTGTTGAACAATCGTCAGAAGAAGCAGCGCTTCAAGAGCCGGCAGCTCAAAAAAGTGGCGGAGAAAATCTTAAGCGCCTTGGGATGTCCTGACACGACGGAACTGTCCGTATCCATCGTCGGCGACCGTTCCATCAGGATTATCAACCGGGAGTATCTTGCCAAGGACCGACCGACCAACGTGATTTCGTTTTCCCTCCAGGAAGGCGATTGCAGCGGCATCAATCCTGATGCGCTGGGTGACGTGATCATTTCGGCGGATACCGCGGCTCGCGAGGCAGAAGAAGGCGGCATGGAATTCTTTGAGCGTCTGTCATTCCTGCTGATGCATGGTATCCTCCACCTGTGCGGATATGACCATGAGCGGAGCGGTGAGGCGGAAGCTGTTAAAATGCAGCAGAAGGAGCAGCAGCTATTCAAAATCCTGAAGAAGGAAGGGTTATTGTTAAGCCCGACCGGTTTATAGAATCAGCCAACTGTGCCATCGAAGGAATCCTGCATGCTGCCCGTACGGAAAAGCATATGCGGATTCACTTCATTGCGGCAATTGGGGTGCTGCTGGTTGTACTGTTTCTGAAGGTGTCTCCATTGGAGTTTGCCCTGCTTGCGCTGTCAATTCTGGCGGTGCTCTGCGCCGAGATGTTCAATACCGCCATTGAAGCGGTTGTCGATCTCGTCTCTCCCGGCTACCATCCGTTGGCTAAAATCGCCAAGGATACGGCGGCCGGGGCCGTACTTATTACCGCTTGCGGTGCTGCCATCATGGGGTACCTGATCCTGGCAAAATATGTAATGCCGCGTTATGGGGAGGTTCTTTCAATGTTTGGCACTGCGTCTGACATGGGCACGGTTGTTTCGATACTGATTGTGGTTATCGTCGTTATTATCGTCAAGAGTTTGACCGGCACCGGCACCCCGCTTCATGGCGGCATACCGAGCGGCCACGCAGCCGTGGCCTTTTCAATTGCCACTGCGGTATCGCTTAACACCAAAGACCCGCTGATATCCGGGTTGTCGATTGCGTTGGCTTTGATGGTTAGCCACTCGCGGCTGCTGATGCGAATTCACTCGATGCGTGAAATTGTCATCGGCGCAAGTATCGGTGCCGGAATTACGCTGCTGGTGCTGCAACTTTTCAAGATGTATGCCTGATAAACTCCGAGGAGCGTTTATATGAGAACGCGAATTAAAGAAATTCTAGAGCAGGGTGCCGGGTCGGTACCCTGCTCTTTTTCCGGTTGGGTGCGGTCGGTCCGAGCCTCAAAAGGGATCTGCTTTATTGTGCTGAATGATGGCTCGACGCTGGACGGAATACAGGTGGTTGCGGAATCCGTACTGCTGAATTTTGACGACATTTGCCGTATTGGAACCGGCACTGCTCTGACCGTGTCGGGGGTATTGGTGGAATCTCCCGCATCAGGCCAGAAATGGGAGCTCGCGGCGCAAACGGTAGAAGTGATCGGGCTGGCCGATGAAACCTATCCGCTCCAGAAAAAGCGGCATACCTTCGAATACCTGCGCACCATCGCCCATCTCCGCCCCCGCACCAACACCTTCGGGGCGGTATTCCGGTTGCGATCCCGGCTTGCCCAGGCGATTCACCGTTTCTTTGCCGATGACGGTTTCCTGTATGTCCACACTCCCATCATCACGTCCAGCGATTGCGAAGGGGCCGGTGAGCTGTTCCGGGTCACCACGCTTGATGCGGCGGAGCCTCCCATGCTGGATAATCAGCCCGACTTCGGCCAGGATTTTTTCGGCCAGAAAACCGGCCTGACGGTCAGCGGCCAGCTGGAGGGGGAGTTGTACGCCCTTGCCTTCGGCGATATATACACGTTCGGGCCGACGTTCCGGGCGGAAAATTCCAATACGGCCCGGCACGCGTCAGAATTCTGGATGATCGAGCCGGAGATGGCGTTTGCCAATCTGGCTGATGACGCCGATCTGGCGGAAAAATTCATCAAGTATCTCTGCCGATTCGCGCTTGAAGAGTGTGCCGAGGATATGGCGTTTTTCGACAAGCATATTGAAAACGGCCTGATTGAGCGCATTAGCAAGGTGGCAGAAGCCGATTTCGCCCGGATGGAATACTCGGAAGCAATTGAGCGCCTTCAAAATTCCGGCGTAACGTTTGCCTATCCGGTGGAGTGGGGGCTGGATCTCCAGACAGAGCATGAACGGTACATCACCGAACGGATTATCGGCGGACCGACGTTCATTCTCAATTATCCCAAAGACATCAAGGCATTTTACATGCGCCAGAACGATGATGGCCGCACCGTAGCCGCCATGGACCTGCTGGTGCCCAAGGTTGGGGAAATCATCGGCGGTAGCCAGCGCGAGGAGCGGCTGGATCGTCTGGAGTCTCGCATGGCTGAGCTGGGCATCGCCGGGGAGCCGCTCTGGTGGTATCTGGACAGCCGCCGCTGGGGAAGCTGCCCGCACGCCGGGTTCGGTCTCGGCTTCGAACGATTGGTCATGTACCTCTCCGGGATGGAGAATATCCGCGATGTCATACCGTTTCCACGCACACCGAGGCACTGTGAATTCTAGCCATGCACATTTTCTGTCTTGAAATCCATCTCTCTCTGCCGTCCCATTCGTTGAAAGAAAAACGAGGCATCGTCAAAAGTATCCTTGGGCGGGCCAGAAACCGTTTCAACGTGGCCTGTGCCGAGGTTGACCGGCAGGATAACGTCTCGGTCGGCGTGCTTGCCTTTGTAACCGTCAGTCCTGATAAACAGATTCCCCGGCAGGCGCTGGAACGGGTGGAGGAGTGGATCTACGAGGGGTGGCCTGATGTTGAGATAACCGGGTCGGATATCTCCGAAATATGACCGGCTTCTCTTCTTGCTCCGACGATAAACCTTGAAACTGTTGCCCGCTTCGGTGTATAAATAGCGCTTGTCCAAGTTGCTTCTACAACATCCGGCTCTTGTATATAACCTGTTGAAGTTCCTCTGTAATAGCCGCTGCGCGGCCGACACATCAATTAATCAGAATCTCCTGGAGTATGCGTGAAAATCTGTTCGCTGGCGAGCGGCAGCAAAGGCAACTGTCTGTATCTTGAGACCGGGGATACCCGCGTCCTGATAGATGTCGGTCTGTCGTTGCGCGAGACGTTGCTCCGCATGGAGGCGGTCGGTATTGATGCCTCTGGTGTTCATGCGGTGCTGGTCACTCACGAACATATCGATCATATCCGCAGCGCCGGTTCGTTTGCCCGCAAGTTCAACGTGCCGGTGTTTGCCAGCCATCTGGTGCGCGCCAAGGCGGACAAGTATTTCAAGAAAACCGTGGTGAACGAGTTTGAAGCCGGTTCGGCGCTTTCCTTCAGGGATGTCCGGATCGATCCCGTTCCCATTACCCACGACAGTTGCGACCCGGTCGGTTTCGTGGTCGAGTCCCGCGAGGGGAGGGCGGCTTCCGTGACCGACCTGGGCATCGTCACCCGTCTGATAACCGAGAAGCTGCGCGGTTGCCGCTTTCTCAACCTGGAATCGAATCACGACGTGGACATGCTGATGAACGGTCCCTATCCGTGGGAGCTGAAGCAGCGCATCAAATCCCGACACGGACATATCTCCAACGAAGAATCGCTGGCTCTGCTGCACGAACTCGCTCATGAAGGGCTGGAAGCCCTGGTAATGGCCCATTTGTCCGAGGTGAACAACCACCCGGAACATGTGGTTAAAACCACGGAATCTTTTCTTCGCGACCAGAATGTCTGTGCGCCAAATATTGTGATCGGCGACCAGTACCGGGCCAGCGCGGTCATGGAATTATAAAAACATTTAAATCCGCCACGGAGACACAGAGACACAGAGAAACAGTTTTTGCTTTAGAAGTTCTCCGTGGCTCTGTGTCTCTGTGGCTATATCAAAATTAAAATCAGGAGTTAGTGCATGATCCCACGTTATACCCGCGCCGACATGGCAAAAATCTGGGAACCGGAGAACCGGTTCCGCATCTGGCTTGAGATTGAAACCCTGGCCTGCGAGGCCCAGGCCGAACTGGGAGTCATTCCCAAGGAAGTCGTGCCGGTTATCCGCGAGAAGGGTAATTTCAACATTGAGCGGATTGATGCCATCGAAGCCGAAGTAAAGCATGACGTTATCGCTTTTTTGACCTCCGTTGCCGAGTTTGTCGGTCCCGAGGCCCGTTTTATCCATCAGGGAATGACCTCATCCGATGTGTTGGATACCTGTCTGTCGGTACAGATGGTTCAGGCAGCCGATGAACTCTTGGCTGACCTGGACATGCTGCTGGAATCGCTTAAGGTGCGAGCCATGGAACACAAGGAGACGGTCTGTATGGGGCGTTCCCACGGCATTCATGCCGAGCCGGTTACCTTCGGCCTCAAACTGGCCTCCTTCCACGCCGAAATGCAGCGCAACCGCACCCGCCTTCAGGCTGCCCGCGAGAACATCGCCACCGGTGCCATATCAGGCGCGGTCGGCACCTTTGCCAATATAGATCCCTTCGTGGAAGAGTATGTTTGCGGCAAGATGGGGCTCACACCGGAGCCGGTTTCAAGCCAGGTTATTCCACGTGACCGACATGCCGAATACTTCTGTGTGCTGGCAATCATCGCTTCATCAATAGAGCGCATCGCCATCGAAGTCCGCCACCTGCAGCGTACCGAAGTGCTTGAGGCTGAAGAGCAGTTCACCAAAGGTCAGAAGGGGTCGTCGGCCATGCCGCACAAGCGCAACCCGATCCTCTCCGAGAACCTGACCGGTCAGGCCCGTTACGTGCGCGCCATGTGCATTCCGGCTCTGGAGAACGTAGCCCTCTGGCACGAGCGCGATATTTCGCACTCTTCGGTGGAACGTTACATCGCTCCCGATGCCACCGTGGCCCTGGATTTCTCCCTGCGTCGTCTCAACGGCCTGATTCGCAACCTGGTGGTCTATCCGGAAAATATGCTGCGGAATCTCAATCAGATGAAGGGGCTCGTGTTTTCCCAGAAGATCCTGCTCGATTTGACCCAGTCCGGCGTGTCGCGCGAGGATTCCTACCGTCTGGTGCAGAAAAACGCCATGAAGGTATGGGAACAGGGTGCTGACTTCCAGACCGAACTGCTGGCTGACCCGGAAGTTGTCGGAGCGCTCGGTGAAGCGAAAATTCGTGAAGCCTTTAATCTCAACTACCATCTGAAACATGTCGATACCATCTTTAAACGTGTATTCGGTGTCTAAACTTTTCAGTTTCATACAGGGTTTCCTCCAGGTCCGGGACGGCGACGGTTTTCTGCTGTTCTGGGCCAAGGAAATCCTGGGGGCGCTGCTGATTCTGGCGCTGTTCTGGATGCTGGCTCACCTGGTTGTCATGGCATTGAACAAGTGGGGTAAACGCCTGACCGCCTTTACCTCCACCGATCTTGATGACCGTGTCCTGCAGCGCGTGATTCCGTATGTGTCGCGGCTGTCCATCGTGTTGGGCTTCTATCTGGCAATTCGCTCGCTGCCGCTGCCTGAGAAGTTGATTTTGATCGTCTCCGGCTTCATCTATATCGTCCTGGTCGTGATCGTGTGCAGCCTGATCTATCATGCCCTTGGCGAACTGATGAATTGGTACGTTGCCGGACAGCAGGATTCTGCCGGTGCCGTCATGTCGCGCCAGATGATGCCGGTGGCAGAAAAGATCGTGTCGCTGTTTTTGATGGGCGCGGCACTGCTCGTTATTTTGAAGCATTTCAATTACGATATTTTTTCGCTGGTGACCGCGCTCGGCATCGGATCGCTGGCCATCGGTATGGCGGCCAAGGATACGCTGGCCCACATGATTTCCGGCTTTACCATCATGCTGGATCGCCCGTTCCGCATCGGCGACCGCATCCAGTTGGTCGGCGGACAGATCGGTGATGTGGCCGACATCGGCCTGCGCAGTACCAAGATAAAAACCCTGGATAACCAGTTGCTGATTATCCCCAATTCGGATCTGTGCAATACGATGCTGACGAACCAGGCCTTCCCGAACAGTCGTGCCAAGGGGCGCATCAACATCGGCGTGGCGTACGGGAGTGATGTCGATCAGGTCAAGGCGCTGCTGGTAGCAACGGCCGTGGAAATAGACGGTGTGCTGCCGGATCCTGCTCCGGAATCCTATTTCGTCAGTTTTGGCGATTCCGCTCTCAACATGGCGCTCTTCTTCTGGGTTGAAGAGTACGGCACCCTGTTTGCTGCCACAGATCAAATCAATTCCCTTATCCTCAAACGTTTTGCAGAACACTCTATCGAAATTCCGTTCCCGATCAGAACGGTGATAATGCACAAAGGAACAGACTGACATGGCCACTAGAATTGAAGTAGCGCTGAAAGAGGGCGTGCGTGACGCCCGGGGCGAACGGATCAAGCGTGAAATAGAGCACTTTCTGCATCTTGACGTTAAGGATGTCCGTACGCTTGACGTGTACACAGTTGACACACAGCTTGTTGGCGATGAGCCGGAGCGGGTTGCCGCCGGTCCTTTCAGTGATCCGGTTATTCAGGGGTGGAGCATCAATAAGCCGCTGGCTGCCGGATTCGATTTTGCCGTGGAAGTCGGCTTTCGCCCCGGCGTTACCGACAACGTCGGTCGCACCGCCCGCGAGGCGGTGGCCTATCTGACCGGTCGTCCGTTTGCCGCAGGTGACGGTGTCTATTACTCGGTGCAGTACCTCCTGAAAGGGAAGTTGAACGTGGCCGATGTGGAGAAGATTGCCACCGGCCTGCTCTGTAATACGCTCATCCAGCGCTACAGCATTCTGTCCGCCGCCGATTTTGCTGCCAGGGGCGGTTTCCCCGTTGCAGTGCCAAAAGTCAGCGGTGAAACAAAAGCCGAAGTTCGGGAAATAGATCTGGAAGTCTCCGATGAAGAGCTGATGAAAATCAGCAAGGAGGGCGTACTGGCGCTAACCCTCGACGAGATGAAGATCATCCAGGCGCAGTACCGCGACCCGAAGGTGCTGGAGGCGCGCAAGGAGTTCGGACTTGGCGCGAAGCCGACCGACGTGGAGCTGGAATGTCTTGCCCAGACCTGGTCGGAGCACTGCAAACACAAGATCTTTGCCGGTACCGTGCAGTACGAGGATGAAAAAGGGAACAAGCAGGAGATCAAATCCCTGTTCAAATCGTTCATCCAACGCACTACCAAGGATGTCCGCGAGCGGATGGGGGACAAGGATTTCTGTCTCTCCGTGTTCAAAGACAACGCGGGAGTTATCAAGTTTAACGAGAAACACTCACTGGTGTTCAAGGTGGAAACCCATAACTCCCCGTCGGCGCTGGATCCTTACGGCGGAGCGTTGACCGGCATCGTTGGCGTCAACCGTGACCCGTTCGGCACCGGCCAGGGTTCAAAACTGATCTTTAACACTGATGTCTTCTGCTTTGCCGATCCGTTTTACGCTAAGCCGTTGCCGAGTCGTCTGCTGCACCCGCGCCGCATCTACGAAGGTGTTGTGGAAGGGGTCGAGCATGGAGGCAACAAGAGCGGCATCCCGACTGTCAACGGCTCCCTTGTCTTCGACGAGCGCTTCGCCGGCAAACCGCTGGTGTTTTGCGGCACCGCAGGGCTGATGCCTGCGGTCGTCAATGGCCAGCCGGGGCACGACAAGTATATCAAAGCGGGCGACCTGATCGTCATGACCGGCGGCCGCATCGGCAAGGATGGTATCCACGGAGCCACCTTCTCATCGGAAGAGTTGAACGAAAACTCGCCGGTAACCGCTGTGCAGATCGGTGACCCGATCACCCAGAAGCGGATGTTTGACTTCCTGATCCGGGCCCGCGACAAGGGTCTTTACCGCTTCATCACCGATAACGGCGCGGGCGGCTTGTCATCCTCCATCGGCGAGATGGCGGGCGAATGCGGCGGCTGCCGCATGGATCTGGCCAAGGCGCCGCTCAAATACCCCGGCCTCAATCCGTGGGAAATCCTGATTTCGGAAGCGCAGGAACGAATGTCGCTGGCTGTGCCCCCCGAGCAGATCGACGAATTCCTCGCCATGGCGGAGCGCTTCGGTGTCGAGGCTACGGTCTTGGGAGAATTTACCGACAACGGCGTATTCCACATGATGTACGGGGAGAAGACGGTTGCCTGGCTCCCCATGGAGTTCATGCATGAAGGTCTGCCACCGATGCAATTGCCGGCCAAGTGGACCCCGCCGCAGCATGCCGAGCCGATGCTGGATGAGAAGGGTGATTATACCGATGATCTGAAGAAGCTGCTGTCGGCGCTGAATATCTGCTCCAAGGAATCCGTTGTCCGCCGCTATGACCATGAAGTGCAGGGTGGCTCCGTTGTCAAGCCGTTCAGCGGCGTCTGTAACGACGGCCCCTCAGATGCGGCGGTGGTCAGGCCGCTCCTCGATTCGTTTGAAGGCGTTGTCACGGCCCACGGCATCTGCCCCCGCTATTCGGATATCGATACCTATCATATGACCGCCAACGCCGTTGACGAGGCGCTGCGCAACTATGTGGCGGTCGGCGGTTCGCTGGATCTGGTCGCCGGTCTGGACAACTTCTGCTGGTGCGATCCGGTCCTGTCGGAGAAAACCCCTGATGGCGACTACAAAATGGCCCAGCTGGTGCGTTCCAATCAGGCTCTCTACGATGTCTGCATGGAGTACAACCTGCCGCTGATTTCCGGCAAAGACTCCATGAAAAACGACTTCTACGACGGCACCACCAAGATATCGATCCCGCCGACGCTGCTCTTCTCCGTCATCGGCAAAATGGATGATGCCCGCAAAGCGGTGACCATGGATGTCAAACGTCCGGGGGACATTGTTTATCTGCTCGGCAAAACCGGTGATGAACTTGGGGGGTCGGAATATCTGGCGCTCTCCGGTGCGATCGGCAACAAGGTGCCCCATGTTGATACAGCCAGGGCGTACAAACGCTACCAGGCGTACCACGAGGCGGTCAACCAGAAGGTAGTCGCCTCCTGTCACGACCTTTCCGATGGCGGGCTTGCCGTTGCCTCAGCCGAATCCGCCTTTGCCGGCGGCTTCGGTATGAACATTGATCTTTCGCGTGTCCTCTGGAAAGGTGACACAGCGGGCAAGGGGGATTGCACGCTGCTCTTCTCCGAGTCCGCGTCACGTCATCTGGTAACAGTGCATCCTGAACAGCGCGAGCAGTTTGAGACCATCATGAACGGCAACTGTTTTGCCTCGATCGGAGTTGTAACGGAAGAGCAGGTTCTTGCGATCACCGGGACCAACGGAGATCATGTCGTTACCGCCGATCTGGCTGAATTGAAAGAAGCATGGCAGGTGACATTACGGGATCTGTAACTCCGCCTGTGTTGGAGAGTATCCACCATACCCTGAAAACCGTGTTCGGTTTTCACCAGTTCCGTGCTCCGCAGCAGGAGGTCATCGAACGGGTTGTGGCGGGTGAAGATGTCTTTCTGGTCATGCCGACCG
>Ga0154471_114_pt1 | contig 14072 bp, 15 predicted proteins | sample RifGroC2_FD_115950 | JGI IMG/M metagenome (GOLD analysis project Ga0154471, IMG submission 115950) | Geobacteraceae bacterium GWC2_53_11
AAAACAGCAGTTACGTCAATAATATCAGACTGTTATACCCAGTTACTAAAACAACGATTATGCCGGGCACGATGCTAAAAAGCCCGACAGACTCCTAGGAGATTCTGAAACTACAAAAGCCTTCCGTGAATTCAATTCCAGCTTATCTGGTCTCTGTAGCAAGTACAACCCACATGACAGCGCAGATTTAGATAACTTTAACAACGACGTATTCTTTATCGGACAAAAAAAGGATGCTCTCTACAAGAAACTTAGCGCACTTTTTACTGGTGATAGCGGTGCATCAGGAAGCGTGACCATCTAACTAAGCATGGAGAGCATAAGGGACAGGCTGATTATTGATTGGAAGAGCAGGGAGTCAATATGTAGCCTGTCCCCTTTAGAGGCTTTTTCCCCTTTAGAGACTTCAGAGGGACACAAATCAAGCGGATTTTCTCCGCCGCTCTTCTTCCCAACCGATGCAGGCAAGCTGAACCGTACGCGGTATGGGTCGCGCACCGGAGCCATAGGCACTTATAGTGCGTACGGTAACACCCAGCTCACGGCTTGCAGCAGCAAGGGAGAGGTTGTTCCGGATTCGCCAGACAGTAAAGCGGTCTGCCGGGGTTTCCGAACGCTGATCGAGCATGTCGGCAAAGAGCGTGTCAGCGCCGATCTGAATGTCAAACTGAGGCCACTCAGCTTCCCAACCGTATTCACCCAGGATAGCCCCGGAGAATGCGACAGGATCGCGAAGCAGGGCAAGACCCGATAATGAAAAAATGAACTCCTTCATGTTTACCACACCGCTGGAACCATCAACGAAGCTGATATTGAGGCAATAATCAGCGGCAGGAGTTACAGCTGTCAGTCTTGGGCGGGTTATCCGTGCAGCATGTGCCATGAGTTTATCAACTCCTCTCTGTTGTCAGCTATCCATTTCAAAGCATGACGCAGAACCTTTGCAGGCGCAGAGCCATCCATAATGTCCAGCGTTACAAGATTTATTACCGCTTCAAAATCAGGCCCCATAAGATGCACGTGAGGAGGATTGTGATCCTTCTCCCTCAAGGTAATCCTGAAATTTGAAAAACGATATTTTGTCGTCATGGAATAAAAATATAGAAATATTTTCTACATGTCAAGGCGAGAAAAAGGAAATGACCCAATCGGGTAGCCGAGTTTTGTTTTGACTGAACCCACAATTAATGTATATACAATAATTGCAATCTGGGACGAAACAAGCGGCAAATAAACCTTGGTATCTGGCAAAAAACAAAGGGTCATCACTAGAGCCCACAAAAACGAAAGGGAGGCTTACCATGCCTGGTTTGAAAAAGAATTCAAAGACTGACTGGGAACGCGTGCAGCGTGACGCTGCAACCGACACCCCTATTACATACGATCCCGATACAGACCTGTACGACCCTAACGATCCGGCACAGGTGCAAAATTTCTTTGCATCGGCAAAAGTTGTTCGCAAACCTGGCAGGCCGAAGGCAGAGACGACCAAGATCCCTACTGCCATCCGTTTATCAGCAGATGTCGTCGAATACTTCAAATCAACCGGAGCAGGTTGGCAGTCACGTATTGACGCCGCCCTGCGCGACTGGATGGCAGGACATCCGCTCAAACGAGCATAAGCAGAATTTCGATGACAGCCCTTGAATACGAAAATGATTTATGTTCCACGCCGGTTGGACACCGCCCCAAAGCCGGGTGGGTCAACCGGGCACCCCGGTAGTAAATAAAAAGGAGCGCGTAATGCATTTAAGTGAATGGCTCACTGTTCTCATAATAGGTTGGTTCGTTGTGATTACTCCCGGCCCAAATATGGCAATTGTTATTCGGAATAGTCTTATTCATTCCCGCAGTGCTGGCGTGTATACAGCAGGAGGGCTTGCATTGGGCAACCTCATTCATATCACCTATTGTTTAGTTGGCATTGGTTTCCTCATCAGTAAATCGATCCTGTTATTTAATGTTGTTAAGTGGATTGGTGCAGGTTACTTAATTTATCTCGGCATCAAATCACTGCGCGCGCAACCACATCCTTCCTTGAATCAATCGAACATAAGCCCTTTATTCACAGGACGTTCTGCGTTACGTACAGGTTTTTTAACCGATTTACTCAACCCCAAAGCAACACTCTTTTTCCTTGCGCTCTTCACGCAGATCATTCGTCCCGGAACATCACTGCTTGCACAAATTGTTTACGGTATAACAATCGTGGCGCTGGAATTTGTCAGTTTTGCTATTCTTGCTTCTGTCATTGGCCACAACTCTGTACGTCAGCGAGTTGATGCTGTTAGTCACTGGATCGAACGTGTTACAGGAATAGTTTTAATTGTTCTGGGAGTACGAGTCGCCTTTGCTAGATCAACCCAATAACATACATCTGGTCCCATGTTGTCCAACCAGTGCTGAGTTCCGGAGACATCCATATTTAATTCAAGCGTAGATAAGTAAGGTATCTACGGCGCTCATGATTGACAACACATATTCCTTACCATAATATAAAAAAGTAAGGAGACCAGAATATGAATTCTACCATCACCGTGAAATACCAGACCACCGTCCCCAAGGTTGTGCGCGAAGCCCTGGGAATATCCATTAACGACGTTATCGAGTGGACTGTTGAAAAAGGGCGAGCCGTTGTCCGTCCGGTTCATAGCGATTTTCTGAAATTCCGCGGTTCCATCACGGTTGAACCGGGAGACATTCAGGCCGATATTGAAGCGGCACGTGATGCCATGACGGAGCGTTTCAGGTGAAACGGGTCGTCATCGATACGAATGTCCTGATCTCCTTTGTTACCGTCCGTAATCCACAGCAACAGGCTCTGGCGGCTCCGCTTTTCGAGGAAGCTTCAAAGGGAAAATGCACCATTATCTGTCCGAACAATGTTCTTGCCGAATTTGCTTACGTTCTTAACCGCGTCTATGCCGTACCCAAGCATGATGTAGCCGCAATGATGAAGGAATTTATCGCCATGCCGGGGGTAACTATTGTCGGAGATATTTCCTTTGATTGCCTGTTTCAGTGGTGGCCGGATGAAATCCCGGAATACGGAGACGCGGTAGTCGCTGCTGTTGCAAAAGGGGTGAAAACTTCGGCGGTAGCAACGTTCGACAAAAAGATGGCCGCCTCTCTTGAACGTTTGAACATCCCGCTTTACGTTTGGAAGCAGGCGTAGCATATCTATATAAAATCATCTTGAAAGCTTGATTTCAATGTGGAATAAAGCGCAACTAGGAACCGCATGTGAACATATTTTTTCGTGTTGCCACACTCAATGCTTGACAAGTAATTCCATTTTGTGGCATAAGTTTCGGGCTAAACTGAACTGCCTACTTTGGGGTTGTAGCTCAGTTGGTTAGAGTGCCAGCCTGTCACGCTGGAAGTCGCGGGTTCGAGCCCCGTCAACCCCGCCATACCAATGAAAAAAGGCACCTTGAAAAAGGTGCCTTTTTTCGTTTGTATTTATCCCCTCACCCTGAGGGAGAGGGCTAGGGTGAGGGGGAAATGTTGCAATATATGGCACTTCCCCCTCATCCGGCCTTCGGCCACCTTCTCCCTCAGGGAGAAGGGAACTGGTTTTATTTCTCTACCACGCCCCGCACCCGATACACAAACTCACCGGCCAGTACATCCTCCCATTGCCAGCCTCGCGCGGTTGAGCGGCTGTCATCGGGACCACCCACCCGCTTGCCGGGAGTGTAAAACCAGTTCATGATCGCCTCCCCCGAATGACGCAGCACCAGCCAATATTTACCCGGTGCAAGAGTCGTGTTTTCCGGCAATGTGAAATCAACCCAATAGTAACCTGGTCTACGGGCAATCTTTTCCAGCGAAACCGGCATGGAGCGAAATCCGGTCAGCCCCGGCTTCCCTTCCTCATCACGCACCACATCAAGGTACACCGTCCCATCCCCGCCGAACTTCCGCATGGCAAGTGCCGCGTCTGTAATGGAAAGCGCTGAATCGAGCGTGAATGCCTGCGCATAAAGATACCGGGAGGTGGCATATTCCGCAGTTTCGCGCTCGAAATTCCTTTGTCCGACATTGCCGTCAACATGGTACATCTCAACGAGAGAAGGAAAATCGCGGTTACCAAGCTCAACAGGCGTTCCCGGCTGTTGACGAGGCTTAACCGGCGGCTTTTTCATGACCGGCAGCGGCTTGGCTTTGGGCGGCAACGGAGGAGGAACCGGCTTGGGCAGAATTGCGGAGTCGCCTCCCTGCGCCACAGCCACAGAAGTTACGGGACCGGCAAGCAGGTAGGCTGTCGGCTGATCAAGCGTTTCACGAAGCCGCAAATCTACTTTGTCGCCCGAATACACGGCCTCCAAGCTTTCACTCATGCCGGGCGCAACGGGGATTGCGCTCCAGTATTCGCTGACATCGGAAGCGTCCAGACCGTGGCCGAACTTGATATGACGCGTGGAGGTAAAGAGCCGCGACATCTGGGGATCACAGGGGAGCCACCCCAGGTCCGGGTACCAGACCTCAATCCAGGCATGCAGCCCCTCCCCCATCCCCTGCACGAGCGACGAACCCTTTTTGTCCAGCGGAATTCTCCACTTGTCCTTGAGCGTCTGGCCGATGGAAACCCGTGCCGGAATACCGGATGCCCGCAGCAGCGCCACGGCAAGATGGGAAAAGTTTTGGCAGTTGCCGGTTCCGGTCGTCAGGCCGAACAGGGCGTCATACTGTTTCGGACTGTATTGATAGGTAAGGGCATCGGCCACATGGGTGAGGATGGCGCTCACCGCCTGATGCTGGGTAGTGGTTCCGGCAGTCAGCTCCCTGGCCAGATCAATAACCTGGCGGGCATCGCTTTGAACCAGTTTGCTGCTTTTCAGAAATTTTTGTTCGGACTCCGGCACCGCAGAGAGCGGAAAAGGTGCCCGGCTGGAGCGGGCGGAAATTGTGGCAGTTATACCGGCGGTATAGCTGATGGAAACACGGGCATCGCCCTGAAGTTTATGCCAGACAAGTTTGCGCAGCCGATTGCCGTATTGATCGGTAACCTCCGTAGTTTCTGCCGGCTCCGGAGCAGCCGACACCGTAAAACCATTCAGCCGCTGGATATTACCGGCAGTGTCATAGACGGACGGTACCGAAAACTGGTAGGTGAACTCGCTGAGGGTCCGGTCGGCAGTGAACGTTACCTTCTTTTTGACCGTCACCGTTCCGTCAAGCGTCCCCTCAACCACCAGTGTTTTGGCCCGGACAGGAACGGCTCCCAGCACCTGGATGAAGAGCAACAGACCCAGCAGATAGAGTCGGGTCATTACGACACCTATTTCAGCACAAAGGCAACTTTTGCCGCCGCCATGAAGCCACCCTTTTGATTGGCGGAGTAGATCATCACCGCATCATCGTCAGTGACCTGAAGATCAGCGGCGGTCATTGCGCCCGAGGCTTTGATCACCAGCGGGTTCTTGACCCCTCTGGTGCCCAGGGCGGCTTTGGCCTTGTCAATACTGTTGGTGTATTCGCCGCACCCCTGCTCAACCAGAACCTTCTGGCTGATTTTGGCCGGATCGTACAGAATATCTCCTTTCGCGGCAAAGATGCGGTTGATCAGGGCGGGACGGAAATTCTGACTCGTGGCATCGATAATCAGACCGTCGTACGCTTCGTCAAGTTTGACCGCCTCTGCCTTGAAGGGCTTTTTGTCCGTCTTGACCATCTCTTTGAATTTCGGGTCGCTGGACATTTTTTCGTAGAAGGAGGAGGCATACCCTTTCGGTCCGTGCAAACCGAGCTTGATAACGGCAATGGCCGTGTCCGTATCCCGGTTATATTCGTTGGCGACGACTTCGCTCCCCTTGATAAAACCGGTGACGGTCGAGAGAATGATATCGTCCTGTACCATGGCATCTTTTACGAGGGTAACGCCGACCACGAGGAAGCCTTCCAGGTATTCAACGATGGAACGCTGGGCGGTAACGACCGCGCCGCGCTTGGCCATCATCGCACGCTGTGCTTCCGACTTGTGATCCGGGTTTCCAACCGCTTCGCCGTAAAATATAAGGGCTTCCTGACTGTAAGCGGCCAGGTCATCACGGGCGCCGTTAGGCCCCCCCGTCAGCGAGAGTTTTTTGTCTTCCAGCAATTTCTGTGTTTTTGAGTATGCAATGTCTACCTGCATGGTATCGGCCTGTGCGGCAGATGTGAGGCACAGGGTAATCAAGAACGTTGTGATGATGGTTTTCATTGGTGGTTCTCCTTTATCGTTCAGTATGTCGTCAGTTTCTGTTTGAGCACGCGAATGGCCAGCAGTGCTTCGGCTCCGTCAACCGGGGAGTTGACGCGGAATTCTCCGGAAAACTCACTTTCCATGATGCTGCGGGTGGTCATGTTCATGACGGCATTGTAAAATGCCGATGTCGGCTTCACATCCGGAAACGGGGATCTCTCCTGGCCAAAATAGGCGGTGGCTATCTTCTCATCCCCGGTAATCTTGACGAGCACATCTTCCAGGATCAGCGCCATTTCGCCACGGGAAACCGGATCGGTCGGCTTGAACAGATAGGCCCGGGTAGTCTCGTCGTATTTCGGTTCCATACCACGGACATTCCACTTCATCAGTGTCAGCACTTCATCCTTGAACGGATGCCCGGTCATGTCCGCGGGGGTAAACTCGGCTTTCCTGGCGTTCCGGGCTTCAAGCGGAATCCGCCCGGCCATCACCGTATCGATCTTAAGCTCGTTGATGATAAGAGAGGCCAGATCGGCACGAGTGATTTTGTCCCTGGTGGCAATCGATTTACCGGCGTCACCAACGGTGAGGCCTGCCAGGGCGCGGGTAATTTTGTCCACCCGCTTCCACCCTTTGTCGGCTTTCTCATGCCATTTGCCGTCCCGCCGGGCATTCAGCACACTGCTGAACAAATCACGCGCCTTCTGAAACTCCATCCCTTCCAACCGGGCAACGCCCATGAAATAAGAAAGCGCCTCGCTCCCCTGGTAGTAGGATAACGTCCGCTCGTCCACCTTCAGTTTGCTGCCATCCTGGTACGCTTCCTCGGCATGGGCGAGCCAGTTGTTCTGCTTCATCAGGGTATCCGTGCGAATGACCGCGGCAAAATAATCGAAACGCTGGTCGGGACGGTCGGCAAGCTTTTTGGCTTTATTCAGCTCCGCCGTCACCCGTTCGCCTTCAACAGCCTTGAATGCGGGATCGGTCTGGGCTTTGTACTTCTCTGCAGTAATAATCGCCAATCCGGCATGAGCGCTGCTGAACTGCTCGTCACAATAGAGAGCCCGCTCAAACTTCCCTTGCGCGGCGGCACTATCGCCTTCATCCAGAAATTTCATCCCCGTTACATACTGTTGGGCAGGATTGTCTTCGGGACTGCACTTCGGCGCTACCGTTGCACAGCCGGAGAGCAGTGCCGCACCTGCCGCAATCATCAGGGCCACCCGACTCAGTCGTTTGTTCATGACTTCCTCCTTGGACATCTGTGTCAGTCTGTTGCCAGAACGCCTTACCTGTTGAGAATACCAAGCAGGGTTTCCACGTTGCTCCGGTGTTTCCCGTTGGGATACCTGCGGAGGTACTCGTTGAACCGTTCCCGTGCACGTTCTTTGTTGGAAAGTTCGAAATATATCTGTCCGGCATTGAAAAGCGCCGATTCGGCCTGAGGAGCCTGGGGATGTTCTTCCAGTATGAGGAGGTTTTCTGCGAGAGCAGCATCATGATTGCCGAGGAAGCGGGAGTAGACCGCGCTCCGCTCCAGTCTGGCGTCACAGCGAATGTCGGCGCCTTTGGCCAGGTCCAGAGCTATTTGGAAGACCTTCAGCGCCTGTTCGTACTTTCCCGAGTCGGCAAGGTAATGGCCGTAACTGATATTCCATCGGGCTATGATCTCGGGGAGGTTGTTGGAAGCCACCCAATCTTCCGGCGGCACCGTTCCGGTAGCATCTTCAAAAGCCGCCTTGGCCTTGGCAATGGGCGTGTCCGGCTCAACGGCAACCGGTTCAATGGGGGTAAATCCGCGCGTGGTCTGAGTCATATACTGCGGAAGAAGTGAGGTTTCCAGGCCGTCATGACCGCTGATGGCAACTATTCCCTCATTGCCGAAAAAGACGTTTGCCGGTCCTTCGGAGAGCATGAGGAACTCGGTGCCCTTGACACCGGCAACAACAGCTTTGTTCCTGACCTTGAGGGACGAGGTCAGTCCCGGGGACTTGGCAACGGAAGCCCGCAGTTTCCCTTGGGTAAGGGTAAAAAGCCCTTCTTTTTTTGATGAATCCAGCAGGAAGCGCTCAAGTTCCAATTCGGAATTATTGGCCAGTCTGAAAATACTTTTGTCGATGAGACTCAGCTCCAGCCAGCCGTTCCTGCCGGTCTTGAGCCACGCCCCCTCTGAAAAAGACATGGAACGCGTGAGCGGCTGATAGGAGTCGGCACCCTTTGCTTTGAAAGAAACATCTCCGCTGAATTTTGTGACGATACCAACCTGTGCGGAAAACACTGGTGATGCCGCAGTAACAACAAACACAGAACACAAGATCAGCATTATTCTCAGCACGAGGTATCCCCCTTCCGTTGGAACATCACCTGCTCATTTCAGCTTCCACAAGGACAACTCATCGCTCCCGACCACCATCCACTTGCCGTCATTGCTGACCGCTACCGTAGATACGACAGCATTGATATCGAGAGACGCAATCTCGCTTTTTTTGTCCACATCCCAGATTTTTACCGTTTTGTCCTCACCGCAGGAGACTATGTAGCGGCGGCCCGGCAGGAATGCCACGGCCCTGATGTCTTTTGTATGCCCTTCGAACGTAAATATATCCCTGCCTGAGTTTGCATCTCGCAGGCGGATATACTTTTTATCGGTGCGGCGTTTTCTGAGCAGGTCTATGGTGATCGTTTTGGAGCCGTAGGCGATGAGGGTTTTGTCGAAACTGAGCGCCGCGCAGGTAAGTTTATCCATCGGTTCAGCAAACGCGCGGATTTCACGTTTGGTGTTGATGTCCCAGAATTTTATGGAGAGATCATCACTGGCGCTGATGATATTTCTGCCTTTGGCATCAAAGGAAATGGTATGAATTTTTTTGTTATGGGCCTTGATTTCGCCCAGTTTTCTGCCGCTGACAGCATCCCACAGCTTAATGTACCCTTCGTCATCCCCCGTGGCAATCATCTGGGAATCAGGGCTGATGGCTACCGACAGCAGCCGGTCGGAACCGGAATCTATCTCCCATTTTTTATTCCCGGCAGGCCATCCGGAAACGTTCATATACCCTTTGCGGGTTATGGTCACCATCTGGCTGCCTTCACGAGTAAAGGCCAGGCCGGTAATATCTCCGCGTGAACCGGGAATCTGCTTATAGAGGGTTTTGTCGGCCACGGCCCATATTTTGACGATGTCCTCGCATGCCGCCGCGACATACGCATTATCCGGGGTAAACACCACGGATGAGGCGTTGCAACCGGCCGGGGCAAAGTCCCCCTGATAGCGCGGACTGATCGAAGCGGCAGAGGAGATGATCTCGGAAGAGACACCCATCTTTTGCAGCACATTATCAAGTGCCTTCATAATGGCCATCTGCTTTGACGCCAGCGATGTTTCTTCCATTGGCGCCGGGTTTTCCGCAGAGCCGAGAGGATCACTGGCCAGCGCGACGAGCTCCTCTCCGGTTTTCGTGTCGATGGCACTCAAGGACACCGAAGCCTGCCCTTCCCATGAATCGGCAAATTTTTCCAGGCTGCTCACCGCCTGCAGCGTACCCCGGAAAACGATGCCGGCGCCATAGTTGGTGCTGATTTTTGCCATGACGGAAGCATTCGAGTTTTTGATTGCTTCCAAAAGCAGGCGATCCTTTTTGACCTTGTCGGTCATCTCCGGATTCATGATTTTAATCCCGCCCGCTTTCAGGCGTTCCTTGAGAACCCCCTCGGCATATTCCGTATAATCCTCAGCCCCCTTTTTGCTGACAAAAACCACCATTGCCGGCCCCTTGTCGGACATCTCCTGCAGGGACGCCGCCTGGGCGCAGTGGGCCACGAGCATAAACAATGAGACAAGAAGTGCTTTCCGGCAGGTCAGGTACTTTCGCATGGCGCTATTTCCTTACTTCCAAAGAAATTCGAAATGGTTCTTCACTTACCAGGGTCAATGGAACGGTGGGATAGTTTTCAATCGCTGCCGACAAGGTGGACTGAAGACCGTTGTATTCAATGTCAATTTCCGCTGTGCCGCGATTATAGCTTCTCTTGACCACACTGGCGACATCCTGCAGAGAGTTTAACGAGGCAATAAGTCCAGTTAATTCGCTGTTTTTGATTCCTGTTATGATCACCTGATACGATTTGGCCTTCGACACCCCTTCGTACCAGTTTTTCACAATCTGGTAGACGATGTCCTTGCCGTTTCCTTTGACCATGCTCTGAATGGAGCGCACCGCCGCATCATGCTTGCCCATGGCACTGGTGTCGGCGTCACCAGGTATTTCGGTATATTCTCTGGACATCAGAATTTCCGCCGTGGAAGTGCGATACGCTTTTACATCCACATGCGTGGAGTAAAAAATCTGCTTGAACCCGCCAATGTCCAGGTCCCGGCTGAAATTTGCCACGGATTTGCCGGTGATGACGATTTCAGCGCCCAAACGCGCCCCAAGGGCCGCAGCCTTATCCGGGTTGTCAAATGACAGCGCTGCATCACGCTTCTGAATGGCCGTCAGCTGCTGACTGTTCAAAACGGTAATGCCCTTGCTCTTCAGCAGCGCTTCGATCTCTGCCTGGGCAAACGATGAAAGCGCAGGTTTTTCATCAATATAATCAGTTACGACTACCAGTATCCTCGGCTTGCCGATCCAGTCATAGACCTGTTCCACATCAATGCCGTTCAGAAACAGCTCCTTGTTCAGCTCTCCCTTGCCTATCCAGGCCTTGATCTTGACATATTCCTGCTCGCCATCCTTCCGGCTTTCCATCTCTTCCCACTTTTTCACATAGCCATCGGATTTTGCATAAATCTTATCTTTTATGAGCTGCGCATTTTCAACGACCGTCTCGCTTTTTACCTGAACTCCGATCACCTGCTGCACCGCATTCACAAAGGCGTTATGCAAAGCTTCTTTTTTTGAACCGGCGCCGGTTCCGTCGGAAACAACCATCTGTAAATCAACCGACTGCTCCGCCCCCACCACCGGTACGGAGCAGAGAAACAACAGCGACATGCAGAAAATAACGGGTTTCAGTAGTGTTGGAATCATCATTTCCTCGTCACCGGACAGATATTTCTGAAGCAATAACCATGAGATTTCTATACGCTAAACCTTTTTATTGTCAATCGTTTTATAGAAGATAACAGCGTATTAAAAATACTGTTTACAAAAGTTACAAGATGGGTTTACACTCATAAAAAAGCAGAGAGGCTTCCGTGAAAAAACCGAAGACCTCTCGCAATTTGATGAAATGAAGTCACACCAACGGCTCTCCGTTGGATCTTTCTACAGAGGAGGATTATATGAAAAAATTAGGAATCGTAGCAGCCACAGCGCTTCTGGTAGCACTTGTCAGCAGCACCTGTTTCGCCGGTGTGAAAGCTGGTCAGACTCAGGTCAACCTTGCGGGGTCGATATCGTCTACGAAACCTGACACAGGTGACAAGACGACCTCGACGATGATCACAACCGGACTGGGGTATTTTTTACAGGATAATATTTCACTTGGTGGTGCTCTCTTTGTTGACTATTCAAAAACCGGCAGCAACAAAACTCTGACAAACGTCATCAACGGGCAGGCCAAATACCATTTGGCTCCAAAAGAGATCCTGGTTCCCTACGTTGGCATACAGCTCGGTTATATGGGAGTGGATATGAATGGCTCCAGCGGCTCCGGTTATGACTACGGCGCAATGGCCGGCATCGACTATTTCATAACGGAAAACGCATCTCTTAACGTTGAACTGAACTATCGTAAAGACGTTTTCAAAATCAGCAGCGTTGAATTCAAGCAGGATACTACGGCACTTCTTTTTGGACTTTCCTATTTCTTCGGGAAATAGCAGTCAGCTTTTTGCATACAACAATAAGAAAGCCCGGTTCAGCCGGGCTTTCTTATTCCATTTTCAACCGTTTTATTTTTTCAACCAGCGTAGTCCGGTTTATCCCCAATAGTGCCGCCGCCTTTGCCTTGACTCCCCCCGCAGAATCCATCGCCTGTGTGATTAACTGCTGCTCGATCCGGGAGATCGTTGCAACCATGTTAACCCCGCCGGTCGGCATTGTTACATACGTTGATTCGCCTTCGGCTTTTTCAGCAACGATTTTAGAGGGGATATCCTCTACTGTTATTACGTTCGCATCGGTTAGCGCCACCATTCTTTCGATCAGATTTTCCAGTTCTCGCACGTTACCGGGCCAGGAATACCTCTCCAATATTTCAAAAGCCTGCTTATTGATGGTGCACAACTGGCGTCCCATCAGGCGACACTGTTTCTCTAGGAAAAACGCTGTCAAAAAAGCTATATCCTGCTGACGTTCACGCAACGGAGGCAGGTGCAGAGGAATAACATTCAGGCGGTAGAACAGGTCTTCGCGGAATTCCCCCCGTTTAACCATTTCCTCAAGATCGGCATTGGTAGCGGAAATCACCCTGACCTGGAGTTTAATCGGCTTCGTGGCCCCCACCCTTTCAACTTCATGTTCCTGCAAAACCCGCAGCATTTTAGCCTGAAGGTGAAGAGGCAGGGTGCCTATTTCATCCAGAAAAATAGTGCCGTGGTTGGCCGCTTCGAATTTACCCGGTTTATCCTTGATGGCTCCGGTAAAAGCGCCGCGGACATGGCCAAAAAGCTCACTTTCCAGCAGCGTCTCCGGAATCGCACTACAGTTCACCGCAATAAACGGACGTTCACGACGGGTACCATTGTAGTGCAGCGCCCGCGCGACCAATTCCTTGCCGGTGCCCGATTCCCCCGTCACAAGTACCGTTGAATCGGTTTTGACGATACGGTTCATCCGTTCGAAGACCAGATTCATTGCCGGGGAACTGCCGATGATATTGCTGAATTCAAAACGCCCCTGCAGCTGCCGACGCAGATAGCTGTTTTCCGACAGCAGTTTCTGCTTTTCCAGCGCCTTTGAAACGACAATTTTCAACTCATCAAAATCAATCGGTTTGGTAATGTAGTCAAAGGCACCTTCCTTCATGGCTCGAACGGCGGATTGAGCAGAGGCGTGGCCCGTTACCACAATGACCTCGGTTGCCGGAGCAACTTTCTGAACATTCTGCAGGATATCAAAGCCGCTGATATCCGGAAGGAACAGATCGGAAACTATGACCTGATACTGCTCCTTATCAATCAACTCCAGAGCAATTTCACCGGTTGCCGCCGACGTAACCGCATACCCCGCAGAGCGCAACAGCAAGGTTAGGGCTTCGCGACCTGAGTCGTCATCATCAACCACCAGAATTTTAATCAGTTCATCCATGAGAGCCTTCGCTTATTCCGTAACAGTCCGTATTGATTCCATAAGAACAGACAGTAACATATCAAGCTCACTGTGTGAAATAACCAACGGTGGAAATATCACAATCGTATTCCCCAATGGCCGGGAAAATACCCCGCGTTTACGCGCTTCAAGGCACACCTTGATCCCGATGCTCTCCTCCCATGGGTACGGTGTGCCGGTTTCTCTGTTTTCAACAAGTTCTATTCCGGCAGCCATACCGCACTGGCGAATATCGCCCACATGGAGCAGTTCTTTGAAATTGCCTAGGCGCTGTTTCAGCCGCTCAATCTTCGGTTGCAGCTCTGCCAGCAGGTTATCCTGTTCAAAGAGTTCCAGACTCTTCAAGGCAACGGCACATGCAAGAGGATTTCCGGTGAAAGTATGGCCATGAAAGAACGTCTTCAGCTCTGAATACGACCCTAGAAAGGCCGAGTAGACCTTATCAACGGTCACGGTTGCAGCCAACGGAAGGTAGCCGGCGGCAATACCTTTGGAAATAGCCATGATATCGGGAACAACGCCCGCGTGATTGCAGGCGAACATGGCGCCCGTTCTGCCAAACCCGGTCGCAACCTCATCAGCAATCATCAATATATCATAGCGGT
>Ga0154471_115_pt3 | contig 14051 bp, 3 predicted proteins | sample RifGroC2_FD_115950 | JGI IMG/M metagenome (GOLD analysis project Ga0154471, IMG submission 115950) | Geobacteraceae bacterium GWC2_53_11
GATCGAGCAGGAGGATTTGACCATCTGCAAGAACATCGGCAAATGGGGAGCAACCCTGATTCCCGAGGGTGCCACCGTGCTGACTCACTGCAACGCCGGGGGGCTGGCAACTGCCGGTTACGGAACCGCGCTGGGTGTTATCCGCGCCGCCCATGAGGCGGGCAAGAAGATTCAGGTGTTTGCCGACGAGACGAGGCCGTGGCTGCAGGGGGCGCGTCTGACTGCGTGGGAGCTGATGAAATCCGGCATCCCAACGACGCTGATTTCCGATAACATGGCCGGGTTCTTCATGAGCCGGGGCGAGATCACCTGCTGCGTGGTCGGCGCCGACCGGATCGCCGCCAACGGCGACACCGCCAACAAGATCGGCACCTATTCCGTGGCGGTGCTGGCCAAGGAGAACAACATCCCCTTTTACGTTGCCGCGCCAGTATCCACCCTTGACCTGACGCTCTCCGACGGCAGCAAGATTCCGATCGAGGAGCGTCCGACGACAGAAGTCACCCACATCAAAGGGATTGCCATTGCGCCGGAAGGGGTGCGAGTGCGCAACCCGGCCTTTGACGTCACCCCGGCCCGCTACATCACCGCAATCATCACCGAAAATGGCATTGTCAAAGGGGATTATCTCAGTGGCCTGCGCAAGGTCGCGGGCAACTGACATGCATATTGAGCGCTTCTCCCAGGAATTCAGCAGAATAATCGCCCTGGATGATCCGGCCCTCAAAGTGGCCGAGATGACAGGCTTTCTGGAATCCCACTGGTTCCAGTTCGGTGCCCGGAGTGCGGAAAATATCCTGCTGTTGCGGGAGCTGTTCTCTGTCGAAATATTGCACCGTATCGTTGTCCATGCCCTACTGACCCCGTCGCCTGACCAGGCGCTGAATTTTTTCGAGCGGCTGACCGGTGTCCTCACCCCCGAAGATCTGCATGAACTGGCGGAAAAGAAAAAACGGCTGACCCAGTGTGTGCTGCTGTGCGGCTCGTCGCCGTTCCTGGTCAACCTGATGTACCGCTCGCCCGAGATCGTGCGCTGGCTGTTTCTCGAAAACGGCATCGACCTTAACCGCACGGCGGAGGAGATGCAGGAGGCGGTGCAGGCTACCGTTACGGAATCGACCGATTTTCCTGCCTTGCAGAAGGCGCTCCGCACGTTCAAACGGCGCGAGATCGTGCGCATCGCCGCCCGCGACCTGAACGGTCTGGCACCGCTTGAGGAGGTGATGGAGGAGTTGGCGGATCTGGCTTCGTCAACACTTCAGGTTGCCTATGAGGTCTGTCGCCGCTGCCTGGTGCGCGACCACGGCGTCCCGCTGGTGATGGGGGATGTTCCCGCTCCGCGCGAAGCGGAGTTTACCGTGATCGGTATGGGCAAACTGGGGGGGCGTGAGCTCAATTTCTCATCCGATATCGATATCATCTACTTCTATGAATCGGACAAGGGAGAAACAACGGGCATCGAGAGCGTTTCCGGCGGCAGAAAAGGGGTGGTCTCGCTGCACGCTTTTTTCAACAAGCTGGGGGAGATGGTCAGCAAGGCGCTGTCGCAGGTGACTGAAGACGGTTTTGTCTTCCGCGTGGATGTGGGCCTTCGTCCGGAGGGAAAGTCGGGGGACATGGCGGTGTCGCTGCGCTCGGCCGAGATTTACTACGAGTCGTGGGGGCAGTCGTGGGAACGCACCGCCATGCTGAAAGCCCGGCCGGTGGCCGGTTCGCTGGCACTGGGCGAACAGCTGCTCAAAACCCTGCAGCCGTTTATCTATCGCAAGTATCTCGATTACAACCTGATCGAGGATATGAAGCAGATGAAACAGAAAATCGACGCCTCGCTGGCCCGCTCCAGGGAAGCGGAGATCAATCTCAAGCTGGGACGCGGCGGCATTCGCGAGATCGAATTTTTTATCCAGGCGCTGCAGCTGGTCTATGCCGGGAAAAATCCGAAGCTGCGCGAACGCAATTCGCTGCATGCCCTTGATACCCTGCTGGCGGCCAATCTGCTGGCCGAGGAGGATCATCTAAAATTACGCGAGGCATACCGTTTTCTCCGCTCGGTAGAGCATCGCATCCAGGTGGTGCAGGAACGCCAGACCCACAACCTGCCGGTCAAGGAAGAAGAGATGCTGGCGCTGGCCCGGAGGAGCGGCTTCCTGAGAAACAACGGCCTGGAGCGGTTCCGGCAGGTGCTGGAAGAGCATCGCGGTTATGTGTCCGTTATCTACGGCACCCTGTTTCATACGGGGGATGAGCAGCTGGAGCAGGAGGTGCATCCGCAGGTGCTGTTCCTGCTCGATCCCAAGGCCGATTCCGACCTGGTCAAGGATATGCTGGCGGAGCGCCATTTCGAGGATGTGGAGCGGGCCTATGACAACCTGATTTCCATCCGGAGGGGGCCGATAAAGGCGAATTTGGCGGAACGGAGCCGTCGCACGCTGGAAAAAATTACGCCGCTCATGATTCAGGCCCTGTTCGATTCTCCCGATCCCGATCTGGCATTGACCAACCTGGAACGTTTCATGGGGGTCATCGCCAAGCGTTCATCCTGCTATGCCCTGTTGGCCGAAAACCGCAGTACCACAACGCTGCTGGTATCCCTGTTCGGCATGTCCGAATTCCTTTCCAAGATTCTGATCAATCACCCGGAACTGCTGGAAAGCCTGGTGGCAGGAGGCGATTCCTCCGGCTCGAAAAGCAGGGAGACCATGGCCCTCGAACTGGATGCGCTGCTGGAACAGAGCGACTATTTCGAAGATCATCTCAATATCCTGCGCCGCTACCGCAACGAAGAATTTCTGCGCATCGGGCTGAACGATATTCATGGCCGCCTGTTGCAGGGGGAAGTCACCGCGCAGCTCAGCCTGCTGGGCGAGGTCTGTCTTGAGGCCGCTTACAACCTGGCGGTGACTGACCTGCAGCGCTTCGGTCATCCAACCCGGCAGCAGAACGGAGAGTCAGTCAAGGCCAACCTGGCAATCATCGCCATGGGCAAGCTGGGCGGCGGTGAGCTCAACTACCATTCGGATCTGGACATCATCTTTGTCTATGATCATCAGGGGAATACGGACGGCGAGAAGCAGATTTCCAATCATGAATATTTCGCCAAACTGGCCCAGAAGATTATTTCGATCCTCACCATGCAGACCCGCGAAGGGTATGTCTACAAGATCGACACGCGCCTCCGGCCGTCCGGCAATGCCGGGCCGCTGGTTACGTCGCTGGAATCGTTCCTCGATTATCATCGCCGCGAGGCCCAGATCTGGGAACGGCAGGCGCTCACCAAGGCCCGTGTCGTGCTGGGGGACGGCAAGCTGGCCGGTCAGCTGCACGACATCATCCGCCAGACCGTGTACGGTTCTGTTATTGACGACGCCGGGCGGGAAGAGATCTACCGTTTGCGAATGCGGATGGAAAACGAGCTGGCCAGGGAAAAAGAGGGGAGCTACAACATCAAGACCGGTCGCGGCGGCATGGTGGATGTGGAATTTGCCGTGCAGTACCTGCAGCTGAGGGAAGGGTGCCATTTTCCCGAGCTGCGCACCGTCAGTACGGTGGTGGCGCTCAAGGAGATCAGTACCCTGAAGCTGCTGCCCGAGGGGAGCGCCGAAACGCTTCTTTCCGGCTACAAGTTCCTGCGCAAACTGGAGAACCGCCTGCGGATTATCCACGACTATTCGGTCAACGATCTTTCCGGATCGAAAGGGTACCTGAACAAGTTGGCGCGCCGTCTCGGGTATGATGCCAAGCTGAAGAATCCCGGCGTGGCCATGATTTGTGATTATGAAGAAGTGACCGGCAAAATCCGGGATGTGTTTGACCGGCTGTTCCAGGTCGAAGCCAGCTAAAACAGGGTATTATCTGCTTGACTTTGCCCGCTTCGGAGCTAGAATAAGTGCTCATTCATTGAAAAATATAAGGTAATTGTTCATGAAACGCCAAACCTCCTGCGAAGGGGGGACGGAATGCTGCGGGTCTTGAAAAAGATGGCCGGGCTGCCACGGAACGATCCGTGTCGGCTCGGCCTTTTTTTATGGAGAATCCATGCTCTCATCCACCAAATTATCGGTCGCCCTGAAAGCCGACCATCTCTCCCGCCTCCAGCAGCTCGGCACAACGGTCACGCTCGCTCCGGGGGAAACGCTTTTCGAGGCCCATTCATCATCCGGCGAAATGCACGTCATCATCCAGGGTGATATCAACTTGTACAAACCGGGCCAGGATCTGCCGGTCGTCTGGCTGGGGCCGGGCGATATCCTGGGCGAAATCGGCTTCATCCTCCGTACCCCGCGTACCACATCGGCCCGCGCCGGCATGCAGGGAGCCACGCTCTGGCGGCTGGATCGCCGGATTATCTCGCCCCGCATGGATGCCGATACCATGGACATTCTCACCCGCCTTTTCATCGGTCTTGCCCCTTATGTGCGGGTACGCTACGCCAAATTGACCGGCCAGTACGGCCACTCCCTCAAATCACTCGAACAGCACTGCGATCACCAGCATCCCGCCGTCCAGCACATGGCCGAATTTCTCATGGGGTACGATTCGTGGGAGACCGCCCAGAATATCTGGGAGTATGTGCGCTACCTCCCCTACCGCTTCGGCTTCTGGAATCTGCGGGCGTCGCAGGTATTGCAGATGGGGTACGGCATGTGCACCACCAAAACCAATCTCCAGGTGGCGCTACTGCGGGCCTGCGAAGTCGAAGCGGCCTTCGGCGAGATCGACTTTCCGGCGGAGCTGATGAAACCGCTGGTTCCGGAAGGGTATCATCACATTGTGGGGATGGAGCCGAAGGTCAAGCATTACTTTGCGGTCTTCAAAATCGGCGACGAGTGGTATCCGTGCGACGCCACCTACCCGCCGCTGGTGTGGGAGCTGCTGGCCCCCGGCCAGCCGGAAGCCGTTTTCGAGCCGGGCTCCCCGTTCAATCCCTGCAATGATGCACTCGGCAAACCTGCCGATGACTATAAACGCTACGACAACCTCGATCATGTCCTCAAGAAACGCCCTTTCTACGATGCCGACAATGTGGAGGCGATGAACATCATACTGGACAAGGTTCAGGGGCCGTTTCTGATGCTTCCGGAATGGGTGGTGCCGATTCACTACCTGATGCAGCAGGCGCCGCGCGCCGCATTTCAGCGGGCATACGCAGGGATTGTTACCGAGATTGAGCGCTTATACCGGGCGGTGCAGATATCAACCGGCGAGTCGGAAACGCCCCGCGACTCGGGGCGGGTTGCGGTGCTGTAGGCTGTTCACACCAGACAAAGAGGAAAAAACCATGAAAAATTATTTCCGGCAAGTGCTGTTGGCCACCATTGTTTTGCTGATGCCCCTGTTGATTTCACCCAACGAGGCAGGCGCCGCAGGGTTCGCCAACATGTCGAGCATGTCAACGGTACGGGAGTGGCACACATCCACTTTGCTGGGGAACGGCAAAATTCTTGTGGCCGGCGGATACATCTCCGGGGGAGCGTTTCAAGCGAGCGCCGAACTGTTTGACCCCTCAACCGGAAAATACGGCGCAACCGGCGCGATGACCACCCCACGGGGATATCATACCGCGACCATGCTGCCGAACGGCAAGGTTCTTGTGGTCGGCGGAAGTATCGGTGCGTCGGAGACAAATACCGCCGAATTGTATGATCCTGCTACGGGCACTTTCAGCGCAACCGGAAGCATGACGGCTGGCCGCAGAAACCACACCGCTACACTGCTGCAAAACGGCAAGGTTCTTATCGCAGGCGGCATAACCACCGGTTCAACATACCTGGCAAGTGCCGAACTCTATGACCCCTCCACCGGGTTGTTTACCGCTGCCAGCGGGTCGCTTGCTGCAGCACGGGCAAACCATACTGCCACGCTGCTGGCAGACGGCAAGGTTCTCATTGCCGGCGGTGCCAATGGTGTCGCCCTGAACAGCGCCGAACTGTTTGATCCTGTCGGCGGGAACTTTACAGCGACCACCGGCACCCTTGGCTCCGTAAGGACGTCTCATTCGGCAACACTGCTTGCCGACGGTAAAGTGCTCATCGCAGCGGGCGGAAACGGGGGTGTTCAGCTCAATACAGCCGAAATATTTGATCCATCCCTGGGAACTTTTGCCGGAACAGGCAATTTGTCAAACATGCGCCAGCAGCACACCGCCAATCTCCTGCCGGACGGGAGTGTTCTCGTAACCGGCGGATATCAGGGCAGCGTTATGTATACTGATACGGCGGAGCGTTACTATCCGGCCTTCGGTTCGTTCTCCAGTGCAGGTAATATGTCATCGGCCCGTTCCGCCCATACCGCCACCCAGATGCCCGGCGGCAGGGTGATAATTGTCGGCGGAACCAACGGATTTACCAGCCAGAGCAGCACGGAAGCGTTTGATCCGTCAGTCGGCGTGTATACTGCTACCGCCGGAGGTCTGGCCACAGCCCGGAATGATCACACCTCTACGCTGCTGCCCGACGGCAAAGTGCTCATCGCCGGTGGGGTTGTATATGAAATAACGACGTACCTGAACAGTGCGGAACTGTATGATCCCGTGGCAAAAGGGTTTTCTCCGACCGGAGCGCTGGCGGGGGGGCGCGCCAATCACACAGCCACGCTGCTCCCCGGCGGCAAAGTCTTCATTGCCGGCGGATACGACGGCACAGCTATGTTGAATAGTGCCGAATTGTTTGACCCTGCTGCAGGAACGTTTTCTGCGACAGGAATCATGACGGTTGGCCGCCAGCATCATTCCGCCGTACTCCTTTCCAACGGCAAAGTTCTGGTCTCGGGGGGGGATAACGTTTCCATCTCTCTGGTTAGTTCAGAACTATACGACCCCGCTTCGGGACTGTTTACCGCGACCGGACCACTTGGAACGCCCCGGACGTATCAGAGCGCCACCATGATCCCGGATGGAAAGGTTCTTGTAACGGGCGGATTCAATGGCAGCTCTTCTTTAAGCAGTGCCGAATTGTTTGATCCGCTTGCCGGCAGTTACTCGCCAACTGGCGCCATGGCTGCCGCTCGCCATCATCATAGCTCAACCATGCTGCCCAACGGGAAAGTACTTGTCGTTGGCGGGTATGACGGGTCACTCGATCTGAACAGCGCCGAATTGTATGATCCGGCCACAGGCCTGTTCACCCCGACCGGAGCCCTGGGAACGGCCCGCTATTTACACACGGCCATGCTGCTTTCCAACGGCACGGTGCTGATATCCGGCGGATTTAACAGCGGTTCCGGCGCGCTGAGCAGCTCCGAATTGTATGATCCGGCCACGGGAACGTTTTCAGGAAATGCATCCTTGAGTACGGGACGCAGGGAACAGAGGGCCGCACTGCTTGCCGACGGCACCGTTCTGGTCACCGGGGGGATCGACATGCTCGGCTACGCCCAGAGCAGCGCCGAACTTTTTGATCTTGGCCTCGGTGCGGCGGCAGGACGGAAACCAGCCCTGTCCTCGGTCACCATGAATCAAACGCCACCACTCTTTTTGACGCTGACCGGCAGCGGATTCCAGGGGGATTCCGAAGCATCGGGCGGCGGTTCAAACGGCTCGGCCACCAATTATCCGCTGCTGCAGCTCAGGCGGGTCGACAACGGCATGACCTCGTTCGTCGCCTCAGATCCCGTCACCCCCTGGAGCGCGACATCCCTGACTTCCTCAACTGTTGCTGCTGTGGCAGGCCAGTATCTGGCAACCGTTTTTGTCAACGGCATCGGCAGTGATGCGGCGCTGGTCACGATCAATCCGCAACTTTCCAGCGCGCCTGTTTCCGGCGATTTTGGCAGCGTACTGGTCGGCACCAGTTCTGTTCCGGCACAATTTACAATCACGAATACCGGTACTGTTACGTTAACCATTACCGGAATAGCGGTCAAAACTGCCGGAACGTTCTCGCTATCAAATGACCTCTGCACCAGCGCAACACTGGCGCCCGGAGCCCAATGCACGGTCAGCGCAACCTATTCTCCTGTTTTTGCTCAAGGCATTGAAAAGAATGGCCTGATCATAACTACGGACGTTTCCGGCTGGACGTATGATATTCCGCTGAGCGGCAGCGGTCTTGATATGACACCTCCCACGGACGGCACAGTTTCAGTCGCCCCGGGAAACGCACGGGCAGACCTGGCCTGGAGCGGATTCAGCGATTCCGGCAGCGGCATTGCCTACTACCTGCTTGCCTCCGGCGTCACTCCTCCGGCAAACTGCACTGCCGGTGTCAAAGTCTATATCGGCACCAGCTACCGCGATTCCGCCCTTGCCAATGATATCCAGCGGTTCTACCGGGTTTGTGCCGTTGATACTTCCGGGAATATTTCCGCCGGTGCGACCGGGAGTGTCACACCCAGCGCCGGCACGACCTATACGCTCAGCGTTACCAAATCGGGTGATGCCGCCGGTTCCGGGACGGTGACAAGCGATGTGGGGGGGATCAGTTGCGGTACGGGTGCGGGATGCTCGGCGGAAATATTGAACGCGACAAAAGTGACTCTTACGGCAACGGCACCGAATTTTGCCGGCTGGTCGGGCGCCTGCAGTGGTACAGATACGACCTGCAGCGTCACCATGGATGTGGCGAAAAGCGTCAATGCCGACTTCAGCTCCTCGGCCATTACCGGCGTCTCCACATGGACCAAGACCTACGGAGATGTGACTTCCAATAATTTCTCTTCAACGATAGTCACATCAGACGGAGGGTCGATATCGGCCGGCAAGACGTATTCCTCGCCGAATTTCCACGGCTGGCTCGTCAAACACGCCGCTGACGGATCTGTCCTCTGGCAGAACACCTATGGCGAAGGGGAATTGAGTTCGGTTCAGCAGACTCTAGACGGCGGCTACATTGCCGCCGGTTATCAGTCTGCCAACTCAGGCGATGCCTGGATAGTAAAGGTGAATGCCGACGGTTCGCCCGCCTGGCAGCATTCTTACGGTACGGCGCTCTATTACGACGTGATAACCTCAATCACCCAGGACGGTAACGGTGACTATGTGGCAGCGGGTTCGGCACATGGCGCAGGGTGGATGTTCAAAATCAGTAATGACGGCAGTTCGGTGCTGTGGGAAAAGACCTTTGCCGAAGCCGGTGAGCAGAGCAGCACCATTACCTCCGTCAAAAAGACGCCGGACGGCGGCGTTGTCGCTGCCGGAACGATTACCTACACCGGTTGGGCAACAGATGGTCTGATCATCAAGCTGGACAGCAGCGGCGCGGTTCTGTGGAACAATAAATACCGGAATGCTGATACCGGCACCAACTATATCAATGATCTGAAAGCCATTGATCTGACCGCTGATGGAGGCTATATCGCGTCCGGCACGGTTCAGCCGAATGCTGCGACCAGTGACGGCTGGCTGCTGAAAACAGACAGCAGTGGCACTATTCTCTGGTCGAAAAATTACGGTTTGACCCATCCGACCACTTCAATTAATGGCTATGAAGCATTCACTGCCGTCAGACAGACCCCTGACAGCGCTTTTATCGTCGCAGCCGGTTCTACCTCCGTTTCGGGTGGGGGGGGCGGCTGGGTTGCCAAGGTAAACAGCGCAAACGGAGCGATTGTCTGGCAGAATACTTACGGTCTTGCGTCCTCGGAGTCCATCAACGCTATTGATTTTCCTGCCGACGGCGGGTTCCTTGCGGGGGGTACGACAAGTTCATTCGGCTGGGGTTTGGAGGATGGCTGGCTCCTGAAGCTGGGTGCAAGCGGTGAAGTCTCCGGCTGCGGCGCGGAACTGATTGCTGTACCGACCGATGCTGCGGCACAGGCACTTCCGTTCAATACTATGGCGTATTCCCCCGTTATCGGTTCCTCCGGCGGAAGCTATGCCGTTCCCGCCAATACGACACTGTCCACCTCTGCGCTGCCGCTCGGCGTCTGTGTACCAAAAATTTTGGCATCGCCCGCCACGGTTGGTTTCGGTTTATTTCATGTCGGGACCTCAGCGCCGTCAGAACTGGTGACGTTGACCAACTCGGGATTAAGCCCCCTCACCTTTGAGCAGCTTGCAGTCAATGGCGCAAATCCGGAAGATTTTGCTCTGTTCGGCAATACCTGCAGCGGCTCCCTTGCTCCGGGGGCTTCCTGTACCATGACGGCAACCTTTACGCCACAAAGCGGCGGAAACCACTCGGCCGGTGTGCAGATACGGTCAAACGCTGCCAATAGTCCCCTTCTGAATGTCGATTTGATCGGAAGCGGCGGATATACCTTGACAATCACGAATCCGGGGGCTTTCGGCATAATTGACGGCGGTGTGTGCGGCGACGGTTGTGAACTGAACTGCGGGGGAGCCAGTGGGTATGCCTGCACTCGTCTCTACACCAGCGGGACAGTTCTCAATCTTACTCAAACTCCGCTGGCCGGCTCGGTCTTTACCGGCTGGACAGACGCAGGCGCCGCCTGCCTTGGCAGCGGCCCCTGCAGTCTGACGGTTGGCGCGGCGGATATGACCCTGGGGGGCGGATTTTGCAACGCCGGGACATTCAGCATTTCCCCAATCTTCAATCCGGGACTGTTCCAGACTTCAACCGGCAGCTTCACCCTTACGGCGTCCGGTTCCTGCATCGGCTGGACTGCCGGCAGCAGTTCGCCATGGCTTTCCCTTACCTCCGGTGCCAACGGAGTGAACGGCACAAATATTCCGGTGGTCTATTCCGTTGCTGCCGGGCCTGAACTTCGAGGTTCCATCGTTGCTGCCGATCAGAAATTCAGTCTGCTGAGGACCGGGAACGGCGGGCTCGATTCAAGCTTCAACTATCAGCCGGCCAGTGGATTTGGTTACGTCACGCTGGCCGCCGCACTCGGTTCGGCCAGCCAGTTTTCAGTCTATGCCACCGCACTGCAATCGGACGGCAAGATCGTCGTAACGGGGTACGAATCTCCCAATGGAATCGCAAAAAACCTGTTTGTTGCGCGCTTCAATCCGGACGGCTCGAAGGATGCCGGTTTTGCAGTCAATGCGGTGTCCGCCGGCAGTTCCGGTCTGTTTGTGTACAGCAGTCCCAATGGTTTGAGCGTCGGGGCAGGATTGGCGCTTCAAACAATTTCATCCGAAGAAAGAATTGTGGTGGCCGGCGTCAGAAAGAATTCGACGCTCTATCCAAACTCAGATGAGATAGTAGTTTTGAGGCTTGATAGTGCCGGAGTGCCGGACAATACCTTTGGCTCCACCGGCTTTGCCTCCTATTCATCGGGAACGACTACTTCCACGGATCTTTATGTCGACAAGGCCTATGCCGTAGCGATCGACTCCGGCAACAACATCGTGGTTGCCGGCCTGACCGATCGTTCCGTTGGTCCTTATCAAGGCGCCCTGCTGGTTCGCTTCACCAGTGCGGGGGTACTCGACACGGGGTTCAATGGGACAGGCGTTTCCACCTATTCAAGCGGAACAGCCGCAGATAATTATACTGCGCTTGCTGTCCTTGGCGATAACAGCATTGTGGCGGCCGGAAAAACAAGTATTGCCGGTTTCGACAAAGTGCTTGTGACAAAAACCACTGGTGGCGGTGTCCTGCAAACAACCGGGTTTGGCACCGGCGGGGTAGTTACGTATGATCACGGGGCGAACAGTCATGACAGTGCCGCCGCACTGAAGGTCCAGCCTGACGGCAAACTGGTGGTGGCTGGTGCGAGCACAGCCGATGCCCTGCTGCTGCGGTATCTGGCTGACGGTACGCTGGATGCCGGATTTAACAGCTTGGGTGCCGTACCCGGAGTCGCAAGCTACGCCGGTGCCATTGCCAGCGGCGTAGCGTTGCAGACGAATGGCAAAATTGTGGTGGCCGGTTCATTCTACAACCTGTCAAATCAGTCAAATGATGTGGTGGCGCTGCGTTATAATTCCGACGGAACGCTTGACAGTTCATTCGGTGCCGGTGGCGCCGTGGTCTTCGACGCGCCGACGGACTCGAATGACGGCACCTCATCCGTATTTGTTGATGCCAACGGGAACGCACTCATAGCCGGAACGGTGTTAGATACGGTAAATTATAAGGAGGACGGCCTGCTCCTTCGGTTGACCAAGACCACCCCGGTCATAATCTGGAGTAATCCCGCAGATATAACCTACGGAACCGCCCTGGATGCAACCCAGCTGAACGCAACGGCAAATGTGGCCGGAACCTTTGCCTACACCCCGGCCGGCGGCACCATATTGAGCGCCGGTGCCGGGCAATCGCTGTCGGTCACGTTTACTCCTGCAGATACGGTAAACTACACATCGCCGTCGGCAATGGTTGTTATCAACATTGCCAAGGCAAGCCAGACCATCAGCTTCGGCACTGCGCCGAGTCTTACCTATGGCGGCGGCACCGGCAGCGTCAGCGCCACGGGTGGAGCCTCCGGCAATCCGGTGACCTTTAGCTCCCTGACGACCGGAGTCTGTACGATCAGCGGCACAACGGTAACTCCGGTAGCTGCCGGTACCTGCACCATAGCCGCTGATCAGGCCGGTACCACGGATTTCAATGCCGCTCCGCAGGCAACCCAGAACATTGCTGTAGTCAAGGCCGCGCTGACCATCACGGTCGCTGCCAAGGGCAAGACCTATGGCACGGTTGATCCGGCGCTGACCTACAGTGTTACCGGCCTGGTCGCCCCGGACACCATGTCCGGCAGCCTCAGCCGGGTTGCCGGTGAGAACGTCGGAGTCTATGCCATCGGCCAGGGTACCGTCGCCGTTTCCGCTCCGGCTAACTACACAGTTAACTACAACAGCGACAACCTGACGATTGGCGCGGCACCGCTGACGATCACGGTCGCCGCCCAGAGCAAGACCTACGGCACGGTCGATCCGGCGCTGACCTACAGCGTTACCGGCCTGGTTGCCCCGGATACCATGTCCGGCAGCCTCAGCCGTGCCGCCGGTGAGAACGTCGGGGCTTACGTTATTGGCCAGGGTACCGTCGCTGTCTCGGTCCCGGGCAACTACACAGTCACCTACACGGGCGACAACCTGACGATTGGCACGGCACCGCTGACCATCATCGCCGCTGCCAAGGGCAAAGTCTACGGCGCGGTCGATCCGGCGCTGACCTACAGCGTCACCGGACTGGTCGCCCCGGATACCATGTCCGGCGCTCTCAGCCGCGCCGCAGGTGAAAACGTTGGGGTCTATGCCATCGGCCAGGGGACCGTTGCCGTCTCGGTCCCGGGCAACTACACAGTCAGTTACACGGGCGGCAACCTGACGATTGGCGCGGCCGCGTTGACCATCACCGCTGCTGCCAAGAACAAGACCTACGGCACGGTCGATCCGGCGTTGACGTACAGCGTTACCGGCCTCGTTGCCCCGGACACGATGTCCGGCAGCCTCAGCCGTGCCCCCGGTGAGAACGTCGGAGTCTACGCCATCAGCCAGGGCACGGTTGCCGTTTCCGCTCCCGGCAACTACAGCGTAACCTATACCGGCGATAACCTGGCAATCAGTGCGGCACCGCTGACCATCACCGCTGCCGCTCAGAGCAAGACCTACGGCACGGCCGACCCTGTCTTGACGTACAGCGTCACCGGTCTCGTCGCCCCGGACACCATGTCCGGCAGTCTCAGCCGTGCTGCCGGTGAGAACGCCGGGGTCTACGCCATCAACCAGGGCACCGTTGCCGTCTCCGCTCCCGGCAACTATAACGTCAGCTACACGGGTGACAATCTGACGATTGGCGCTGCCCCGTTGACCATCACCGCTGCTGCCAAGAACAAGATCTACGGCACGGTCGATCCGGCTTTGACCTACACCGTTACCGGTCTCGTCGCCCCGGACACCATGTCTGGCAGCCTTAATCGCGCTGTCGGTGAGAACGTCGGGGTCTACGCCATCGGCCAGGGTACGGTCGCCGTCTCGGCTCCCGGCAACTACAGCGTAACCTATACCGGTGACAACCTGACGATCAGCGCGGCGCCGCTGACGATCACCGCCGCTGCCATGAGCAAGATCTACGGCACGGTCGATCCGGCGTTGACCTACAGCGTTACCGGTCTGGTCGCCCCGGACACCATGTCCGGCAGCCTCAGCCGTGCTGCCGGTGAGAACGTTGGAGTCTACGCCATCGGCCAGGGTACGGTTG
>Ga0154471_191_pt5 | contig 14045 bp, 17 predicted proteins | sample RifGroC2_FD_115950 | JGI IMG/M metagenome (GOLD analysis project Ga0154471, IMG submission 115950) | Geobacteraceae bacterium GWC2_53_11
TGCGCTGATGAAGGATCAGGTCGATGCACTGCTGGACAACGGGGTCCGTGCCGCCTGTCTCAATTCGTCACTGACGACCGAAGAAGCGCGCTCTGTGCTGCGCCAGATGCACCGTAACGAACTGGATCTGCTCTACGTTGCGCCGGAACGGCTGCTCCTTCCGGATTTTCTGGATACGCTGTCCACCGTGAAGCTGGCACTGTTCGCCATCGACGAGGCGCATTGCATCTCCCAGTGGGGGCATGATTTCCGGCCCGATTATGTGAAACTGGGGCAGCTTCGGAGCACGTTCCCGGATATACCGATTGTGGCGATGACCGCCACGGCTGACCCGGAAACGCGCAAGGATATCGTCAACCAGTTGGGTATCGGTCATGCGACGGTGTTTGTCGCCGGTTTCGACCGTCCGAACATTACCTACACGGTGGTGCCGAAGCATAAGCCGTTTGTGCAGCTGACCGGATTCCTGAAAGGGCGCGGCGACGAATCCGGCATCATCTACGCCCTGAGCAGGAAGCGGGTCGAACAGATTGCCGATCAGCTGAAGCAGGCAGGATTCTCAGCAGCCGCCTACCATGCCGGCTTGTCTGACAAGGAACGGAGCCGGGTGCAGAACGCTTTCCGCTGCGACGACCTGCGCATCGTGGTGGCCACCGTGGCCTTCGGCATGGGAATCGACAAACCGAATGTCCGCTTTGTCGTTCATTACGACATGCCGAAAAGTATTGAGAGTTATTATCAGGAGACCGGTCGCGCCGGCCGGGATGGCCTCCCCTCCGAGGCGCTGATGCTGTTCGGTATGGGTGATGTCATGACCGCCCGCTCGCTGATCGAGAACAGCGACAATGCCGAAAGGGTGCGGATCGAACTCCAGAAGCTGAATGCCATGGTTGCCTATGGTGAGGCGCTCACCTGTCGCCGCCGGGCGCTGCTCTCGTATTTTGGCGACCAGCGCGAACATGACTGCGACAATTGCGATATCTGTACCGATCCGCCGCAGAGGTTTGATGCCAGCAAACAGGCGCAAAAAGCGCTTTCCTGCGTGTACCGGGTTGGCGAACGCTTCGGCGTCAGGCATATTATCGATGTGCTGCGCGGGGCAAAAAACCAGCGCATTAGCGACCTGCGTCATCATGAGCTCTCTACCTACGGCATCGGCGCCGATCTGTCGGCGGTGGAGTGGGAAAATATCTTCCGGCAGTTGATCCATCTTGGCTTTCTTGTGCAGGACTTTACCCGCTACGGGGTGCTGGGACTTTCGCCTGCTGCGCGTCCGGTGTTGAAAGGGGAGACGCAGGTGATCCTCGGTCTGCCTCGTGCCGTCATCAAGCCGGAAGAAAAGGCCAAACGCCGCCGTGGCGCAGTTGACACTCTTCATCAGGAACTGTTTGACCGGTTGCGGGCCCTGCGCAAACTGATTGCCGATGCCGCCAGTGTACCGCCGTTCGTGGTCTTTTCCGATGCCACACTGCTGGAAATGGCTTCGAGCAAGCCACGTGACGAACGGGAATTACTGATGATTACAGGGGTCGGCGAACACAAGCTGCGCAAGTACGGCACCCCGTTTCTGGCGGTTATTGCCGGTCGGACCATTGATTTCGATTAGAGCATTAGTTACGATACTGCATGTTGTACAAATAGGTAAGGAGACCAGGAAACAATGAAACCGACACGAGCAATCGTCATAACCGGCAACGGCACCAACTGCGAGATGGAGGCTGCCCATGCCTGCCGCCTCGGTGGTTTCGATGAGGCCGTTATCGCCCACATCGCCGAGATCCTTTCCGGCGAAATCCGGCTGGATGATTTTCACTTTCTCAACCTGACCGGCGGTTTTCTCGACGGCGACGACCTGGGAAGCGCCAAGGCGCAGGCCAACCGGTTGAAAAATGCCGCGGTTGCGGGAAGCGGGGAAAAGCTGGTTGCGCAGTTTACCCGCTTCATTGCCGACGGCAAATTGATCCTCGGCGTCTGCAACGGTTTCCAGTTGATGGTGAAAATGGGGATGCTGCCCGGATTCGACGGCGATTATCTGAGCCAGTCGGTAACGCTGACTCACAACGATTGCGGCCGTTTCCAGGACCGCTGGACCTACCTGAAAGTTGATGCCGCTTCGCCCAGCATCTTTACCAAAGGCATTGACAAGGGGATCTATCTGCCGGTGCGGCACGGTGAAGGAAAGTTTCTCTGCGATACCGAGGCAACCCTGGCGCGTATTGAAGCCGACCATCTCGCGGTGCTCCGTTACAGCGATTCCGCGTACGCAGACGCAACTCTGGAGTTTCCGGCCAACCCCAACGGTTCGACCAATGGCATTGCCGCCCTGTGTGACTCGACTGGCCGCCTGATGGGGCTGATGCCGCATCCGGAAGCGTTTGTTCATTACACCCAGCATCCCCGCTGGACCCGTGAAAATCTGCCGGAAGAGGGTGACGGGTTGATCCTGTATAAAAATGCTGCCGAGTATGTGAGGAAAAACCTGCTATGAGCCAACACGAAGTGGAGCCATTACCTATGAAGCTATCCCGTCCCCAGGAAGAATGCGGTGTTTTTGGTATCTACAATCATTCGGAAGCATCCAACCTGACCTATCTCGGTCTGTATGCCCTGCAGCATCGAGGTCAGGAAAGCTGCGGCATCGTCTCGTCAGACGGCTCTTCCCTGTACGCCCACAAGCGGATGGGTCTGGTTGCTGATGTTTTCAGCAACCCGGACGTCTTCAAGAAACTGCCAGGCAAATCTGCCATCGGGCATGTGCGCTATTCGACTGCCGGAGCTTCGGTGGAAAAAAATGTCCAGCCGATTATGGTCGATTATTCGCGCGGTTCGATTGCGGTTGCCCACAACGGCAACCTGGTTAATGCGCAACTGCTGAAGGCCGAGCTGGAGGCGTACGGCTCGATCTTCCAGACGACCATGGATACGGAAATCATCATCCATCTGATCGCCACATACAAGACCAACTCGCTGGTAGACCGGATCGTGGAGGCCCTGAAACGTATCCAGGGCGCCTACTGCCTGCTCTTCCTGACCGAGACCCGTATGATCGCGGTGCGCGACCCGAACGGTTTCCGCCCGCTCTGCCTCGGCAAGTTGGGGGATGCCTGGGTGGTCGCCTCGGAAAGTTGCGCGCTGGACCTGATCGAAGCCGAGTTCGTCCGCGAGATCGAACCGGGCGAAATGGTGGTTTGCACCAAGGACGGCGGCATCAAGTCCCTCTTCCCGTTCAAGAAGATCGAGCCGACCCCCTGCATCTTCGAATTCGTCTATTTTGCCCGCCCCGATTCGTACATCTTTGGCCGCAACGTCTATCTGGCCCGTAAAGAACTGGGACGCCAGCTGGCGCGCGAGTACCCGGTGGATGCCGATGTGGTCATCGCCGTGCCGGACTCCGGTGTACCGGCCGCCATGGGATATGCCGAAGAATCCGGCATTCCGTTCGAGCTGGGTTTAATTCGCAACCACTACGTCGGCCGGACCTTTATCGAGCCGGCCCAGTCAATCCGCCATTTCGGCGTGAAGATCAAGCTGAATCCGGTACGGGAGCTGCTTAAGGGGAAGCGGGTCGTCGTCATTGATGACTCAATCGTGCGCGGCACCACTTCGCGCAAGATCGTCAAGATGGTGCGTAACGCCGGGGCAAGTGAGGTGCATCTGCGTATTTCCTCGCCGCCGACCAGCTACCCCTGCTATTACGGCATTGATACGCCGAACCGGAAAGAGCTGATTTCCTCATCGCATACCATCGATGAAATATGCCGCTATGTGACCGCCGATACGCTGGGCTACCTGTCCGAAGAGGGACTGCTCTCTTCAATTGGCCAGGGCGATACCCGTTACTGCAAAGCCTGTTTTGCCGGAACCTACCCGGTTGCCTTTCCCAAACCGGTGGAAAACCTACAGAAGGATCTATTTGAGGAGGATGTGAATGGCCATGAGTGATCGCGAAGAACTGAAGAAAATTATCCTGGAGCTGTCCTACGAAAAACGTCTGGTAACCCTGGCTTCCGGTCGCCAGAGCGATTTTTATTTCGACGGCAAACAGACTACGTTGCATGCAGAGGGTGGTTTCCTGGTCGGTAAGCTGTTTTATGAGGCCATCAAGGATGTTGAAAATGTCCAGGCCGTTGGCGGCATCACCCTTGGGGCTGACCCGATAGCCACTGCTACTTCGATTGCCGCCCATCTGGCGGGAAAAAGCATGCACGCCTTCATTATCCGCAAGGAGCCGAAAGGGCACGGCACCGGCCAGTGGCTGGAAGGGCGTAAGAATCTCCCCGCCGGAACCAGAGTCGTTATCGTGGAAGATGTTGTCACCACCGGTGGCTCGTCCATGAAAGCGGTTCGGCGTGCCGAGGAGGAAGGGTTGGTTGTTCTCGGTATTGTGACGCTGGTAGATCGCGAAGAGGGTGGCCGCGAGAATATCGAGGCGGAAGGGTATTGGCTGAAAGCGCTCTTTACCAAGAGCCAGCTGGTTGGCGAGTAAGAGTCTTTTGAAAGTCCCGCTGACTAAAGCGGGACTTTTTTTCTACATCAATACTTATTAAAACAATAAACCACTTATGACGAAACAACGCCTCGACACACTTGTTCTGGAACGCGGGCTGGCTCCCACCATTGAAAAAGCCAAAGCCTTGATCATGGCTGGACAGGTCGTTGTGGGTGACCACACGGTTGACAAGGCCGGACAGCAGGTGGCGATTGATGCTGAGGTTCGTCTTAAGGGTGAACAGCTCCCCTATGTCAGCCGGGGAGGACTTAAGCTTCGCAGGGCGCTGGACGAATTTGATATTAATGTAGCCGGTCTCGTTGCCGTCGATGTCGGTTCTTCCACCGGCGGCTTCACGGATTGCCTGTTGCAGGCCGGGGCGGTTAAGGTTTTTGCCATTGATGTCGGCTATGGCCAGCTTGCCTGGAAGCTTCAGCAGGACCCGCGTGTCGTCAGTATGGAGAAAACCAATATCCGCTACGTGACGCCGGATCAGCTTGATGATGTGCCGGCTTTGGCGGTTATTGATGCCTCGTTTATCCCCTTATCCAAGGTGCTTCCTGCAACGATTGGTTTGTTGCAACCGGGTGGCAGGATCATTGCCTTGATTAAGCCGCAGTTTGAGGTCGGCAAGGGTGAAGTAGGGCAGGGGGGCATTGTCCGCGATCCTGTAGCCCATGAAAAAGTTATTGATGATGTCCGCCGTACTGCCTTAGATCTTGGTCTTACGGTTGCCGGACTGTGTGAATCGCCCATCACCGGAGCGGACGGCAATCGGGAGTTTTTGATACTGCTGCAATTACCGTAACGGAGGTACGCATGGAAAACTGTATTTTCTGCAAAATTGTTCGTGGCGACATACCGTCGAAGAAAGTATTCGAGGACGATCAACTGCTCGTTATCGAAGACCTGTCTCCGCAGGCGCCGCTGCACCTGCTGCTGTTGCCGAAGAAGCATTTTGTCAACTGCATCGATATGGTAGCGCAGGACGATGCGCTGGTCGGCTATGCCTTCCGCAAGGGGGGAGAAATAGCCTCTGAAAAAGGGTATGCCGAATCCGGATTTCGTATTGTGCAGAACAACGGTGCCGGTGCGGGGCAGTCGGTGTTTCATATTCACTTCCACCTGTTGGCAGGTCGCGGATTTTCCTGGCCTCCGGGCTAGAAGGGGTGGGTATGAAAACTTTTGTCTGTGCGGGTTTCATTCTGCTGCTGGTAACGCAGAGTTATGCCGAAACCTATTCGTGGGTAGATGACAGTGGCACGTACAATTTTACCGAGGATTATTCGCGCGTCCCTAAAAAATATCGCAAAAAAGTGAAACATCGCGACGATATACGGCAGGATGTGCCGCAGGAGTCTCCGAAAGCTGAAAAATCGGAGAAACAAGCAGAAAAGTTCGGGACGAAAGCCGCAGTATCTGCTGAAGGCGGGTTGTACGGCGGCAAGAGCCGTGCCGAATGGCGCACGGAGCTTGATGCCCGGGAAGCGGAGCTCAGCGGCATTGAACAGCGCATGGAACAGATGCGAAAACAGAGCAATAATCCAAAAGGAATTTCCAGGGCTCAGTTTGATGTGCTGAAAAAGGAATACGACGACACCCGGGCAACGTATGACCAGAAGTACAAAAGCTACACCGAGCTGATCGAGACGATTCGTAAAGCCGGGCTTCCGGTGGATATTAAAAAGTAGAACGTACTTGCCAAAGAGACCAACCGGAAATCCGGCGAATAGCCTTGATGACGACGACAGCGCCCCACCGGTTCATCACCGGTGGGGCGTCATTTTGAATCTCCAATCTGTCACAACCGCTGATGCTTCAGTTTTAGTGTCTCACTGGATTGCGTTTCTCAAACATCTTCAGAATAACGTAGGTAATCCAGGCAATCCCAAACAACCCGAACGTAAAAAATGCATACGAAACTGGCCAGGGGATGTCTTTGGTCATCATCGAGAATTCTGACATGCCACCGATTCCGGCAATTACGTTGAGCGGCATGAAAATGACACTCAGAACCGTCAGTCGGTAAATGACGCGGTTCTGATTGATATTGATGAAACCAACCGTCGAGTCCATCAGGAAGTTGATTTTGTCAAACAGAAAGGCGGTATGGCCGTCAAGTGACTCGATGTCACGCAGTACCTGTTGGGAGTCTTCAAGCTGGGCTACGGAAAGAAGTCTTCTGCGCATCAGGAAAGTAAGTGCCCGGCGCGTGTCAAGCACATTTCTTCTGACGCGGCCGTTCAAATCCTCTTCTTCGGCAATTGCCGCAAGGGTTTTTGCCGCATCTTCATCGCTGATTCTTTCGCTGAGTACCTGTTTGCCAACTTCTCCCAGGGCGGAGTAGATATCCTCAAGGGATTCGGCGGAATACTCGACATCTGCAGCGTACAGGTCAAGCAGCATATCCATCCCGTCCGAAACAGAGCCTGTCTGATGGCGGGCACGAAGCCGTTGCAGACGAAAAACCGGCAGCTCCTCCTCTCGCACCGAGAACAGGATGTCCTTGAACAGAATGAATGCCACGGGAACGTTGCGCGATTCACCCTCCTTATCAAGCAAAAAGTCGGAGTGAAGATGGATCTCTCCGCATTCTTCAACATAGAAGCGGGCACTTGATTCGATGTCGGTCAGCTCTTCCGGATCCGGAAGTACCAGGCCGAAATATTGGCCGATCTTGCGTCGGTCAGCCTTGGTTGACCCAACCAGATCAACCCATATCGGGGTGATTCCCTCAAGATCTTCTACAGACTCAATGGTTGTTTGCGATAAACGTCCCTGCGCCAATTCAAACGCGTTTACCACGCAGGCGGCGCCGAGATAGTTGCTGCGGCTGGCAATTATGTCGCGAGTTGCATCAGATACTTCGTCCAGAAGATCATCAATCTGGCTGTCGTCAATTTGCCCCCAGACGAGCAGGAGGTCCTCAGGCGGGAGTGCATCAAGAATTCCCGCAATTGCCGCAGTGTCAAGCGAGGCAATGAGGGAACGCAATTCAGTAAGATGCTGTTTTTCAGTAAGATCATGGTGTGGTATAACCTGACGGCTGGCCAGATCTTCGGCACGCCGGTATTGCGAAATCAGGTTTTGAACCAGATGGATAGACATATTGATAACTCCCCAGTCCGGTCAGGCTATGTCTTGAGCCGGACATTCACGTGAATTCAGCAGATTTCAGCGAGCATATCCCTGGCGATGTACAACAGCAGGTACGCAAAGAGATTGTCCACTGAAAGCCGCCAGTGAAAATGTTGTGTCGGGAGAGACCGGAGTCGGCTGCTCCCTGCTTTGTTTACGGGAACCCGTTCCTATGAAACGGCATCAATCAAAGCAGGCAGTGAGATAGAAAGTGTACTTTGAGGGGATTGCCGTCATAAGGACGGGATGGGTAACGGAATAGCACTACTATGACTGTCCAATGTGGATGACCACCACCCTTCGTTTATGACATTTAAACTGACTGCGTTGATAATAGAAAAGCCACGGAGAACCGTGGCTGGAAAGAAAAAAAGCCATGTTCCCCCCTGGTTGACTTTCGGCAGTGCACAACGTAGGATCTAATCCAGCTACATTGGGTTAAGCCTTAATCCGACAAAACCTGGTAACCACATTGGCGTCTTTCGACGTTTCTGGGTAGTAGCATTTTTTTGTGCAAACGCCTCATTCTAACGAGGAATATGTAACCTGAATTTATAGCCGCGAGGCTCTGGATTGTCAATGCAAAAATGGCGATTTGTCGATACGGGATGCCTCTCCGGCCCCGAAAATATGGCTCTTGATGATGCGTTGCTGCAAACGTTTGATCCGCACCGGTCACTGCCTGTCTTGCGTCTGTATGGCTGGTCTACACCAACGCTGTCGTTGGGACGTTTTCAAAACGCGCAAGAAGTTCTGGACCTTGATTGCTGCCGTGCCGCCGGAGTCCCTGTGGTACGACGTATCTCTGGCGGAGGCGTCATTTACCACTCTGGTGAGCTGACCTATAGCCTGGTTTGTGCTCCGGAACAAATTCCGGCCGCTTCTTCAATAAAGGACGCATACCGTATTCTAACAGGCTTTTTGTTGCACTTTTATCGCAATTTAGGGCTGAAAGCTGAGTATGCGACTGACTATGCTGATCACGGCGATTGTCTGGGGGAACGTACTCCTTTCTGCTTTGCGGGGAGGGAAAGCTTTGACATTCTTGTCGCTGGACGAAAGATAGGCGGGAATGCCCAGCGGCGCCTCAAGAATATTATTTTTCAGCACGGTTCGATTCCCCTGATTGACACTTTGCAGGAAGGGGTTACATTTATGCGAGAGCAACCCGTTGGACTGAAGGAGCGGGTCACTAATCTTGCCGCCGAAGGTGTCGTCTGTGACCGTGATGCTCTTGTCAGTGGAGTTGTAAAAGCTTTTACCTGCCATCTTAATACGGAACTGGTTGGCAATATGAATACTGGAATTGAACAGACAGCCGCCTCTGAGCTGTTACAGGATAAATATTTGAATGACCGGTGGAATCTGGCAGGAGAGGGTGTATGCCGATAGAGCGAAAACCTGAATGGCTGCAAAAGAAAGCCAACCCTGGGGAGCAGGCTGTCATGCGGCGTCTGCTTGACGATTTAAACCTGAATACTGTCTGTCAACAGGCTCTGTGCCCCAATATTTCAGAATGTTTCGGCTGCGGTCAGGCGACGTTTCTTATTCTTGGCACGCTTTGTACCCGGCTCTGCTCATTCTGTAATATTGAAAAACAGGAACCGCTTCAGATTGACACTGACGAACCGGTGAGGATTGCTGTTGCTGTGGCACGACTTGAACTGGCACATGTGGTGATAACCAGTCCTACTCGTGACGATCTCCCCGATGGCGGTGCCGGGATATATGCAGAGGTTGTGACCGCCATCCGTTCTGTTTCTCCGGGAACGCGCATTGAAGTGCTGATTCCGGATATGCAGGGGAAGCGGGCGAGTCTGGAGGCGGTTACTGCATCCCATCCGCATATTATCGGGCATAATATTGAAACGGTGCCACGGCTGTATCATATACGCAGCGGCGCCGACTATCGGCGTTCACTCGATGTGCTGGGTACGTGCGGAGAGTTGTCATCGGGAATTAAAACGAAATCGGGTGTGATGCTGGGAATGGGGGAGCGGGAAGATGAACTGCTTCAGGTTCTCGCTGACCTGCGTGATGTCGGGTGTGACTATGTGAGCCTGGGGCAGTATCTTGCTCCAAGCCGGGCACACTACCCGGTGCAGGAGTATATTCTCCCCGAGACGTTCGACGCCTTGCGGAGTGTTGCCTTAGGCATGGGATTCAGCCATGTGGAAAGTGGTCCTTATGTGCGCAGCTCGTACAATGCCACTGCTTACAAATAGAAAACGGCCTGATGAAATCTCATCAGGCCGTTTACACTATACTTGGAATCACCTTTTATGCGTAGGTTGAAAAACTGAAGTTACTGTTTCCCTGTGCAGCCGGTTGCGGCGCTTGTTGGGCATTCTGGGCCAGCAAATTGGCCATTTTGTTCTGTTGACCTGCCGCCTGCTTCATCATGGTTGTCGATAACGCCTGCTGAGTCTGTTCCGTCCTCATAAGTAGTGATGAACCCGCTATAGAGCTTGTATCCATATCACACCCCCTCGTATCGTTCTCATTAGAATACCGCAGGTCGTTTCGGTTGGCAAGCCGGAAATATTATTTGGTTGCAGGCGCATATTTTCCCTCAAATAAAATAGCACGGTTTTGCAGAATTGCAAATTAGGCTCAAAACCTCATTTGCAATTCTGCAAAACTTCACGGATTCCTCTCTTTTGTCCATAACAGTCTTAAATTACTTGGACTTTGTTGGGGTTTGCCGGGATTTAATAACTTTAATCCAATGTTGGTTACACCCAATGTGAATAGTTCGTATTTGCATTTGTGCAAAACATATGGACGATGAATTGTCTGGATATCATGGTGATTGGTTGTAACATACTGAAATAAATATAAACTTTATAATTTTTGTGGTTTGGCACGGGTAATGCTGTATACGCTATTACGACACGAGGAGAGGACATCAATGGGGAGCCAAGACATCTGTCCATTTTATGGAAAAAATGATGATTACTGCGATGTCGGCTGCGAGTACATATCTCCCTATGATGTGAGAATGATTATTCGCTACTGTTGCGGGAGGCATGCCCAGTGCACCAAATACATGGAGCTGGCGGATCGTTTTAATGGCGAGCTTCCTCAAATGGTTAAGTGCTGAAAACCAATAAATCGGAAGATGGAGGAATGAAGATGTTTTACAACCTTTCACTAAGTCTGAATAGTTTTCAGCTGCTGCTGGCCCTGACAGTTTCCACGCTGTTTATCATTATCACATATACAAAGGAGAGAAGAGATGAGCGAAAGAGAGCTTGAACTGTTGCATAGAATCGAGGAGCTGGAGCGGCACACCTGGCGTAACAGTGCCATCCTTCGTTCGGTTGCCATGGTAGCCTTCACCGCAATAATCGGGTTTGTTATTGCTTCAGGAGTCGTCGGTGGCGGTCACGGCAGTCACTGGTCCGGCCCGGCCTGGAATACCATGTGGCTGTACGGTCTGTTTGCCGCCAACGCGGTGTCGATGTTCTGGACTACACATAAAGAATAGGGGGGATACGATAATGCCAATGAAAATTACTCATGCAATCATGCTTCTGGCGGTCTGTGTCATCTGTGCCGCCTTCAATATGCAGCTCTTCGGCGGTCTGGACGAAATGATGGGCGACCAGTACTGGGTTGTCGATACCACCCAGGGCGACCATGGCTGGTACGCCATGGGGTTGCTGCCGCACCTCAACAAGGCGCCCAAGGATGTTGTCAAGGCTGCCAACACTGATGCCGACCCGAGCAACAACTACATCATCTACGCACAAAGCGGCGATTTTGCCGGCAAGTCCACCTACGGCATCTGCTTCGGCATCCCGCTGATCATGTATCTGATCTGGTTCGCCTTTATCATCGGTTTTCCGGATCGCGTCGATCCGTACCTGCTGCCGCGTAAAATTTTCACCATCGCGGTCATCATTGCCTGCTCCGTAATCGCCAACCTGTTTCTGATGCGCATCGCCGGCGACTTTGCCCGCGAGCCGATGTCCCGTATTGCCAACGTGGCCGGCAACCATGCTTCCCTGCTGTTTCACAATGCCGGCATCTGGTTCGCCATTCTCTTTTCGGCGCTTGGCACGCACAGTCACTCGTTCGACGAAGTCAAGGCCCCGGACAGCCGCAACTGGCAGACACAGGCCAATGAGAAATTCAACTGGATGTTCACCCTGCTGGGCGTCGTGACCGTACTTGAAGTTGTGCTGGTCAAGAACAAACTGGCCCTGCCGGATGCCGCGGTTGACTACTCGGTCTGGGTTATCTGGGTTGTCATATTCATGCGCATGTACGGTTTTTCTCCCAAATACTGGATCAAACGTCCTACCGGTATTGCCATTATGATCGTTGGTACGTTGCTGACGCTGCCGTTGTTCTATCTGCTTGAGCGGGCAACAGGCACACTGGGGGCCGGATTTGCCTCGCCCATTCTGGCCAAGGCGCTGGGTGCCGAGAACCAGAATATCGGTCTGTCGCTCATGGTGTCCATCTACCTGGTGTTCTGGATGGAATTTGCCACAGCTATCCGTATGAACGGTCCGGACAAACGTGCTGTCCAGAAAATATAGAGGGAGATTGCGCTCATGACTGATATCAAGAACAAGGGTTGGAATGTGGTATCTGCCGGCCTTGCCATCAATCTGGCCCTCGGCGTACTGTATGCCTGGAGTATTTTTAAAGGGGCGATCAAGGCGTCTATCGAAAAGGGTGGGCCGGATGCCTTTCAGTGGGACATAGCTTCCATCAATGACCCGTATGCCGTTTGCTGTCTCGCGTTTGCTTTTTCGATGATTGTCGCCGGCAAGTGCCAGGACAAGATCGGTCCCGCACGTACCGCGCTTATCGGCGGCGTGCTGGTAGGGGCAGGTTTCATGATGATGGCCTTTTCCAGCAGCTACATGTCCTGGGTGCTCGGCTTCGGAGTGCTTGCCGGGAGCGGCTTCGGATTCGGTTATTCTGCCGCGACTCCACCGGCCCTGAAGTGGTTTTCTCCCTCCAAGACCGGGCTGATAGCAGGCATCGTCGTGGCCGGATTCGGCATTGCGCCGGTCTATATCGCACCGCTGGCTTCCTATCTGATCGGTGCCTTCGGCATTCCCAAAGCCATGATGTTCCTCGGCATAGGCTTTACGATCGTCGTGTGCGGGCTCTCGTTCTTCCTGATAAATCCGCCGCAGGGCTTTGTCCCGGCTGAACCGGCAGATCCGGGTCCGGTTGCCAAGCTCAATGCCGCTAAGCCTGTCGTCAACGCGTCCGTCAGCGAAATGCTGCGCAACTACAAGTTCTATGTGCTTTGGTTCGCCTTTTTTATCGGTTCGGGTGCCGGTCTGATGGTTATTGGCAGCGTAGCCGGCCTGGCCAAGAAAAGCATGGGACCCATGGCTTTCGTGGCGGTGGCTATCATGGCAATCGGCAACGCTGCTGGCCGTGTTGTTGCCGGAGTCCTTTCCGACAAGATCGGGCGCCGCGCAACGCTCTTCATCATGCTGTCGCTGCAGGCTGTCATGATGTTCATCGCCATGGCGGTAGTCAACTCCGGCAGCGCCGTGTTGCTGGTCCTGCTCGCCACCTTCATCGGCTTCAATTACGGCTCCAACCTCTGCCTGTTCCCTTCCTTTGCCAAGGATTACTGGGGTACGAAGAACTACGGCCTGAACTACGGCGCTCTCTTTACTGCCTGGGGCGTGGGCGGATTTGTCATGGGCAAGGTGTCGGAGATGATCAATGCCCAACCCGGCGGCCTGGGGAAATCGTTTATGCTGGCCGGGCTTCTGCTGGTCGGTGGAGCTGCCATGACCATCTTCCTGGCAGAACTCAAACCAGCTGCTGACAATGAAGGCGAACCTTCCCAGTGGAAGGAATTCTGGGCGGAATTCATGCTGGGCGCCAAAGTTTTTGTCGGATTTGAACAGGCCCAGATCCGGGTGCCGAGATAGATTGTAGAGACTGTTTTTCTCCCGTTGTACTTTGATATAGCCAATCGGCACTGTTTACTGCCATTAACAGGAAAGCCTCACGGGAAACCGTGGGGCTTTCGAATGTGTGGAGTCGTGAATTTCCGGGTAGTATACGGCAGTATTCGAGCGACATTGAACAATGGCCCGCACCATATGCCTCTTGCCCGCTTATCCGGATAATATATGTCTTGTAAATCCCATGAATTTTAATTAGATATAGCGAGTCGAAGCATATACAACAGATGGAGAAAACCATGAAAACACTTAATCCGCTTTCGGTACTGCTCGTCGAGGATGACGAGGCGGCCCGCGAAATTCTGTCAAGCGTCCTGGCAATAAAATTTCCGCACATCGACTTCTGCTTCGCTGAAAACGGTAGGGCCGGCCTGGCCTGTTTTGAACAGAATTTTCCGGCGATTGTGATAACCGATATCAACATGCCGGAAATGGATGGTGTCTGCATGGCCGGAAAAATCAGG
>Ga0154471_143_pt1 | contig 14006 bp, 15 predicted proteins | sample RifGroC2_FD_115950 | JGI IMG/M metagenome (GOLD analysis project Ga0154471, IMG submission 115950) | Geobacteraceae bacterium GWC2_53_11
TGATGATACTCGCATAACCAACTGCAAAATAAAAGCTCCGGGGAAATCCTCCGGAGCTTTTATTTGTTCGATGTACGAAAAAGTTACAGACCCTTCCCCGCCAGTTCCTCCACCAGTTTCTTCTGTTCGCTGTTCAGCGTTTCCGGAATATGTACCCCGATCTTGACGTACAGATCCCCTTTGGCATTAGAGCCGAGCGCCTTGACGCCGCATCCTTTCAGCCTGATCTTGGTGCCGGGCTGCATGCCGGCCGGTACCTTTATCCGCTTGTCACCTTCCAGGGTCGGAACGTCGAGGGAGACGCCCAGGCAGGCGGCGCTGAACGGAATGGAGCGGTCAACGAACAGATCGCCGCCGTCGCGGGTAAAGACCGGGTCAGGCAGGACATGGATGATCAGGAAAAGGTCACCGGCGGAACCGCCCCCTTCCCCCTGTGCGCCTTTGCCGGCAATGCGGATCTTGCTGCCGTTATCGACACCGGCCGGAATCTTGACCTTCAACTCCTCCCGCTGGCCGTTTCTGCGGAACGCAATCTGCTTTTCAGCCCCTTGGGCAGCATCGCGAAAGGTGACGGTAAGCTCCATCTCGTGGTCGCCACCCCGCTGCGGCCCCTGCCGGAATCCGCCCCGGCCACCGCCGCCACGCCCGAAGGCACCGCCGAACAGGCGCGAGAACAGGTCCTCTGAACCTCCTCCGCCGAAACCGCCCCCCATATCTTTGTAGGCATTGCCGAAGTCGAAGCCGCGGAAAATATCCTCCTGGCTGTACTGCTGGCGGAAGCCGTTCGAGCCGAAGGTATCGTACTGCTGTTTTTTCTCCGGATCGGAGAGGACAGCATACGCTTCGTTGATCTCCTTGAACTTGTCTTCCGCGGTTTTGTCGTTCGGGTTGCGATCCGGGTGGTACTTGACCGCCAGTTTACGGAACGCCTTCTTGATATCGTCTGCCGTGGCCCCTTTTTCGAGCCCGAGAACCTTGTAATAATCAGCCTGCGCCATAAAATTTCTCCATTCCGTTATTTGAGCACAATGTAAGCGCTCCGCTAAGATGTGTCAACTCTGTCAGCGGTGTATGGCTTGACAGGTCAGGTTACCGCACGTACTATCATTCGACATCACACTTTAACTGTTTGGGGGACACTCCCATGAAAAAAATTATCATCGTCGGCGGCGGCATATCGGGCCTGGCAACGGCCTGGTTGCTGCGGGACAAGGCTCATTCTGCCGGAAAAGAGCTGGACATAACCCTGCTGGAGAAGGAAGAGCGGGCGGGTGGCAAAATAAAGAGTATCAAGGCGGACGGCTATACGTGCGAATGGGGGCCGAACGGGTTTCTCGACAGTAAGCCGCAGACGTTGGAGCTGTGCAAGGCGATCGGCGTGGAGAGTAATCTGCATCGCAGCAACGACAATGCCCGCAAACGCTTTATCTTTTCCGGAGGTGAACTGCACCAGCTGCCTGATGGCGGCCCGGCGTTTCTGCGCAGTCATCTGATCTCTTGGCCGGGCAAGCTGCGTCTGGCCATGGAGCCGACGCCGTTCATTGCACCTGCGCCTGTTGGCGTGGATGAAACGCTGGCTGCCTTCGGGCGGCGCCGCCTGGGGAAAGAGGCGCTGGACAAGCTGATTGCGCCAATGGTGTCCGGCATCTTCGCCGGTGATCCGGAAACCATGTCGCTGGTCTCCTGTTTTCCGCGCATTGCCGAGCTTGAGCGGGAATACGGCGGGCTGATCCGGGCCATGATCATGCTGGCCAAGAAGAAAAAGCAGGATCAGGCCGAGGGGAAGGTTGTCTCCAGCGCAGCGGGGCCGGGAGGGGTGCTGACCTCGTTCCGCGAGGGGATCCAATACCTGACTGACGCTCTGTCCGCTTCGTTGGGCGATATAGTCAGGCAGGGACAGCATGTGGTCGCCGTGGAGAAAAGCCATTCCTCTTCCTATCGCGTCAAATGCGAGCAGGGGGATGATCTGGAAGCGGATATCGTCATCATTGCATCCCCGGCTTTTGCCGCCGCCGGGATGCTGGACAGCCTCGACCCGGCCATGACTTCGGTGCTCTGCCAGATTCCCTACGCCAGTATGACGGTGGTCTGTTTCGGCTATGATCGCGGTCAGATCGGGCGCTCTTTGGATGGTTTCGGCTATCTGATTCCGAAAAAAGAGGGGCGCAACACCCTCGGTACCCTGTGGGATTCAAGCATGTTCGAGAACCGGGCGCCGGAGGGAAAAGTTTTGCTGCGCAGCATGATGGGGGGAGCCTGTTTTCCGGATTATGTCGCGCTGAGTGACGATGAAGTAGTGGCACGGGTGAGGAAGGATCTGGGGCTGACCATGGGAATCGATGCCGCGCCGGAATTTGTCAGGGTTTTCCGCCATCACCAGGCGATTCCGCAATACACAGTCGGACACGGCAAGCGGCTGCAGGCGCTGGAAGAGTCGCTCAAAGCGCATCCGGGTCTGATTCTGACCGGCAATTCCTATCGCGGCATCGGGCTGAATGATTGTGTGGCAGCGGCTGAGCGCGCGGCTGACGAGGCGTTGCAGTGTATATAATCGCAGGGAACCTCTATGACCTATGAAAATCTCTTCAGTATCGGTGCGAGTATGCGCATAGCGCTGGGAGTCCTTTTTGCTCTGTTCATCCTCTGCTTTGTCGCGATTATCATCGAGGAAACGTTTCTTGGCGGCAGGAAGCGGCGCAAGGCGCTTAAAAACGCTCAAGAACGGATATTGGCCGATTCATCTACAGCAGACCACGCTCTACAAAACTCAGATACTCCCCATCTCCCACAATGATGTGATCCAGCACCTTGATCCCCATGATTTCGCCGGCTTCTTTCAGGCGTCGGGTGATGGCGATATCCTCGCTGCTGGGAGCGGGGTCGCCGGTGGGGTGATTGTGGACCAGGATCACGGCGGCGGCTGATTCCTTGACCGCCGGGCTGAACACCTCGCGCGGATGAACGATACTTTGGTTGAGACTTCCCTCGGAAACCTGTACGCGCCTGATGATGCGGTTTTTACCGTCCAGCAGCAGGATCAGAAAATACTCCTTGCGGCTGTCGCGGAATTCGTGATGGAAATAGTCGAAGACCTGCTGGGGTGAGGTAAAGCGGTCGAGGCGTTCAAGTTTGCGAGCCTGAAAGCGTGACGCCAGGGCAAAGGCGGCCTTGATACTGGTAGCCTTGGCCAGTCCGACCCCTTTGATTGCGCATAGTTCCCCGAGGTCGGCGCTTCCCAATTCCCGCAAGTTCCCGCTGAAGTGTTTGATGAGCCCCCGCCCGAGATCAATCGCGCTCTGTTTGCTGCCCGGATCGCCACTCCTTATGATCAGCGCCAGCAATTCAGCTTCAGTGAGGGTTGCCGCACCCTGTTTGAGCATCTTTTCACGCGGACGTTCGTCCTCCGGCCACTCCTTGATCCCACCACTCATGAAGCCTCCCCCGATACTGCGTTACTATCCCTTGAAACCTGACAATATGGCGATAATCAAGCCGGCTCCAACGATAACCCGGTACCAGACAAACGGTGCAAGTGTACGTTTCTGTACGAAACGGAGCAGAAACGCCACGCTGATATAGCCGGTAACTGCCGAAACGGCGATGCCGACCAGCATCGGCAGACCTTCACCAGCCGGAATGCCATGTTTGAGCAGATGTATGCTTTTAAGCAGGGCTGCACCGACGACAATGGGGAGCGACATGAGGAAGGAAAAGCGTGCGGCGCTCTCGCGGGTAAAGCCGAGCATCAGCCCGGCGGTGATGGTAATACCGGACCGGGACACTCCCGGAATGAGCGCCAGGCATTGCATCAGACCGATGGCCAGAGCGCTGGCAGGTTTAATGTCATCCAGCACCAGGCGCTTGCGTCCCAGGTAATCCGCCACCCCCAGTATCAGGCCGAACAGGATCAGAAATGAGGCGATCAGCAGCGGGTTGGAGCGGAACATTTCCTCGAGCTGGTGCTCGAACAGTTTGCCGGCCACGGCGGCCGGAACGGTGGCGGCGATGATCAGAAACGGCAGCCTACGGGCGGGAGTGTTCAGCCTGCGTGAGGCGATGGCATCGAAGAACGAAACCGCCAGCTCGATGATGTCGCGCCAGAAGTAGAGGGACAATGCCAGAAAAGTTCCCAGATGCAGCGCAACGTCAAAGGTCAGGCCCGATTCGGGCCAGCCAAACAGCCAAGGGACCAGAATCAGGTGAGCTGAACTGCTGATGGGGAGAACCTCGGCAAAGCCTTGCAGGGCACCAAGGACAGCGGCATGTAACAAATTCATGAAAAACTCCTTTAAATGGAAGGAGCGAAGGATACTGCAACTTATCGGCAAAGGCAATTCATGTTGCGTTGTTGGCACCGGATGCGGCTAAATTTACGCTGTAATCAGAGTGTAAAGTATGCTATTAGTCAAAAGTTTTTAAATGCAGTCAGCACGAAATTTACCGGAGGCGCACACACATGTTCGGATTCATTCCCAAGGAAGAGAAGTTCTTCAAGCTTTTTAAAGATATGACAGAAAACATCATTGTCGGAGCCAAACTGCTCAAAGAGATGCTCGATAATTTTGAAAATCCGCTTGAAAGCCAGCGCCGGATCAAGGATATCGAGCACAAGGGTGATTCGATTACCCATGAAATTATCCAGACCCTGAACAAAACCTTTATCACCCCCCTTGACCGTGAAGATATCTATGCCCTTGCTTCCAAACTTGACGACATTCTCGACCTGATCGACGCTTCGGCACAGCGGGTGATCATGTACAACGTGGAATCAATCCCGCCCGAAGCTAAATCACTCGGTTTCATCATCCTCCAGTCGTGCTATGCGGTCGATAAGGCAATGGCCATGCTGGGCAAAAAAACCAACGAGCAGATCTTCGAGGCATGCGTCGAGATCAACTCGCTGGAAAACGAGGCGGACCGGGTTTCACGTGAGGCAATCAGCCGATTGTTTGACGAAGAGAAGGATCCGATCCAGTTGATCAAGTGGAAAGAAATTTACGAGACCCTCGAAAAAGCAACCGACAAGTGCGAAGATGCATCCAATATTCTTGAAAGCGTGGTGGTAAAGAATGGTTGATGCAGCCCTTGTGATGCTCTGTCTGGTTGTCCTGGCGGCGCTTCTTTTCGATTACATTAACGGCTTCCACGATACTGCCAACGCCATTGCCACTTGTGTTTCGACCCGGGCCCTGTCAGTCAGGTCCGCCATAGTCATGGCTGCTACACTTAACTTTGTCGGAGCGATGATTTCTACAAAGGTTGCCGCTACGATCGGTAAGGGAATTGTTGACGGCTCAAATATTACCCAAATGGTTGTGCTTGCAGGCATTATCGGTGCTATTGTCTGGGATCTCGTTACCTGGTACTACGGTCTCCCCTCCTCATCCTCGCACGCCATCATCGGCGGCATTATCGGGGCTGTGTTCGCCCATGCCGGTCTTGGTGCCATCAAATGGGCAGGTTTGAACAAGATCGTCCTTGCATTGATTCTTTCACCGGTACTGGGAACGGCAATTGGTTTCATATTCATGCTCATCATTTACCAGGTCTTCCGCAACAGTGCTCCTTCGATGCTTAACAAAAATTTTCGCCGGTTGCAGGTTGTTTCTGCTGCCCTCATGGCCTTTTCCCATGGAACCGCGGATGCGCAGAAGTCAATGGGTGTCATCACTCTGGCCCTGGTAAGCTATGGAACGCTGAAAACGTTCGCCGTACCGTGGGAGGTCATGGTAGCTTGCGCCACGGCCATGGCTTTTGGCACGGCGGCTGGCGGCTGGCGTATCATCAAGACCGTCGGCAGTGATTTTGTCAAGCTGCAGCCGGTTCATGGATTCTGTGTGGAGACCGCATCTGCCGGCGTTATTCTGGGCGCCTCGGCTTTCGGTATGCCGACCAGTACCACTCATGTCATAACATCGACCATTCTGGGTGTAGGCCTTTCCAAAAGACTTAACGCGGTAAACTGGAATGTTGCCAAGCGGATTTTGATAGCATGGGTCCTGACCATTCCGGCTTCGGCGCTGGTTGCCTACCTGGTTTACCAGGTTATGAGCCCTTTATTGGGGAAATAAATACAAATAGAACTGGTCATATTTATCTCGAAGGAAAAATGATCCTATGTCAGAAAAAATTCTTGTAACCGGCGGTTGCGGCTACATCGGAAGTCACGTGGTGCGCCAGCTGGCAGAGGCGGGGTATCAGGTTGTGGTGTATGACAATCTCTCCACCGGCTTTCGTGACGCCCTGCTGCACGGTGAAGAACTGATTGAAGCCGATCTGTCAGACCGCGCGGCACTGGAAGAAGCGTTTCGCCGCCATGGTTTTACCACGGTGCTTCATTTTGCCGCCTCAATAGTGGCCCCCGAATCAGTCAGCCTCCCCCTCAAATATTACGGCAATAACACCCGCAATACCCTGGGGTTGCTGGAAACCTGCGTCACGTTCGGGGTGTCCCGCTTTATCTTCTCCAGCACGGCGGCCGTGTACGGTCTTCCCGAGGGAGGCGTTGCATCTGAAGGATCGCCTCTCACGCCGATCAATCCCTATGGCACCTCCAAGCTGATGAGTGAATGGATGCTGCGCGATACGGCTGCCGCCCACGGCATGTCGTACGTGGCTCTCCGCTACTTCAACGTAGCCGGTGCTGATCCCCAGGCCCGCACCGGTCAGCGTACCCCAGAAGCCACCCATCTTATCAAGGTTGCCTGTCAGGCAGCTCTCGGGCAGCGCGGCCAGGCCGCGATCTACGGCACCGATTATCCCACCCCGGATGGTACCGGTATACGAGACTATATCCACATCGAAGATCTGGCTGCGGCTCATCTGGCTGCGCTTGATTACCTGAATAAAGGCGGCCAGTCTACAGCCATGAATGTCGGCTACGGTCGCGGCAGCAGCGTGAGAGAAGTCCTGGCCATGGTGCAGCAGGTCAGTGGCGTTGACTTTACGGTCGTTGAATCGGAGCGCCGTCCCGGCGATCCCGCCTGCCTGATTGCCAACGCTGAAAAAATCGGTCAGCTGACCGGCTGGCAGCCGCGCTTTGCTTCATTGAAAACAATTGTGGAAGATGCCTGGCGCTGGGAATCGAAATTGGCGAGTGGGGCTGTGAAGCCGTAGCATTTTTTTTGGTTTGAAATCTAAAACCTTATTGAGGTTACTATGATCATTCCCGTTATTCTATCCGGCGGTTCCGGAAGCCGCTTGTGGCCTGTTTCCCGCGAGATGTATCCCAAACAGCTGCTGCCGCTGGTCGGCCAATCGACCATGCTGCAGGAGACCGTTGTGCGGCTGCGGGGGATCGGTGACTGTGCAGATCCCGTTGTAGTCTGCAACGAAGACCATCGTTTCATGGTTGCCGAGCAGTTGCGCAGTATCGGGAGCGATGCCTCCGTCATCATGCTGGAACCCTTCGGCAGAAACACGGCACCGGCGGTGGCGCTTGCCGCGCTGGAAGTCTTGACGGCACATACCGACCCCTTATTGTTGATCCTCCCCGCCGATCACGTCATAACGGATGTTGCAGCCTTCCAGCAGGCCTGTCTGGCTGCGACCGCCTATGCGCTGCAGGGTAAACTGGTTACTTTCGGCATTACCCCCCATGCTGCCGAAACCGGTTACGGCTATATCCAGAAAGGCGCGCTGATTCCCCTCGCAGGCGCCATTGCGCCGGCCTTCGGCGTGGAGCGTTTTGTCGAAAAACCTGACCAGCAGACGGCTGAGCAGTATCTCCAAACAGGTTCCTACCTCTGGAATAGCGGCATGTTTCTGTTCTCAGCCCAGCGGTATCTGGATGAGCTCCAGAAATTTGCTCCCGGGATGGTTGCCGCCTGCCGTACCGCTCATACTAAAGCAGCCAAGGACCAGGATTTTCTGAGACTTGATGCCGAGGCTTTTGCGCTTTGCCCGAGCGATTCCATTGATTACGCGGTTATGGAAAAAACCGATTCGGCAGCGGTCATCCCGCTTGACGCAGGGTGGAGCGATGTCGGTTCCTGGTCGGCACTGTGGGAAATTGCCGGTCATGACGATGCGGGCAACAGCTCGAAGGGCGATGTTATTCTGCATAACGCCGGCAATTGCTTCGTTTCCGCGGGGAGCCGTCTGGTCGCCGTGGTGGGAATGAATAACTGCGTTATCGTGGAAACTCCCGATGCGGTGCTGGTGGCGGACAAGGATCAGGTTCAGGATGTCAAACAGATTGTCACTATCCTGAAGCGAGACAATCGTCCGGAGGCCATTACTCATCAAACCGTCTACCGTCCATGGGGATCGTACCAATCCATCGATGCTGCCGAGCGCTTCCAGGTCAAGCGCATTACGGTCAAACCGGGTGCCAGCCTCTCCCTGCAGATGCACCACCACCGGGCGGAACACTGGATTGTGGTGAGTGGAACGGCAAAGGTGGTTACGGGGGACAAGGAAACCATCCTCTCCGAAAACCAGTCCACCTATATCCCGCTCGGTGTGACCCATCGCCTGGAAAACCCGGGCGTCATTCCGCTGGAACTGATCGAAGTCCAGTCCGGAAGTTACCTGGGCGAAGATGATATTGTGCGCTTCGAGGACGTTTATGGCCGGAGTTGATAGCTTGAACTGTTTTAAAGCTTATGACATTCGCGGCAACGTGCCGGATGAACTGAACGATGACATCGCCTACCGCCTCGGTCGTGCTTTTGCCGATGAATTTTCGTCGCGCACCGTGATAGTCGGCCGGGATGTCCGGCTGGAGAGCCCGGCATTGTCGGCGGCGCTCTGCCGCGGGCTCAATGATGGCGGCACGGATGTCATCGACATCGGCCTGTGCGGTACGGAAGAGGTCTACTTTCAGACCTTTCACCGGCAGGTGGATGGCGGCATCATGATCACCGCCAGCCATAACCCCAAAGGGTACAACGGCATGAAGCTGGTGCGCGAGGGATCCCGTCCCATCAGTGGCGACAGCGGGCTGTTTGCGTTGCGCGACCGGATACGGGAGAACCGTTTTGCCGAAAAGAGTGTCACGGGGAAGACGGTATCCGGCCCTGCCAAGGGTGGCTACATCAGCCATCTGCTTGGCTATGTGACTCCATCGAATCTCAAACCGCTGCGAATCGTCGCCAATCCGGGCAACGGCGGGGCCGGTACGATTATCAGAGCGCTGCAAAAGCAGCTCCCCTTCGAGTTTATCCTGATTCAGGAAGAGCCGGACGGCACCTTCCCGAACGGCATCCCCAATCCGCTCCTTCCGGAAAACAGGGCCGCAACGGCGCAGGCGGTGATCGACAACAAAGCGGACCTGGGCATCGCCTGGGATGGTGATTTTGACCGCTGTTTCCTGTTTGATGCCCAGGGGCGTTTCATCGAGGGATACTATCTGGTAGGCCTGCTGGCAGAGGTACTGCTGGCACAGAGTCCGGGGGCAAAGATTATCCACGATCCCCGCCTGACCTGGAACACGATTGACCAGGTACGGCTGGCAGGCGGTACACCGGTGCAGTCCAAGACCGGCCATGCCTTCATCAAGGAGAGGATGCGGGCGGAAGACGCGGTGTACGGCGGCGAGATGAGCGCCCATCATTACTTCCGCGACTTTGCCTATTGCGACAGCGGCATGATTCCCTGGCTGCTGATTACGGAGCTCATGTCACGCACGGGCGAAAGCCTGGCACAGCTGGTGGACCAGCGCATGGCCGCCTACCCCTGCAGTGGTGAAATCAATTACCGGGTTGCCGATGTACAAGGCGTAACAGAATGTGTAATGAAGCATTTTTCCTCTGATCAGCCTGCAATCGACTACACTGACGGCATCAGCATGGAATTTGCGGAATGGCGCTTCAATATGCGCAGTTCCAACACGGAGCCGTTGCTGCGCTTGAATATCGAAACAAGAGGTGATGCTGCGGCAGTCGGGCGGCATCTTGACGAAATAGAAAAAATTATCAAGGAGTTTCAAACCACATGAAAAAAGCAATCATCACCGGAATTACCGGGCAGGACGGATCTTACCTGGCGGAACTGCTTCTGGAAAAAGGGTATGAAGTGCATGGCATCAAGCGCCGCGCTTCGTCGTTTAACACCCAGCGGGTTGATCATATCTATCAGGATCCGCATATCAAGGATGCCCATTTCAGGCTGCATTACGGTGATCTGACCGACTCGTCCAACTTAACCCGCATCATCCAGGAAGTTCAGCCGGATGAAGTCTACAACCTGGGCGCGCAGTCCCATGTTGCGGTCAGCTTCGAGTCACCGGAATATACCTGTGACGTTGATGCTACCGGAACGTTGCGTCTTCTTGAAGCGATACGTTTATTGGGACTTGAGAAAAAGACCCGCTTCTACCAGGCATCAACCTCCGAACTGTACGGCCTGGTTCAGGAAACCCCCCAAAAAGAAACCACGCCATTCTATCCACGCTCCCCCTACGCGGTTGCAAAAATGTATGCCTACTGGATTACGGTCAACTACCGCGAAGCGTACGGCATGTATGCCTGCAACGGCATCCTGTTCAATCACGAGTCACCGCGCCGTGGCGAAACCTTCGTAACCCGCAAAATTACCCGTGGACTCGCCAATATCTCGCAAGGGCTGGAACAGTGCCTGTACATGGGGAATATTGATTCCCTGCGTGACTGGGGTCATGCCAAGGATTACGTGAAGATGCAGTGGATGATGCTGCAGCAGGATCATCCGGAAGATTTTGTCATTGCCACCGGTGTGCAATATACGGTGCGCCAGTTTATTACCTGGGCAGCGGCTGAATTGGGCATTACCCTGAAGTTCGAAGGCCACGGAGTAGACGAGATCGGCACGGTGGTCTCAGTTGAAGGAACGAAGGCCCCTGCGGTAAAGGTAGGCGATATTGTGATGCGGATCGATCCACGGTACTTCCGCCCCTCGGAAGTTGAAACCCTGCTGGGTGATCCCTCCAAGGCCAAGCAAAAACTTGGCTGGGTACCGGAAATAACCGTTCAGGAAATGTGCGCGGAAATGGTTGCCAACGATTTGGAAGATGCCCAGCGTCACGCCGTACTGAAATCTCACGGCTTCAGTGTGGCCGTAAGCACGGAGCATTAAGAATTAGAATCATGGAACCGCCGATGCACGCAGATGAACGCCGAGAAAACCAAACAAGTCTTTCTGGTTTTAAAGCATTCGGTGTACCCAAAAGAATAAAGATTTTTTCTTTCTCTATGTCGGCGTGTTTGGCGGTAAAAGAGACTTTGAATTGTGGATCGCCTATGCAAGAAGAAGAACGCCGAAAAAACCTGGACAAAATTACAGAAGCTATTATTGGCTGTGCTTATACCGTAATGTCTACACTTGGTAGTGGTTTTCTTGAAAAAGTGTACGAAAATGCGTTTGTTCATGAATTGAAAAAATGCAGTTTAACGGTACTGCAGCAACACACGATCAAGGTACATTATGATGGTATAGAGGTTGGAGACTACATTGCCGATTTACTTGTAGAAGACCAAGTTTTGATAGAACTAAAGGCAATTAAGGCAATTGATGATATTCATCGGGCGCAATGTATGAACTATCTTAAAGCAACAGGTCACACTGTATGTCTTTTGATAAACTTTGGTTCACCGAAACTTGAAGTGAGACGTATTGTGAATAACTTCTGATTGGAACCGCCGATGCACGCAGATGAACGCCGAGAAGGTTAAGAACAAAGGATTTATGGTTTAACCCCGAAAACTTTAAGATTTCTCGTGTTTTTTCCGCCTTTATCGGCGTGTGTCAGCGTGTTCGGCGGTTAAATATTTTTTTTGGATATTGATATGAAAAACTTACATCAGCATATATCGCTTGACGCCAAAATTTACGTAGCCGGCCACCGCGGCATGGTAGGGAGTGCACTTGTCCGGCGGCTGAACGCTTTGGGATATACAAATATCCTTACGCGCAGTCGTGACGAACTGGATTTGACCAGCCAGGCGGCAGTGAACTTGTTTTTTGAAACCGAAAAACCGGAGTACGTTTTCCTGGCTGCGGCGAAGGTTGGCGGCATTCTTGCCAACAATACCTACCGTGGTGAATTTATCTACCAGAACATGATGATCCAGAACAACGTGATCCATGCCGCCTACGTGCATGGGGTGAAGCGGTTGATGTTTCTGGGATCAAGCTGTATCTATCCCAAGCTGGCGCCGCAGCCGCTGAAAGAAGAATACCTGCTGACCGGTCCTTTGGAGCCGACCAACCAGCCGTATGCCGTGGCAAAAATAAGCGGCATCGAAATGTGCTGGAGCTACAACCGGCAGTATGGTACCAAATACCTGGCGGTGATGCCCACCAACCTGTACGGTCCCGGCGACAACTACCACCCGGAAAACAGCCACGTCATTCCTGCCTTGATCCGACGGATTCACGAGGCAAAAGTGAAACAGGTGAGGTGTGAGGAGTCAGGAGTTAGGGGTGAGGAACAACAATCCGTTACCCCCTCACCCCTCACCCCTCTCTCTTCACCCGACGACGTAGTCGTCATCTGGGGTACCGGCACGCCGCGCCGGGAGTTTCTCTACTGTGAAGACATGGCGGAAGCCTGTGTGTACCTGATGATGCTTTCACCGGATGAGTATGATTTCTTCCTGAATGACACGACTCCACCGTTGATAAACATCGGGACCGGTGAGGATATAACCATTGCCGAGCTTGCAGAAACGATATGCAAGGTGGTCGGCTACACCGGCAAAATGGTCTTTGATCCCAGCAAGCCGGACGGGACGATGGAAAAGCTTCTGGATGTAAGTTTGATCAGCAGCCGGGGCTGGAAGGCGACAACCGGCTTGGAAGATGGCTTGCGTGTTGCGTACCGTTTGTTTCTTGAACAGCCAAATAGGAATCCATTATGAAAATAAAAAAATTATTAGTTACTGGTGGTGCGGGGTTCATTGGCTCAGCCGTAGTCCGCCAGCTTATCAATTGCACAGAATGTGTGGTAGTGAATCTCGATAAACTCACCTATGCTGGTAACCTTGAGTCGCTTGCTGAAGTGTCGGACAACCCACGTTACGTTTTTGAGCAAGCAGATATAATCGACCGTCCCGCACTTGATCGTATCCTGTCTCTGCATCAGCCCAACGCAGTCATGCATCTGGCTGCGGAAAGCCATGTTGACCGCTCTATTGATGGCCCCGGTGACTTTATACATACAAACATGGTCGGAACATTCACTCTGCTGGAAGCTGTCCGTGCTTATTGGAGCAAACTGAATGATTCGGATAAAGCCGATTTCCGCTTTCACCACATAAGTACTGATGAAGTTTATGGAGACCTGCATGGTACGGAAGACCTCTTCACGGAGACGACACCATACGCTCCCAGCTCTCCTTATTCAGCGAGCAAAGCAGCCAGCGATCACTTGGTACGAGCGTGGCAACGTACGTATGGTCTTCCCACTCTGATTACAAACTGTTCAAACAATTATGGCCCGTATCATTTTCCTGAAAAACTTATTCCGCATATAATTCTGAATGCCCTTCACGGAAAGCCCCTCCCTGTGTATGGCGATGGTCAGCAGATTCGTGATTGGCTGTATGTTGAAGACCATGCCCGTGCCTTGGTCGAAGTTGTCACCAAAGGGCAGGTCGGTGAAACCTACAACATTGGTGGTCACAATGAGCAGCGCAACCTGACGGTGGTGCATACGATCTGCGATTTGCTGGAAGAGTTGGCGCCGGAACGAAAATCACCAGATATTTCCTTCTATCGCGATCTGATCACCTTTGTTAAAGATCGCCCCGGCCACGATGCCCGCTATGCAATTGACGCAAGCAAAATTGAGCGCGAGCTTGGCTGGAAGCCTCAAGAGACCTTTGAAAGTGGCATGCGTAAGACAGTACGGTGGTATCTGGACAACGAGAGCTGGTGGCAGCGTGTGCTGAGTGGTGCTTATAAACTGGAAAGGATTGGGCAATAACATGGCTATAAAAGGAATTATTCTCGCTGGTGGAACCGGCTCGCGTCTTCACCCGGCGACTCTTGCCGTATCAAAGCAGCTATTGCCTGTTTTTGATAAG
>Ga0154471_172_pt2 | contig 13941 bp, 10 predicted proteins | sample RifGroC2_FD_115950 | JGI IMG/M metagenome (GOLD analysis project Ga0154471, IMG submission 115950) | Geobacteraceae bacterium GWC2_53_11
TGGGAATGACGCTGGCATCTGCCGTCATCGTCAATATCCTCGTAGGACTTTCGGCGATCATTATGGACAGATATGCGGTGCAGGAAAGCGGAGAAGATCAGGGTTCGACCACCACTCCGGACATTGACGGGGAATCCCTGGAAGCAGACCTGCAGTTTCCCTGCAAGCTCGTTTTGTGGGGCATCGGTGTGAGCGGTTTTTGCGCCATGGGCTACGAAGTCCTCTGGAACCGGATACTCAGCATTGCAATCGGCGCCAGCTCCTACGGACTGACCATCCTGCTGATGGCCTTCCTCTCCGGGATCGGCCTGGGCAGCGCCGCATTCGGGATATTCAGAAGATTTTCCGGTCACTATTTCAGAAAGTCGTTTTTTTCCCTGCGCCGAACGATCATCTCGTTCGGAGCGGTTCAAATCACCATCGGCATCACTGCGTTGCTGGCGACAGCCAGCTTCCGCTCGCTACCCATCTACCTGGATCTGCTGCAAAGGTATTTCCTTGGCCTGACCCCCGCCGGCGACCAGTTCCAGATTATTCAACTGGCCAATTTCATACTCGCTTTTTCCATCATGTTTATACCGGCTTTTTTCATGGGTGTGGCCTTTCCCCTGGCCGGGGATATCCATTGCAGGTACCGGCAACCGGTTGGACGTGCCGTCGGAGAAGTTCTCTTTTCAAATACCGCGGGCGCAATTCTTGGCGCCATGGGCAGCGGCTTCATTCTCATTTACTTCCTCGGTATTCAGCGGTCGTTGCAGATTATTATTCTGATCAACATCGGCTATGGTCTGATACTCCTGACCAGCCTGGGGAAAAACTCCCTACTGAAGCGTTCCGTGGCCTGTGCCGTGTTGGCGGCATTCATGATCCCGGTTCTTTTTCCGGACAGCTGGAAATTATGGGATCCAAGGCTGTATGCCATCTACCAGTCCAACCGGACCGAGGATTTCGGTTCAAGCCACGAAATCAAGGAATTAATCGAGAACAGCGACATACGGTACTACGCTGAAGGGGCCCAGGCAGTCGTCAGTTCTGTGCAATCTGCGGACACCCTGTATTTTATAACGAACGGCAGGGTAGAGGCATCGAATGCCCACATAGACATGCAGTGCCAGTATACGCTCGGCCACCTTCCCATGCTGCTGCACAAAAATCCGCGCAAGGTTTTTGTGCTCGGCACCGGCAGCGGTATGACTCTGGGTGCGGTATCGATTCACCCGTCCGTCGAACAGGTTACCCTCGCGGAAATAGAGCCGAGCGTCCTGGGCGTTGCCAAAACCTTTGGCATCGATAATCATTACATTCTCAACAAGGGCAACCCCAAACTGAAAATCGTCTTCAATGACGGTCGCAATCACCTGCTCACCACCAAAGAAAAATATGACGTCATTACTGCCGACCCGGTCCATCCCTGGTTTAGCGGCGCCGGCTACCTCTATTCCACGGAGTATTTCCAGCTTGTCGCAAACAGGCTGAATCCGGGCGGCATAATGTGCCAGTGGCTGCCGCTCTATGAGCTGACCACCGATGACCTGAAATCGGTAGTCAAAACGATCAGGGCAAATTTTGCGTATATGATGATCTGGGTCACCCACTATGACGCGGAAATCGTCGCCAGCAACAGTCCGATTGTTATCGATGAAGCGGACTTGAATAAACGAATCGCCTATCAACCGGTTGGAAGCGATTTGCGCCAGGTAAAGATGGGGTCAGCCGATGATCTGCTGAGTTATTTTGTCCTGGGTTCGGAAGGAACCACCGAATTCGGGAGCAACGGGAGAATAAATACCGATGACAACCTGTACCTGGAGTTTTCCGCACCCCGAAGCATCGGCATGGAACATCTGAGGGGAGAAAATCTGGCAGACCTGCTGCACCGCCGGGAACGCATCCTTCCCTATCTGCGCAAACCGGATACTGCGCCTGAACGGATTCAACAGCAGCAGAAATGGGAAGCCAACTATCAGGCGGCACTTCTCGATGACAAGGCCCACATTCTCGGTTTTTTCGGAAAAAATTTGACCTATGAATACTTTGAACTGACCAAGGAACTGAATAACCGCTTCCCACGGTTTGCACCGTGGCGTTTTTTACAGGAGCAATCCGGAGATGACAGGGGTGGGACCCCCACTATTTTAAAGGAACTGGATTTTCAGCTGCTGGATGAAAACGGCGCACTGGTCAAGGTACCGTTTTTGGCAATTCAGGTACCAAAAGACAATAAATTGACCCGCGTTTTCTTTGTTGATGACAACTCACACACCGTGTTCGGGAAACTCCGGGTACGAGATGCCGGCAAGCAACAGATTGAGCAACTTGTTTCAGAAGTAATGAGAGATGTTCAATTCTCCTACAGTGCTGAAAAGGTCAAGGCTGTGACCGCCGGCAGGGAATATCCGTCACTATTGACGATGTTCCCTCTTATCAAGACATTGGTGGAAGCAAAAATTAACCCCGATTAGACGATATTCCGTCGTAGCGCATGAATGAAAAAATCAGAGAAAATGCCGCCCTGACTGTTTGATGCCGGGGCGGTTTTTTTGTGCCTTGGGAACAACGGCAAAATATAGTTTGGTTATATTGAAAAAGAGAGATTCGGTGATAGCATTAAACTAACGGTAATCGTACTACCGGAGATTGGCACTCAATAGTTGTTTCATAGCAAATCTGCCGTTTGCACCACTAATCCGGCGGATTTCCGGAGGTGGCATATGAAACCTGAAGAGTTTGACTCCGTCAGGCAGAACCTGGGAGGCATCAGTCGCAGGGATTTTCTCAAGTTCTGCTCCATCATGGCAGTCGGCATGGGACTGCCGCTCAGCGCGGGAGTAAAAATTGCCGAAGCGATCATCAGCCCCCGGCGCCCGCCGGTTATCTGGCTCTCCTTCTCCGAATGCACCGGCTGTGTCGAATCGTTGCTCCGCTCCAATCACCCCTCCCTTGAACATCTGATCCTCGACCTGATTTCGCTGGATTATTCGGAAACCCTCAGCGCCGCGGCCGGCCACCAGGCAGAGGCGGCCAAGGCAAAATCAATCCGCGAGAACAAGGGAAAATTCATCCTGGTGGTTGACGGTGCAGTTCCCACCAAGGACAACGGCATCTATTGCAAAATCGCCGGGAAAACCGCTCTGCAGATTCTGAACGAAACCGCCCCCCATGCGGCGGCAATTGTCGCCATGGGCTCCTGCTCCTCGTGGGGAGGTATCGCAGCCGCAACTCCGAATCCGACCGAAGCAAAAGGGATCCCGGAAATACTGACCGGTTCAAAAGTAATCACCATCCCCGGCTGCCCACCCAATCCCTACAATCTGCTCAGCACCATACTGCATTACGTCACCTTCAAGAAGCTGCCTGAACTGGATCAGCTGGGCCGCCCTAAATTTGCCTACAGCCGCCTGATCCACGAAAACTGCGAGCGGCGACCGCACTTTGACGCCGGCCGTTTTGCCACCCAGTTCGGCGACGATCTGCACCGGAAAGGCGCCTGTCTCTACAAACTCGGCTGCAAGGGGCCGGAAACCCACGCCAACTGTTCAACACTGAATTTCGGCGAAACCGGCTCCGGCACCTGGCCGGTCGGCGTCGGCCATCCCTGCTTCGGCTGCGCCGAAAAAGGGGTCGGCTTCTCCACCCCGCTGCATACCCTGGCGGTCATCAGGGACTTTACCCCGCCGACCTTCTTCACCGAGGCCTTTCCCAACAAGGAGGGCATTCCTTCCGGCCTCAGATCTCTGGCGACCGGAACGGCCGGCCTGGTCATCGGCGCAGCCGGGGCCGCAATGATCACCGGACTGGGAAAAGACCGACAAAACGGCAAGGACACAGAGGACTCCGAAAGCAGTGGCAATGACCACGGTAAGGAGGAGTAGCCATGAGCATCAGCAGACGGAATTTTTTGAAAGGAGTTGCGAGCAGTGGCGTCGTGCTCGCTGCGGGCGTACCGGCGGCGGAAGCCCGAATGTCAAAAGAGCTGCCGCCCGACGCGGTCGGCCTCCTGTATGACGCGACCCTCTGTAGCGGCTGCAAGTCGTGCATGGTCAACTGCAAGATTCACAACAGCGTACCGGGCGGGGCGCTCTACAAAGACGCTCTGGTTCCCAGTTTCACCGATTCCGTGCTGTGCCGGGAGTCGGACAAGACGGAGCAGATGAAATCTCCCCCCTACGAGACCACCGGCATCAAGGGAAATGACGGAATCTGGGATGCCACGCAGGATCTGTCCGGCAGCACCCTCAACATCATCAAGGCATACCGGAGCGGCACCGGCGAGAAGAAGGACACACCGGTCAACGGCCACTCGTTTCTGAAACAGCAGTGCCTGCACTGCATAAGCCCGGCCTGCGTGTCGGTCTGCCCCGCCGGAGCCTTTATCAAGGATCCGAAAAACGGGATTGTGTATTACGAGGCGTACCGCTGCATCGGCTGCCGCTACTGCCAGATCGCCTGCCCGTTCAATGTCCCGCGCTACGAATGGGGTGCCCTGTGGCCCGAAGTCAGGAAATGCCAGCTCTGCCGCCATCGCCTGGCCGAGGGGAAGTATGCTGCCTGTGCGGAATTCTGCCCCACCGGCGCAACAATCTTCGGGAAAGTCACCGATCTTCGTGAAGAAGCGAAAAAGAGATTTGTCATGAAGCCGGGCACCATCTTCCAGTTCCCCCTGAACACCCTGGGATCGAAGGAAACCACCACGCGTCCGGTTGCCACCTATGCGGACCGGGTCTACGGCCTGACCGAGGCCGGAGGAACGCAGAACCTCATGCTTTCGGGAATTCCGTTTGACCTGCTCGGCTTCAACAAGGATATTCCCGCTTCCGCACTGCCCGATCTTACCTGGAAATACATTGCCAAAGTTCCCTGGGTTTTTCTGGGAGTATTCCTCGGCGGCACCGCCCTGCATCTCATAACCAGCAAAAAGGGCCAGGACAGCGCGGATAGCGAGAAGGAGGACCGCCATGATTGATTTCACGACCTATGTCGGCCCCCGAGCGGGCGGCCTTCTCAACAAGCTGCTGGACGACAGTCCGGGCCAACGCCTCGGCATAAAGATGGACACCCCGTTCACGCGCGTTCTCATTTTCCTGATAGCAGGTGCTGCCGCTGTCGCCGCCTACCGGATCGTCTTCGGCCTGAAAGCCTCGACAAATATGAACGACTACTGGCCCTGGGGGCTGTGGATTTCCTTCGACGTCCTCGGGGGGGTAGCCATGGCGGCCGGGGCGTTCCTGATCGCCGGCGCCGTCTACATCCTGAACTGGAAAAAGTACAAATGCATTGCCCGCGCCTCGATCCTGAATGCCTTTTTCGGCTACCTGCTGGCGGCCATCTCCATCACCCTCGATATCGGACGCACCGTGGTCATCTGGCACCCCCTGGTCATGTGGCAGATCAATTCCATCATGTTCCTCGTGGCCGTGCATCTCGTGCTCTACCTCACCACTCTGGCCACGGAATCGAGCCCCATGGTGTTCGAGAAGCTGCGCATGCCGCGAACCCTGCACATCGTTACCCGCTGCATGGTGGGAGCCGTGATGCTCGGGGTAGCGCTCTCCTTGCTCCACCAGTCGTCGTTGGGGGCAAACTACCTGATCACGCAGGGGAAACTATCCCCGCTCTGGTACAGTAAACACATCCCCTACCTGTTCCTCATTTCCGCAATCATGATGGGGCTTTCCATGGTCAGCTTCGAAACCATCCTGACCGGAAAAGTCTTCAACCACAAGGCGCCGAAAGATGTGCTGGAAGGATTATCCCGGGGGGTTGTGTTCTGCGCGGTGCCGTACGCTGTCATGAAGATCGGCATCCTGGCTGCCGGACCTGGCGTAGGCGCTCTGTTCAGCAGCGGTTTCCTGGGCCTCCTCTGGCTACTTGAAATGGCTGTCGGGGTCGTTATCCCGATCCTCTTGTTGGCAAGGAAGGCAAGCCGCCAGAATCTCGATACCATTTTTGTGGCAAGCATCCTGGTCATCCTGGGGGTGCTGCTGAATCGCCTTAATGTCGGGATCTTTGCCATTTCAGGATACGCAAACCGGGTGGGGGGAGACTACTTCCCCTCCATCATGGAATTCATGCTTACCGCGGGAATGATTGCCTTTGCCATACTCGGGTTCAAGATCTGTGCGAAATATCTGAATCTGTTCCCTGAAACGCATCACTAAGTACGGCAGCACACTGAGAGGAGGACAGCATGACAACAACGCGAATCAGCATCGACCCGGTCACGCGGATTGAAGGTCACCTGCGGATAGACTGCGAAATTGATAACGGCAAGGTCAGCAAGGCATGGTCATCGGGGCAGATGTGGCGCGGTATCGAACTGATCCTGAAGGACCGCGACCCGCGCGAAGCATGGATTTACACCCAGCGTATCTGCGGGGTCTGCACCACGGTCCACGCCATCGCCTCGGTGCGGGCAGTGGAAAATGCCCTGAATCTGGAAGTCCCTCTCAACGCCCAGTATATCCGCAACCTCCTGATGGCGGCCCATGCCGTTCAGGACCACATCGTCCATTTCTACCATCTGTCGGCCCTGGACTGGGTTGATGTGACCTCGGCCCTGAAGGCTGACCCTAAAAAAACGGCGGTTCTGGCCCAGGGGATCTCCAGCTGGCATCTGAACAGCCCCCAGGAATTCAGCCAGACCCAGGCACGGCTGAAAGGTTTTATCGATTCAGGCCAACTGGGTATTTTCGCCAATGGCTACTGGGGACATCCGGCCATGAAACTTTCTCCCGAGGCAAACCTGATGGCCGTGACCCACTACCTGCAGGCTCTGGAGCTGCAGCGCAAGGCGAACATGATCGTTTCGATCCTGGGCGGCAAAACCCCGCACATCCAGAATCTGGCCGTGGGGGGCGTGGCAAACCCCATCAACACCGACAGCCCGACCACCCTGACCGTAGAGCGGCTGTATTACGTTAAAACCCTCATCGACGAGCTGGGCGACTTCATCAACAATGTCTACTTTGTCGATGTCTGTGCCATCGGCGCCTCCTACAAGGAATGGACCGGCTACGGCGCCGGAGTAACCAATTACCTCTCCATGCCGGAATACCCGCTGGATACCAAGGGGATCCTGTTTGCCCTGCCGGGGGGGTATATCTCCGGCGGCGACATCGGCACATTTCATCCGATCACGGGTTTCCAGGACAGTTACATCAAAAACGGGGTGCAGGAGAGCGTCAAACACGCCTGGTACGAGGGAAGCGATTCCCGCCACCCCTGGCATGGCGAGACAGCACCGCGCTATACCGACTTTCAGGATGACGGCAAGTACTCCTGGGTCAAGGCTCCGACCTTCTACAACGAGCCCGCCCAGGTCGGTCCGCTCGCCAACGTGCTCTGCATGTATGCCGCCGGGCACCAGCCCACGAGGAAATACACCGACAAGGCACTGGCTACTATCAGCAGTCTGGCCAGAGAGAAGGTTCCCATCACGGCACTCCATTCAACCATCGGCCGCCACGCCGCCCGTGCCATCAGGACAGCGGTGCTGCACGAGACCCTCGTGAAGCAGTGGCAGAACCTGATTGACAATATTGCCACCGGCGACACGGCAATATTCAACAAACCATCATTCCCCTCCGGTGAAGTGACGGGGGTCGGCCTGCACGAAGCGCCGCGCGGCTTGCTCTCACACTGGGTGGCCATCAACAAGGGCATAATCAAGAATTATCAGGCAGTGGTCCCCTCAACCTGGAACTCGGGACCGCGCAACGCCAATGACCAGCCCGGCCCCTACGAGGCGGCCCTGGTCGGCACCCCCGTCGCCGATCCGGAAAGACCGCTGGAGGTATTGCGCACCGTCCACTCCTTTGACCCGTGCCTGGCCTGCGCTATTCATCTGGTGGATACGCAGAACCGCGACATCATCAAGGTCACGACGTCGTAACAGTACGCTAACAAGAGCCGATCAGGGGGGCTTCTGCGCCCCCTGGTGCCTGCCAATGCGTATTCTGTCGCAACCGCCGTTTTTTTCCTTTGCCTCCCCCCTCCGATTACAGGTAATATGTCCGCGTTTATCCACGAGTAAGGAACCCCGATACATGAGCGCTGAAGAAGTAAAAAGAGAAAAACTGACCAAAGAGTTGCAGGGGATGGCGTTGGGCACCGTCGGCGTCTTTATCCTGCTGGCATTTCTGACCTATAACGCGGCCGATGTATCATGGAACAGCTATTCCAACGAGGGGGGCATTCACAACCTGGGCGGACGGCTCGGGGCCCAGATTGCCGACCTGTTTTTTACCAGCTTCGGCCTCGCCTCGTACCTGGTGCCGCTGGCACTGCTCTACATGGCCTACACCCTGTTCCGCTTCAAGGAAATCCGCCTCCGCTCCTACAAACTGGCCGCTGCCTTCGGCCTGTTTTTCTCCCTGGCCACCCTGTTCGCCTTTTTCCGCGACAAAACCGAGCTGTTCGGACAGACCGTGGCCACCGGCGGCGCGGTAGGCGTCGTGGTGGCACGAGCGCTCAAAAGCACCGTCGGCGTCACCGGCGCCCTGCTCCTGATGCTGCCGCTGCTGGCCGCTTCGATCATGATTCTCTCCAAGTTCTCCTTTATCCTCTTTGCCGGATGGTGGCTGGAAACCTTCAAGCACAAGTTTGCCGCCTGGCAGGAACGCCGCAGCCACAACCGCGACGTACAGCAGAAGGAAAAAGCCAAGAGTGAAGGAATGACCATTGCCGCAGTTGGACCGGTCATCAAGCCGCAGGCGCCGCCTCCGCCCCGCCCCAACCTGATTAAAAAGGAAAAGGACAAGAAGAAGGAAGATGCCAAAACCGCCGCCGTGCAGGAGACCTTCGAGTTCATCAAGGCGGAAGGCGATTTTCATACGCCGCCGTTTTCGCTGCTGGATGTGCCCCCCGCCACCGAGAAAACGCTTGACCGCGACGCCCTGACCATGAACGCACGGCTGCTGGAAAAGAAGCTCAAGGATTACAACATTGACGGCGAAGTGGTGGAAATCTGCCCCGGACCGGTCATCACGATGTACGAATTTTCGCCCGCCCCCGGCATCAAGATCAGCCGCATTGCCGGACTGACCGACGACCTGACCATGGCGCTGCAGGCCATGTCGATCCGCATCGTCGCGCCGATCCCGGGCAAAGGGGTCGTCGGCATCGAGGTGCCCAACCGCGACCGCGACATGGTGTTCCTGCGCGAGATCTTCAACTGCGAGCATTTTTCCCACAGCAAGATGAAGCTGCCGCTGGCGCTGGGTAAGGACATCGCCGGCCTGCCGGTCGTCACCGATCTGGCCAAGGCGCCGCACCTGCTCGTGGCCGGTTCCACCGGTTCCGGCAAGTCCGTTTCCATCAACACCATGATCCTCTCCCTCCTCTACACCTCCACGCCCAAGGATGTGCGCATGATCATGGTTGACCCCAAGATGCTGGAGTTCTCCATGTACGAGGGAATTCCGCACCTACTGCTGCCGGTCGTAACCGAACCAAAGAAGGCCTCGCTGGCGCTGAAATGGGCGGTCAACGAGATGGAGCGACGCTATCAGCTGCTGTCGGACAAGGGCGTCCGCAACATCGAATCGTACAACAAGAAGCTTGCCGGAGAGCTGTTGGAGCAGGAGGAACTGGCGGTCTCCGACGAGGAGATCATCGAGGAACTGGAAGAAATCATTGATGATGGCGATGAGTCAGTCGATCCCGACCCTATCCCCTTTGTCGTCGATGATGAAGTGATCCTGGAGCACAGTCACCTCCCCTATATCGTGGTAATTGTGGACGAGCTGGCCGACCTGATGATGGTCGCCGGCAGAGAAGTTGAGGAACATATCGCCCGTCTGGCCCAGAAAGCGCGTGCCTCCGGCATCCACCTGATTCTGGCCACCCAGCGCCCGTCCGTTGACGTCATCACCGGCCTGATCAAAGCCAACCTGCCGTCCCGCATCTCTTTCCAGGTCACGTCGAAAGTCGATTCGCGCACCATCCTGGACACCAACGGTGCAGAGAGCCTGCTGGGCAACGGCGACATGCTCTACATGCCCCCCGGTTCCTCGCGCCTGCAGCGTATCCACGGCGCTTTCGTATCCGACGCCGAAGTGCAACGGGTGGTAGACTTCCTCAAGAAGCAGGGGAAACCGGTCTACGAAAAATCGATCATGGAAATGAAGGACGCCGACGAGAAAGGTGCTTCCGGCAATGAAGAGGAGCAGGACGAGCGGTGGGAAGACGCCCTGCGCCTGGTTGCGGAAACAAAGCAGGCCAGCATTTCCATGGTGCAGCGCCGCCTCCGCATCGGCTACAACCGGGCCGCGCGCATTGTGGAAATGATGGAGAGCGAAGGGATGATCGCCCCGAGCGACGGCACCAGCAAGCCGCGCGAAATCTACATGGACATCATCCATGCCTATCTGAATTCACAGTTGACGAGGTAAGACGCATGAGTCAGATCAACGCCGCCGCCATTCAGTTTACCGTCAAACAGGGAGATGTGGACGCCAACCTGGCCTATGTCCGCGCAGCCCTGCCGCGCGTTGCCGCCCAGGGAGCCAATCTGGCCGTGCTACCGGAGATGTGGTCAAGCGGCTTTGCCTATAAGAACCTGAATGATCTGGCGCTGCGCACAGAGGGCATCGTTGCCGAGTTGCTGGAACTGTCGGCCCGCCTCAAACTGGTAATCGTCGGCAGCATGCCGGAACCAAACGGCGACAAGGTCTTCAACACGATCCATGTGATTGATAACGGAAAAGTGGTCGGCGTGTATCGCAAGATCCACCTCTTTTCACTTCTGGGTGAGGATCGCGCCTTTTCCGGCGGCGATTCGTGGCTGCTGGCGGATACGTCCATCGGCAAGGTTGGGGTTATCGTTTGTTACGATCTGCGTTTTCCCGAACTATCCCGCCGTCTTGCGGTCGAAGGTGCCCAGGTCATCTGTGTACCGGCCCAGTGGCCCAAGCCGCGCCAGGAGCACTGGCGCACGCTGCTGCGAGCCCGGGCGATCGAGAACCAGCTCTTCGTAGTTTCCTGCAACACCTGCGGCATGGTCGGCAAGCTGGACTTCTTCGGCATGAGCATGATTATCGACCCGAAAGGGGAACTGCTGGGGGAGATGGGGGAACAGGAGGGTGAGATTATGGCGCCGCTCGACCTGCAAGCCATGAACGACTGGCGGGCACAGATTCCCTGCTTCAATGACCGCAAGCCGGAGTGCTATTAAAACCCGACCACCCCCAACCCCTCCTTAGTAAGGAGGGGCTTACAGTCCCCCTCCTATGTCGCTTAGAAGCGCCTACTTTTGGTAGGAGGGGCTAGGGGGGTGGTAAGGTTCTCTTATTCACACATGCAGTTTCTTCAGCAGCTCCGGTTTATGCAGCGATTTCCGCAAGGTACTCCGCACCGCCTCCACCTGCTCGAACCCTTCCGCTTTTGACATGAAACCGCTCTTCAAACGCAGCCGCAGACTCCTGCGCAAGGCGTCAGCGGCTGCCAGCGCCTTCTCGCCCGTGGGATCCACATGAAGATACTTTGAATCCTCTGGATGCTGCAGGAGATCAAAAACGGCTTCCCTGGCCAGGGCCATATACTCATCGCGGTCGGCTTCCGCCAGCTGGTAACGCGATTTGCTGGAGAGTGTATGCATAAGTTTTTGCAGCTTGTCCACGCGCGCCATCACCATGATGGAATTGAAAATACGCTTGTTGGTGCCGAATGAAAAAAGCGTTGTGGTCAGAACATTGCGCAGCAACAGGTCATTACCGCGCTGATCGGCACGGCAGACGGCGTGGGCCAGATCCCAGATTTCCTTATCGACAAAACCTTCGAAGCGCATTTCCCAATAGGTATGTTTCATGGTGATCGTGGCAAACGAACGGATGATCTTATAGGGAACGTAGTAATTGTGCGCAACCGTATCGGCAGCCAGATGGCAGAGATATCCGTAGGCACAGGCCCGCTGATGATCGGTTTGAGCCTCCTTCAGCAGGGTCCGGCCGATCCCCCAGCGATGGCAGTTGAGCAGATAGTGGGTGTACTTCTTGCCGACCGTGATGTCAGGCGCAAGGCAACCGTACAGGAAATCTTTCGGATGGGCCGCCAGGAGCGCGGCCAGATCGGCAGGAAAGATGCCGGAATTGGCTAGAACCTGGGTTCCCAGCTGCATATGAATTCCGCCCCCCCAGGCCAGGGCATCGGTAGGAAGAAGCGTTGCGACAAGCGCGATTACCAGAAAAAACATAGGGTACTTTCTTTTGACAGGGGCGGTGCTTACTGGTAGATTAGCGGCTCATTATACGCCGTTTTTCACTCTGTTGCATACACATTTACCGGCAGGAGCCGTTCCCGTGAACATACATTCCACCCAGTCCCATCTGTTTGCATCACTTACCGCCTATCTGCAAGACCTTCAAGAGAGTGGAGTAGACGGTATCCCGGTGGAGCTGATGTACGCTGCCGAGCCGGTCGCCACGCCGCAGCCGGTCCAGGCAAAGGAGCAGGAACCAGCTGAACCGGTGAACGAACAACAACCGACGACCAAAAAGGTTGAAACTCTTGAGCAGATCAGAAAAGATCTCGGGCCATGCCAGCGCTGCAAACTGGGCGCAACCAGGAAAAACCTTGTGTTCGGTGTCGGCAATCCGCACGCGCGGCTTGTGTTTGTCGGCGAAGGGCCGGGAGCGGACGAGGATGCGCAGGGTGAGCCGTTTGTCGGCGATGCGGGCAAAATGCTCAATCGCATCATCGCGGCCATGGAGCTGAAGCGCGAGGATGTGTACATCTGCAACGTGGTCAAATGCCGCCCGCCGCAGAACCGCCCCCCGGAGAGCGACGAAGTCGAGACCTGTGTGCCGTTCCTGCTCCGCCAGATCGCCTCGGTCAAGCCGGAAGTCATCGTGGCGCTCGGCACCTCCGCCGCCCAGGCGCTGCTCCAGACAAAGGTACCGATCTCGAAGCTGCGCAGCAAGTTCCACGACTTCCACGGCATTCCGCTCATGCCGACCTATCACCCGTCATATCTGCTCCGCACCGGCGGCAATTCCGATTCGTTCTGGGGCGTCTGGGACGACATGACCCAGGTATTGCAGCTCCTCAAACTGCCGGTGCCGGTCAAAGCCAGAAAAAAGTAGTGCCGGCAATACGGTGACAGCCATTCTCCCCTTTCTGAAAAGCCTTTTTCCGCACGGCCGGCACGATCGCGTCCTCCTTGTCGGCGGTACGGTCCGCGATCTTCTGCGGGGGATGAAGTGCCGGGACATTGATCTGGTTGCCGCCCTTTCTCCGGCAGAGTTGTCACAACTCGGTTTCCGCCACGTAGAAGCAAGCAACTCCGCCTCGATCTACTTCAAACATCACCCCGAATTCGGCAACATTGAAATCACCCGCATCGACAGCATGGCTGATCTGAACGGCGATCTGCTCCGCCGCGACTTTACCATCAACGCGATGGCAATGGAGTTGTCGGGCACTCTCATTGACTCGCTGAACGGCAGAGCAGATCTGAAGAACGGAGTCCTTCGGGCATGCAGCGCCGGATCATTTACGGGGGATGCGCTGCGCGTCTTTCGCGCCTTCCGCTTTGAAGCCGACGGCTGGCGCATGACACGCGAAACCGAGGAATTGATCAAGAGCAGGAACTGGTCCGCCGCCTTCAGCGCCATGCCTGTGGAGCGTTTCAGCAACGAGATGCTAAAAGCCCTGGCGCTCCCGCAGCCGGAGATTTTCTTTCAACGGATGATCGAGTTTAACGCAGGCGCCGAATTCCTCCCGGAACTGTTCCGGATGCCTGCCATCCCTGCCGGGCCGCTCCAGCATCACCCCGAAGGCGATCTCTTCAGCCATGCCGTCCAGGTCTTGCAGCGAGTGGCAGCACGTAGCAGCGACCCGCTGGCCCGTTTTTGCGCTTTATTTCACGACCTCGGTAAACTTGCCACCGATCCGGAACTCTACCCCAGACATCATGGTCATGACTACACCGGGTTCGGCATGGCC
>Ga0154471_165_pt2 | contig 13764 bp, 14 predicted proteins | sample RifGroC2_FD_115950 | JGI IMG/M metagenome (GOLD analysis project Ga0154471, IMG submission 115950) | Geobacteraceae bacterium GWC2_53_11
GAGTTGAGTGCTTTGGCGACCGCAAGCGGCCCCGCGGCATCGCTTTCATCGGGTAGAAGCAGGCTGGTGCCGAGTGCGGCAAGAAGGTCGGCCCAGACCGGCATGGTGTGACGAACGTTCAGGGTTGCGCTGCTTTCCCGGAGCGTGCTGATAAAGTCGGTTACCTTGCCCAGCGCCTCTGCCTGACGTCCGGAACAGGCGGGGGAGGGAAGGATGCCTTCAAAGGTGGCAGAGTCGTCCGGCGCCATGGCATACCCGAGAAACAGCCGGTCCAGTCCGGCCTGCCAGCTGAAATCGTCATAGCGCGGAAAACCGAGATCGGCACGATGATCAGCGTCGAAGCCCCAGCGCACGTTGCAGTCGGTAAGCCATGTTCTGACGGCAATAAGGTCGTCTTCATCGAGATCGAAGCGGTTCATGACAACCGGAATTTCGAGGAGATCCAGCATGTCATGCAGGGCAAAGCGGCTTGACGACAGGTCGATGACCTTGAGGAAGGCGTCTATGAACGGGCTCTCCCTCCGCATGCTCCGGTCGGCAATGGTAAAGGGGAGTGGCGGGCGCCCCGCTGAACGGTTGCCGAAGACGGAGATGATGTAGGGTGCGTAGGTCTCGATGTCCGGGATCATGACTACGATGTGGCGCGGTTCCAGGTCCGGCAGTTCGTCGAACTGAGCCAGCAGGTTGTCGTACAGAATCTCCATCTCGCGCAGCGTGCCGTGGCATGAGTGGATCTGCACCGAGCGGTCATCTGTCGAAACGACCCCTTTAATGCCTTCGGCCGGGCGGTCGAACAGGGTGAGGATGTCGTTCTGGATGGCGGACAGCAGGGATGGAGCCGTGGCGTCAGCGTCCGGCATGTTGTCCAGTTCTTCCGCTTCGAAACCGTATTCCAGGAGGGTTTCAAAGAATTCCTGCCCTAAGGTGCCGAGTGACGAGAGGAGCGGATTGCCGGTTTCGTAGTATTCCTGCGCTTCTTCGGGGAGTGCGGATTGCAGCGCCAGACGGGATTTCTTCTTCTCGGAAATGATTGATCCCCAGTACTGTCCGCACGGGTTGAGCAGGTAGCAGGTGACGTCGCACCAGGTTGACAGCAACCGCAGCGCTTCAAGGTGGAACGGGGGGAGGTAGGAGATGCCGAACAGGGTGACACGGCGCGGCAATGTGCCGTGAAGCGGCGATCCGTCTGCTACGTGACGTTGTAATTCTTTCAGCAGCGCGGCGCGGTGGCTGCCCCGGCAGTCGCTGTTGATCGTCCGCCATAACTCTGACTGCCAATCATCGCCCTCACCGTTATCCCAGGCCAGAACCATATCCGGCCGGAAGATGGTGTACTGATCGAAGCAGTTGGCCAGCGCGCGGGAAATCTGCACGAGACGACGGTCGTCCCGGCCATCGCCCAGATACGCGGCGATCTGCTCAAACCCTTTGTGGTGCGAAAGATCCGGCAGTTTCGCTGCGATTCGCCAGGTCAGCGACGTTTGGGTAAAGGTTGCCGAGGAGTGGGACTCGGGAAGTGCCGAGGTAAAACTCCGGTCGAGGAGATCGTTGGGAAAGATGAACTCAAGCCCGGCGGCAACACCGAGGCGTGCGGCAAGCTCCATTGATATCCAGCGGGCCATGCCGCTGCTGAGAATGACGATGCTCTCGGATTCCAACGGTGGCAGCGGCGAGGAACTGAGGTTGTCGGCAAGCGCCTCAAGCAGGCGGTGTTGAGATGAGCTGGTGATGAGTCGTAGCGTCGGCATAGCCGGAACTATACCGGATTTGGCTGGACAAACAAGCAGGAATTACGGTATGTGAACGTATATTTTTTGCACGATAGAATTACCTGCTTGTCAGGTCAGGGTTAGGAGTATTCAAGTGATCAAAAGCATGACAGGGTATGGCAAAGGGGAAGCATCGGCTCCGAACGGCTCGTTTACGGTCGAGATACGTTCGGTTAATCATCGTTATGGCGAAATTTCCGTGCGGATGCCGCGCACGTTTTATGCGTTTGAAAACGAAGTGAAACGTCTGGCTGCCTCGGTTCTGAAACGGGGCAAAATAGATATTTCCGTGCAGTGGGAGGAAACTGCGGCTGCTAATGCGGTTCCGCAACTGGATATGGTGGTCGCGCGCGGCTATTATGATGCCTATTCCCGTTTGGCAAAAGAACTCAATCTGCCGCAGGATGCCGCGCCTTCATTTATCATGTCGCAAAAGGGAGTCATGAAGGAGGGGGCGGCTACTGTGGATGAAACTGAGTTGCAGCCCCAGCTTCTGGCTGCCGTGCAGGCGGCTGTCATTGCGCTGGATGGTATGCGGTTCCGGGAAGGTGAAGCTCTGTCTGACGATCTTAAGGGCAGGAGGAAGCAGATTGCCGAGTGGTCGGCACTGATTAGCGAGCGGACACCGCAGATGGTGCTGGAATACCGCCAGAAATTGAAAGCCCGCTTGGATCAGCTGCTTGACGGCGCTGAGATGGATGAAGCCCGTCTGGCTCAGGAAGTGGCGCTGTTGGCTGATCGTTGTGATATTACAGAGGAACTGGTGCGTCTTGCCAGCCATTTCAGCCAGTTTGACGAGGCGCTGTCCAGTTCCGAACCGGTTGGCCGTAAACTTGATTTCCTGATGCAGGAGATGAATCGGGAGGTCAATACCATCGGTTCGAAATCAAACGATGCCGGTATCACCACGCTGGTTATCCAGATCAAGGCTGAAATGGAGAAAATGCGGGAGCAGGTTCAAAACGTGGAGTAGTGGCCGGTAGTTTTCGTCCGTGCAAGTTACGTACAATTGAAAGGTCTTTCTGAGTTTGCTTCTCATTGTATCGGCCCCATCCGGGGAAGACTGCTGGGGCCAGACACCGCACGAGATAATTGAATTGGCAAAAACGCCGTAAAGCCTGCTGCATCATGGTGTTACGGCGTTTTTTTGCGAGATCTGTCCATTATCAATATGCAGCTTGGAAACGAAAGTAAATTAAACAAGTTCCCGTGAAGTGAACTTTTGTTTTGACAGCCTTTCAACAATACCCTAGTATTACCGCCATGGGTATGAATGTCATTTCACGCAAAACCATTGATCAATTTTCCAGAAAGCATGCCGATGCAAAAGGTTCGCTTCTGGCTTGGTATCGTGAGGCCATACATGCATCATGGTCTGGTCCTGCGGACATCAAGGAGCGCTATCCTTCGGCAAGTTTTCTTTCCAACAACATCGTCATTTTCAATATTAAGGGCAACCGTTACAGGTTGGCGGTACAGGTGGCGTATCACACGAAGATCATTATGATACGCTGGATTGGGACGCATGCGGAATACGACAAGCAGTCTTTTTGAGGAGCACACAATGGACTACACAAGAATCATAAAAACAGAAGATGAATACGAAGCAGCCCTGGAAGAGATCGGCACACTGATGGGCAACGATCCGCCCGTCGGCACGCCCGAAGCCGACCGGCTGGAACTTCTGGCGCTTCTTGTCAAAGCATATGAGGATATACACTACCCACTGGAATTTCCGACGGTAATTGAAGCGGTACGTTTTCGCATGGAACAGGAAGGGCTGAAACAGCAAGATCTGGTAGCTATAATCGGGAGCAAGGGGAGGGTGTCGGACATGCTGCGCGGCAACCGTGCTGTCTCGTTTTCCATGGCAAAGGCCCTTCACAAAAGGCTTGGGATTCCAGCAGAAATATTTTTACGAGATGAAACCGATGTGATGCGAAAGGCGGCTTGAATAATGACAACGAAGAAACGGAAATAGTGATTTAAGCCAAGGGCAGCGGGTTATGATTGCTGTTGATACCAACTGGCTCATCCTTGAAAGGTATATTCGATGAAACGTGAAGGTTTGATTCTTATCCTGTCGGCCCCATCCGGTGCTGGTAAAACATCGCTCTGCCGGGAACTGTTTAAATCATTTCCCGACATGAAAGAGTCTGTCAGTTACACAACACGCGCACCCAGGGCCGGTGAGGTCGAAGGGGAGGCATATCATTTTGTCGGTCGTGAAGAGTTTGAACGCATGGTCGATGAAGACGCTTTTGCCGAGTGGGCGCTTGTTCATGGCAACATGTACGGTACCGCTCTGCGCACCCTTGAAGAAGCCCGGAAAAACGGCATTGATCTGGTCCTGGATATTGACTGCCAGGGAGCACGCAAACTGAAGGAACAGTTTGACGGCGGGGTCTATGTGTTTATCATGCCCCCCAGCATGGAAGAGCTGCGCCGCCGCCTGGAGAATCGTTCATCCGACGCCCAGGATGTTATTGAGCGCAGAATTGACCGCGCTGCTGACGAAATCAGGGAAGCGCGCTGGTATGACTACATCATTATCAACGATAATTTCGAGGTCGCGTGCCGGGAATTGTCCGCAATAGTTATTGCCCATCGCCGCAAAACCTTCCGGATGATGGAAAAAGTCGGAAAATTGTTTGATATATGATGTAAACTAGGGTACAAAGATCATTCATTTAAAGTTGCTGGAAGGAGAAATAGTATGGCAAGAGTAACAGTAGAAGATTGTCTGGAAAAAGTTGAAAACCGATTCCAGCTCGTAATATTGGCAGCAAAGCGGGTGAAACAGCTCTATAAAGGGGCTCAGCCGTTGATTGAATCCAAAAACAACCGTCAGGTTGTTACCGCTCTTCGCGAAATCGCCGCCGGTAAAATTACTTTTGAAGTTACCAAAAAACCGCGCGCATAACCTGCCATCCCCGGGTGAAGCTGGAACTATTCCGGCTTCACCCTTTTTTTATCTACTCCCCGTGTACTCCCAATCTATTTTTAACAGGCGATGACTAACGTATGATCCGACTCAACGACATTCTTGATAAGGTTTCAGCGTATAATCCGACTGCTGATCATAATCTGATTCGCAAGGCGTACGTGTACTGCGCCAAGGTGCATCAGGGGCAGACACGGTTGTCCGGTGAACCGTACATTATCCACCCGATGGAGGTGGCCGGTCTTCTTGCCGAACTGAAACTGGATGTCCCGAGTATCGTCACCGGTTTTCTGCATGATACGATTGAGGATACGCTGGCGACATCGGAAGATGTGGCCAAGATGTTCGGCGATGAAGTGGCTGCGCTGGTGGATGGTGTTACCAAGATCAGCAAGATCAATTTCAAGACCAAGGAAGAGAGCCAGGCGGAGAACTTCCGCAAGATGCTGCTCGCCATGGCCATTGATATTCGCGTTATCCTGGTCAAGCTGGCTGACCGCCTGCACAATATGCGGACGCTGGAGTTTCAGGACGAAGTGAAGCAGCGGCGTATTGCCCGCGAGACCATGGATATCTACGCCCCCATCGCGAACCGTCTTGGTATTTCCTGGGTCAAGGTTGAACTGGAAGATCTGTCGTTCCGCTATCTGCATCCGGAAATCTATTTTGATCTGGTCAAGAAGATCTCCCAGAAAAAACAGGAACGCGAAGCGTTTGTTGAAGAAGCAAAGGCTATCATATCTGAAAAGCTGTCTTTTTACGGAATTAATGGCGAAATATCCGGGCGGAGCAAGCACCTCTATTCCATCTACCGCAAGATGGAAAAACGTAATGTCGAGTTTGAAGAAATTTACGACCTGATTGCGGTGCGTATCCTGGTGAATGACGTGCGTGAGTGCTACGAGGTTCTGGGCGTTATTCATTCGGCCTGGAAGCCGATTCCGGGGCGTTTTAAAGACTATATCGCCATGCCCAAGGGGAATATGTATCAATCCCTGCACACAACGGTTATCGGGCCGCATGGCGATCGTCTGGAAGTTCAGATCCGGACCCATGATATGCATAGCGTTGCCGATGCCGGCATCGCGGCGCACTGGAAGTATAAGGAAGGGAAGGGGTATGACGAGAAGGAGGTCAAGCGCTTTGCCTGGCTGCGTCAACTCCTGGAATGGCAGCAAGATCTTCAGGATTCCAAGGAGTTCATGGATTCGGTCAAGGTCGAGCTGTTTACGGAAGAGGTCTATGTTTTCACCCCCAAAGGGGATGTGAAGGGGTATCCGAAAGGATCCACGCCGATAGATTTTGCCTACAGCGTTCATACCGATATAGGTCATCGCTGTGTAGGTGCCAAGGTCAACGGCAAGTTGGTGCCGCTCAAGTATGAACTGAAGAACGGCGATATCGTTGAAGTCATAACTTCGCCGCACCATACCCCGAGCAAGGATTGGCTCAAGATCGTCAAAAGCTCCCGGGCCCGCAACAAGATCAGGGCCTGGATCAAGATCGAAGAACGCAAGCGTAGCATCATACTGGGGCGTGAAATCTGTGAAAAGGATTTTCGCCGGTATTCGATCAATCTTCAGAAAATACAAAAAAGCGGCGAATTCAAGAAGTTTGCTGCTGAGTTCGGCTATGCGGCAGATGATGATCTGCTGGCCGCGGTCGGTTACGGAAAGATATCCAGCAGTCAGATCGTCGGGAAAATTCTTCCGGACGAGAAGTTGAAAGAACGATCCGAGCATAAAGAATCGCGGCTTGAATCGGTACTGAACAAGCTGAAGGGGAAATCGAACAGTGCGGTTGAAATAAGCGGCCTGGATGACGTGCTGGTGCGGTTCGGCAAATGCTGCAATCCGGTGCCGGGCGACGACATTGTCGGGTTTATCACCCGCGGCAAAGGGGTTACGGTGCATACTGCCGATTGTCCGTTTGTGCTGGACAGCGATCCCGAACGGCGTGTCGATGTTGCCTGGAACAAGGTGAAGACGGCGGCGCTACCGGTCAAGATCCGGGTACTGTGTCATGACGTCAAGGGGATCCTGGCGACAATTACCCTGGCGATTACCAATTGCGAGGCCAACATTGCCAGCGCCCAGATTCAAAGTACCATCGACCAGAGGGGTGAAAACATCTTTGAAGTCAATGTTACCGATCTGGCTCATCTCCAGAAGGTTATGAATTCGCTTATGAAAATCAAGGGTGTTATTAAAGTGGAAAGGATCAAACAATGAAACTGAACGTCATATCGACTGATAAAGCTCCCGCCGCGATCGGTCCGTATTCGCAGGCGGTTGCCTGCGGGAACATGCTGTTCTGCTCGGGCCAGATTCCGCTTGATCCGGCTACCGGCGAGATTGTGGGTGGCGATATAGCGCGGCAGGCTGAGCAGGTGATGGGTAATATCGCTGCGGTACTGAGTGCAGCGGGAATCGGTTTTGACGATGTGGTCAAGACAACCATTTACCTGGTTGATATGGCTGATTTTGCGGCTGTTAACGAAGTGTATGGCCGCCGCTTTCCGAACCATAAACCGGCCCGCTCCACGGTAGCGGTAAAATCGCTGCCGCGCGGTGTGCAGCTTGAGATTGAAGTTATCGCTTCTCTGTAACGCGTGTTAACGAAAAAAAGCCGCATCCCCTGAGGGGTGCGGCTGCATGATGAAGCTGGTTTAGGCGCTGACTAGAGGGACTTGGTAACGAATCCCGAACGAATGCAGCGGGTGCAAACCTTCACGGTGCTTATGCTGCCGTTGCTCTTGACAGCTTTGATTTTCTGAAGGTTCGGATACCAGACAGTACGGGTTTTGTTGTTCGCATGGCTGACGTTGTTTCCGAAGCTTGGGCCTTTTCCACAAATTTCACATTTTCTTGACATATTGTTGTCCTCCGTTGATTGCTGAAAAAAATCTTATAGCAGACTGACGTGGTGGTTGCAAGAAAAAACTGGGACTCGGTATGAATATCGTAAAGGCATTCCTCACACTTTGTATCATCGGCCTGGTTGTTGTCGCGGCGCTGTTCATTGATTTTACCTATAAAACCTTTTCATATCGACAGAGTTCGAAAAAAGCCGACGCAATAGTCGTCTTAGCGGGTGGTAAGGGGCGCGTTGAAGAGGGGGTCAGGCTGTTTCGGGAATCCCGCGCGGAATTCCTCTTTTTTGTCGGTGTCGATCCTTCGGTCAGGAAAAGCGACCTGTACCGGCCCCGGCCGGGCGACCCTTCTGCTGACAATGTCATTCTCGAAAAATCATCACGCAACACGTTGGAAAATTCGATTTTCGGCCGCGATGTCATCGTACAGAGCAAAGTCCGCTCGATACTTTTGATTACCTCACGCTATCATCTCAAGCGGGCCTCCATTCTGTTCAGGCATTCTCTCCCCAAGTACATCACCATAATTCCGTATCCCGTAGATACGGTGAACCTGAAGGAGTCGTGGTGGAATCATGGCGGCAGTTTTCAGCTGCTGTTTCGCGAGTTTTACAAGTACTGCATGTTGCGGATGTTTTTTCTGCTGGCCCCGGAGGAGCTTCGGGAGAGTGTGATGCCGACCGTTTCCGGGGGGTGACACCCCTTTCAAATTTGATTTCTATCTGCTATAGTTCACAGCTCAATTCACCAACGAAAGGTTTTTATCATGCGTTATATCAGTACCCGTGGCGGCATTGCCCCTATTTCATTTAAAGATGCCGTCATGATGGGGTTGGCCTCCGACGGCGGACTCCTCCTTCCGCAATCATATCCCACCATCTCCAGGGAACAGCTGGAATCGTGGCGCGGCCTCAGTTATCCGGAGCTTGCCTTTGAAGTCATCTCACGGTATGTCGACGATATTCCCGCCGAGGATCTGAAAACCATCATCGCACGTTCGTATGCTACTTTTAATAACCCTGAGGTCACACCTCTGGTCAAGCAGAATGGCGTCTATATTCTTGAACTGTTTCATGGTGTGACTCTGGCGTTCAAGGATGTTGCCCTGCAGTTTCTGGGCAATATGTTCGAGTACATACTGGCTGAACGCAAGGAGACATTGAACATCATCGGCGCGACGTCGGGAGATACCGGCAGTGCCGCCATTCATGGTGTTCGTGGCAAAAAGGGGATTTCCATATTCATACTGCATCCGCACGGCAAAACTTCCGCGGTGCAGGCGTTGCAGATGACCTCCGTTACCGATGCTAATGTGCAAAACATTGCAATACGCGGAACTTTTGATGATTGCCAGGATATGGTCAAGGAACTGTTCGGCGATCTGGAATTCAAGGAGAAATATTCTCTTGGCGCAGTGAACTCGATCAACTGGGCGCGGGTGTTGGCGCAGGTTGTCTATTATTTCTATGCCTGGCTGCGGGTTACCGATGAGAAGGATGTGCCGGTACATTTCTCGGTGCCAACCGGAAACTTTGGCGATATTTTTGCCGGGTATGTGGCAAAGAGAATGGGCTTGCCCATCGATAAGCTGCTGCTGGCAACCAATGAAAACAATATCCTGACCCGCTTCATCAATGCCTCCGATTATTCTCTGGGAACGGTTGTCTCAACCGTTTCACCCTCCATGGATATCCAGATCGCTTCCAACTTTGAGCGCTACCTGTTTCATCTGTTTGCAGAAGATTCAAGCCGCCTTAAGGAAGCATTTGCCGAGCTGAAGGAGCATGGCCGTATTACCTGTACTCCGGATGAAATGGCGCATGTTCGCAAGGACTTCTGTTCCGCTTCCGTTGATCAGGCGGCTACTCTTCAGGAAATCCGTACGTTTTATGATGCCACCGGCTATCTGCTCGACCCCCACACGGCGGTTGGTGTCAAAGCTGCGCTTGATCTGCTGCCTTCAGATTCCGCCCGGGTCTGTCTGGCTACCGCCCATCCGGCAAAGTTCAGTGAAACCGTGGAGCAGGCGCTCGGATTTCAGGCTCCGGTGCCTGATTCGGTCAAGGAACTTTACGGCAAACCGACCCGCTGCGAAATTATGGATGCCGATATTAACAAGGTTCGTGACTTCATTGTTGCTCACATCGACTAGCCGACTGCACAATGTCTGAAAAAGGGAATATAGCCCGGGCAGCAGGGATTCTGGGCAGTGCCACGATGCTCTCCCGGGTTATGGGCATGGTCCGGGATATGGTCGTATCGCGCCTGTTCGGTGCCGGTCTGGCTACGGATGCATTTTTTGCTGCCTTTCAGATTCCCAACATGCTGCGCCGCTTTTTCGCCGAGGGGGCGCTGACCTCGGCCTTTGTTCCGACTTTTTCCGCGACCCTCACTCAGGAGGGTGAGGAGAAAGCCCGGGAACTTGCCAATATCTGTTTTACCCTGCTTACCATTGTCATGGCGGGAATTACGCTGGCAGGAATCCTCTTCTCTCCGGTTATTGTTGGTCTGATGTTCCCCGGCTTTAAGGCCGAACCGGGGAAATTCGAACTGACGATTCTTCTCAACCGGCTGATGTTCCCCTACATTTTCTTTATCAGTCTGGTCGCCCTCTGCATGGGCATTCTCAATACTCTGCGCCACTTTTTTACCCCTGCCATATCGACCGTCTTTCTGAATATTTCCATGATTGTCGCTGCGCTCTGCCTGCGTGGTTTCTTTGAAGTCCCCATCACTGCCCTGGCTGTTGGCGTCCTGATTGGCGGCTGCATCCAGCTGGTCATGCAGCTGCCGGTTCTCTGGAACAAAGGTTTTTCGATCAGGCCGAATTTCTCCTTTAATACACCCGAAGTCCGCCGTATCGCCCTGTTGATGTTGCCATCCGTGTTCGGGGTGGGGGTCTACTACCTGAACATCGCCGTCAGCGCTATTCTGGCGTCTCTGCTGCCTCAGGGGAGCGTTTCGTACCTCTATTATGCGCAGCGGCTGTTCGAGTTTCCCCAGGGAATTTTTACCGTTTCGGTTGCGCAGGCGGTGTTGCCATCAATGAGCAGGCAGGCGGCAGAAGGTGATATGAGCGGCATGAAAGAGACGCTCTCTTTCGGGGTGCGCTTGACGCTCTTTATCACTATTCCTGCCATGGCTGGTCTGATGGTCTGTTCAACACCCATATTCAGCCTGATATTCATGGGAGGGGCGTTCGATTACGGCACGGTTGTTAATTCCGCCACGGCGCTTCTGTATTATTCGCTGGGCCTCTCTTTTGTTGCCTTAACGCGTGTGCTGGCACCGGTATTTTATGCGCTCAAAGATACTAAAACACCGGTTATAACGGCACTTATCGCCTTTATAGTCAACTTCTGCCTGAGCCTTGCCTTGATGGGGCCGCTTAAACATGGCGGATTGGCTTTAGCGACGACACTTTCCGCACTTTGCAATATGCTGATGCTGCTCTGGTTCCTGCGCCGCAAGATCGGCCCGTTTGGCGGCAGAAGAATCCTGGTAACCGCACTGAAATCGACGGTTGCGTCACTACCGATGGCGGGTGCGGTCTGGTACAGCTGTTTGTATGTGGATTGGTCTCTCGCAGGCCATAAACTTATGAAGGGTTCTGTTCTGGGAGGTGCCATTCTGTGCGGATGTGCCGTGTATGCAGTGGCTGCAAAACTGTTGCGTTCCGAAGAAGCTCTTGATGCAGTCTCACTGCTGAGAAGGAAATTGAAAAGGGGGTAGTCAGCCATGTATTGTTCCCGATTTATGACCCCGGATGGAGCCGGCTTTGTCTATGCTACCGGTCATGGGGTGACAAAGGTTGTTATTCCGGATTTGAGCCGCCGTCAAGGGGCTCCTGACAGCGTATCTCTGCCGGAGTTCGAACCGTCTGCATTGTCGGTCTCTGCTGCACAGATGCTGGAACGCTATTTTCAGGGCGAACGTGTTGAACTGAACCATATCCCTGTTGTTCTCGATGGTCTGACCTTGTTCCGCCAAAACGTCCTTCTGGCAACCAGAAATCTTCTGTATGGTGAAATATGCAGTTACGGGCAGCTTGCCCTTGCCTGCGGTTCTCCACATGCCGCTCGCGCCATAGGAGGGGCCTTGGCAGTCAATCCGGTTCCAATCATCGTTCCCTGTCATCGTGTTACGGGATCGGATGGGCGTCTTACCGGGTATTCTGCCCCGGGTGGTGAGGAGACTAAAAGGGTCCTGCTTGTCATGGAAGGGATTAATTTTACCGGAGCGCAGGTCGTTACAAATCAGCTAGTTATGCACAGGGTTTTGGGGCGATAAAAAAATATTTTCGGTACGAAAAAAACTTGACAACGCAAACCCCTATTTTTACTGGAAACAGATATAACATACTGAAAATACATATAAAAAATACTGTATAAAAAAGAGGCATTTCGGACAAAACAGTTGCAAAAATATCACTTTTGCATAACGTCAACACCGTTCTCCACAAGTTATCCACAATTTTTGTGGATAACAAAAACATCCCTGTAAAAACAGATAGATTGACGTTATTAATTATTTGTTGTTAACGCGCTCGGCGGATTTCGCCTGTTCCCAGAACAGATCCATTTCTTCAAGCGAAGCCTGCTGCATCGCTTTTCCCTCTTTGAGCAATGACTCTTCAACAAACCTGAAACGCTTTTGAAAACGGGAAATGGTTTTGCGGAGCGCCTCTTCCGGATTGAGTGCTAAAAAACGCCCCAGATTGGCGATGGCAAAGAGCAGATCTCCCATCTCATCTTCCATTCGGGTCGGGTCGCCTCCTGCCCATGCTTCCTCAAACTCATGCAACTCCTCCATGACCTTAGCAAAAACCTGATCGGCGTGTTCCCAGTCAAAGCCAACCCGCGAAGCCTTCTCGCTGATCTTGTGAGCCTTGAGGAGGGCAGGAAGGTGTTCCGGTACGCCCGAAAGCGCCGAAGGCCGTTCGTTGCCATGCTCCAGTTTCTTGATCTTCTCCCAGTTTTCTACCTGCGCATTGCTGTCCTTGATCTCGAGATCGCCAAATACATGGGGATGGCGTCTGATCAGTTTATCGCACAGGGTGTTGATAACGTCATTCATGGTGAACGAGCCGGCCTCTTCGGCAATGGCTGCATGAAAAACCGGCTGCAGCAGCAGATCGCCCAATTCTTCTTTCAGATGCTGGGGCGATTGTTCGTCGATGGCTTCTATGACTTCATAGGTTTCCTCAAGCAGGTAGCGGGTAAGGCTTTCATGGGTCTGTTCCGCATCCCAGGGGCAGCCGCCGGGGGCGCGCAGTTTGCGCATTATGTCCAGAAGATCATCAAAGGTGTGTTGGGTAGTCATGGTGATTCCTTTTCTATGAGTGTGTAAATCATGTGCGGTAACTTTAGCCGACGGGGAGTCTTACATTTGTTCTATTCTTACAACATCGAACATGGTATTGTCGAACAAAATCATGATCGATAGGAGTCCGCCCATGGGAGCCGTTAAGTTATCCCCCAAATACCAGGTTGTCATACCCAGTGATGTCCGTGAAAGCCTTCATCTCGTACCGGGACAGATGATGCAGGTCATAGCATACGGCAACCGCATTGAGTTGTTGCCAACCAGGGATATTGGAGAGATGCGAGGTTTTCTGAAAGGTATCGACACGACTGTGGAGCGTGAGGAGGACCGGCTGTGAACATCGTGGATTCTTCAGGATGGCTGGAGTATTTCGCTGACGGACCAAATGCCGACCGGTTTGCGGCTCCGCTTGGCAATGTTGCCGAATTACTGGTGCCGTCAGTAACTCTGTACGAGGTGTTCAAGATCATCTGCCGTCAGCGGGGAGAGGATGCGGCGCTTCAGGCGGTGGCGATGATGCAGCAGGGGAGGGTGATTGAGCTTACCTCCTCCATCGCACTGTTGGCGGCAAAGTTGAGTCTGGATGTGAAAATACCGATGGCGGACAGCATTATCCTGGCAACGGCACAGATCCACGCTGCGGTGCTATGGACTCAGGATAATGATTTCGAAGGGATTTCCGGCGTCAACTATTTTCCGAAGGTAGGGGCGTGAAACATTCAGCGAACATCTCATCCCACGGAGATATCGTTCGGGTTATTCTCTGATGTTGAATTGCGCTAAAATATGAAATACAATGCGGTTGCATAAACAAGGGGGTACTTATGGCAACGCTTACTATATCCGGGCTTGAC
>Ga0154471_124_pt1 | contig 13532 bp, 15 predicted proteins | sample RifGroC2_FD_115950 | JGI IMG/M metagenome (GOLD analysis project Ga0154471, IMG submission 115950) | Geobacteraceae bacterium GWC2_53_11
CCCTGTCTTCGCGACAGTGACTGGATTCTCGTACAGGGGACTTGCACCCCATAAGTTCACGCCCATGACGGGCGTACACCACGCTCCGCACACGAGAACGGCCCTGAATACCGGATGTATTCAGGGCCGTTCCGCGCCTGCTGTTTTTATGTGACCTACAGGCCGATGATGTTGTAGCCGCCGTCAACGTAATGAATCTCGCCGCTGACGCCGCTGGCCATATCGCTGGAGAGGTAGAGCGCCGCGTTGGCCACGTCCTCCTGGGTGATGGTCCGGCGGAGCGGGGCTTTCGATTCGACGTGGTTGAGGATGGAGTGGAAACCGTTGACACCGGCCGCAGCCAGGGTGCGGATCGGACCGGCGGAAACGGCGTTGACCCGGATGCCTTCGGGGCCGACCGCTTCGGACAGGTAGCGCACGGACGCCTCAAGCGCCGCCTTGGCAACCCCCATGACGTTGTAGCTCGGGAACACTTTCATGGCGCCGTAGTAACTAAGCGTCAGGGCGGAACCGTTCCTCCCCTGCATCATCGGATGCGCAGCTTTCATGACGGCCAGGAAGGAGTAGACGCTGATGTCCATAGCCATGGCAAAACCTTCGCGGGTGGTGTTGAGAATCGTCCCTTTCAGTTCGTCCTTGTTGGCAAAGGCGACCGCGTGAATGACGATATCAACGCCGTCCCACACTTTGCCCAGCTCGCTGAAGACCGCTGCGATTTCTTCGTCGCTGGTAACATTGCAGGGAAGTATGGCAGCGGCGTTAACCGACTCGGCCAGCGGGCGCACCCGTTTTTCAAGGGCCTCCCCGGCATAGGTGACTGCAAGCTCCGCTCCCTGCTCATGAAAAAGCCGGGCAATGGCCCAGGCAATGCTTTTATCGTTGGCAATACCAAAAACAACCACTTTTTTTCCACGTAACAACATTATTGCATCCCTCCGGTACTCTGTGCTGCTGACGGATCTGCCGCCCCGTTTTCAGGTTCAGAAGAAGCCGTACTCTGTTCCGCAGGCTGTTCTTGAGACGCCTGTGCCGGGATATGTGCACCCAGCCTTCCCTCAAGAACCGCCAACCGCTTTTCTATCGACTCAAGGACCTCCAGCGTCCGGTCCTGTTTCCCTTTGATCGCAAAGACAACAAACGGCATGATCAGCCAGATCACTGCCAGAAAAAGGCCGATGATGCTCATCATCACCATGAAACCGCCAACAATTTCCATATCATCTCCCGCAAAAATAAGATCGTCTTATACCACAAAATCCGCACAATAGTTAAGGGGATATTTACTAGTTTACCGTATACCCGCAAAGAAGCGGCGCGTGATTCGAGCTGAACTGCGGCGGGTCATTCCTGACAATTGCCGCGACAGCCGGATGGCGCTTGAATTCACTCTCCAGGAAGCGGCGCACCTGCTTGCGACCCCAGTCACCGGGATGACGGAACGCCGTGTAGAGAGACAGATCCCCCTCATAGAACGGCTGCTGTCCGTATTGTTCCGCCTCTTCCCCATGGAGCGGCATATTGAAGACGGCCAGATTGAGAAAGGTAATCGCCTGATGGTGCCGGGCAACGAACTCAAGGGTCCGGCGCGCCGCCACTTCAGTTTCCCCCGGCGTGCCGAACAGCAGGTAGCAGTACACCGCAATTCCGGCTTCCTGAAGGTTCTGCAGCACCCGGGAAGCGACATTGAGCTCAATCCCCTTATTCATCCGGTCCAGCACATTCTGGTCACCCGATTCAAGCCCCAGTTTGAGCATGACACACCCCGAACGCTTCAGAGCCCGGCAGAAATCAAGGTCGGCCAGCTGTTCGTCGATCCGGGCAAAACCGTACCAAGGGACGCCGGGAGGATGTTCCGCAAGGGCGTGCAACAGAGCCGGGCTGATGGCGTTATCCAGCAGATGGATCAGGCGGGGCGTCATCTGCTCCGTCAGCAGCTTCAGATCAGACAGCACCCGGGACACCGGAACGGGATGATAGGCATTCCCTTCAGCCCGTTCCGGGCAGAAAGAGCAGCCGTTCCAGTAGCAGCCGCTGGCGGCGCTGTAGGGGAGGATCAGGCCGGGCGACAGGTACTCTCCCACCGGCAATCCTGTGTAATCGGGAAGAACGTGCCGTGAAGCGGTCGAGCCGACACCCAGCAGCTCCAGCAGCTGCGCTTCTCCCGGCCCGGAAATCATGCTGTCCACCAGGTCACCGAAGGGGTTGCGCCAGCCGGGACGCTGCATCCAAGAGGTAACCAGACCGCCGCCGAGGACAATTTTCAGCGCTGGGAACTCTCTTCTGAGGTAGCCGATCATGGCAAACGTGCAGAGCGCCTGGCTGAGGTAGTTGAGCGAGAAGCCGGCCGTGCCGGCCTCGGCCAGAAGAGCGGGCAGGCGGCGGCTGAAATAGGGGAAAAACGGATTCTGTTCCGGCTGCTGCGCGGCGAAACGCAGGTCGTCACTGCGCAAGGGCGAGAGGGTGTCGTGTTGGTAATCGGCCAGCCCGATCACCACGTCCTGTTCAACGGCAGAGATGGCGAGGAGGCGATTGAGGTCGCTGACGGCCCGGCCATAGCGGTCGGGTGCCGCGTAGGTGGCACTATCGCGCAGAGCGGCCAGATTACGGGCACGCCCCTTGTACGCCCGGCGACTCCAGGTGTCGTTGGCAGCCGGAGGCTGTTCCAGCAGCCAGAGCTGCCCTTCCAGGTTGGCATCAAGCAGGCGGCACGGGAGACCGTGCGACTTCAGCGCCGCTGCCAGGCGTGCGATACCGGCCGGCGGTTCGCACGCTTTGGCAAGCGGTGGGAAGATCAGCAGCATTGCGGTTATTGGTACTGGATATACAGCGGCTTCGGATTCAGCTTGAGCACTTCCTGCGGAGTCAGCAGCGGATCACCCTTCTTGGTGTCGTTATGATAGAAGAGCTTGAACCCGGTGTACTGCACCGGCTCGGCAACAACATAATCCTTGTACGAATCGCGCTTCAACCACGGGGCGCCCCAGCCATCCATATGCATGACGATCTGCACCTCGGGACGCAGCACGATACCCTTGGAATTCGTGACGCCGTTGCGGGTAAAGCGATGCACCGTGAACACCTTGGGGGGAAGGTTGTATTTCTTGACCAGGTCTTTCAGGTAACCTGAGGCGTAGTTGATGTCGGCGGCATCGTAGGTGCCGATCTTTGTGCCCGGTTTTTTGCCGCTTTTGATCAGGTTGAATTCCGGATCGATGCCCAGATGCACGTCAGGATTTTTCAGGATCCATTCGAAACGGGGCAGGACGGCACGGATATCGTCATGCCCGGTCTGGATGTCGATGAACATGATCGCACCGGCTTCTTTTGCCCAGCCGTACACCTGGTTGATGATTTTGTCCGGCATGACCATGCGGTATTTGCCATCCTTGCCGGGCGCTCCCTGCGCAACAACGGCGATCAGATGCAGTGCCGGCTGTACCGGAGTGGCCGGATCAGCCGCCTGCCACTTGGCCACCTCGCCCTTCAGACGTTTCAGCATCTCGTCCTTGGGAAATTCACCCAGCGCTCCCATCCTCTTGGACAATGGATTGCCGTAGTAGGCAACAATGCGCTTTGACGGCAGGATCGAACCGGCAAGAGGCGGCGGGCAGTTGACCGGCCAGCCGCATTTCTGGGCATACTCGGGGCTTTCACCGGCATTATATTTGATTTTGGGAGCGGCTTTCCGCGCGGCACTGGTCTGTGCCGCAAAGGCTGCAGCCTTTCTGGTGGCGGTGGTGGTGGCTGCAAAAGCTGCGGCAGCCTTCTGTTCTGCTTCTTTACGGTTTTTTGCCTCCAGATCGGCACTTTTACCGTCCGAACAGGCTGAAAGCGGAAGTGTAACGAAAGCAAGCAATACAACAATAATCGTGATACGGTGACAGTTCAAACGGTGGCACTCCTTCATATCCATGGGGTTTATAAGGCGTTTTTTGCAATCCCTATAAATACAGGGAAAAATGGATCCGGACAAGCTCTATTTTGCAGATAGTATTTGACAAGAGAGTCATAAATATGTCACCAGAGCTACGATAAAGACTATTCGACCGAAGGAGAATCACCCATGACCCAATGCCCATGCGGAAGCGGCAATACTTATTCCGAATGCTGCGAGCAGATCATAACTGGCGCCCGGACGGCGGCAACCGCCGAACAGCTTATGCGCGCCCGCTACTCAGCCTATGTGCTTGCCCAAATGGATTTTATCTTTGAGAGTACCCACCCTGACCACCGCCAGGGGTATGATCATGCCGGAACAAAAGAGTGGGCAGAGAACGCCGAATGGAAGGGGCTGGAAATCATCGGCACAAGCAAGGGCGGGGCTGACGACTCTATCGGCGAAGTTGAATTCATCGCCCGCTTCACCGAGAAAGGGAACGACCGGGAACATCACGAAGCGGGACAGTTCAAGAAGAAAAGCGGCAACTGGTACTTTACCGAAGGTTCCATGGTCCGCGCGAAACCGCTGATTGTGACCAAGATCGGCCGCAACGACCCGTGCAGCTGCGGAAGCGGCGTCAAATATAAAAAGTGCTGCGGCAAGTAAGCACACCAGATACAGGAAAGGCGGCTTAACAGCCGCCTTTCCTGTATCTGACCCGTTTAGTGCCAATACGCTTATTCTTTTTCTCCGACGTAGATCGTGGCGATCCCCAATGTCAGCTCGTGAAGAGTTATATTACGGAACCCCGTCTCGGCAATCATGCGGGAGAATTCCTCCTGTGAGGGGAATTCAAGGACAGAGTCGGGAAGATACTTATAGGCATTATACCGTGAGAACAGCCCGCCGACGACCGGAAGCAGGCGACGGAAGTAAAAATAGTACAACTGCCGGAACAACTGCGAACGCGGAGTCGAAAATTCAAGAATGATCATCCTGCCGCTAGGCCGCAGCACCCGCCACATTTCAGCCAACCCCAGCTTCCGGTCAACGACATTTCGTATCCCGAAAGCGATGGTAATCGAATCAAAGGTATCATTGGCAAACGGCAGATCTTCACAGGGAGCAACCTTGAGATCGATTCTGTCGGCATACGGTGATGCCGCAACCTTTACCGCTCCCAGATCAACCATTTCCTTACAGAAATCCGCCCCGGTAATCTTGACGGACGACGGCGTCCTGAGGGCTATTTCCAGCGCAACATCTCCGGTACCGGTCGCCACGTCCAGAATGCGGGACCCTTCCTGATATTTAAGCAGACTGACCGCCTTGGTACGCCAACGCCGGTCAATACCAAAACTTAACAGCCGGTTAAGAAAATCGTAGCGCGGAGCGATGGCGCCAAACATTTGTTGAATTTTTTCACCTTTATCTGAAAGCCTGAACATTCGTTTCCACTACCTTTTAACGTATTTAGATGGTATAAACAGAGGCGCTTTTGTAGCACATTTAGTCCGCAATTCACCAGAAAAAACGAAATTTTCACCGTCTTCAGGAGACTTCTCCACGTGATGCCAACGATCCGCATTCAGGACATTGCCGACATACTTATCATGACATTCCTGCTCTACCAGCTCTATTCCTGGTTCCGCGGGACGCGGGCAATGCAGGTCCTTCTGGGCCTCGGAGTGGTTACGTTCATTTATTTCACGACCCGCTTTCTGGACCTGTACATGACCAGCTGGGTACTTCAGGAACTTGGCACCGTACTGATAGTACTTATTATCGTCGTATTTCAAACCGAGATCCGCCAGGCATTATACCGGTTCAGCCACTTGCGCCACATACTGGACAGCCGCCGGGAAACGCAACACAGCCAATTCCAGGATATCGCCGAAACCCTGTTCCGGATGGCCTCCCGCAGAACTGGAGCACTGATTGTTTTTCAGGGCAATGACTCCCTGCAGGACCTGATGACGAACGGCGTCGCCATAGACAGTGAAATCTCCCCGCAAATGTTGGAGTCGATCTTCTACAACGGCGCACCGTTTCATGACGGAGCCGCGCTCATCAATAACGGACGCATTGAAAAAGCCGCCTGCCACCTGCCGCTTTCGGTCAGCCCTGACGTGCCGCAACACCTGGGAACCCGCCACAGGGCAGCTCTCGGACTTTCGGAGCGGAGTGATGCAGTCATTGTTGCCATATCGGAAGAACGTGGCGAGGTTTCACTGGTAACCGCCGGAACCATTCGGCTCATAAGCAACCCGACCGAACTGATCATGGCACTGGATGAACTTCTGAGAAGCGAGGTCGAGGCTCCCCGGATCACACTGGCGCAGCGGCTTTTTTCCAACCTGCTTCCAAAAGCATCCCTCCTGCTTGGCGTCTGCGTATTCTGGGTCTTGATAACAACACGGCAGGGGCAGATCACAACCGTTACCGCCCCGATTCGGCTACACGGGGTTCCGAATGAAATAGTGCTCCTTCGAACTCAGCCCGAGGATGTTACCGTCCAGCTGAAATCCATGTCAAGCCTTGCCCCCGCGCCTTCAAAACTCGACTTGACCGCGGAACTTGACGCATCCGGAATATCCGAGGGGACCACCGCAATACGGGTGAATCATTCCAACGTCACCGCCCCCCCGGGAATGATCATCACTTCCATCTCCCCCTCCAGCGTCCGGGTCTCTGCCGAAAGAAAGCTGCGCAAAAGCGTGCCGGTCAAGGCAACGCTGGTTGGCAAACTGCAACCAGCCAAATCATCACTGTACGTGCGATGCGAACCTGAATCAGTCGAAATCGAAGGGCCCTACAGCCAGGTTTCCCGGATAACTTCTGTTGCAACGGAAGAGATCGACGCAAGCCAGTTAAGGAAAGGAAAGGATTATTTAAAGAATCTGCGCATACCGGAAAAACAGGTTTCCATACTTCGGGACACACCGGTCACCATCAAACTTTCTGTGCGAGACAAGCGGCTCCGGTAGCACATTGGCACGTCTTTTGCTTTAAAGATGAACATAAAATTTGCATCAAAGATTGACTTTTCATGGATCTTGTTATATAAAGTCTCAAGTTTTTAAAAAATCTAAAACAGCACGGAGGGAACATGGCCCATTTTCGTATTGTTGTTACGATCTGCCTTATACTCCTGACACTTCCTCAGTTGGTTCTGGCTTCAAAATCACATGTTGTACGCAAAAGCGAATCTCTACAGTCAATTGCCCGCAAATATCATGTTTCCGTGGACGAGCTGAAATCCGTCAACAGCCTGACTGTTTCGCATGTATCAAAGGGGACACGGCTCATAATCCCGTCACATGCTGATTCCCTCCAAAAGAAATCTGCGGCCGCATCGCGCCAAGACACCTATAAGGTGGTAAAAGGGGATACACTGCCAAAAATCGCCAAAAAAACCGGCGTCAAAATGGCAGAAATCAGAAGCCTGAATGGATTAAAAAGAAACAAGGTCAAGCCGGGTCAGGTTCTTGTTCTCGTCGCTTCCGACCCTGCACCTCGGATTGCTACAAACAGACTACAACTTATCAACAAAGACCTTCTGAATGAACAGGAATTGACCGACACTCTGGCCGAATTAACCGATCTCGAGTCGGACCGACCGGTTGACCTGGCCAAATCGCTTGAAGCCAACCAGGCTATCAGCAAGCTCAAAAAAAGCGCCTACAGTTTTCTGGGCGCCCGTTACCGCTTTGGCGGCAGCAGCCGTGGCGCTCTTGATTGTTCAAGCTTCACGCAACAGGTCTTTCGTGAGCAGAGTGTAAAACTTCCCCGCACAGCCCGCGAGCAGTTTTATGTTGGCAATGAGGTCATGCGCGGCGATCTGAAAAAAGGCGATCTTGTCTTCTTTCAAACCTATGCCCGGTTTCCTTCCCATGTCGGTATCTATCTTGGCAATCGCAAAATGATCCACGCATCGTCACGAGAGCATCGTGTTGTTATCTCGTCAATGGACACCCCCTACTACCTGTCGCGCTATCTCGGCGCACGGCGCATGACCACAACAGCTTCCGACAACATCGATTTCAATGAGCTGCTGCTTGGCGTAGAGGAAGACAACGAAAGCGACACCATGGTAAATGATACGCTTGGCGTATCACTCAATCTTGCAAACTGACACCTGCTACATGTATACCCCTACCATATCCGGGTCGTTTGACCCGGATTTTTTTTCGCCATGAAAATTCTTCTCGCGTATCAATCCGGCCTTCCGAATCGTAACGACCCCTATATCAGCCTCGTACCAACCGGCTTATGCTACCTGCATGCCTGCCTGCTTGAAGCTGGTCATGAGTCATTGCTGGCAAACTTTTCGGCGTGGCCGACCGCACGAGTTGAAAAGGAGTTACTCTCTTTCAAACCTGATATCGTCGGCATTTCGCAGTGGACCCACAACAGACACATTTCACTTGAACTTGCCAAAATGTGCCGGGCTACTCTTCCTGATTGTATCATTGTAATGGGAGGGGGGCATGCCACCTTCTGCTACGAAGATGCTTTGAGTGAGTACTCACCTGTGAACGCGGTCGTCCGCGGCGAAGCCGAAGCTACTCTGCTTGAACTGGTTTCAGCCATAGCTTCGAAGACATCATGGCTCAACATAGACGGACTCGCATTTCGCAGCAACGGCTCCATCGTGACAACCCCGGCAAGGGCTAACATTGACAGCCTGGATCGCCTGCCTCTTCCTGCGCGTTATCTTGACAGCTCAATCGGCCTTGACCTTGAATTCCAACCCGAGTTTATCGTCACCACCCGAGGATGCCCATCTACCTGTTACTTCTGTAGTTCACCGGATTTTTGGGGGAAGAAGGTGCGTTTCAGATCTCCGGAAGCTATCGTCGAGGAAATTCTGTTTATTCGTCAGAAATATGGTCTGATCTATTTTTCAATCCGCGACGACACCTTTACGGCTGACCGCAAGAGAGTGCTGGAATTTTGCGCGCTGCTTCAGCAGCAGAAGGCCCATATACTTTGGAACTGCCAGTCACGAGTCACCGCGATAGACGAAGAACTGGTCATTGCCATGAAACGGGCTGGATGTGAATGCATTCAACTCGGAGTTGAATCAGGTTCACCGCACATGCTTCAGCTGCTGGGCAAAAGAATAGCACCAGACCAGATCGAACAGGCCTGTGCCGTAATCAGGAACATCGGCATCAACCTATCAGTCTATCTGATCAGTGACATTCCGGGGGAATCTGCTAAAGATATCCGGCAAAGCATTGATCTTGTCCGGCTCATTCAACCGGATGACGGCTACGTATCACCTCTTGCCTATTATCCAGGCACCCGGCTGTATAAGGACGCAGTTGCATCAGGCGCAGCAACTAACAGCCTTTTTACCGAGTCAAAACAGACAGCACTGTACGTCTCTTCTGCTTCAGCTCCGTCAGCAACCCGGCTTCTGAAGGTGTTGACGAAGAAAAAACGGGGCAGCTCTCATCGTTTCACGTCCCAGAAGAACCTTCTTGGCTACTGTTCCACCACAAATGTAATAGCCGCAGAGTGGTACCGGCAAGGCGGGGAGTATGATAAGGCTGAAGCCGAATTGCGTGAGATCATCATAAAAGAACCGAACAATCCATGGGGCTGGCTTCTTCTCGGTGATCTTTGTTTCGAACTGGGCAGAGTCAAGAGGGGAAAAGAGTTGTATAGAAAAGTATTAGATATCGTTCCCCGCCATGGTGCTTCCATGGCAGCACTCTCATCAGAATAAAAAAGCGGGGTCATTTTCATGACCCCGCTGATTACCTTGCTACGCTGAACCAACTTTGAAAATTACTTCACGATCCTGATGCCAGGGATGAAGGAGATCTTCTCAAAAGTCTTGTTCAGAGTCTTGCTCTGGAAGTTGGAAAGTGGCGGAGTTTCCGGGTACTCAATTTTATCGCCTTTGGCAACCTTGATTTCGGGCAGTGCCAACCATACTTTTGCACCTTTTTCGTCAGCTGCTTCAACATAGGTGTAGCCGCCTGAGTTCATGGTCTGAGTAACGGTTGCTTTCTTGCCAGCGCCTGCGGGGATTTCCTGTGCCTTCATACCGGCGTGTGGATCTCCACCCTGAGCTGCTGCGCCTGGAGCTGCGGGAGCTGCTGCACCCTGCTGAGCGCCCGGCATCTGGCCCTGCTGCGGAGCTGCTGGAGCTTCAGTTTTTGGCTTGTCTGAACAACCGGCAAGGGCGAGAGCGGCAATACTAAGAACTACTAATGCTGTTTTTTTCACCTGCGACCTCCTGAAATTTTGATAACTTTACTTTTCTACCATACTACATTCGCTACATCCAAGATATTTTTTATAACGTCAGATAATATAACACTATTTCCGAATAGCTATGCGTTTTTGTACGTGTTACCCGCAGTTTAACCCATTATATTTACTGCTTTAAGGTATCAGGTTTTGCAGGATTCAGTGAGTCATACAACTCTATCTGCTCAGCAATTGATCGTTTTTTCCGGCAGCAGCGAGACGGGCTCCTGCAAAGCCTGCACCGGTCATCAGAACACCACTGGCAGCAGGTACAATCAGGACAGGGGTGCTTTTGGTGAGTTTCATCAGCCATCAATAAACAACATTTCGTTTGACGGCGTTTCCTTCAAGCAGTTGAACAAATGCCTTACCGCTATCTGCATTAACCAGCAGGTAGCGGGGAAGTTTCATCACCGAATCGGCCGGCGTTGCGTGACGCCGTTCGATAGTAAACGTCGCTCCGTAGCCAGCTTCAGACGCCTTGCGGAGCAAATAATCATCGTAGATGCCAAAAGGCCAGGCCAACATATCAACCTTCGTTCCCAGCTCCGTTTCCAAGCGCGCCTTGGATTTTTTCAACTGCGTCATAACAAGGGAGTCCAAAGCTGTCGGGCTCAGCTTCTTACGTTCTTTCTTAAAGTTCGGATGCCAGTAGGTATGCGACTGGACTTCAAAAAGACCCGTTTTTGCCAGTTCCCTCATTTGATCCCAGGTCATGGCATACTTTGCGTTTGAAATTGCTGACGGATAGGTAAAAACGGTGACCGGATAGCGGTACTTTTTTATGATCGGCAGCATATCACTATATACGGACTTGTGAGCATCGTCCTCTACAATAACGACCGACTTTGGCCCTGGTGCCGGAGCCTTTCCCTTATAATAGTCAACAAGCTGGCGGAGCGGGATCACTTTATAGCCATTGTCGTGAAGATACTTCATTTGGGCAGCAAACACCGGAGTCGTAATCGTCATGCCGTCCGCCACTGTTGCGCCAAAACGGTGATACAGCAATATGGGAACCCGGAACGAATCTGCAGCTAAAACAGCGAGCGGCGATAGCACGGCAAACATGACCAGAACAAATTGAACAATAAAGCGGTACATAAAAAAATAATCCCTTTCTTTTGTTACCCCCTCACAATGAATACCGAACAGGCTGCATTTGAGGCGACTTTATGGGAAACACTTCCCTTTATTTTGCGCTGAATAAATCCTTTTCCGGAACTGCCGATAACAATCACATCTATCTCTTCCCGCTTCGCAAGGGCAATGATTCTGTCAGCAGGGTCACCGTATTCGACGATCATCTCAAGTGGTATATCATGCTCGGTAGCATACTTTTCGACAACATAAAATATTCGTTCACGAAGCTCATTCCATTTTTTTGTCTCGGTCATGGGTGCCGCCGGCACAAAGTCCGTGTAGGTCGAAGTCGGCGAATTCGGCAATACAAGCAGCGCAAATATTCTGCTTTTAAGCTGAGTCTGATTTCCTACCGCCAACCGGACCGCCTCCTCTGCTGCCTTGTCTGACTGGGGAGATCCATCAATTGCCACAAGAATTTTTTTACGCAGATTCAGCATAGCGTCCTCGCACGTGTTTTATAAACATACAATCGAACTGCCCAGACAACTACATAAGCAGTGCAATATATAAAGCAATTTTTCAGACTTGACAATTGTAAAACAATATTCTAACATTTCCGAAAATTAGTTACAAAACGTCCTTTTTGACCACAATTTTAATTAACCATTATATTTTGATATGTTGCACTCCACTTTCAATCAATCCCATATATGAAAAGGACTCACCCATGGCAAAAAAAGAGAAATCAGAATACCTCATACAGGCAGTATCTCACGCACTCGATCTGCTTGAACAGTTTCATGGTGAAGTGGATGAACTTGGCGTAACAGAACTAAGCAAAAGATTGAAGCTTCACAAAAACAACGTGTTCAGACTGCTTGCAACACTTGAGTCACGCAGCTACATTGAACAGAACAAGGTAACGGAAAACTATCGTCTCGGACTCAAGACCCTTGAACTCGGGCAGACCTTCATCAAACAGATGGGACTACTCAGGCAGTCAAAACCGGTCCTTGAGGCACTGGTTGCCCAGTGCAACGAAACAACCTATGTTTCGATCCTGAAGGATTTCAACATAGTATATCTTGATGTTGTTGAAACAGCCATGACGGTCCGCGTCGTTCCACGCGTCGGCTCCCGCCTGCCGGCCTACTGTACCGCGGCAGGAAAGGTTCAGATAGCCTATATGAGCGACGAAGAACTTGAAACATATATTCCCACAAAAGAACTTAAAAGTTATACCCCCAACACTATTACCGATCGCGACTCGCTGAAAAAGCAGTTGAAAGTAATCGCCGAGCAGGGGTATGCCTATGACAATGAGGAACTGGACACCGGTGTCAAATGCGTCAGCGCTCCAATCAGGGATTATACCCGCCGCATTATCGGTGCTGTCAGTATTTCCGGGCCTTCAATGCGCTTTTCCGATGAACGCATTAAAAATGAACTTATTCCGCTTGTTATGAAAGCGGGCGATGAGATTTCCGCCAAACTCGGTTTTCAAAAGTAACACATTACCTTCCAAAACTTTACGGGCGGCCTTCGAGCCGCCTTTTTTTTGTTACTGCTGCGTAAAAAATCACATCATATGTTAAAAAACAGTAGGATGACAACGTACAAGGATAGAACATGCTGATCTACAAGGTTGTTGAAATCGGGACCGTCACGGAAGAAGCTATCGAAGAGGTCCTGAACACATGGAGCGCCAAGGGGTGGCATTTTGACGGCTTGCAGTTCGCCATGCGCGAGTCAAGCAAACGCCCTGCCATGGCCTTTGCCCTGTTCACGCAACAATCCGTGTGCGAAGAAGGAATTCATGAAAACTAAAGAGACTCTTTACTTGGTGGACGGTTCTTCGTATATCTACCGGGCCTATTATGCCATCCGTCACCTCTCCTCCCCCAGTGGCCATCCGACGAATGCAATCTACGGTTTCATCCAGATGCTGCTCAAGTTACTGAAGGATTACAATCCCCAACATCTGGCGGTAGTTTTTGATGCCGGGCGAACCACATTCCGTACCGAGATGTACCCGGAGTACAAGGCCAACCGCGCCGCAATGCCGGATGATCTGCGCATGCAGATGGAGCCGATCCGCGAAGTAGTACGGGCGTTCAACATTGCCACACTGGAACTGCAGGGGTATGAGGCTGACGATATCATCGGAACACTTGCGGATCGTTTTGCCGATCAGGGAGGGAACGTGGTGGTCGTCACCGGTGACAAGGATCTGATGCAGATCGTTACTGAAAAGGTCACGCTGCTGGATACCATGAAAGGAACGGAGTCGGGCATTCCC
>Ga0154471_110_pt2 | contig 13442 bp, 14 predicted proteins | sample RifGroC2_FD_115950 | JGI IMG/M metagenome (GOLD analysis project Ga0154471, IMG submission 115950) | Geobacteraceae bacterium GWC2_53_11
TCAACTGAATATATTTGTGCGAATAATGTTACATGAATATCACATGCAATGTAACGAGAAAAGAACTATATAAGTGGGAGATATCGGGAGGTACCCCATGAATTTGCGAGAACTTAGAGAACTGTCCGGGATGAATCAGGAGACGCTTGGAGAACTCGCTGGTGTTACACGCCAGACAATCGCCGCCTGGGAACGAGAAGACCGCGAGCCTTCCATGCAACAGGTCGTGAAACTGTGCCGGATTCTGAAGGTGCCGCTTGACGTTATGCTCGGCTTGTCTGAAGCATCCGAGCCGGTACTGCTGTTTCGTGCCGACGCGGCCGATACCCTGTCACCGGCTCTAAAGCAGTTATTGACAAGAAAGGCGTTCGACTACGGCGAGATAGAGCGGTTGGCCGGAACTCTGCCGAATCTGCCCGGTTCACGTCCCATGGCGACCTTTGACGAGCATATCGTCGAGCAGGTTGCTAACGAAGTACGCGATTGGCTGGGAGTTGAAGACGCCCCCCTGGGTGATGTGTTGTCGCTTTTGGAGGGCAAGGGGCTCAAGATCTTCCTGCACAAACTCCCCAATTCCGTCTCTGGCTTTTCGGCCTACACCGACGAAGTGGGCGGAGCGATATTCGTCAACGCTGATCATCGCACGGAGCGGCAATATTTTACGGCACTGCATGAACTCTCCCATCTCATCTTTCACCGCAAAGAGTATCAGTCGCCTGCATCTACATCTGCGAAGGTTGGCAGGTCTGACCCTCGGGAACAGGCGGCCAATTTTCTGGCCGGTGCGGTACTCTTGCCGCGCACCATAATGGAGGCAGAGCTACACCCCTACCGTAACCGCTGGTTGCCGTTTTCCCTGTTGGCCGATATCAAGCAGCGCTACTCAGTCAGCATGCGGACAATTCTGGTTCGGGCCGGGCAACTAGGCATCATCTCCTCCAGGCAGTCGTTCCAGCAGATTGCAAAGATTAACGCAAAATACGGCAAGGAAGATGAACCGGTTGACTTGAAACGCCCAGAATCACTTCGCCGCCTCAACCGACTGGTGTATCAGGCGCTGATTGAAGAAAAGATCACCACATCCAAGGCGGCTGAAGTGCTCGGTGAACCGGTATATTCGGTCAAGGAAGAACTTGGCAGATGGCTTTCGGAGGAGATCGGGTGATCCTTCTAGCCGACACCAGTATCCTGATCGATTTGGAGCATGTAGGCAGCATCGGTGTGCTTCCACGGTTGGCTCCCTGCGAGATCTTGGATGTCGTGCTGGCAGAGTGCGAGAATGAAAAACAACCCCATATCATTCAACACATTGAGGATGCGGGTATAACCGTTATCGAAACCAGCCGTGATCTCGCTTTTAGAGCGAACACCCTGCGCCGGGGTGGAGTAAGCACCAACGACATGATGACCGTTTGTTATGCGCGCGACCATGAACGGATTGTTTTGACCGGTGACAGACCGATGCGGGAACGCTGTGCCGAGTTGGAGGTTAAATTCCGGGGCAGTATCTGGGTCACGGAAGAGGCGTATCGCAGGCAATTGCTTAAACCATCGGAACTTCTACATTGGCTGGACGTCTGGCCAACTGTCGGAAGAAGGTTGCCGGCGGAAGAGCTTACCAGACTGCGACTAATGCTGACTTCTACTACGTAATATTCGCTCGCAGCCCGACATTATGTCGGGCTTTTTTCGTTGACGCCTCAGTAGCCAGCGTCTAAAAAGGTAGTCATGAACCTTCTCAAAGATCTCAACCCCCCCCAGAAAGAGGCTGTGCAGCATTGCGAAGGGCCACTCCTGATCCTGGCCGGCGCCGGTTCCGGCAAGACCCGTGTCATAACGAATCGCATCGCTTACCTTATTAGTACACATGGAGTTCTGCCGGGGAATATCCTGGCAGTAACTTTCACCAATAAAGCCGCAAAAGAGATGGCTGAACGTGTTCGAAAACTCTTGGGCGATAGAAATACACCTTACAACATCTCCACCTTTCATGCCGCCTGTGGCCGCATCCTGCGCCGCGACATCCACCATCTCGGTTTCCAGTCATCGTTTGCCATTTATGACGACCGTGACTCCGAGCGACTCCTGAAGGATGTCATCGCCGAACTGGATCTGGATGAAAAACGCTTTGCAGTCAAGGCGGTTTCCGGCCGGATCGATGATTTCAAGAACCGAGGGTTCTTCCCGGAGGATATCGGCTCCATCCCGCCCGGCGACATATTCAACCAGAAAGTCGTCGAGATTTACGCCGCGTATCAGGAACGCCTGAAGAAATGCAATGCCCTCGATTTCGGCGACATGATGATCCAGACCGTCCGCCTGTTAAGCCGCTTTCCGGAAGTGTGCGCGTATTACCAGGACAAGTTCCAATGGCTGCTGGTAGACGAATACCAGGACACCAACCCGGTACAGTACCAGTTGATCCGGCTGCTGGCCGGGGAACGCAAAAACCTCTGCGTGGTGGGCGACGACGACCAGTCGATCTACTCATGGCGCGGGGCCGATATCCGCAACATCCTCGAATTTGAAAAGGACTTCCCCGGCGTCAAGATCATCCGCCTCGAACAGAACTATCGCTCCACCGCCACGATCCTGACGGCTGCCGGCGAAGTCGTTAAACAGAACTTTGGCCGCAAGGGCAAAACGCTTTGGACGGAAAATCCGCAAGGAGAGCCTATCCGCTATGAGCGGGTCGAGTCGGACCGTGAGGAAGCGCGTTTTGTCAGCCGCGAGATCGCAACATTGAGAACCGGCGGCGTGCCGCTGGAGGAAATGGCGGTTTTCTACCGCACCAACGCCCAGTCGCGCCTCATCGAGGAAGCGCTGGTGGGGAGTGCGCTCCCCTACCACATTGTCGGCGGCGTCCGGTTCTACTCCCGCCTGGAGGTCAAGGACATCCTGGCGTACCTGCGGGTGCTGGACAATCCTGCTGACGAGGTCTCGCTGAAACGGATCATCAACGTCCCGGCGCGGGGCATCGGTAACACAACCGTTGACAAGATCTCGGCACAGGCAGCGCGGCAGGGAGGCACTTTTTTTGACGCCCTGAACGATGCCGTACAGGACGGGCTTCTGGCTGCCGGGGCACGCGGCAAGATCGCGGCCTTTGCCTCCCTGCTGGAAAGTTTTCGCTCCGCCGCTACCGGCAGCAGCCTGGCAGAACTGACACGAACAGTCATGCAGGGAAGCGGCTACCTTGACCGGCTGAAGTGCAGTCGCGACGAGGACGATGCGGAACGGCTGGAGAACCTGGAGCAGCTGCTGGCCGCCATTGAGGAATTCAGCGAAAAGAACCCCGAAGCGGGGCTGTCGGAATTTCTGGAGCAGGTATCGCTGGTATCCGACCTTGAACAGGGGGAGGCTGGCCAGCCATCGGTTACCCTGATGACCCTGCACGCCGCCAAGGGGCTGGAGTTCAAGGCTGTCTTCATGATCGGCATGGAGGAGCGACTTTTTCCCCATGTCCGTTCCCTGGACGATCTGGACGGCATGGAAGAGGAGCGCCGGCTCTGTTACGTCGGCATGACCCGGGCCCGCGAGCGGCTCTACCTGCTCAATGCCCGCCGGAGATACCTGTTCGGCCAGGAGCAGTGCAACCCGCCGTCTCGATTTTTGAAAGACATCCCGCCGCAGCTGCTGGATGATTCCGGAAGTTCTGCCGGCAACTCGCCCTATGCCACTCCCTATCCATCGGCTGCGGAAAAAAGCTACTATAACCCGGCAGACCGGATGCGCGGCAACGCAAAACCAGCCTCACTGGGCGAACACACCGTTCCGGCCCACAACCTCGCAGCCATCGCCGCTGCTTTTGAAAACGACGTTGAGATCGTCCCGGAGCCGCCCGAAGAGCAGGACGGGGTCTTTATCGGCATGAAGGTACGGCATGGCAAGTTCGGCGTCGGAACGGTCAGGAAGGTCGAAGGGGATGGCGATGAGCAGAAAGTTGTTGTCTGGTTCAACTCGGTCGGGCCGAAAAAACTGATGCTCCGCTTTGCCGGACTGGAGCGGGCTTAAATAATTACCGCATGCAGATCCCGGCGGCGGTAGCGCCAGGCAAACGCGACCGCCCGGAAATACCAGTCGATCAGGAACACTCCCCACACGGCATAGAGCGACAGGTGCAGCCAGCTCGACGCCACCCACGAGAACGCCACCCGTATCCCCCACATGGCAACCAGCGTGACGATGAAAACATAGAAGGTGTCGCCGGTGCCGCGCAGACTCCCCGCATAGACGAACGAAACCGCCAGCGGTATCTGGGCAAACGCTACCAGCTTCAGGAACATGCTCCCCTTCTCGATGACGTCCGGGTCGTGGCTGAACAGACCGATGAGCAGGTGCGGCGCAAAGAAGAAAAGCAGAGCCATAACGGTCATCACGCCGACCGCCAGTCGCAGCGCCTCGGTATGGCTGATTCGGGCACGGCGGATCTTGCGGGCCCCCAGCGCCTGCCCCATCAGTGTCGCCGCCGCGATTCCCATCCCGGCACCCGGCATGAACGAAAGCGACTCAATCGACAGGCCGATCTGGTGGGCGGCATAGGCCGTGGTGCCGTAGGCGATGATGAAACTGGAATAAAACAACTGGCCACTCTGCTGGGCAACCCGCTCCAGCGCCACCGGCCAGCCGATTGACCAGATTCTCTTAAACAGGCTGAAGTCCGGGCGGCTGAACGTAATGTACCGTCTGCGCAGGGCCTGGATCAGCAGGTACGCGAAGCCGACAAACTCGGAACTGTTGATGGCGATCGCCGCACCCTTGACCCCCAGCGCCGGCATGCCGAGTTTGCCGTAGATCAGCGGCCAGGCCAGCAGGACGTGCAGGATGTTGACCAGAATAATAGCTTCCATCGGCGTGCGGGTATCACCGGTGCCATGCATGATTGCCGAGAGAAGATTCAGTCCGGTGGTCCAGATCATCCAGAGGAACACCAGCCGGATATATTCGGCGGCCAGCTGCTGCACCTGCGGCTCGGCCCCCATCAAACGGGCAATATCTCCCCCCCAGCGGGAACCGGCCAGTGAGCAGAGTACCGTCATAACCAACCCGGCCAGACAGGCGACAGAAGCCGCCCGTGCGGCATCTTCACGCCGCCCCGCTCCCCACAGATGTGAGATGACCACCGTTGTTCCGGTGGAAAGCCCCCAGAACACTGTCATTGTTGTAACCATCAGGAGCTGCCCCAGACCGGTTGCAGCAATGGCGGAAGCACCGAGCCCGCCGGTCAGAAAAACATCGACAATCGAAACCAGACGCTGGAAAAGGGACGAGAGCAGAACAGGAAGCGAAAGATTGAGTACATTGCGGCGTATGGAAACCGGCTTGCGGCGGGTTGAGATGAAAGAGGTAACAGGAAGGGACATGGATTTATTTATAGGACTGGCAAGCAGGAAGATCAATGCCTTTTCAGGCAATGGAGCGCACAAAAGGCGAGACGTTACCGCCTCGCCCTCACATCAGAACGGTTGCTACATATAATCCAGCAATGATAACTGCGTCAGTTTTGCCGTAGCCGACAACGATGCTTCAAAGGCAATTTTCTCGTTATTCTGCTGTACGCCGAGTTTGGCATAATCGACTTCCTGTATGCTGGTGGAGATGGAGAGCAGCGTGTTCTTGTTGTTCATATTGAGTTTGTCCATGTTGTCCAAACGGGTCGTTCGTGACAGAATGTCACTCGTGGCAATGTTAAGCTGTTTTGCCCCGGCCTCCATATCTGTTGCCGCCGCCGATATTGCCGGAACGTTGCTCGGCGTAAGACTGTCTCCCACCGCGGCAATCAGGTTGTCAAATGTAGTAAGGATGTCGATTGAACCATAACTGGGACTCGCTCCGACTCCCTTGAGAAGCCGGTCACCCGTGAGGTTCAGCGTCTGTGTTGAGTTTTGAGCAACTTCAATTGAAAGCTGGGTACCATCACCGCCATAATTATTATCCGCGTACGTGAATGGTGGAGCCGCATTGTTGGCGCCCGCAAAGATAAACTGGTCCCCGTACTGGGTGTTGGCCATATCTACCAGCTGCTTTTTAAGATCAACGAGCTGGTCATGCGCACTCTGGCGAATACCAGGATCACTGCTGCCCGTGTTGATTGTTCCGGCAAGTTTCTTTGCCAGGCCAACAATAGCCGACATGCCTTCCAGCGCGGTGCTGGTGAATTTCAGCCAGGAACTGGCCTTGTCGATGTTGCTGGCATGCTGGTCATACGTCCTGAGCTTGTCGCCTATATCAAGAAGAGTCCTGCTGTTAATCGGGTCGTCACTGGGACGGTTGACGTTCTGACCCGACGAGATTGATTCCTGAAGTTTATCAAGCCTGGCCCGCCCCAGCTGGATATTATACAACGAGTTTTCGGCAGACATGTTTGCGGTGACACGCATTTCTATTCCTCCCAACCCTGCTCAGCAGGGTACATTCTGTTAACGTATCATACCCATGACGACATCCAGCATTTCCGTCGCCGTGGTTATCAATTTAGCTGAAGCCTGATATGAGCGCTGATATTTTATAAGATTGGTAAGCTCTTCATCCAGCGACACGCCTGATTTTGATTCACGAAGCGTCGATAACTGCTTCGTGAAAGCCTCATCCTGCGCGACCGTTGTCTTGCTTGACATGACATCCAGGCCGACCGTACTGACAAAGCTGCTGTAAAAGCTGCTGAAGGTCGCAAGCGTTGCACCGGTCGGTACAGTCTTGGCATTGACCAGCTGGGAAATGGAGAGGGCATTGCTGTTGTCGCCGGGAAGTACGGCACTCCCTGATGCGGCAAGAGTGCTGATAGTCAGTCCGCCGTCAATTGAAAAAGCGGCCGCAGAGCCGGCAACGGCTCCCAGAGGCGTGAAGAAATTCTGACCGGTTCCTCCTGTCGGGCTGAAGCCGGCTGAGTGCTGGGCATTTACGCTGGTAACAACCGCATTGGCCAGCGTATCAATCTGGGTCAGATACCCAGGAATAATCGTATCACGCAACGCCAGCGTTGCGCCCAACTCGCCGGTAGCAGGCGCAACCACTCCCAGAGCACCACCCGGCGGCGTTAACTGGACGACAAAGCTGTCCGGATTTGTTTTATCGAGTGAAAAAACGCCCGCTGCTGAACCGGTAACAAGCGCCGCGCCGCCATCGGCGTATCTGACGTCAGTAGAGCCGTCACTGTTTTCGGTGAAGGTAATGCCTATTTTCTGAGAGAGATCCCGTATCAGTTGATCCCGCTGATCCCGTGATTCGTTGGCGTTACCGTTCACCAGTTCGGTGGTCTTTATCTGGCCGTTAAGCTGGGCAATGTTGGCTAGTGTGTTATTGATGCTGTCCGTCAACGGGACCAATGATGCATTCTGCACGGCAATTGAATCATTGAGGGTCTTGCTGACGGAATGAAAATTATCCGTAAGTATCTGGGCGCGGGTCAAAACAACCTGACGCTCTGCAGAACCGCCCGGATTAAGAGTCAGGTCCTGCCAGGCACTGAAATAGTTGGAGATGGCCGCACCGATACCATCATTGGTAACTTCGTTGAATGAAGGCTCCAACTGCTGCAAAACCTGGGATTTCGTTGTGTCAAACCCCTGGGTTGTCTGGGCATTCACCAGCTGCTGCTGCAGCAGGCCGTCGTAGTATCGCTCTACTGCGGCAATTCTGACTCCGGTGCCCATGGGAAAACCATTGTGAGTCGTCGGAGGAGCCGTTTCAAGGACAACTTTCTGACGTGAATACCCCGGCGTATTGACGTTGGCGATATTTTCACCGGTCACTTCCTGTGCAACGCGATATATCGTGAGGCCGTTTTTACCGATCTCCATTGCTGCGCTGAGTCCCATATCATGCCTCCCTGTTGATCATTACAGCACCTGCCGTACGCTGCTGATAGCCGCCTGACGCACCATACACATTCGATTGGTTGATCAGACGCGTTATCAGGCCGAGCGAGGTGGTAACGGAGGCTGAAAAATTCTCGGCGATCTCTCGGTTCAAGGCGGCAACCTGCTGGACCCGCTCGGCTGCCAGGCGAATCTCCTGCTGCTTTGCCAGCAATTGTTTATTCCCTTTTTTCGAGACATGCTCTGCAAGCGTACCGAGTGATGCCGTTGCCGGGAGCCCTTCGCGAGCAGCCAGCTCTGAAATAGCCCGCTTGAGGTGCGGAGTGTGCGCGGAAATCCTGGCGATCAATTCTTCCTTGGCCTGATTGGACGCATTCATGGCAGCGATGTTCACATCGCCCATCTCTGCAGTCTCCCTCTCAAAAACCTGAAGGAGTTCATTCAAAAGTCCGGTATGGACAGCTATTTCATCAATCACTGTTTTCAGTTCCATCGTTTATACTCCACCGTCATGCTACTCTTGACGATCAACTTTGGGAGCAACCTTGCGGCTCTCCTGGCGAATAATATCTTTTTCCAGTACTTTTGCCAGACCCAGGCCGCCGCCCCGCTTCACCGATGCATTGGCATACTCCTGATCCAGCAGTGACCGGTATACCTCTTCGCCATGCCCTCCGCCGGTCAGCGTGTCTTTTCCGACGGTTTCACGCATGGATTTCATCATCATGCCGACGAACAGCGCTTCAAAATCCTGGGATACTTTTTTCGCCTGGAGACGCTGCTTTTCGGTCACCCCGCCGCCGCTTACCATTGAACGCTGAAGCGAGCGCGCTTTATCTGATGAAGCTCCGGCTGTATCCGGGAGTGCTGTAGCGATTTTTATATCCATGGTTTCTTATCGTCCCGATTCGTCTAACAGTTAAGCTTTATATTATGGAGAGTTCCGCCTGCAGTGCCCCTGCCGCCTTGACCGCCTGAAGAATGCTGATCAGATCGCGCGGCGTTACCCCCAGCAGATTGAGCGCCCGCACCACATCCCCTATACTGGCGCCTTCCTGCAGCACCATCAGGCGGCGATTCTCCTCTTCCACCTTCAGGTCGGTGCGCGGCACGACTTTGGTTTCGCCGGTTTTGCTCAGCGGTGCCGGCTGCGACACCTGCGGGGTTTCCTTGATGACCAGCGACAGGTTGCCGTGGGTGATGGCAACGGTGGAGATCCGCACGCTTTCACCCATGACGATGGTTCCGGTGCGCTCATTCAGCACAACCTTGGCCGCACTGTCAGGCTTAACCTCAAGCCGTTCCAGAGCAGCCACAAACTCAACAGCGCGGTTCGCGTAAGCTGCCGGGATCGTCAATGTAACCGACCCGGGGTCACTGCTGACGGCAACCGGACTCTTGAATTTATCATTAACCGCCGTAACGATGCGTGACGCGGTGGTAAAATCCGAATTATTCAGGTTCAGGTTCAGCACCGACTTGCCCGTCAGCGTATTCGGCAGTTCACGCTCCACCAGCGCTCCGTTCGGCACCCTGCCGGCGGTCGGATGGTTTTTCAGGGCAGTGGCACCCTGGCCGCCGAACGCGAATGAGTTGGTCAGGACAGACCCCTGGGCAACGGCATATATCTGGTTATCAGCACCCTTCAGGGGAGCCATGATCAGAGTGCCGCCGGCAATGCTTTTGGCGTCTCCCAATGACGACACCAGAACATCCAGCCGGTTTCCCTGCTTGGCAAACGGCGGGAGAGTCGCGGTAACCATAACCGCCGCCACGTTCTTGATCTTTATGTCGTTGATGGAAGTGGTGATGCCCATCCTCTCAAGCATGTTTACGACCGACTGGGTCTGAAACCGCGCCTGGTCGCTGTCTCCGCTGCCATTCAATCCCACAACCAGACCATACCCGACCAGCTGGTTGTCGCGCACCCCTTCGAATGAAGCCAGATCCTTTATGCGAACCGCTTGGGCAGCGGACGCTGCACAGAGGACAAGAACACAAATTATGATAGATGCAATGTTTTTCATACGTTACCTTTTTACTATTTCAGCACTCAGAACGGCCAGATTTTATCCAGAAAATTCATCAACCAGCCGGGACTCTGGCGGTCGGAGATAATGCCGCGACCGGAATAGTTGATGCGGGCATCGGCAACATAGATCGAATTCACCGTATTGTCCGGAGCAATATCCCGGGTGCGCACGGTTCCTTCCAGCACAATAATCTGGTCCTCTTCGTTCACCTTGATGTTACGGCGCCCCTCTATCATCAGGTTGCCGTTTGCCTGGACATCAATCACCCGGGCAGTGATGGTTGCTTTCAGATTTTCCTGACGCGAGGTGGAGCCGGACCCCGAAAACTTCGAGCTGTTGCTGGCATTAATCAATTTAGCCAGATCGCCGAAATTGCTTTTCGTGATATTCGCGTTTTCCAAGCCCAGCAGATTCGGGATTCCCGCAGACATCGAGCTGTCCCGCGACGTGCCGGTTTTGGCCTCTTTGGAGGCGCTGGCAGTCTCGGATATGACAATAGTGAGGATATCGCCCCTGCGGCGTGCCTTCAGATCGTCCGTAACACTGCCGGAAGCCGATTGCCATATTGAACCGCTTGAATAGTCAGCGGCTGGTTTCGGCTGTGGGTCTTCATAGCCTTCAGTCTTGATGTCGGTTTTTTCAACCGCGCAGCCGGTGAGCAGCACCAGCAACAACAGTACAAACATTCTTTTCATTGACGTTCCTTCGACCGGCTCCCGTTCAGAAAGCAACCTGTACGGTATTTGCGTTGATAACCCTGGCCGGTATTTCCTTGAGCGAGGTCAGGTTCTGCACCCGTATGGTATCACCCTCAGCACCGGCACTGCGGGCTTTACCGGAAACCGAAATCTTCAATACTTCATTTTCCGCGACAATGGTCACCATCTGGCCGGACTTGACCAGCGGCACCCTTTCAACAAGGTCTGTCCGCACCGGCTGGTTGGCCCTGAGGGTCGTGCGGACTTTCTTTCCTACCACGTCAGCCAGCGTCCGGGCAGCAAGATGGGAACTCTGTGATAGTTCACGTTTCTGCAGCGTCACATCTGCGCTCGAAATCAGATCACCGCTGTCAATCTGGCGGAGCGCGACGACCATCTCGGTCAACGCTTCGATATCCACCCAGACCGGAATATTGCGTACCACCTTGTCGCTCTGGCGGGCCAGCACAGCTATGCTGACGTTCCCCCAGCCTTCCCACTGCTGTGGGGCGACAACCTCGTAGTCAATAACACCCGCCGGAAGCTTTAACGCGTCCGAGATAGTCATCCGGCGGATACGTACCTCCCATCCCATGCCCGCAGTACGGGAGGCGACAAAGGACGTAACCGCGTCACGCACCTCAAGCTCCCGGTCAATGGCAGAAAAGGCCTGGCGTGGGGAGAGAATCACGATGGATAAAAGCAGCATGTACAGATATGGCAGCAAGCGTTTCATAAAGATCGGAATCACGGTTTTAACGTTTCAGGTTATTGGCGGTCTGCAACATTTCATCCGAAGCGGTGACCGCCTTGGAGTTGATTTCGTAGGCACGCTGGCCGACAATCATGTTAACCATCTCTTCCGCCACGTTAACATTGCTCATTTCCAGGAGTCCCTGGGTGATCGTGCCGGTGCCGTTCTGCCCCGGAGCTCCGGTCGTAGCGTCTCCCGAGGCATCAGTGGGAAGATAGATGTTTTTACCCTGGCTGGAGAGGCCGGACGGATTGGAAAATGATGCCAGCTGGATGTTTCCCACGGTCGTCGTGGCGGTCTGACCCGCCTGCTGAACCGACACCGTGCCGTCACTGCCGATATTTATCTTGGTGGCATTGTTTGGTATGGTGATGGAGGGAGAAAGCGGATTGCCGTCGGACGTAACAATCTGCCCGGTGCTGTCGCGCTTGAAAGCGCCGGCCTTGGAATAACCGGTTGAGCCGTCAGGCATGGTAATTTGAAAAAATCCATCCCCTTCAATGGCCATGTCCAACTCATTCCCGGTCTGGGTAAAATCTCCCGGAGTAAAAATTTTTGTTACGGCAGCAAGACGGCTTCCCAGACCGATCTGGATCCCGGTCGGCACCTGAGTGGCGTTGGTGGCGGGTGAACCGGTTGATTTCAGGTTCTGATAGATCAGATCCTGAAAATCCGCCCGGCTTTTTTTAAAGCCGGTGGTATTTACGTTGGCCAGGTTGTTGGCAACAACATCGATGCTCTTCTGTTGTCCCTGCATGCCGGATGCGGCAGTCCAAAGTGAACGAATCATGGTATGGCTCCTTGAATAAATAAATTCGTAAAAGTATTAAACCCTGCCCAAGTCGTTGGCCGCTTTGGCGGCCAGATCGTCAAAACCTTTGATCACTTTTGAGCACGCTTCAAAAAAACGGTTCGTCTCGATCAGCTGGACCATTTCCGAGATGCTGTCCACGTTCGACCCCTCAAGGTGACCCTGCTGAATCCGTGCCTTGCCCGGTTGCGGAACCGCCTGGGGATCGGCCGGAACAAACAGCGCATTGCCTACCTTGGTCAAGGCAAGCGGTTTCTCAAAGTCCATAATCGAGATCGTGCCGCCCGGAGCCCCGTCAACCATAACCGCGCCTTTCGCATCAATTTCGACCCTGCTTCCCTGAATCCGGATGGCAGCGCCGCCAACTCCTTGAACCGAGTAGCCGTCAACGGTTACCAGCGTGCCGTCGGCAGACGAGCGGAAATTGCCCTGCCGGGTGTAAGCAGTTCCTTCCGGAGTTGTTACCGCAAAAAAACCGTCGCCATCAAGTGCCAGATCAAGCGGATTGCCGCTTTGATTGACGGGACCGGCAGAATAATCAATATAGATATTATCTTTCTGCAAAATCGGATCAGCGGTCTTGCCTTGCGGAACAGCCGGCGGATTGACCGGACCGGCAAGTAAACCCTCGAATGACATCTTGTCCTTTTTATATCCGGGAGTGTTTACATTCGCCAGGTTGTTACTGATCATATCCAGACGTTGCATGGCGGCCAGACTGCCCGAGACGGATGCATACATGCCACTGTTCATACGGTATCTCCTTCCTGACTATTCTAGTTCCGGTGCAGTTTGAGGCGCGTGCGCAACCTGACCATTGCCTGGCTGATGAGCTGAGAAATCCGCGACTCGGTCAAGCCAAGCGTCTCGCCGATTTCCTTGAGATTGAAATCCTCATTGTAATACAGCGTCACCGCCAGACGTTCTTTTTCGGGCAAGGTATCAATTGCCTGACCAAGCGCCTCGGCCAGCTGCATGGAGATAACCTGCTGCTGGGGGCTTTTTGCATCGGCCTCGCACAATACGTCCGCAAGGCAGAGCGGGCTGCCGTCATCTCCCTCCCAGCTGTCATCCAGGCTGATAAAGGTGAACACATGGACATCGTCGAGCAATTCAAAATAGTCGTTCAGACTTATTCCAAGTGACTCGGCCACTTCTTCGCTGGTCGGGTTGCGCCCCAGAATGTTTTCCAGCTTACGCAGTTCCTTCTCCAGACGTTTATACTTGTCCCGCGTTGAACGGCTAAACACGTCATAGGAACGAAGTTCATCCAGTATAGTGCCGCGAACATGCTGTTCTGCAAAGGTTTTAAAGAGCACGCCCCGTGAC
>Ga0154471_191_pt2 | contig 13220 bp, 9 predicted proteins | sample RifGroC2_FD_115950 | JGI IMG/M metagenome (GOLD analysis project Ga0154471, IMG submission 115950) | Geobacteraceae bacterium GWC2_53_11
GGGTGCCACGACAACCCGGCCCGCTTTCTGCTTGAACCGGAAGCGCGGCGCATCTACAATCTTGACAAGGACGGCCTGGGGCTGGCGTCGTTCTGGCAGCAGACCGGCCAGCGTGTCAGCAACGGCAGCTTCCTGGATGCCGCCCGCTACCTGCGCATGAGCAACAAATCACCCGCTTACACGAAAGCATACGTGGCAAAATGGAAAACCTTCCTCAATCGCGTCGAACATTCCTCACGACCCTGACCCTGCTGCTCGCCTCGGGCAGTCTGCTGGTGCGCTACCTCACACCGCGCAGCAGCGGCAAACGCCGGGTGATCGTCAGCGCCGCCGCTGCCGATGTGCCGCCGGGGGGGGCGCTGCTGTTCCGCACCGAACGGGTGGCGCTGCTGCGGGATGATACGGGGTTTTACGCCCTGAGTCTCGTCTGTACCCATCTGGGCTGCACGGTGACGGTTACGGAGGATGCCCTTGCCTGCCCGTGCCACGGCAGCAGGTTTGACCGGCAGGGGAAGGTGCTGAAAGGCCCTGCGGACAGGTCGCTGGAGCGGTTTAGGGTTGAAGTGAAAGGGGAACGGATAGAAGTCGTGGGGTGAAGTGACCGGTAAAGCTACCGGAACTGCCGGTTGCCTTCCAGGTAGGTGTAGGGCACCTCAAGGTAGCGGAAGATCGTGGCGATTTTTTTGGCCGGGAACAGTTCGGCCAGGTCCAACCCGACCCCGATGAAGACATCCCGCTCTCTTCTGTCTCGCGGGACATCCCCGTGGTAATTGCGGGTATAGTACCCTGCCAGGAGATCGACATAACGGAAGGGCGAATCCTTCAGGGCATCGAAGCCGGCCAGCCTGAAAGCAAACATGTATCTGAGATGTTCATAGTCAGTGGTAGGGTCTTTTGCAATACGTGAAGGGGCATACTCCAGCCGGTAATCGATAAACTCCCCCAGGTCCGGATATCTTTCAAGCAGGTAGCCCAGGCCGGCGCCGGCCGTATTGGAGATCATGTCCTCCGGGGAAAAGCCGAAGCCGCTGAAAGAGTCGCCGGTTTCCATGGCGCCGGTGAACAGCAGCGAGGTCATGGCGCCGAGCCCGGCAGCATCGGCTTTGTCATACCCCCAGCCCTGGTAGATGTTGGAACAGATCCGGCTTGCCACGTAGCCGGTATACATGTGGCCGGTCTTGTCGGCGCCGCCATGCTTGGTCTCCCTGCCAAACCACCCTTCGGACTGACTATGGGGAGTTTTCTCCCAGTAGTTCCACATCAGGGTTCCGTAGGTTAGTACCCCCCCGACGGCCACGGCGTTGAACAACCCTACCTTTTCTCGCCGGGACAGTCCCTGGTTCCCGGCATCGTCTTCCCCCCGCAGGAGCGGCGGCATCAGCAAATGCACTCCGGCCAGAACGATGACTGCGTGTCCCAAGAATTTTTGCACAACCGGTTTCATTTTCACGTATCCACCGAACCATTTTTACCAAATTTTCTTGTCATTTTCCCTCTTACCCCAGCAAGTTACAGCTCAGCGCCTTCAGCAGACAGCTCTTCACGCACTCCCGACAGCCTATGCAGATCTCGGCATTCCTCACAACTGCTGTCTTGCGATAACCGGAAACTTCAAGGGTGATCAGGCGGAGAGGGCAGGCGGATACACAGCGACCGCAGCCGCTGCAATTGATTGTGTCGACAACGGGTGCCGCAGGGGAATTCAACTATAATCCCAGATCCATCTGTTTCCAGGTGAACTCAGGTTTTGATTGCTTGCGGTTAAAGGGGTAATAGCGGGGACAGCTGGCGACGACTGCGATTGCCGCCTGCTTGCAGGTGCGGCGGCAGGAGGTGCAGAGCTTGTTGGGGGATGGTTTTGTTTTGGTTGATTTATGTGTTGTCATGGAGATCTGTCTTGCGGGGGCGGAGTTCAATCCGCCCCCACGCAAATTTATTCAACAAATGTGACCCAGCCGAATTCATCCTTCAGCTTGCCGGTCTGGATGCCGGTCAGGGTGTCATAGAGCTTCTGTGTGATCTCGCCGACCTTGCCGCCGGTCAACTGCTGCACTTCGTCCTTGTAGCAGAGTTTGCCGACCGGGGTGATGACCGCTGCCGTGCCGCTGCCGAACGCTTCGGTTACCTTGCCGGCGCGGATGTCGGCCATCAGCTCGTTCACGTCGATCGGACGCTCTTCAACCGTAAACCCGAGCGTCGGAGCCAGCTTCAATACCGAGTCGCGGGTAACGCCCGACAGGATCGAACCGGACAGCGGTGCGGTGACGATATGCGTGCCGTAAGCAAAGAACATGTTCATGGCGCCGACTTCTTCGATGTAGCGCCGCTCACGGCCATCAAGCCAGAGCACCTGGTCATACCCTTTCTGCTTGGCTACAAGTCCTGCCTTGAGCGAGCTGGCATAGTTGCCGCCGGTCTTGGCTTCACCTGTTCCACCCGGCACTGCCCGGACAAAATGATCTTCAACCATGATGTTGATAGGGTTGAATCCGGCGGCGTAATAGGCGCCGACCGGGGAGAGGATGACGAAGAAATAATAGTGGTTCGAAGGATGAACCCCCAGAACCGGTTCCACGGCAATCATGGCCGGACGAATATAGAGCGACGTGCCGGGGGCTGTGGGAATCCACTCCTGCTCCAGGGCAACAATCTTGTTTATGCCGTCAAGAAACAGCTCTTCCGGCACTGCCGGCATGCAGATGCGATCGCCGGACTGGTTGAAACGGCGTGCGTTCATCTCCGGGCGGAACAGGGCCACGCGACCGTCAGCCCATTTATAGGCCTTGAGTCCTTCGAATATTTCCTGGGCATAATGGAAAACAGTGCAGGACGGGTCGAGTACGAAGGGAGCATACGGCTCGATGCGGGCGTCACACCACCCTTGATCGGCTTTCCACTCAACGACCAGCATACGGTCAGTGAAGTATTTGCCGAAACCGAGCTGAGACTGGTCGGCAATTTTGCTCTTCATCTTCCCGGTTGGTAACGGAACAATTTTGATATCCATTGAAAACGCCTCCAATAGCTAAAATACCTGTAATTATCTATCACATATCAGCACGTTGCGGCAAGACGAAAATCCTGAATAAAATCCTGGTTGACAAAATCAAACCAATCTGGTTAAGTGCCGACAAAATGATTCGTAACTATTCAAAATAACTGAATATTTTTAGTTTTGCTAAATAAATTTTCAAGGAGAATGTCTACATGGAGAAATACCGTTTTAGAAAAGTAATGGCGGCCAACAGGGGCGAAATTGCCATCCGCATCTTCCGCGCCTGCACCGAACTGGGCATCGGCACCGTCGCACTTTACTCGGAAGAGGACAAGCTGTCCCTGCATCGCTATAAGGCTGATGAAGCGTATCTGATCGGCAAGGGGAAGTCGCCGATTGATGCCTATCTGGGTATTGATGAAATTATCGCCCTGGCTCTCAAGGCCGACGTTGACGCAATTCATCCCGGCTACGGTTTCCTGGCTGAGAATGCCGAGTTTGCCGAGGAGTGCCGGGTCAACGGCATTACCTTCATCGGACCGACCGCCGAAATGATGCGCTCGCTTGGTGACAAGGTCTCCGGAAGAAAAGCGGCGATCGCCGCCGGAGTTAATGTCGTTCCCGGAACGGAAAACCCGATCGAAAAGGAAGAGGATGCACTGATCTTTGCCAAGGAGCATGGTTATCCGATCATCATCAAGGCTTCGGCAGGGGGCGGCGGGCGCGGCATGCGCGTGGCCAACAACAAGAAGGAACTGCTTGAAGGACTGGTGGCGGCCAGCAGCGAAGCCAAAGCTTCGTTCGGCAACGCCGAGGTTTTCCTGGAGCGCTACCTGGCCCATCCGAAACATATCGAAGTGCAGGTGCTGGGTGACAACTACGGCAACCTGGTTCATTTCTTCGACCGTGACTGCTCCGTACAGCGGCGCCACCAGAAAGTGGTCGAGTTCGCTCCGTCGCTTTCCCTGACCCAGACCCAGCGTGAAGAACTCTGCACGGCAGCGCTCAAGATCGCCGGTCATGTCAAATACCGCAACGCCGGAACGATTGAATTCCTGGTCGATCAGGAGGGGAAACATTACTTCATCGAGATGAACCCCCGCATCCAGGTTGAGCATACCGTCACCGAAATGATCACCGGCCGCAACCTGGTGCAGAACCAGATCCTGGTCGCCTGCGGACACAAACTCTCCGACCCGGAGATCAATATCCCGTCCCAGTCCGCCATCGACATGCGCGGCTACGCCATCCAGTGCCGTATCACCACCGAAGATCCGGGCAACAACTTTGCTCCCGATTTCGGCACCCTGACCACCTATCGTTCGGCTGCCGGTTGCGGCATCCGCCTTGATGCCGGCAACGCCTTTACCGGAGCAAAAATCACTCCTCACTATGACTCGCTACTGGTCAAGGTCAGCTCCTGGGGACTTTCGTTTGTCGATGCCTCCAATATCATGCACCGTGCCCTGCAGGAGTTCCGCGTGCGCGGCGTCAAGACCAATATCGGTTTTCTCGAAAACGTCATCACCCATCCGGTGTTCCTCAAGGGGCAGTGCGATACCTCGTTTATCGAAAAACATCCGGAACTGCTCCGCTTCCGGGAAAAGCAGGACCGTGCCAGCAAAGTGCTCAACTTCCTGGGCGATGTTATCGTCAATGGTTCGGCCGGTGTGGTCAAGCCGCTCAAATCTGCGGAATTGATCGAGGCCCGCGCTCCCTTTGTCGATTCAACCAGGCCGCGTCCTGCAGGGAGCAAGGATCTGTTCATGCAGTTGGGAGCGGAAGGGCTTTCCAAGTGGATTCTTGAACAGAAAAAACTGCTGCTTACCGACACGACCATGCGCGATGCCCATCAGTCCAACCTGGCAACCCGTGTGCGCAGTTACGATATTCTCAAGATCGCCGAACCGACCTCCTATCTCGGCTCAGACCTGTTTTCGCTGGAGTGCTGGGGCGGGGCTACGTTCGACGTTTCCATGCGCTTTCTGAAGGAAGATCCGTGGCAGCGTCTGCACAAGCTTTCCGAGCTGGTCCCCAATATCCTGTTCCAGATGCTGCTGCGCGGCTCGAACGCGGTTGGTTATACCAACTACCCGGATAATGTTGTGCAGAAGTTCGTTGAAGAAGCTGCCGATTCGGGCGTTGATATCTTCCGCATCTTCGACTCGCTCAACTGGACAACCGGTATGAAGGTTGCCATGGATGCGGTGCGCAAATCGGGGAAAATCTGCGAGGCGTCCATCTGCTACACCGGTGATATTACCGATCCGAAACGTGACAAGTACCCGCTCGAATATTACGTCAACATGGCGAAAGAACTGGAGAACATGGGCGCGCATATCCTGGCGATCAAGGATATGGCCGGTCTCTTGAAGCCGTTGGCTGCCTACAAGCTGGTCAAGGCGCTGAAAGAGAGTGTTGGCATCCCGATTCATCTGCATACCCACGACACCTCGTCCAACGGTAGCGCCATGCTCCTCAAGGCGAGCGAAGCCGGTGTCGATATCGTCGATGCTGCCTTGTCGTCACTCTCCGGCCTGACCGCCCAGCCGAACCTGAATGCGCTGGTTGCATCACTGGAAGGGAGCGAGCGCGATCCGCTCGTCAATGCCCCGGGGCTTCAGAAGCTGGCTAACTACTGGGAAACCGTGCGCGATTACTACTCGCCGTTCGAGTCCGGCCTCAAGAGCGGCACGGCCGAGGTGTATCACCACGAAATTCCGGGCGGCCAGTATTCCAATTACAAGCCGCAGGTTGCCGGTCTCGGTCTGATCGAGCGCTGGGATGACTGCAAGGAAATGTACCATAAGGTCAACATGATGTTCGGCGATATCGTCAAGGTTACGCCGTCATCCAAGGTAGTCGGCGACATGGCCATGTTCCTGGTCAAAAACAACATGGAGCCGGAAGATGTCTTTACCTCCAAGGAAGATCTGGCGTTTCCGGAATCGGTCGTCGGCATGTTCAAGGGGATGCTCGGCCAGCCGTACCAGGGGTGGCCGGAAGAGTTGCAGAAGATTGTCCTGAAAGGCGAGCAGCCGATCACCTGCCGTCCGGGCGAGTTGCTGGAGCCGGTCGATTTTGAGGAAGAAAAACTGAAGCTGGAAGAGAAACTGGGGCACCGTATCGATGACCGTGCGCTTGTGTCCAATATTCTTTATCCGAACGTGTTTCCTGAATTCGACCGTCATCGTCAGCAATATTCCGACACGTCGGTCATCCCGACACCGATCTTTTTCTATGGCCTTGAGCCGGGCCAGGAAACATCGCTGGATATTGAACCGGGTAAAACGCTCATCATCAAGCTCAACGCCGTCGGCAAGGTTCAGAATGACGGCACCAGAACCGTCTATTTCGAGTTGAACGGCAACAACCGCTCGGTGGTGATCCGTGATCAGTCGGCACAAAGTGACGAAGCGGTACGGATAAAGGCCGATAAAGGGAATCCGACCCATATTGCGGCGCCGATGCCGGGCAAGGTGTTGAAGGTCAACGTCAAGGCGGGGGATGCGATCAAGGCGGGAGACGTCCTGATGGTTACCGAGGCGATGAAGATGGAGACCAACATCAAGGCCAAGGCCGATGGTGCGATTGCAGATGTGAAGTTCAAAGAAGGCGATAAGGTCGAGAAGGAAGATCTGGTTATTGTTTTAGCGGAATAGGGTAGATGTAAGAGAGCCTGCCTGAATGCCCCGTTTCCTCAAAGAAGCGGGGCATTTTTGTTATCCGAGATTTCCGGCTTGCGTTCGGCTGATACTGATATTAGGCTACGACTATTATGTACGTAACAAGGAGGCACACATGGACAAACCCACCTGGACCCCTGCCGAACTGCTGAAACTTTCGGGCGGCTACTGGAGCGCCTGTGCCCTGCATGCAGGGGTGAAGCTCGACCTGTTCAGTCATGCCGGTACGGGATCGGAACTGGCACAGGCCACCGGAAGCGACCAGCGTGGCATGGAAATGCTGCTGAACGCCTTGACGGCTCTGGGTTTGATGGCAAAGGAGGGTGACCGGTATGCGGCGACCCCCTTTGCGGCGGAATTTCTGTCGCGCAGTTCTCCCCGCTATCTGGGCTACATCATCATGCATCATCACCATCTCATGGCCGGTTGGGCCCATCTCGACGAGGCGGTCCGGAGTGGTGCGCCGATTCGCCACCGTGTTTCCCACGATGCCGGCGAGTCGGAACGGGAAAGTTTTGAAATGGGTATGTTCAATCTGGCCATGCTGAACGCCCCGAAAGTTGTTCCTGGAGTAGAGCTGCAGGGGAGACGGCGCCTGCTCGATCTGGGGGGCGGACCCGGTACTTATGCTATTCAATTCTGCCTGGCCAATCCGCAGCTGACGGCGACGGTCTACGATCTCCCCACCACCCGTCCGTTTGCCGAAAAAACTATCGCCTCGTTCGGCCTCAGCGACAGGATCACCTTTCATGCCGGAGACTTCAACAGTGATGACGTGCCGGGCGGGTTCGATGTTGCCTGGCTCTCCCACATCCTGCATGGCGAGGGGCCGGACGAGTGCGTGGCTACCCTTCGCCGCGCCGCGGCGGCGCTTGAGCCGGGCAGTCTGCTCATGGTGCAGGAGTTTATCCTTGACGACACCATGGACGGCCCGCTGTTTCCGGCGTTGTTCTCCCTCAACATGTTGCTGGGCACCCCGCAGGGGCGCTCCTATTCGCAACAGCAGTTAACCGGGATGATGACTGCCGTCGGAGTAGGATCGATCAGGCGGTTGGACCTCAATCTGCCCAACGGGGCGGGGGTGCTGGCAGGTATCGTGGAAAAATAGCCATCACACTGCGAACGCCACTCCTCTCGAATAGCGGCGTGGCGTTCGCAGCGATTCATTGATCCTAAAAACGGCTTTTTGATCCACGAAAGGCACGAAAAGACACGAAAAATTTAGACCATTACAGCAAAATAGTAATTCTCCAAACAGGTTACGTAGTGAAGTTGCATATATTTCTGATTTGTTCGCGTATTTCGTGGACAACTGCTTTTTATAGGTTGATTCGTTTTTCCTTTCCTCTTCTCTCCGTTCTTTCCTCTGGCGTCAAGTCCGGTTCCTGCAATACATGTTGCACAAGCAAATAATCCGCGCCGTATTGTTACTGTGCGTAATAGCTGGCTTTTTATGTTTTATGGATCTTCCTCAACAGAAAAGTGTTGCAGGATAAAAAGCACTGTTTTTGTCTTTAATTATCGTGGATGTCTTTAATATCAGCATGTTGGCTCTGCTATGCGGTTGTGGCACGCAATGTGGACTGCTTGCCGTACAACTTTTAAGCTGTAAACACAGGCTAACAACGAAATAATGCTGACAAGGAGGAATTGATCATGAAAAAGTTACTGTTTGGAGCTTTAGGATTGGGAACCGCTCTGATACTTGCGTTGTCAGGTTGCGGAGGGTCGGGAGGCAGCACTACAAACACAGATTCGCCTAAAACCACCGCCTCTATTACCACAGGCACTATCACCGGTTTCGGCAGCGTCATCGTCAATGGGGTCAAGTTTTCACGCAAGGACGGGTTGCCGGATGATCGGGTGAAACTCAGATTCGAGAACAATACCAGCGCCAGCGAAAACAATCTGCGCATCGGCATGATCGTCACAATCAAAGGTGCCGTCAACACCGGCACCGGCATCGGTGAATACGAAAGCATTGAGTATCAGCCTGAGACCAGGGGACCTCTTGACAATGCCTCTGTTGATGTGACTTCAAACACGCTTACGGTCATGGGGCGCACCGTCAAGGTTGATGCCGGCACTTCTTTCGACAGTGTCAGGGATCTTGCCGAAATCAAGAGCGAGAACGATCTTGGTAACCATCCCGAGCTTGAGATCAGCGGCACTCTGGACAGCTCCGGCGTACTCCACGCCACCCGGATCGGGCGCAAGGCCGCTCACTTTACGAACGGCGAAGTGGAGCTCAAAGGGATGATTGCCGACGTGCCGGCGCCCACTACTGACGGATTTTCTATCGGCAATCAGGCGATTATCGTGGACAACAACACCGTATTCCGTGACATGGCACGCTCTGATATTGCTGCGGGGCTGATGGTGGAGGTAAAGGGAAATCTGAACGCCGGAGTCTTTACCGCCACCAAGGTTGAAAGGAAGAACTCCGTTGAAGCCGAGGTGGACGACAATGTCCATCTCAAGGGAACGGCTGCCGGTGCAATCGACAACAATATCTTCACACTGAACGGCCCGAATGGTGCGATTCAGGTCACTACAGCATCTGCCGCGTTTATTAGCAACAAGTCGCTAGCGACATCCGCCATAGTTTTTGCGGGGGCAACCCTGGAAGTAGAAGGCACTCTCCAGGCTGACGGTTCCGTCAAGGCAACCAAGGTCTCGGCCGAAATTGAGCGGAGCGTCAAGCTGGAAGGTAATGCTCTTACCGACGCCTACAGCGCAACGTCAAACACCCTCGCACTGAACGGGGTTACGGTGTCAATAACCACGGTGACGCGCCTGATTGACAGGGATGGTACCCTCCTTGATCTGGCGAGCATAGCTGCCGACGATCACCTTCAGATTTCCGGGGTGCTGGACAATGCAACAGGTATGGTCAGCGCCTCGCAGGTGCAGCGAACCAATCCGGGTAGTACGACTTCCATCAAAGGGCCGGTTTCGTCTGTAGCGTTTCCCGGTCTGACCATTCTGGGCGTGACCATAGTCACAGACAGTCTCACTACCCAGTTTCAAAAATCAGAAGATATCTTCATGACGCAGGCAGATTTTTTTGCATCTGTGACGCCGGGTGTAACCGTGATCAAGGCCAAGGGGACGGTGAGTGGCACGACCCTGACGGCTGTCAAGGTAGAGATCGAAGATTAGTAGCTTGAATTAATGAAACATAGCAGCAAGACGAGCGCCCCGCATCAGAAGATGAAGCGGGGCGTTTTTACAAACTCCCCATCTTCCAGCGCAGGTACATCTCTTCAACCTTGTCCCGTGCCCATGGTGTCCGGCGCAGAAACTTGAGGCTGGATGAGATGCTCGGTTCATGGGTAAAACAGCGGATATCAACGGTTCGTCCCATCTCCTCCCAGCCGAATTGTCCCACCAGTTCGGAAAGAATGGTTTTCAACGTCACCCCTTGCAGGGGGTCGTTACTGTTGTGGTCTGCCATGAGAGTTCCTTTCCCGTGTCTGTCCTGATCAATTACTACATTACATATCCATGTCCGGTTTCGGTAAAAACAGCGCGAAAATCATGGCTGCTGCTGTTACGGTCGCGGCCAGCAGGTAGGCGTTGCTGAAGCTGCCGGCAGTTTTGCCGATAATCCCGGCCATGGCAGGGCCGACCGTCTGCCCGGCGGCAAAGAAGATGGTGATCGTCGAAAAAGCGGCGGCGGCGCGCGACAGCCCCAGGTAATCCCCCACAGCGGCGGCCATGATGGCCGGTATGGCAAAGACGGCAGAACCGTAGAGGGCGATGGAGATCATCAGCCCGATGCCGCCCGGCTTGAGGCCGGCCAGTAGGTAGGCGATGCTTTGCACGGCAAAGACCAAGGCAAGACCATGTTTGCGGCCGATACGGTCGGAAAGCATGCCGAACAGCACACCGGAGAAGAGGCTGAAGAAGCCCGCCCATGACCAGTACATCCCCGCCTTTGCCTCGCTGAAACCGTATTCGCGCACCATGGTGGTGACGATGAAGGTGCCGTAGACCATGAAGGTGGCGCCGAACGCCAGATAGAGCATTCCGATTCGTGCCAGGAGTGCGCCGTCCCCCCGGTGTTCATGGGGTATCAGTTGGCCGGGCGATGGCGCAGCTGCTTTGCCGAGCGGTTCCAGTCCCCTGTCCGACGGGTGGTTGCGCACCAGCCAGGCAGCCAGAAGCGTCACAATCAGGGCGATAATCCCCAACAGCAGCCAGCCGGCCCGCCAGCCGTTAGCGCCGAAACTGCGGTTCAGATATGGTACCAGCACCCCGGCCAGGACAATGGCCGCGCCGTTGCCGCCGATCATCAGCCCTGCCGCCTTGCCGCGCTGGTCGCTGCGAAACCAGTAGCTGATCAGCGCCATGGTGGGGATGTTGGCGAAGCCGGTTCCCATGCCGACCAGAAAGTAGAGCGACAATGGCAGGAAAAAACCGTGGCTGACGCTGACGCCGAACAGGGACAGGGTGATCAGGAGCAGGCCGCCGGTGATGACGATCCGCGGCTTGTAGCGCCTGATCATGCGGGGTGCCAGAATGACCGACAGCAGGTAGCCGCAGAAGTTGCCGGTGCCGATGAAGCCCATCCGGTCGTAGGGGAGCCCGAGGCCCGCCTGCATGGAGGGGAGCAGCATGGTGTAGGCGTAGCGGGCGAGGCCGATGCAGGAGAATATGATGAGGAAGCCGATGGCCACGATGACCCAGCCGTAGTGGAGTTTCGATGAGGATTGTTGGGTTTTGTTTTGCACTGGAATCAAAGGGGCATCCGGTAACAGTATTTGGAGCGCGCAGAGTAGCATAACAGCAGACGCCAGGAAACATTTTCACGAGGCAGGCAAAACTTATTTCAGCTTCATGATTACTTCAAGATTTAGATTCAAAATCATGGAAATCATGGGGCTAAAATGATTGTGGTTAATGCTTTTGACTCATACTGGCGTCTGACGTATAATCCCCAACTTTCCGGTTGTCACCGTAGCCTGCCGACCATCTCTCTCCACAAGGAATCTGCATGCAATTTTTTATCGATCCCTATTTTCCCGATACCATTGATGCCGTCGGCGATGCCGGCATGGCCGGTTTTGACGAGAAGCGCCCGCTGTACCTGTCCGGCTGTAAGAACTTTCTGGCTAAGTATCGTGAAGAAATAAAACAGCTGCACCGTGAGGGCGCCAGCGGTACCGAGGTGACCCACCTGCTGTGCGACATGATGGATGAGCTGAACAACAAGCTGTTCCTCTCCATCATCTACGACATCAGCGGCGGCGACGGCATGCTGGAACATATCACGCTGGTGGCCGTGGGGGGATATGGCCGCGGCGAGCTGAACCCGTTTTCGGATATCGATATCATGTTTCTGCATGATGGTACCCTGCCGGTTGCCACGGTTGAAGATATTGCCCAGAAACTGCTCTACTTCCTGTGGGATATGCGGCTGGATGTGGGGTATTCGGTGCGGAAAATATCCGATTGCGTCGAGATGGCCGCGGCTGACGGTACCGTCAAGACCGCGCTGATGGACGCCCGCTTTCTGTCCGGCAGCCGTCCGCTGTTCACCAATCTTACCAAGGTTATTTTCGGCCAGATTCTGCCGAAATCGAGCGACTCGTTCATCAAGGAAAAAATGTCCGATATGAAGGGGCGCCGTGACAAGTACGGCTCAACGGTCTATCTACTGGAACCGAACCTGAAAGAGGGGGAGGGGGGGCTGCGCGATCTTCAGACCGCCATGTGGGTGGCGCGCGTCAAGTACAAGTTTACCGACCTGCGCGAGCTGATCATCAAAGGGATCGTCAACGATGAGGAACTGGAAATATATTACTCCGCGCTCGACTACCTGTGGCGTATCCGCAATGAGCTGCACTACTTCAATAACCGGAAAAACGACCAGCTGACCTTTGATGCCCAGGTGCACCTGGCCGGTTTTCTCGGCTACAAGGACAGCGGGCGGGTGCTGGCGGTGGAAGATTTCATGCGGGATTACTACCGCCACGCCAACAAGGTCGAACACTTTACCTCCAGCCTCGTATCCCGTTGTGTCTGGCGCGACGAGGGAGCCCTGAAGATTCTGGGCTATTTTGTCCGGAGACCGGTTGGCGACGGCTGTTTTGTCCTCAAGGGAGAGTTGATCGTTCCGGATGAATCGGTGGTCGAAAAGAATCCTGTTGTCATGATGAAAATATTTGAGCTGTCCCAAAAGCACGGAGTTTCTCTCAATGTCCGCGTCAAAGGGCTCATCAGGAAAAATCTTGCCCTGATCAACGACAAGTTTCGCCGCAACCGTGAGGTCAATCAATCCTTCCTGAATATTCTCCGCTCGACCAAGGGGGTTGCCGAGACGCTCCGGATGATGCATCACCTTGAGTTTTTGAACCGTTATATCCCCGAGCTTGAGCATATCTACTGCAAGGTGCAGCACGACCTGTATCATATTTACACGGTGGATATTCATACGCTGTTTGCGGTCGAACAGACGGAAAAGATGCTGAGCGGCGAATTCAAGGAGATCATGCCGCTCCCCTGCTCTGTTGCCTCCGAAATCGACAAGCCCG
>Ga0154471_120_pt2 | contig 12784 bp, 9 predicted proteins | sample RifGroC2_FD_115950 | JGI IMG/M metagenome (GOLD analysis project Ga0154471, IMG submission 115950) | Geobacteraceae bacterium GWC2_53_11
CAACGGACTGGCCGTAACGGTGCAGGATATCAGCGAACGGAAACGGGCGGAGGAAGATCTCAAACGGATGAACGATCGTTTTGTCCTGGCCACCCATGCAGGCCAGGTCGGGGTGTGGGACTGGGACATACCGAACAACGAACTTGTCTGGGACAACTCGATGTACCGCCTGTACGGCATACAGAGGGTAAGCTTCGGCGGTGCCTACGACGCCTGGGCATGCACCATCCATCCGCAGGACAGGGCACATACGGAAGGGGAGATCCAGGCTGCCCTGCGCGGCGAACGGGAGTATGCGCCCGAATTCCGCATTGTCCGGCCGGATGGCACGATCCGCTACCTCAAAGCGGATTCGAAGACCTTTCGTGATGAGCATGGCAAGCCCCTGCGCATGATCGGCACCAATATCGACATCAGCGAGCTCAAACAGGCGGAGGAAGAGTTGCGCACCCTCAACGCCGAATTGGAAGAGAGGGTTCTTGAACGTACCAGGGAATTGCTGCAGGCCAAGGAAGCGGCAGAAGCCGCCAACCGGGCCAAAAGCACCTTTCTGGCCAACATGTCCCACGAGCTGCGTACGCCCCTCAACGCCATCATCGGCTTTTCCGATATCCTGCAGCGCGACCCGGCTATCTCCGGGAGCTGGCAGGAGACCTTGGGCATCATCAAGAAGAGCGGCGATCACCTGCTTGGCTTGATTAATGACGTGCTTGATATCGCCAAGATCGAGTCCGGCCGCATCGAGCTGGAACCGAAGCCGTTCGACCTGGGCGCAATGGTGCTCGATGTCACCGACCTGCTCAGCATACGCGCCGCAAATAAGGGCCTACACTTGCAGCTCGACCAGTCTTCGGAATTTCCGCGCTATATCGTTGGCGACGAGACCAAGCTGCGGCAGATTCTCATCAACCTGATCTCCAACGCCATCAAGGCCACCGGGCAGGGGAGCGTTACCGTGCGGCTGTGGGTGAAGCACAACCACGCCACCCACTTGATCATGGAAGTGGAGGATACCGGCTGTGGCATTGCTCCGGAAGATCAGAGTAAACTGTTCCAGCCATTTGTGCAGGTGGGTCCGCAGGGGAGACAGCAGGGTACCGGTCTGGGGCTTGCTATCACCCGTCAGTTTGCCGAGCTGATGGGGGGCAGCATCTCCGCCACCAGCAGCGTCGGCCAGGGGAGCACCTTCCGCGTGGAGGTCGTCGTGCAACCGGCCAGCCCGGAAGAAATCCCGCAAGCCTCCGCAGAACAGGGTGACGTCACCGGCCTCGAACCGGGGCAGCCCACCTGGCGGGTGCTGGTGGTGGAAGACCAGCAGGACAACCGGATACTCCTCATGGGTCTGCTGGAAAGAGCCGGCTTCCAGACCCGGCTGGCGGTAAACGGCGCAGATGCGGTTGAGCAGTTTACCACCTGGCAGCCGCACTTTATCTGGATGGACCGGCGCATGCCGGTGATGGACGGGGTGGAAGCAACCCGTCGCATCCGGGCACTGCCCGGCGGGGATGCGGTGAAAATTGCCGCTGTCACCGCCTCCACCTTCAGAGATGAAGATGCGGAGTTGGCCACCTCAGGCTTCGACGGTGTCGTGCATAAGCCTTACCGCCCGGCGCAGATCTTCGACTGCATGGAGCGCCTGCTGGGTGCGCGATTCGTGCGAACAGCCGCTGAGGAAAACGCGCCATTTCCCTATCCTCAGCTCTCCGGTGCTGCGCTGAATGCTCTGCCCGACGTCCTGCGCCAGGAGCTGAACGAGGCGCTGCTGCTTCTGGACAGCGCACGTATCCTGCGAGCCATCGCCGAGATCGGCGTTGCCGCCCCCGAGCTTGCCGCCGCACTCGGCGAGCGGGCGCACAATTACGACTACACCGGTATCAGGGAAGCACTACAGAGAAGGAGCTCTTCATGAATGTCCGTGGCACCATACTTGTTGTGGATGATACGCCCGAATCACTGCGGGTTCTGGCCGGAATTCTCCAACCGGAAGGATACAGCGTCAGACCTGCCAACAGCGGAGAGCTGGCGCTGGCCTCCATTGCCGCACAGCCCCCCGACCTGATCCTGCTGGATATCCGCATGCCCGGCATGGACGGCTTCGAGGTCTGCCGCCGCCTGAAGGGTGATGAGGCTACCAGAGGCATACCAGTCATCTTTCAGAGCGCCGCCACCGACCTGGCCGACCGCCTGGAGGGCTTACGGTTGGGAGCCGTGGATTACATCTCCAAGCCGTTCCAGAGGGAGGAACTTCTGGCGCGGGTGAAAACTCATCTGGAACTTGCTCTGTTGCGCGGAGATCTGGAAAAGCTCGTCAAGGAACGTACCGCGCAACTGGAATCGGAAATCGCCGGGCACAAACAGGCGGAGGAACATCTCAAAGACAACGAAGCACGCTACCGGGCACTGTTTGAGGGGGTTCCTGATGCGCTCCTGATCGCGGATATCGCCACCGGCATTATCCGTGATGTCAACCCAAGCGCGTGTCGCCTGTTTGCACGAACCCGCGACGAACTGGTCGGTGCGCATCAAGCCACCCTGCATCCGCCACGACTTGCCCGTGAGACGGAGCAATCGTTCCGGGAACGTGCGCATGAGGCGGCGGAAGGAAAACCCGGCACTCCCTTTGAACATGCCATTTTGTGCGCCGACGGCTCGGAAATCCCCATCGAGATCAGAACACAACCGGTCGTGCTGGACGGAGAGAGGATGATACTGGGGGTATTCCGCGATATTTCGGAGCGCAAGCGAGCCGAAGAGGCATTACGTATGCTCAACAGCGAACTGGAAGAGCGGGTTAAAGAGCGCACCGCCGAACTGGCAGCCAAGAACGCCGAGCTGGAGCGTGTCAACCGGATCTTTGTCGGCCGGGAGCTGCGGATGGTGGAGCTGAAGGAGCGGATCAGGGAACTGGAGGGAAAACCGTCTCTGTAAGCAGCCCGTAAACAAGAATAAACATCACTTCATACCCCGCCGTGACTCTCACCTCCACCCCGGTTTATATCTTTTTGGCATTTATGTAATAGCTCTCATTGACAGTGCTCAATACCGCGATAAACTTTTTTCTCACAGGCGTTTCCGTGCATAAAGCAATGACTGCAATCAAAATACGAACAGGAGGATGTTTCTATGTCAACGTTGAAACTGGAAGAGATCAAAGCAATCGCGCAACAGCGCGGCATCAAGGCCGGCAAGATGAAAAAGTCCGAACTGGTGCGGGCTATTCAGAGCGCTGAAGGAAACGAGCCCTGCTTTGAGGCCGGAAAAGCGGAGGTCTGCGGCCAGATCGGCTGTAGTTGGCGTGAGATGTGTTCATAAAAAAGGTCCGTCTCTTTGAAGTCAGCCATACAAAGGAGGATTAGCCATGCAGTGGTTCAATAACTTGAAAATCGGTACGAGGCTGGGGGGGGTGTTCGGGGTTTTGTTGTTTCTGCTGCTTGCAATTGCGGCAACCGGATACTGGGGCATGAAAATGATCGAGGAGGAGATCGTCAAGGATCTGGACAGCGACGGGGTTATCGCCCAGCATGCCGGGCGGGCACGGGCCAATATCCTGGGGCTACGGCGTTTCGAGAAAGATGTGTTCATAAATGTCGGTTCCGCTGACAAGGTGGAAAACTACTACAAACAGTGGAACGAGGAAAAGTCAAGCGTTGAGGAACGGGTTAAAACTCTGGAGAAGGTTGCCATTGATCCGAAAGACAAGGATCAGATCAAGGTGATCAAGGATAATCTGGTACTGTATGCCGCCGGTTTCAACAAGGTGTACGGCATGGTCCGCGACGGCAGGGTAAAGACGACTGCCGAGGGCAACGCCGCCATTGCCGAATTCAAGGACGAAACTCACAAAATGGAGAATGTGGCTGCCGAGTTTGCCAAGGAAGGATATAAACGGTTGGATCATATCAAGGAGCTGGCCGCGATTGAGATCAAGGAGTCGTTGCAGATGATGATACCGATTGTCGTGATTGCATTCATCATCGGTGTTATTGCTGCCCTGTTGATCACGCGCAGCATCAAAAAACCGGTCAGCGAAGGCGTGACGGTTGCCAACGCGCTTGCAGAGGGTGACTTGACTGTGTCGATTGAAGCCACCAGCAAAGACGAAATAGGGCAGCTGATGGGGTCTCTCAAAAATATGGTGGAGAAGCTCAAGGTTGTGGTCGGTGAAGTCATGACCGCTTCGGATAATGTTGCCGCTGGTTCGCAGGAGCTCTCGGCCACGGCTCAGCAGATGAGCCAGGGGGCGACTGAGCAGGCCGCCAGCGCCGAAGAAGTCTCCTCCAGCATGGAGGAAATGGCTTCCAGCATCCGCCAGAATACTGATAACGCCATGCAGACGGAGAAAATCTCCATCAAGAGTTCCGTCGATGCCAAAGATGGGGGCAAAGCGGTGGTTGAGACGGTAGCGGCCATGAAAGAGATCGCCACCAAAATCAGCATCATCGAAGAGATCGCCCGTCAGACCAATCTGCTGGCGCTGAACGCCGCCATTGAAGCGGCCCGGGCCGGTGAGCATGGCAAAGGGTTTGCCGTGGTTGCCTCTGAAGTGCGCAAGCTGGCCGAACGAAGCCAGTCGGCAGCCGGTGAAATTTCCAGCCTCTCCAGCCGCAGTGTGGCAATAGCCGAACAGGCTGGTGACATGTTGACCAAAATGGTGCCGGACATCCAGAAGACCGCCGAACTGGTGCAGGAAATCACCGCATCCAGCAAGGAGCAGGATACCGGCGCCGAACAGATCAACAAGGCCATTCAGCAGCTTGATCAGGTTATCCAACAGAACGCTTCCGCTTCTGAAGAGATGGCATCCACCTCTGAAGAACTCTCCAGCCAGGCGGAGCAGTTGCAGCACTCCATCAGTTTCTTCAACATCGGGAATGCGGGACGGCGCACGGTGTCAACCGCCACGGCTCGCAAACCGGCTCGCAAGGTTCAGATCGCCCATACTAAAAGCGGCGGTGCCGCGCAGCAGCAGGCCGCACGAACACCAGCTGGCGGCGTGAATCTCCAGCTGGGCCAGGCCGGACCTGATCATTTGGATGACGAGTTTGAGAAGTTCTAACGGCAACCACCCCCAACCCCCTCCTTGAAAGGAAGGAGGGGGCTTTTAGCCCTTTGTTTTTGGCTCCCCCTCCTGTTTTTAAGGAGGGGGGTTGGGTGGTAAGGTTTTGAATTTGACGTTCGAGATATACGGAGGAAACCATGAGCGTATCAACAATAACCGAAACAACCCAATACCTGACCTTCAAGCTCGACGAAGAGATTTTTGCCCTCGACGTTGCCAAGGTACGGGAAATTTTGGAATACTCCACTGTCACCAAAGTGCCCCGCACGCCCGATTTCATGCGGGGGGTTATCAACCTGCGCGGCAGTGTCGTGCCGGTGATCGACCTGCGCCTCAAATTCGGGATGACTGCTACGGAGCAGACCATCAACACCTGCATTATCGTGGCCGAGGTGGGGATGGATGATGAAGTCATTCTGCTCGGTGCCCTGGCGGATTCGGTGCAGGAGGTAAACGAGATGGAACCGGCTCAGATCGAAGCCGCGCCCCACATCGGGACGAAACTCAGCACCGACTTCATCAAGGGCATGGGTAAGCAGGGCAGTAATTTTGTCATGATTCTGGATATCGACAAGGTGTTTTCCGGTGACGAGCTGTCAATAGTGCAAGGGCTGGATTCGGCAGCTGTGTAGCTGAAGCTGTTTCGCATGCGACTGTAGGGGCGAATCACATTCGCCCCTACGTAAACGGTATATCAATAATTTCCAGATCCCTCATACTGCAATCGTCGGCAGTACAAGAAACATCCTGCCATCGCACATCGTTTCTTTTCTCTTTTAAAATTCATTACATGAGCATGCATTGACAGCTTAAAATAGTGCGATAAGCTTTTTCTCACTGTATACGCTTGCGCAGTGTTGGTGTGAATCAGTTCAAGCTCCGTATTTGTACTAGTACATGAGAAAGGAGAAACATTATGCGGTGGTTTACTAACATGAAGACCGGATCTCGTCTGTTGTCGGGGGTTGTGCTGGCTGCGCTGTTTGCCTGGGGAGGCGGCTATAAGCTGTGTTTCGCGGAAACCGGTGTAGATAAGCGGATTGAGGAGTTCAAGGCAGGCATGCATAAGCCTGCCGCGCATGGTGAAGAGGGCGGACACGAAGCGGCAACCGGGCATGACGTCGCGAAGAAAGCGCCTGCCGCGCATGCTCCGGCCAAAAAAGATAAACATGCCGCGCCAAAGGGCGCAGCGCACAAAGCCCCGGCGGCGCACGCTGCTGCGGGTGGTCATGGTGAGCATGCCGTTGGTGTTAATGCCGATGAAGCGCTTAAACGGCTTCTGGAAGGCAATAAACGCTATGCGGATGGCAAGACAAAAGGCCCCAACAGAAGTTCTGCCAGACGGGCTGAGCTTGCCAAATCGCAGCACCCCATCGCGGTAGTCGTCAGTTGTTCCGATTCGCGGGTGCCGCCAGAACTGCTGTTTGATCAGGGCTTCGGCGATGTTTTTGTGGTGCGCACCGCCGGTAACATAGTTGATTCCATCGCGCTGGGAAGCATTGAGTACGCAGTGGATCATCTCGGCACAAAGCTGATTGTTGTGCTTGGCCATGAGCGATGCGGTGCGGTGACGGCTGCCCTGCAGGGGGGAGAAGCGCCGGGAAATATCAAGAGCGTTGTAGACGCCATCAAGCCGGCCGTGGAAAAGGGAAAAGCCCGTCATAGCGGACATGGTGAGGTTCTCGATACCTGCATCATATCCAACGTCAAGCAGGTTGCCCAAAAGATTCGCACAACAGCGCCGATCCTTTCGGAAAAGGTTGAGGATGGCATGGTGAAGGTGGTTGGCGCGTACTATGATCTGGATAGCGGCATGGTCAACATGACCTATATGCCGAACTAATAAAGGAGATCGCCATGAATATCAACAACATGAAACTTGGCACCAAGATAATCGGACTCGTTATTATCCTGATGGTTATGATGGGCGCATTGGCCGGATACGGCATTTGGCAGTTGAAGAGCGCCGGGGATGAGGTGAAGGCGCTAGCCGAAGAGGAAATACCGATAACTGCGGTGATCAATGAAGTAGCCGGTGTGCAGATGGATCAGGAAATTTTGTTTGAGCGTGCCATCCGTTTTGGAATCACCAATCAGTCAGCGGAGTTGAAAAAAGTCGAGCATGAGTTCGGAAAAACCGTTAAAGAGGCCGATGAACTATTGAAGAAAGGCGATTCGCTTGTTGCAAAAGCCCTTAAGGAGAGCGAAGGTAACGCCGCTGCTCAAAAGGAGTTTAAGGAGGTAAGTGAAAAACTGAAAGGTCTGGAAAAAGACTACAGGGAGTATGAACATGTGGTGGCCCAGGTCTTTGCTCTGCTTGACCAAGGAAAGTTGAGCGCTGCCGCAACCCTTGAAGAAAAAGCGGAGAAAGAAGGGGTGCAGGTCGAGACGGAAGCGAAAGAGTTCATCAAACTTCTGGAAAAGAATGTTGAACATGCGGTCAAGAAGATCGAGGAAGACGAAGCGCTGGCGATCAAGATGATGCTGATTCTGACCGTGGTGGCGCTGGTTATTGGTCTGGGAATTGGGATCTTCGTGACCCGTGTTGTGATGCGCCAGCTTGGCGCCGACCCGAAAGAGGTAGCCGAGGTAGCCAATCTGGTTGCAGTCGGAGATTTGAGCCGTGAGATACCGCTTGCTTCCGGCGACAGCACCAGCGTCATGGCTGCCATGAAGAAGATGGTAGATACCATCCGCGCTCTGGTTGCCGATGCGACCATGCTTTCCGACGCCGCCGTAGCAGGTAAGCTGGCTACTCGTGCCGATGCGTCCAAACATCAGGGTGATTTCAAAAATATCGTTACCGGAGTCAACGATACTCTGGATGCCGTCATCGGCCCGCTGAACGTGGCCGCCGAGTATGTGGACCGTATCTCAAAAGGTGATATCCCGCCGAAGATCAGTGACAGCTACAATGGTGACTTCAACGAAATCAAAAACAACCTCAACCAGGCTATTGATGCCGTCACCGCTCTTGTTGAGGATGCAGCCATGCTCTCCAAAGCTGCTGTTGACGGCAAACTGGCCACCCGTGCCGATGCCTCCAAACATCAGGGGGATTTCCGGAAGATCGTGTCCGGAGTCAACGACACGCTTGATGCCGTTATCGGGCCGTTGAACGTGGCTGCCGAATACGTTGACCGTATATCCAAAGGTGACATTCCAGCGAAGATCAGCGATAACTACAACGGCGACTTCAACGAAATCAAAAACAACCTCAACCAGGCTATCGATGCCGTCAACACACTTGTTGCGGATGCCGCCATGCTCTCAAATGCTGCCGTTGAGGGCAAACTGGCCACTCGTGCCGATGCGACCAAGCATCAAGGAGATTTCCGCAAAATCGTCTCCGGGGTTAATGCCACTCTCGACGCAGTTATCGGCCCATTGAATGTAGCCGCCGAATACGTGGATCGTATCAGCCGAGGGGATATCCCGCCGCGCATAACGGACAGCTATAACGGCGATTTCAACGAGATCAAGAACAACCTCAATCAGGCAATCGATGCAGTCAATGCCCTGATTGCCGACGCCAATCTCCTGGCCAAGGCTGCGGTTGATGGCAAACTCGCCACCCGTGCCGACGCCACAAAACACCAAGGCGACTTCCAGAAAATTGTACAGGGCGTCAACGACACCCTCGACGCAGTTATCGGCCCGTTGAATGTTGCCGCCGACTACGTTGACCGGATCAGCAAAGGCGACATGCCCAAGACCATCAGCGACAACTATAACGGTGACTTTAACAGCATTAAGAACAACCTCAATTTCCTCATAGAAGCGACTAACAACATAACTGAAAACGCCAAAAAAGTTTCCCAGGGCAACCTGATGGTGGAACTTAAAAAGCGGAGCGAAAACGACAATCTGATGGAATCGCTTTCCAACATGGTCGCCAAACTGAAAGAAGTAGTTACTGAAGTCCAGTCGGCCGCCGATAACGTTGCTTCTGGAGGCCAGCAAATGTCGGCTACTGCCCAGCAGATGTCGCAGGGGGCAACCGAGCAGGCTGCATCTGCTGAAGAAGTCTCGTCAAGCATGGAGGAGATGGCATCCAGCATCCGTCAGAATACCGATAATGCCATGCAGACCGAAAAGATCGCGATCAAATCGGCCGCCGATGCCAAGGAAGGCGGCAAAGCGGTCAATGAAACTGTCTCGGCCATGAGAGAGATCGCCACCAAGATATCGATTATCGAAGAGATTGCCCGCCAAACCAACCTGCTTGCATTGAACGCTGCTATCGAAGCGGCCAGAGCCGGTGAACATGGCAAAGGGTTTGCGGTTGTCGCTTCCGAAGTCAGAAAACTTGCGGAGCGAAGCCAGTCAGCTGCCGGCGAAATCAGCAAGCTCTCCTCCAGCAGTGTGGCCATTGCCGAACAGGCTGGTGACATGCTCTCCAGAATGCTGCCCGACATTCAGCGCACCGCGGAACTGGTTCAGGAAATAGCGGCATCCAGCAAAGAGCAGGACAGTGGCGCCGAGCAGATCAACAAGGCCATCCAGCAACTCGATCAGGTCATCCAACAGAACGCCAGCGCTTCCGAAGAGATGGCCTCGACTACCGAGGAGCTTTCCAGTCAGGCCGAGCAGCTTAAATCGACGATTGCTTTCTTCTCGCTTGACTCCGGCAGCCGAAGAGCCTTGCCGGCGCCGAGCCATGCCGCGCCGAAACAGATTTCGTCAGGTCTCCATGAAATAGCTCATTTTGAGACACCGAAAACGGGGAAAGCAGCCAAGGGCTCCAAACGATCCGGCGGAGTTACCATTGAACTCGGGCAAGGCGGAGCTGACGAATTAGATCAGGCGTTTGAGAAGTTTTAACGGTAACCACCCCCAACCCCCTTGAAGGAAGGAGGGGGCTTTTAGCTCCCCTCCCATTTTAGGAGGGGTTGGGGGTGGTAAGGTTTTGACGTTGCTGTTTAGTTCATTAACCCGGAGCTTTACTGAATGGCCTTTACCTTTTTTTTCCGTGATCTGCCGGTGCTTGAATATGCGGTGCAAGAGGCCATCAAGCTTGCCATGGGACGTATGCGCATCAAGATATGGGATGCCGGCAGCGCGCTCGGTCAGGAACCGTATACCCTGGCGATTCTTTTTGCGGAACGGCTTGGCGCAACCTTCAACAATTTGTACCTTGACGCTACTGACTATGACAGCGAGAACAATTTTGGCGATATCGTCAAACTGGCTACCTACAAATATGATGAGCTGCAGCGCATACCTGCCGATATCTTCAAAAAGTACTTTGATTCCCAGGGGAATAATCTGTACCGGGTTTGCGACAAAGTGCGTTCGCGGGTCTTTTTCCAGTATCACGATCTTCTTTCGTTGAAAGCTATCGGTTCGGAATATGCACTGGTGGTCTGCAAAAACGTTCTGCTGCATTTTCAGTACAACGAGCGGATCGAGGTTATCAAAATGTTTTATCAGGCGTTAAGCACCGGCGGTTTCCTGGCACTGGAAAACACTCAGAAAATGCCGGAAGAGATTTCACACCTTTTTGAACAGGTTGTGCCGGATGCCCAGTTGTACAGAAAGCTGTGAGGAGTGAGGGGTGAAGGGTGAGGAGTTTAAAATCACCCCTAAAAGCTGGAAGGGTGAATGAGAGTAATCGAGTTGACCACATCGGCATCAATTTATTCGTGCCGTTCCTATCTGCTGCTGGGTGATTGGAGCCAGTTGGGCGATGTTAATACTCTTATTGACCCTGGGACAGACGGCTCGGTTATTGACCAGATCGGACTGCTCTCCACCGGGTGCGGCAAAGTCCCGGTGGAACAGATTATTTTGACACATAATCATTTTGACCATGCTGCCGGCGTTGACATATTCAAGCATCGCTACGGCACCAGGGTGTATGCGTGGTCTGAGGGAAAAGATGTCGATGAGTTGTTACATGACGGCCAAATTATCAAGGCGGGGGACGATCTGCTCCAGGTACTTCATACACCCGGACATTCGTCAGATTCGATCTGCCTGTACAGCAAGGCTCACCGGATATTGTTTTCTGGAGATACGCAAGTACGCATTCATGTTGCCGGCGGGACATATGCTCCGGAGTATGTCGAAACCCTCAAGCGGTTATCGACATTGAGGATCAGCACGATTTATTCAGGGCACGATCAGCCGATTGTGAGCAATGCTGAGGAAATTATTCAGGAAACGCTGCGAAATGTGCAAAATAGATAACAGAAAGGGACTGCCATGAGCGTATCAAGCATTACCGAAACAACTCAATACCTGACTTTTAAACTGGACGAGGAAATATTTGCTCTCGATGTGGCCAAGGTGCGGGAAATTCTGGAATACTCCACCGTCACCAAAGTGCCGAGAACGCCTGATTTTATGCGGGGCGTCATCAATCTGCGCGGCAGCGTCGTACCGGTGATCGACCTGCGCCTCAAATTCGGCATGACTGCGACGGAGCAGACCATCAACACCTGCATCATCGTGGCGGAGGTGGGGATGGATGATGAAATCATTCTGCTCGGCGCCCTGGCGGATTCGGTGCAGGAGGTAAACGAGATGGAACCGGCGCAGATCGAAGCTGCACCCCACATAGGGACGAGGCTCAGCACCGATTTTATCAAGGGGATGGGGAAGCAGGACAACCATTTTGTGATGATTCTGGATATCGACAAGGTGTTCCAGACTGATGAACTGGCGATGATCGCCGATGCCGCGTAGCAACGTCAGGGTGGACGGCTTCTCCTCATAAGAAACAAAATTAGGTATTGATAATATTAATGGTTGAAATCTGCCATTGACGGCGGTATAGCTGAACATTGCGTCGTAGTGGCAAGCTGCTGCGACGCAGAATCTTGCCCTAAACTGTTTTGTCGTTTGATTCAAGGAGAATTTGTGTCACCCCTCTTAGCATCCAACAAAGACATACACCAAAAATACAGCACCCCTCTTTACCTTGCTCTGATCGCCGCCGGACTGGCAGGCAACTATTTCAACTTCCCGATCTTCTTCAACGTAGACTTCCTTTTCGGCGGAATCTTCGCCATGCTCGCCCTCCAATTCTTCGGGCTTGGCCGGGGCATTCTGGCCGCCGCCATTATCTCCGGCATTACCTACTTCCTCTGGAACCATCCCTACGCCGCCATTCTCAGAATTGTCGAGGCGGTAGTTGTCGGCTTGCTCATGAAACGCCGCAAAATGGGGCTGATTCAGGCCGATACCCTCTACTGGCTCATCCTCGGCATGCCGATGGCTTACATCTTCTACCATATCGTCATGGGGCTTCCTCCGGGCAATACCAGCTTTGTCATAACCAAACAGGCCATAAACTGCATTGCCAATGCCCTGGCCGCCCGGCTGATCTTTATCGGCTATGCGCTCTGGTCGCGTTCATCGCTCATCTCGTATCGTGAGATTGTCTATAACCTGCTGGCCTTTTTCGTGTTGTGTCCGGCGCTGATCATGCTGGCGGTTGAAAGCAGGGGGGACTTTAACGAAACCGATATCCGCATTCGTAACGAGCTGATTCAGGATAGCCAACTCATGAGCCACCGGCTGAACGCCTGGGTTGAGAACAGAAAAGTTGCTATTGTTAACCTGGCGGAGATGGCTGCTTCAGAATCCCCCCGGCAGATGCAACCCTATCTGGAAATGGCTCAGCGCTCGGATGTCAATTTCCTGCGGATCGGACTCCGCAACAGGGAATCGATCAGTACCGCCTTCTTTCCTCTGGTTGACGAGCTGGGGCAGAGCAAC
>Ga0154471_171_pt8 | contig 12495 bp, 12 predicted proteins | sample RifGroC2_FD_115950 | JGI IMG/M metagenome (GOLD analysis project Ga0154471, IMG submission 115950) | Geobacteraceae bacterium GWC2_53_11
GATTTTGTACTTCCTAGGTTGTATTTGTGTACGGTTACCGGAACGGCATCATTCCCTTGCCGAGTCCGCCCATTCCTTTAAGGAGACCTTTCGGGCCAAGTTTCTGCATCATCTTCATCATTTTTTGTGCTTCAGTAAAGCGCTTGAGTAACAGATTAACTTCCTGAACCGTTGTGCCGCTTCCCTTTGATATGCGCAGGCGGCGACTTCCGTTTATGATGCCATGATTGGCGCGCTCGCCCGGAGTCATTGAGCGTATAATCGCTTCAATCCGTTTGATCTCATTTTCGCTTGGCTGGGCACCCTTCATCTGTTTCATCATCTTGCCCATGCCCGGAATCATCCCCATGATGGATTCCATCGATCCGAGCTTTTTAATCTGCTGCATCTGAGCCAGAAAATCTTCCAGATCGAACTGGTTCTTCTTCAGCTTTTGCTGAAGCAGGATCGTGTCTTTCTCATCAAAAAGCGATTGCGCCTTTTCAACAAGGGTAAGCACATCACCCATGCCGAGAATACGTGAAACAAGTCGATCCGCGTGGAAAACTTCCAGCGCGTCAAGCTTTTCGCCAAGACCGACAAATTTTATCGGTTTACCTGTAACTGCTTTGATTGAAAGAGCTGCTCCGCCTTTTGCATCACCATCCAGTTTGGACAGGACAACACCACTAATCTCAAGCCGGTCATTAAACCCGCTGGCAATGGTAACCGCTTCCTGGCCGGTCATTGCGTCAGCAACAAACAAAATTTCACGCGGTTGGACAGCGTCTCTGATCTCGCCCAGTTCGTTCATCAGAAAATCATCTATCTGATGACGTCCGGCTGTATCGAGAATGACGGTGTCATAACCGTTTAATTCAGCATACTTCATTGCATTGACGCAGATATCAAGCGGCTTCTGGTCTGCGCTTGAAGCAAAAACTTCAAGGTCAAGCTGGCGGCCAACTGTTTTCAGCTGTTCAATTGCAGCAGGGCGGTATACGTCGGCAGAGACCAATAACGGCCGGCGTTTCTGCTTTTTCAACAGGTTGCCGAGTTTACCGCATGTGGTTGTTTTACCGGCCCCTTGAAGGCCAACCATCATGATAGCAACCGGTGGTTTTGCAGCAAGGTCAAGCGAGTTGTCTTCGCCGCCACCCATAATGGCAACCAGTTCGTCATGGACGATTCTGATTACCTGCTGACCGGGAGACAGGCTGGTCAGAACTTCCGTGCCGACTGCCTTGCTCCGGACGTTTTCTACAAAATCCTTAACAACCTTAAAGTTAACATCAGCCTCAAGGAGAGCCAGGCGAACTTCGCGCAACGCTTCCTTAATGTTATCCTCAGTCATCACTCCCTGGCCGCGGAGCTTCTTGAAAACTGATTCTAATTTGTCGGACAGGCTGTCGAACATCGTAAGTTGTGTCGTCCCGAAAGCAGAGTTATTCCAAAAGGGGATCACTATAAAGGGTCATTATTCATACTGTCAAGAACTATTTGTTTTTAAAGCTCTATTGTGCGGGGAGGATGCTCTCGTTGCGAGGAGTGAGTGACCAATGACTGTAGTTGGAGCTGTTGTATGGATTTAAGGTTTCCAAATAGGCTCATAATTAGAATCACTTATTTTTCTATAAATTATTGCCGGTAATAAATTTTCGCTGGTGAGTTCCTGCAGAACAGTGTCAAGCAGGTCACCATTGAATCTAATTGCCAGGCCGCAGTCCGTTGAAAGCGCCCTGGGAGCAGGTATGAGAAGAATCGTGATGCCGTTTTTTTTGAGAATATTTTCAGCTTTCATAACCCGATGCGCTGAATTGAATACCGCAAGCAACTGACCATCATGAACCACTTTTTGTTCCTCCCGATGCAGTGAAATCTCTATTAAGATTGTAGTGTAAAGCTAATTGACAAAATCGGTACGGCTCCCTACTATGCACGGAAAGGAGCAGAACATGCAAGGCACAATCCTCATTATCGGACTAATTGTCCTCGCTATAACCTTTAGTGTCCCCTGTGGCTATGCTCGTCAATACTTCCCCAAATTTTCCATCATGTGGTGGATTTTGATTCACCTGCCCATACCGCTTATAGTGTGGTTGCGTATCAAAGCAGGACTCAACTGGCATTATATTCCCATAACACTGTTCAGTTCGGTCGCCGGCCAACTTCTCGGTGCTTTCATCTACCGCCGGAGAAAACAAGATGGCGAAACGCCCTAGAATGACTTTTCCCCGCCCGTTGTCCGGGGTTGTTCAAGAGAGCCTGACACGGCTTGGATTGGCAGAGCGTTTGCGTGAGGCTGAAATCTGGCGCGTCTGGTCAGACGTCGTCGGGGCGACGATTGCCGGTCGTGCCCAACCGTTACGAATTATCAATGGTACTCTGACTGTTGCGGTGTCCAGTGCGCCATGGATGCAGGAACTTCGCTTTATGACCGGCATGATGAAGGAAAAGCTTAACAGTCGTCTCGGTGCTGAAGTGGTGCAGGAGATCGTACTCAAGGCGGGCAGGGTTGATCTCCCTCCCGTTGAAGCTCCGGAACTCCCTGAACAAGCTCTTCCCCTCACATCCCAGCAGTTGACCATGATAGAAGAACAGTCCGCGCGTATTGAAGACCCGGAAACGCGACTGGCCTTCATCGAGTTGATGAAGACCAGTTTGCAGTACCCTCGTTAGCTGAAAACCTTATCCCCGTGTCAGCTGGCGGTATTTAATGCGGTGGGGAATATCCGCCGCAGATCCCAGCCGTTTTTTACGGTCATCTTCATATTCCGAATAATTCCCTTCAAACCAGACAACCTTTGAATCACCCTCAAATGCCAGAATGTGTGTGGCTATGCGATCCAGGAACCAGCGGTCGTGGCTGATTACTACGGCACAGCCGGCAAAGTTCTCCAGAGCTTCTTCAAGCGCCCTCATGGTGTTGACATCCAGATCGTTGGTCGGCTCATCCAGCAGGATTACGTTGGCGCCGCTTTTCAACATCCGTGCGAGATGCACCCTGTTGCGCTCTCCGCCGGAAAGGGTGCCAACTTTTTTCTGCTGATCGCTGCCGGAGAAGTTGAAACGGGAAACGTAAGCCCGGGAATTTACCAGTACCTTGCCCAGTTGGATAGCTTCCTGACCTTCGGAAATTTCCTCCCAGATACTCTTGTTCGGATCAAGCGCATCGCGGCTCTGGTCAACATAGGCTAATTGTACCGTGTCTCCGATACGGAAAGAACCTGAATCGGCCTGTTCCTGTCCCGTAATCATGCGGAAGAGGGTGGTCTTGCCGGCGCCGTTGGGGCCGATGATGCCGACAATGCCGCCGCGCGGCAGGCGGAAGGTCATTCCTTCGACCAGAAGACGGTCGCCATAGGCTTTGGCAACATTGTCGGCTTCGATGACGATGTCCCCCAGGCGCGGTCCGGGCGGCAGGTAAATTTCAAGCTCGCGGGCGTGTTTTTCGCTCTCCTGGGCGACCATATCCTCATAGGCGCTGATACGTGCCTGGGATTTGGCGTGCCGCCCCTTGGGTGACATTTTGATCCACTCAAGTTCGCGTTGAAGCGTTTTTTGCCGGTCCGTCTCCTGTTTTTCTTCAATGGCCAGACGATTCTGTTTTTGTTCCAGCCAGGATGAATAGTTTCCCTTCCAGGGAATTCCCTCGCCGCGGTCCAGTTCCAAAATCCAGCCGGCGACGTTGTCCAGGAAGTAGCGATCATGGGTGACCGCGATAACCGTGCCGGGATAACTGTGCAGATGGTGCTCCAGCCAGGCGACCGTTTCGGCATCCAGATGATTGGTGGGCTCATCCAGCAGCAGGATATCCGGCTTTTTCAACAGCAGACGACATAAGGCAACCCGGCGTTTTTCACCGCCGGAAAGTACTTTCACCGAAGCATCGCCATCCGGGCAGCGGAGGGCGTCCATGGCCATTTCCAGGCGGGAATCCAGATCCCAGGCATCAAGATGATCCAACTTTTCCTGAAGAACCGCCTGGCGATCACAAAGCTTTTCAAAATCGGCGTCCGGTTCGGAAAATTTGTCGGTTATGGCGTTGAATTCTGCCAGCAGGTCAACGGTTTCCTGAACCCCCTCCTCAACGACCTGGCGAACGGTTTTGGTCTCATCCAGTCGTGGTTCCTGCTCCAGATAGCCGACGGTATATCCTTGCGACAGGACAGCCTGACCGTTGAACTCCTTATCGACTCCGGCCATAATCCGCAGCAGAGATGATTTGCCGGACCCGTTCAAGCCGAGGACACCAATTTTGGCACCATAGAAATATGAAAGAGAGATATCTTTTATGACCGGTTTCTTGTCATAGAATTTGCTGACGCGCATCATCGAATAAATAATTTTGTTTGGTTCGATTGCCATTACTTCCCCCTACCGAATAACTGAATTAAGTGCATTTGCTTTTACACGTCGGGCGCTGTAGATGTCAACCGCTTTGGATTGTGACCAGATGAGCAATCTCTTGACAAAGAAGACTAATCTGGTACTGTTTCAGTACAATATCAATTAAATGGGGGTGCCATCATGAGTATAAACATTCAGGAAGCTATAAAACGTTCTATTCAGACGGAAAAAAATGCCATGAACTTTTACCAGCTGGGTGCCAAAAAGATGAACAATCAAGACGCACGTCGAACCTTTGAGCTGCTTGCCAGGGAGGAACGCGAACATGCTTCTCATTTTTTCAAAATTTACCAGGGAACTGACATTCCTTCCTTTGACCAGTTTGTCGATGCTCCTCCCGACAACGAATCAAGCTGGGTCTCTACCATTTCCCGTCTGATTTCTGCCGATTTCAGTGAGCAGAAGGCACTTGAATTAGCCATGGAGCGGGAAAAGAATCTTGAGGAAGCTTTGCTTGAAACAGCCGCGCTGATTGATATTCCCGAGATAAAGGCCGTGTACGAGCTGAATGCCAGGGAAACGCACCATCATTATGAAATGATTGAGTCAGAATATGCCCGCTTGATGGGTATGGTTCATGAAACAGATATTGATACATTTGTTCGAGAGTGATATTTATCTCGTTATGAAACAGTCAAGGGCGCGTTGAGCGCCCTTGACGTATAAGCTTCATTCACTCACGAACTTCAAAGGACTTCTCATGACAACAGCTGTTCCCGAACTTTCCGTTCTTGTCCTTGGTATTGGCAATCTTGTCATGAGCGATGATGCTGTCGGGGTGATTGTCGCCCAACGGCTTCAGCAGGAGTACCGGTTTGCGGATAATGTGGAGATCATGGATGGAGGCACGCTCGGGCTGGACCTGCTCCCCAAGCTTGAAAACATTACAAACCTCATTATGATCGACGCGGTGGAAACGGGGAAAAAAGCGGGCACCTGCGTACGGTTGAGCGGCCAGGAGTTGCCGATTGCCCTCCAGACCAAGGTGTCTCCTCATCAGATGGGGTTAAAGGATCTGCTGGCGGTATCTGAGCTCATGGGGCACTCGCCCCGGGAAATGGTACTGATCGGAGTGCAGCCGGGATCAATCGAAATGGAAATTGGTCTGACACAGGAAGTTGAAGCTCAGCTTGAAACACTTATAGCCAATGTATTGACAGAACTGGATAATTGGGGAGTATCTGCTACTCCGTTGTAAAGTTGTGTCACATCAGTTTTTTTCTCATCTCCAGCACATTCCCTCTGTCGGAACGGGTATATTTCACCGTGTCCATCAACGATCTCAGTATGAATATTCCCCGTCCTTTGTCTTCCAATCCGTTGGCGCTGAAACAGGGCGTTGGAACTGTGTCCAGATCAAAACCGACGCCATTATCGTAGATTCGCACCAACAGTATCCGGTCTGACACGTTGATTCTGATATGAATCTCTTCGTCAGGGTCAGGACTTTTGGCATGCTTGATGGCATTGACCAAACCCTCGGTCAGCACGACTTCAAGCTGGCCAGGTAAATCTTCACGGATTTTGTCGGAACAGTCAATTGCTTGAGCCACTTTTTCGCCGATCCGGCCGATCATTCGTAAGTGACGGGTATGACTAGGTATTGTTATGTCAATATCAATGTCGTTTTTCATAAAGTTCCCTTTACCCTGGGCCGTCATGTGTTACTCTGAAGCGCATCGTCAACGGTCGTGAAAATATCAAACACGCGGTGGAGTCTTGTCAGTTCAAACATGGATTTTACCTGGGTCTGCAAGCCGGACAACTTGAGGCTCCCGTGTATAATTGAAGCGTTCTTATACCCCGAGACAAGGGCACCAAGTCCTGAACTGTCGATAAAGTGTATTTCCTTCAGGTCTATGACCAGATCTTTTGCGCCACTATCAAACAAACGGCGTAATTCACCTTTAAGCTCTTCTGAATTGTTTGCATCAAGGCGGTCCTCTTTAATAAAAAGTACCGAAATCCCGTCTGAAAGTTCCGTTTTAATGTTCATGTCAGCTCCTTAGAGTATTTTTACTACTACCAGCGATATATCATCCTGAAGAATTTGTGAACCGGTAAATGCATGTATTCGTGCATAAAATGAATCTATGATTTCGTTCGTCGGAAGATGTGCCACGGCATTGAGGTGGTTGTAGAGTCCTTCCGTGCCAAACATTTCCCCTGAACTATTGGACGCTTCTGTCAGGCCGTCAGTGTAGAAGAACAACACATCCCCGGACACAAGCTCAACGGTCCCCTCCTCAAATGGAACCTGTTTTATCACCCCCAGTATCAATCCTTCTGCATCAAGTTCCTGCGAGGCGTTCGGGCTTGTGCGCAGAAGCACCGGGTGGTTGTGACCGGCGTTTGAATAGCTGAGAATACCTGTTTCGGAGTTGTATTTCGCATAAAACATGGTGATAAACAGCTCGGTCCTGGACAGATCGTCAAACAGTTGAATGTTGAGATTTTGCAGAATGACATGTGGACTATAGGATGAATTCGATTCTGCTCTCAATAAGGTTCGAACTTCCGACATGATCAGGGCCGCACCGACACTGTGTCCGGATACATCGGCAATGACAATATCAACAGTCTGGTCACTGCGGAGAAAAAAATCAAAATAATCGCCGCCAACATGAGCGGCTGAAATACAACGTCCGGCAATATCCACACCGGCTATTTCGGGAGCTGAGTCGGGAAGAAACGACTTCTGGATCTGTTGGGCAATTTCCATATCGCGGGTTATGCGTGCTGCCTGTAAAATCGCTATTTCTTTCTGCAGCCGCTCCTGCTGCTTTTCCTCTACTTCCTGAACAATTGTTATTGCCTGGGCAAGCTGACCGGCAAGGCTCGTCAACAGCTCAATAAACTCGCGGGTAAAGAGACCGGCGATCGATTTGGAAAAGAGCGAAAGTACCGCAATAACCGGCTCGCCTTCACGATAGATCGGAATGTGGGCACAGGAGATAAAGCCTTCAGTAACTGATTTATCAAGCGTTAAAGAAGCCTGTTCGAGGCGTATGTCGTTTATAAAATACGCTTCCTGCTCATGGTACACCACGTTTAAGTATGGAATGTGTTCTGCATGCCACTGGGCGGTTCTTTTTGCCGGCAGGTCGGCACTTTGAACAGAGCGGGTTGAATACCCCTGTTCATTGTTTTTCACAAAAATCAATGCTGTATCGAGCTTGAATTCCTTTACCAGTAACGTCAGGAGGTCATCCATAATTACCTGTAAATCAAGGGTTCGATTGATGATTTCTGACGCCTTGAGCCGCACATAGAGGGATTCCTTGTTTTGATCAAGGTTGGTGCGGACACTGCTGAAAATATCATACACCGGTTCCATGCTGGAGCCGATATCGGAGAGAAAATTATTAACAATGGCCCGTGCGGCAGCTCCTCCGACTGAACCGGCCAGTGTTTTTTCCGTAAAGCGCTTCAGGTTCGGGAGATCAAACTCGGAAACGGTTCCGTCCCGCGAAATGTCGGTGCTGCTGGCATAAAGGTCAAGTGCCCGCCTGGCTTCTGCTTCACCAATAAACTTGCTCAACAGGGTCACAAACTGGTCCGTGGTAACCGGTTTTGAAAGACGCTTACGTTCGGTGCGCCGTTGAGCTTCCTCGCGATCAAACACGCCGATAAACTTATGAACCTGATCTCTTTCCTGGTCATTCTGCGGTATGAGAATGGAGCAGATGATATAGGAACTGATGTTGAAGAGCATACTCCAGAACAGGGAGTGGCTCCAAAGGTCCAAGCCGGTCAGTCCGAACAACTCAGTCGGTTTAAGAAAAGCAATGTCAAAGGGACCCTGCGTGAGCAGAGTTTCCGGAATCCACCCTGATTTGATGAAGGATGGGAGCAGCAAGGTGTATAGCCAGATCAGAAAGCCAAGCAGGGTGGCGCTGATTGCGCCGGCTTTGTTGCCGCGTTTCCAGTAAAGCCCTCCGAGCATGGCCGGCATGAACTGAGCGGCGGCTGAAAAAGAGATAAGCCCCATATTGACAAGGGTATAGGAGTCACCGATGATCTCGTAATACACATAACCCAGCAGGACAACCAGAATGATTCCGAAGCGTTTCAGGTTGATCAGGAGAAGCGGAAACCATTCTCGAGGGGTAATACGAATTATAACCGGCATGAAGATATGGTTGAGCAACATGGTTGAAATGGCGATTGATTCTACCATGACCATACCTGCGGCGGCCGATAAGCCCCCCAGAAAGGCGATCAGGGCGATCGTGCGCTGCCCGGTCATTTGCGGCAGTAAGAGAACGAAATAGTCCGCATTACTGCTGCTGCCGGTCACAAGAATTCCTCCTATGGCGATCGGCATGACGAACAGATTGATCAGAAACAGGTAGGCAGGGAAGAGCCACATTGCGGTAGCTATGTGACGCTCGTCGGAGTTTTCAATGACCATGACGTGAAACTGGCGTGGCAGGAGCATGATGGCGCCCATTGACAGGCAGAGCAGTGTAAATGTTGACGTGTAGTTGGGGTCGTTTGTGGCGGTGTTGAACGTGAATAGCCGGGTAAACCGCTCGGGGTCAATTGCTTTGAATCGTTCGAAGATGTCGATAAAACCGTCAAAAAGTCCATAGGTGACGAAGATTCCAACGGTGAGAAGGGCGAGCAGCTTGATCAGTGATTCAAAAGCGATTGCTGCAATCAGTCCTTCGTGGCGCTCGGATGAAACCAGTCTCCGGGCGCCGAAAATGATGCTGAACAGTGCCAGCACCAAAGCCAGCAGCAAGGTGATCGGAATAGTTGCATCGGAGCCTAGTTTACTGAAAGATATGGCGGTCGTGTGAGCGCCGGTGAGCATATAGAAACTGGTGGAGACCGCCTTCAGTTGCAGAGCGATGTAAGGCATGATGCCGAGGAAGGCAATGAGGGTGACAAGCGCCCCGAGCCAGGGCGACTTGCCATAGCGTTGGCTGAGGAAATCGGCGATTGACGTAATATTATGCTCTTTGCTTATCCTGACGATCCGTCGCAGCAGGAACAGCCAGGAAAAAGCCATTAAAGAAGGACCGAGATAAATGAGCAGGAAATCAATGCCGGTTGTTGCTGCTCTGCCGATGCTCCCAAAGAACGTCCAGGATGTGCAGTATACTCCCAGTGAAAGTGAATAGACGATCGGGTTGCTGATGATACTGCGCCCGGTCTCCTTGCGATGATGGGCGTACAAGGCGATTGCAAATATCAATGCCGTATAGAGAAGCGATATGGCAGCTACTGGAGGGATAACGCTGCTCATGGTTCACTCTTTTCATCGTTCTGTTTGGATTCGTAGTGACTGGCAATCACAAAAAAGTAGATGACGATGATCGATACTATCCACCCTGTTGTCAGATAGAGAAACAGGAGCGGCACGCCGAACAGCAGTACCGGTTTATTGAAAATATTCAAAAACGGAAACGTCATCAGGATAACGCCGAGAATGAAGAAAATAATCCAGGATTCACGCAGTTGCAGACGGCGAAGTATTTGTACACGCAGCCGTTTCATAGCCGGAGCAACCTTTCATAGACAGAATTCAGCGCATGTTCAGACACTATCCCGGCTCCCCAGGAAATAACGGTACCCTCAGAATCATCCGGCGGCTCAAAGGCAGATGCCTGCCGGTCAAGCAATTCGACTCTTCCATCAGAAACTGATCCGCCGCGATACGAGCGTTCGCGTAGTCTCCGTTTCTGTTCGTCGGCCTGGCACTGCACAAACAAAATGACAAACCGTGCATGATGAGATGCTGCCAGCCGGGCAAACCGGGCTCGTGCCTCGCTCGAACCGAACCCGGCATCAATCAGCACCGAATGACCGGATGCCAGCACTTCGTCAGCTGATTGTTCAAGCTGACGGTAGGTTTCCGTACTCATATTGTCGGAATAGATTCCGTCCCCGAAGGCCACCTGGACCGCCGCTTCGGGCGTCAGCCCGGCCAACTGTTTGCGCACGATATCAGAGTTGAATGTTAAGAGGCCGAGTTCAAAGGCCAGCTGCCCGGCCAGGGTGCTCTTGCCGCACCCCATGGTGCCGCAGGTGATAAACAGGGTAGAGGGGAGGATGTCTCTCAGGCAATACCCCTGCGCCAGCCGGAAGTAGCGGATGGCGCGGTTTTCGGCCTTTTCTCGCTCTTCGGGAGCAATGCCGGTGTCAAGGAGCTGCATGCTTTCTACTTTTCCCCTGACAAATGCGCGATACACCTTGTAGAACGTGATCAACTCTGCGCACCGTGTGTCGCCGGATGCTGAAATATAGGCAGAAAGTGCAACATCTGCCAGATCCGGGCGCCGGTGATAATCCAGATCCATGAGAAAAAAAGCGATATCGGAAGCCGTATCGGAAAAACGAAAGCGCTCGTTGAATTCAATGCAGTCAAAGATGACGGCACTGTTGCCCTGCAGGCAAATATTGCCGAGATGAATGTCGCCGTCGCAGTCACGAATGTAACCGTTTGCGACCCGCTCCGAGAAGAGTGCAGCGCGTGATTCCAAAAATGAATGCACATAGGAGCGAATGGACTCGCGTACTGGTGCGGGGAGGGTGGTATCCAGGAACGGCACCGTCTGATCGAAATTCTCCTGCCAGTTGAAACGGATCTGCTCCAATGAACCGAATTCCGCAATGTGAGGAGAAGTCTGCGCATTTGCATGAAATGTGCTGATAGTGCGTGCAATCAAGCGGATATCATCTGCTGTTGCGCTTCCGTTGTCGATGAGCCGGTCCAGCATCCGGTCTGACGGCAGCCGCTTCATCATGACGGCATAATCGATTACCCTGCCATCACCAATAAAGGAGGCTCCTGTGTCTGTTTCATGAAGCTCCACAACCTGTTCATAGATATCGGGACAGAGGCGGCGATTAAGCCGCAATTCCTCGTGGCAGTAAAAGCGACGCTGATCGAGGGTTGAAAAATCGAGGAAACCGAAATTAACCGGTTTTTTAAGTTTAAACACATGGGTATCGGTGAGAAACAACCAGGAGACATGGGTTTGAATCAGTTCTACCCTACGGGTTTGCACCGGGTAGAGAGACGGATTCCGGAGTGTTTCCAGAATATGCGAGGTAATAGCAGATGCAGACATATATCAAGCTTACCATTAACGGGATGGAGCTGCAAGGCAACAGGCGGAGGGTGATGCGGCTGGATTGGTGCTCCGGGCAATAAAAAACCCACAGACGTTAATCTGTGGGTTCTCATTTACGGTTTGTTGCCAGAATTATGCAGCGGCGACAGTTACCTTCAGCGTAGCAGTTACTTCCGGGTGAAGTTTCACAGTTGCCGAGTACTCACCAACGCTTTTGATTGCATCGGCAAGAACAATGCTCTTGCGGTCGATATCAAAGCTGTTGGCTTTCAGGAACGCAGCAATTTCCATGTTGGTGACGGAACCGAACAGTTTGCCTTCTTCGCCGGCTTTGTGGGTAAGGGTAATGGCCAGAGCTTCAAGTTTTGCGCCAAGATTTTTGGCAGCTTCGAGAGCCTTGTTTTTCTTGTAGGCCATCTGGCGTTTGGTGTGTTCAAGCGCCTTGGCATTGTTGTCGGTAGCCAGGACAGCCAGCTTCTTGGGAAGCAGGTAGTTGCGGGCATAACCGGGAGCTACCTTGACGATGTCGCCGATGTTACCCAATGTTTCAATGTTTTCGTTCAGAATTACTTTCATCTTGTTCTCCTTTCGAGCCTGTTTAGTAGTTACAGGTTTTCCTGTGTTTTCGGGGTTCTGAAATCAACCCAGATATCAAATAAGCCAATACCGGCAACAATTGCCAGCAGGTACGGCTGGATGATCAGCAGTGCGTACAGAATGATCCGGACTATGGAGGAAACGGAACTTTTGCTGACCAATGCGGTGACAACAGCCATACCTTGAAATAAGTAGAATAAAGATACAACAAGCACAATGTTGAGCGCCGGATTTGTTATGATTGATTCCGGCAGCAGCAGGGAAAAGCCTGCGGCAATAAGTACCCAGACCAGCAGATCCGGATTTCTGAATGTGGTGAAATCAGCGATCTGCACCGGATGCTCAGCTTTGGCGGTACTCTTTTTTAAAAGAACAAGATTACATCCGGCAATAAGAATCAGCATTGCCGTAACCAGAGCAGGGT
>Ga0154471_160_pt1 | contig 12384 bp, 10 predicted proteins | sample RifGroC2_FD_115950 | JGI IMG/M metagenome (GOLD analysis project Ga0154471, IMG submission 115950) | Geobacteraceae bacterium GWC2_53_11
TGTTACAGCCACCGCCAACCCCGGTTACCACTTCGTCAACTGGACCGGGGCAGGTTTTACTACCACAACAAGCAATCCGCTGACCGTGAACAACGTCACCGAAAACTTGACCATCACCGCCAACTTCGCCAACAGTGCGCCAACCGCTAATGCCCAGATTCTGAGCACCCCGGAAAACCAGGCAACCGCCATCATTCTGACCGGCACCGACCCTGAAGCGAGTAGCCTGAGCTATACCGTCGCCACGTTTCCAATTAACGGAACCCTGAGCGGCACCGCTCCCAATCTGACCTACACACCAACTACCGGGTACGTGGGACCGGACAGTTTTACCTTTACCGTAAACGACGGATCGAACAGTTCCACTCCGGCTACCATAACTATCAATGTCACCCAGATCACCCGGACCGTCAGCTTCGCTATTCCCGTTAACGGTACACTTAGCTACGCAACGACGCAGACGGTTAACTGGAATGCCAGTACCACCAACCCTGTTACAGCCACCGCCAACCCCGGTTACCACTTCGTCAACTGGACCGGGGCAGGCTTTACTACCACAACCAGCAATCCGCTCATCGTGACCAATGTCACCGAAAACTTGACCATCACGGCCAACTTCGCCAACAGTGCGCCAACCGCTAATGCCCAGATTCTGAGCACCCCGGAAAACCAGGCAACCGCCATTATTCTGACCGGCAGCGACCCTGAAGGAAGCGGCCTGAGCTATGCCGTCGCAACGCTTCCTGTTCATGGAACCCTGAGCGGCACCGCTCCCAATCTGACCTACACGCCAACTACCGGCTATGTCGGGACAGACGCCTTTACCTTTACCGTTACTGACGGAATGAACAGCTCCCTCGCAGCAACAATATCCATAGCCATGTCCCAGATGCAGAAAACAGTGACATTCACTTCCGCCGGTAACGGCATCATCAATGTAGCTTCTACACAGACCGTGAACTGGAGCGGCAGCACGATCCCGGTCACCGCAACCGCAAACTCCGGTTACCACTTCGTCAACTGGACCGGCACCGGCGATTTTGTCACGACAACAAGCAACCCGCTGGTTGTCAGCACTGTTACTTCAGACATGGTTATCACCGCCAACTTTGCCAACAGCGCGCCCACCGCCAACAGCCGGAGTGTGACAACTCCCGAAAATCAGGCGGTCGCCATTTCTCTTTCCGGCAATGACCCCGAGGGAAGCAATCTAAGTTACACAGTAACCACCCCGCCGCTTCACGGCAGCCTTAGCGGAACCGCGCCAACTCTGACCTACACCCCGGCAGCCGGTTATGCCGGATCAGACAGCTTTGCCTTTACCGTCAGCGATGGCATAAACAGCTCTGTTCCGGAAACTATCAGCATTACCCTTCTCCCTTATACCGTCACCGTTCCCGGAGTCGTTGCTAACGGCATCATCTCGCCATCGCTTTCCCAGACTGTCCATTTCGGTTCAGTACTCAGCTTTCAAGTAACACCTGATATCGGCTATTCTATCGGGGAGGTAACCGGGTGCGGCGGGACACTGTCAGGCGGCGACTATACAACAGCAGCAATTACCGGAGACTGTTCGGTTTCCGTTACATTTGTAAAAAACATCTATACGGTGACTGCCAGCATTCCAGGCGGAAATGGCGGCGTATCCTGCACACCGGCAATCACTTATTATGGTACGTCAGCCATTTGCACCATTACTCCCGCCAGCAACTACCTGCTTTCCAGCTTGACTGACAATGGCATAGACGTATCACCATCCGCCAATGCGGCTTCATACACGATCAGCGACATAACAACCAACCATTCACTGGCTGCTACATTCTCACTCAAGAAATTTTTCGTGACCGTCAATGCAGGCATCCATGGCACCAGCACGCCTAACATCAACCAATCGGTATTGCATGGAAATACCATCAGCTTCCAACTATTGCCAGATGCGGGATATCATATTGTTACTCCGATAACAAGCTCCTGCGGGGGCACATTAACCGGGTCGGTCTATACATCCGCCCCGATAACCGCAGATTGCTCTATCACCACAGAGTATGCCGTCAACCAGTATACGGTAAATGCTTTTTCCGGTAGCGGCGGCAGCATTTCTCCGGGCACACAAGAGGTTCAATACGGCAAAACGACCTCCTTTACCGTGACCCCGTCTTCCGGTTACTTCACAGGCCCGGTAAGCGGCTGTGGCGGAACATTGGCCGGGGATATTTACACCACGGGATTAATTAAAGGTGACTGTTCCATTTCGGCAACGTTTATCACCGCCCCCGTACCAATTTCCACCGGCAAAGGCATCATCACCTGCTCCAAACCGGCCGTTGCCGGCGACAACGTAAACTGCCTCGTAACACCTGACAAAGGGTATCATCTCTCATCATTGACCGACAACGACGTGAGCGTTCTCACTTCTGTCACAAATAAATACAACTATTCTCTCGCCGCCGTGACAGCACCTCACACGATCAAAGCTTCATTTGCCGCCTATTCTCTGGCCGACGCACTCCGGGCAATACGTATAGCCGTTGGCGTTGTATCACCAACTACAGACGAATATCTCTGGCTCGATGTCGCACCACTTGATGCGTCAAAACCAAAGAGCAACGGTACCATTGATATTCTGGACGCGCTGGTACTCCTCAAGCACAGCATCGGCAGCTATACCGAATGGTAGCTCTGAATTAGATTCACACCTCACAGGTTACTTCCGGTGCGTTCGCCCCCACTTCCATTAATGTGTATTATGTAATCATTTGACTTATGTTTCCACATTCAGTAGTATTTTCCCACTGGTTACGGTCAATCATTCCAAAGCGGGAAACCATCTATGCAGAAAATACCTTTAATGCTAGCCAAATCAGGAATGACCCTTGCCCGGGATGTATTCCGAGGCAATTCGCCGATCGGTATGCCGATTTGCGGGAAGGGCACCGAATTAACCGACTCATTGATTGCGCGCTTCGAAAACATGGACGTCCAGACAGTGCATGTCGAAGGTCACCCTGTGTGGGAAGAGGGTGAACGTTCTTTTGACGACCTTGTACTTGAGCTTAATGACCGATTCAGCAAAACGCTTCAGGAACCGCTCAATGCCATGCTGTATGAAATATACAAAGCATACCTGATCAAATCGATGGGGGGCGACAGTGACCGACAAGCGGAATGATCTGAAAAAAATCATCATGGACACCAAGACACTGCCCACGCTTCCCAGTGTCATCAATAAACTGAACTCACTCTCCGACAACGACAAATCGTCCGTACAGGAAATGGCAAAAATCGTTTCCTCGGACCAGGTACTGTCCGCCCGCATCCTTCGTCTGGCAAATTCGCCGTCATACGGTTTCTATCGGGTCTCCACCATATCCAATGCCATGATTTTGCTGGGAGTAAACGTCGTAAAGAGCCTGGCACTCTCTTCTTCAATTTTTGCCATCATGGAGAAAGACAGCGTCGGCTTATGGGAGCATTCTCTGGGAACAGGGGTAGCAGCCAACCTTATTGCCCGTAAACTCGGACTGCCCGAGTGTGAAGAGATTGCCACCGCAGGATTGCTGCACGACATCGGCAAGGTTATTATCAGCCTTAAATGCCGTGACGCAGAAAAAGAGATCCATGACCTTTCCCGGGAACGCAAGCTGTACACAACGGAAGCCGAACAGGAGATTATCGGCACTGATCATGCGGAAATCGGAGGATGGCTGTCAAAAAGCTGGTTTTTGCCGGACAAATTGAGTGAACCGATTGCCTACCACCACGACGTTTCCCTGTCTACGACCCACCGGATTAAAACTTCGGCAGTTCACATTGCCGATGTTCTTGTCAAGGCAAGCGGCTTCGGCAACAGCGGCGATCCGTTTGTGCCACCGATTCAGACCTGTGCGTGGGAAGCGCTCAACCTGACCGAGCGGATTATGACGGAGCTTGTCGATGAAGTTGAGGACAAACTGGTAGAAGTGAAAAACTTCAGCCTCGAAATGATGAGTGACTAATGCCGCCATCAACCAGAATCACAATTTTATCTTCCGACAACCAGCTTGCATCTCACATTCAGCTTCGCCTGCACAGCAAGGGGTGCCAGGTGGCCGTAATGGCCGTCAAAGATTCAACGGTGGGAATTTTTTACGCAGATCCTCCCGACTTGTTGATTCTGGACCTTTCCACTGAGTCATCCCTCTGTCTTGATATCGTTACCACACTCAGAAATGACAGTTTTTTCAGTGCCATCCCCATTATCGGCCTGATCGGATCGTCAGACAGTATCGCTCTTGACTGGGAGCAGTGTCCCCTTGATGACTTTATTGCGCTGCCGCTTAATTTCAATGAGCTTTTCAACCGCATATCTCTGGCGCTTTCCCGCCTCAAGCGTATTTTTGACAACAACCCGCTGACCCGGCTCCCCGGCAACACCTCCATTCAGATGGCGATCGAAACAGCTTTAGGGACGGAGACCTCTGTCTGTTACGTCGATATCAATCATTTCAAACCGTATAATGACAAATACGGTTTTTCCCATGGTGACGAAGTAATCCGCATGACGGCCCGGATCATGTTCAACGCCGTTCGCGATTCAGGCGGCGGCTTCTGCGGACATATCGGCGGAGATGACTTTGTCTGCATCGTACCGCTGGATCAGACCGAATCGATCTGCCAGACCATCCTCAGCCATTTTGACATGATCGTCCTCGACCTGTTTGATGAAGAGACAAAGCAGCGCGGCTTCTATGACGGAACCAACCGGAAAGGTGAAAACGAGCCCATTCCGATCCTTTCGCTATCCATAGGCGTCGTTCCCATGAACATGCCGAAACTCCAGCACGCGGCAAAGGTTTCGGAAGTTGCCGCCGAGCTGAAGAAGCTGGCCAAAGACTCGGGCAACAGTTGTTATGTTGTGGACAAACGGTCTTCATAGCGGTTGATACACGTTGTGCGCTGTGATATAGATCATCACACTTTCAACCTCAGGTGACCAAAATGATAATGATTGACCGTCTGATCGAACAGGCCCTCCTTGAAGACATCCATACCGGCGACATCACGACCCTGGCAGTTGTTCCGGGGAGTCGTCCTGCTTCGGCACGGCTGATTGCCAAGGAATCGCTGGTGATGGCCGGCATTGCCACTGCCGCACGGGTTTTCACCATACTTGATTCCGATATCCGCTTCGATGCATGTGTAAGCGATGGCGAAAAGGCACCGGCCGGAACCGTTCTGGCAACGATCCACGGCGAAGCGTCACAGCTGTTGATGGGCGAGCGGGTAGCGCTCAACCTGCTCCAGAGAATGTGCGGAATTGCCACACTCACCGCCAGCTTTGTGGAAGCGGTCGCGGGAACGAAAGCGCGCATCGTGGATACCAGAAAAACCACCCCCGGTCTGCGCCAGCTTGAAAAATACGCCGTACGGATTGGCGGCGGCATCAATCACCGCACCGGTCTGTACGACGGAGTCCTGATCAAGGAAAACCATATCGCCGCTGCCGGCGGCATTACCGAAGCGATCCGCCGTGCCCGCGCCTATATTCCCCACACCCTGAAAATCGAGATTGAAACCGAAACCCTGCTGCAGGTTGATGAAGCCCTTGCCGCAGGAGCGGATATCATCATGCTGGACAACATGAGCCTTGACGACATGCGTACCGCGGTCGGCACCATTGGCGGGCGCGCCCAGGTAGAAGCCTCAGGCGGAGTCAACCTGGAACGCGTACGGGCAATTGCCGAAACCGGCGTTGACATTATTTCGGTAGGAGCATTGACCCATTCGCCGCGGGCGATGGATATTTCAATGCTTCTGGACTAGTTTCCCCACAACTGAGGCAGACCGATGCACCCACGAGCCAGCACCATTTTACGCCTCTTTCACAACACTGACGGTTGCGTTTCCGGCGAACATATCAGCCGGGAACTGGGAATATCGCGAACCGCTGTCTGGAAACATATCTCGGCGCTGCGAAATGACGGCTACCGGATTGAGGCGACACCATCACGCGGGTACCGACTGGTGTCCTCACCGGATCGTATTGATGAGCATGAAATACTGGCCCGGCTGATTAATTCCCGGATCGGCCAACGGCTGGAATATTTCACATCAACGGCTTCTACCAATGCCGATGCCTTTCGCCTGGCAGAGAGCGGCGCAGCCGAGGGAACGGTCGTGCTGGCAGACGCACAGAGCGGCGGCAAGGGGCGGCGAGGCAGAGTGTGGAGTTCCCCTGCCCGAGTAAACCTGTACTGTTCGGTTGTGCTGCGCCCTGCCATCATGCCGTATGAAGCTCCGCAGCTGACCTTTCTCTCGGCGGTGGCGGTTGCACGGGCCATTGAACTGACAACGAAACTGGTCCCGGAAATTAAATGGCCCAACGACCTGCTGGTTGCCGGCAAAAAGGTCGCCGGACTGCTCAACGAGATGAGCGCGGAAACCGACGGCATCAATTTCGTCATTCTCGGGATCGGTGTGAACCTGAATATGACCAAAGACCAGTTCCCCGGCGATCTGCGCCACCCGGCCACCTCCCTGTTTCTGGAATCGGGCATTCGGGTTGATCGTTCGCGTTTCATCAGCACCATGTTGAACGAACTTGACCGGCTCTACAGCGACTTCCTGACACACGGATTCGGACCTGTTCGCGACGAATGGCAGCAGCGCTGCAATGCCAACGGACGGCAGGTACTGGTCAGCGACTCCGGTACGGAATGTACGGGGGGACGTTTTATCGGTATAGATGAAGACGGGGCGATGCTGCTGCGCTCCGATGATGACAAACTGCACCGGATCACCTGTGGAGATGTGAGGGTACTCTAAAATGCTTCTGGTTATTGATGTCGGCAACAGTAATATTGTTCTGGGAGCCTATGACGGCCCCCTGCTCGTCCGTAGCTGGCGGCTGTCAACCGACAAGTCACGCACCTCGGACGAATACGCAGTACTGCTGCTCGGCCTGTTTAATCAGGCGGGACTCGGCTTCTCCGAAATCAAGGCGGCCATAATTTCTTCGGTTGTCCCTCCCCTGACCGGAGTTATGGAATCCCTCTCCCGCAATTTTTTCAACCTGATCCCCTATGTGGTCGGCCCCGGAATCAAAACGGGCATGCCGATCCACTACGACAATCCCCGCGAAGTCGGTGCCGACCGGATCGTCAACGCGGTGGCCGGCTTTGAAAAGCATAAGTGCCCGCTGGTCATTGTCGATTTCGGGACAGCGACCACCTTCGATTATGTCAACGGCAAGGGAGAATACTGCGGCGGCGCCATCGCACCCGGTCTTGCCATTTCCGTGGAGGCGCTCTTCCAGAGGGCCAGCAAACTGCCGCGGATTGACATCATCAAACCGCCCCATGTTATCGCCAAAAACACCGTCAATTCCATGCAGGCCGGTATCTTTTTCGGTTACGTCGGCCTGGTGGACGGCATTGTCGAGCAGATACGCACTGAATCGCACGAAGAATTCCGGGTTATTGCCACGGGTGGACTGGCCAACCTGATCGCTCCGGAATCCAAAACAATCGATGAAGTCGATGAGAACCTGACGCTTGAAGGTTTGCGCATACTGTACGAACGAAACCGTTGATTGTAGAGTGAAATCCAGATTGCACACAAGGAGGCAGTTCTATGGGACAGTTTGAAACCAGCAAGATCCGCAACTTGGGCATTATCGCACATGGTGGTGCCGGTAAGACGTCGCTTTCAGAGGCAATTCTGTTTGACACGGGGATGATCGACCGCCTGGGCCGGGTAGATGACGGCACCTCAACCATGGATTTCGAACCTGAGGAGATCAAGCGGAAAATATCGATCACCTCGGCTCTTGATCACTGTGAATGGCAGGGGCATTCCATCCATATCGTTGACACCCCCGGTTATGGCAATTTTATCGCCGACACCCGTGCCTGTATGCGTACCCTGGACTGCGCCGTCATCATTCTTTCGGCCATCTCGGGAGTCAAAGCCCAGACAGAGGAAATTTGGGGGTGGGCCAATGAATTTGAAATCCCGCGCATCGCGTTCGTCAACAAACTCGACCGCGAGCGCGCCAGCTTTCTGCGTGCCATTGACGACATGGAAAAGATGCTGGGTGCCCGCGGAGTCGCCATTCAATTGCCTATCGGCCTCGAAGCCGCTTTCGAAGGGGTCATCGATCTGATCACCATGAAAGCGTGCTATTACGCGAAAGACGGCTCGGGTAAATACACCGAAGGCGCCATTCCTGCCGAGTACGCTGAAGAGGCCGCACGGCTGCGCGAGCAGATGGTCGAGACGGTAGCCGAGGCGTACGATGCCTTGACGGAAAAGTTTCTGGAAAGCGGTAGCCTGACTGAAGATGAAATTATGGACGGCCTGCGGGTCGGTACCATGCGCAACACCTTCACGCCGGTTCTCTGTGGAGCTGCAACAGCCAACATCGGCGTTGCCCATCTGCTGAACGCAGTCTGTGCCTACCTCCCCTCGCCGCTGGACCGGACGAGAGCGGTCGGCATTCACCCCAAAAGTGAAGATATCATCGAACGGGCACCGGATGAGAAGGAACCGTTCTCTGCGCTGGTGTTCAAGACAACCTCAGATCCGTACACGGGGAAAATCACTATTTTCAGAATTTACTCCGGCGTCCTTAACTCCGACTCAACCATCTACAATTCCACCAAAGGAGTTGAGGAACGTATCGGCCAGATTTATGAGCTGGAGGGGAAAAAACAGCATCCGATCAAACAGGCGGTCGCAGGCGACATTGTTGCTGTTGCCAAACTCAAGGAAACCGTTACCGGCGACACCCTCTGCGACCCTGCCAAGCCGATCATTTTTGAACCGGCAAAACAGCTGCAGCCGGTGATCTCCTATGCTATCGAACCGAAAACGAAAGCTGACGAGGACAAGATTCACAATGCCCTGCATCGCATGATTGAGGAAGAACCTACTCTTGAATCACACCGCGATACCCAGACCAAGGAATTTATCATTTCCGGCATGGGTCAGGTTCATCTTGAAGTAATCGTTGAGAAAATGAAGCGCAAATTCGGCGTTGAAGTCCTTCTGAAAACACCAAAGGTTCCGTACTTCGAGACGATTCGAGGCACAGCCAAAGTTCAGGGAAAATACAAGAAACAGTCGGGTGGACGCGGACAGTACGGCGACTGCTGGATTGAGATGTCGCCAACAGGGCGCGGCGAAGGGTATGTTTTTGAAGACAAGGTTGTCGGCGGGGTCATTCCGCGCCAGTATATCCCCGCTGTTGACAAGGGGATTCAGGATGCCAGTACGGAAGGCTTCCTCGCGGGCTACCCGGTCGTCGATTTCAAAGTTGCCCTCTATGACGGCTCATTCCACACGGTTGACTCATCGGAAATGGCGTTCAAGGTGGCCGGATCAATGGCTTTCAAGAAGGCAATGGAACAGTGCAAACCGGTCCTCTTGGAGCCTATCACGAACATGAAAATTACGGTTCCCGATGAAAACATGGGCGATGTGATCGGTGACCTCAACTCGCGGCGCGGCAAGGTTGTGGGGGTAGAGCCCAAGGCAAATTCACAGATCATCCGGGCAATCGTGCCGATGTCCGAAGTGCTGGCCTATTCCAACGATCTCAAGTCAATGACCAGCGACCGCGGACTGTTCAGCATGGAGTTTTCCCATTACGAAGAAGTCCCTTCGCACCTGTCGCAAAAAATAGTGGCCGAATCGCTGGCAGAAAAGAAAGATGCACATAACAATCATTAGAGTTGTAACGGAGGATGTTCATGGATTTTAAATTCGGCAAAAGTTCCGGCGATTCGCAGCCTGAGGAAGCGCCCGGGGAAACAAAGAAACAAAGTGCTCTTGTTGTTCTGCTCCTGATTCTGGTCGGCGGTTTTACCTACATCTATTTTTTCACCGGCCTCGTCAAGCCCCAGGAAGCGAAGAAAGTCGAAGAAGCACCCGCTGCTTCGGCACCTCAGGTTGCCAAAATGCCGCTGCCGGCTCGCGAAAACGAGCCTGCCGCCCCGACCGGAAAAGCACCGGCAAAAGCCGAAGCTCCGAAGACAGCCGCCGCTCCGGCGGTAAAACCTGCGGCAGCTCCGGCCAAAGCGGCACCGGCTCCGGCGCCGGTTGCCAAAGCAGCGCCAGCTCCGGCCCCGGCGCCTGCAAAACCGAAAGAAGCGCCCAAAAAGGCTGAAGCGGCAAAACCGGTGGACAAGAAACCGGCGGCGGTTGCTGGTGCCGAGAAAAAGGGAGCAGAAAAGAAAGCTGTTGTAGAAGCGAAAAAATCTGCCACACCAGAAAAAAAGAGTGCACCGGCAAAAGAGGCCGCAAAGAAACCTGCTGCCGACGCCAAAGCAAAACCGGAAGCCGTTGCTGCATCAAAACATGCCGCACCTGCCTCCTGGTCAATCATGGTCGGCAATTATGTTCTGGAAGAAGCTCTGTCTGCCGACATGGGCCGCGTTCGTAAAGCCGGTTTTAATCCGTTAGTCAAACCCTCGGTACGCAAAAAAAACGCAATGCACCGTCTGCTGGTAGCAGAAGTAACCGATCGTGCCACAGCACAGGCTACGCTTGAAAAACTGAAGCGGCACACGTCGGATGCATTTGTTATTGAGCAGGGGGGCAAGTTTGCCGTTTATGCCGGATCATATCTGCAAAATGAAGCCGCCAGCACGGAGAAAGAACGCTTGAAGAGCTCCGGGTTTCCGGTGACCGTCAAGAATGCAGACATCGCAATTCCCTCCCAGAGCCTTTCGGTCGGTCCTTTCAAGAATAAGAAGGCAGCAGACGCAGCGCTTGGCAAGCTGAGAAGCGCCGGCATAAAAGCAACTCTTTTGTCGAAATAACATCCAGATGGCTGAGAAAATAAAACTAACCATATCCCCGGCTGTGGCAGCCTATGTCCGGCCGGGGACCTCTCCTGAGGTCAAAATGGCAGGCAGTTCAGCGGCCGCAGCCATGGCTGTAAACGACCGCCTGATGTTGCTGTTCTGTCTTTCAAAAGATACCGACCCGGCCATCCGCTCTGCCGCCCTTTCCCGCCTGAAAGAGATTCCCGAGGAGGTCATCAGGGAGTACCTTGATTCAGCGAATGCCCATCCTCTGGTTGTCGATGCGTTACCGCTCGTCTGCCACAACTATCCTACGGCCACTCCTGACCCCGAAACATCACTTGTCCCAGAAGAGGAGCCTGAGTTCCCCCCGAATGAATGCGGAGACGACGAGGAACCTGTTGAAGAAGAGCCGGTCAAGGAAGATGACGAGGAGTTTCTCAGCAAATACAAAACAGCCCAGATGATGGGAATCGGTGAAAAAATCAAGATGGCGCTTTCCGGAGACAAGGAATGGCGGTCGATTCTTGTTAAAGATGCAAACAAGCTCGTTTCAGGAAGCGTCATAAAAAACCCTCGCATATCGGAGGCTGAAATACTGACGCTTATCAAGGCGGGCATCCAGAATGACGAGATCATGCGGCTGATCTGCGCAAATAAGGAATGGATAAAAAACTATAAGATTCGCAAAGCGTTGGTTGAAAACAACCGGACACCGGTCCAGAACGCCATGAGATATCTGGGTACCATGACCGAAAAAGATCTGTCTTCGTTCGCCAAAAGTAAAAATATCTCTTCGGTGATATCGACCATGGCAAAACGATTATTGTTGAACAAGAAAAAGTAGCGCGGGAGTTTTCATGGCACTTGTCAATCATGCCAAAAAAGAGATCAACGCAAAAATAGTCTATTATGGATCGCCTGGCTGCGGCAAAAGCACCGCTCTCACCTATATTTACTCCCGGATAAAACCTTCCTTGCGGGGGGAACTCAAAAACGTGCCAGCAGGGTCGGACAATCTGCTGTTCTTTGATTTCAGCCCGTTTGAAGCCCCGCTCCCGAACGGTTACCGGTTTCGCCTGCACGTTTACACACTTACCGGAACCGTTATCAACCCGGCAACATGGAAAATGACGCTTAAGGGTGCCGACGGAATTGTTATCATGGTCAACCCTGCTGACGAGAAACGTGCTGAAAGCCGAGAAAACGTTGCGCAATTGCGGGATTTCCTGTCCGCGTATGGGGTAGACCTTCATGAAACGCCAGCCGTTCTCCAGCTGAACAGTTTTACTCCAGATACGGCACCGGTTGATGCACAGCAGCTGGCCGAAATGCTTGATCTGGCTGCGCTGACACCCTGTCGCGCAAACGCCGCGCGCGGAGAGGGGCTGCTTGAAGCATTGACACTCCTTTCCCGGCAGATCCTGGACCGTGTCAATCCGGGCGAGCAGGCACAGGAACCACACAACTGTACGGAAGACCTTTCAGAACCTGCAGCCGCGCCCGACACCCCGGATATTGTCACCACAAAAGACTCAGGAGCTTCGTTCGACTCAGAAACGACGTCACCGTCAGTGCATGACGTCCCACCCCGGAT
>Ga0154471_183_pt3 | contig 12287 bp, 3 predicted proteins | sample RifGroC2_FD_115950 | JGI IMG/M metagenome (GOLD analysis project Ga0154471, IMG submission 115950) | Geobacteraceae bacterium GWC2_53_11
TGGTGTAAGAGGCGGTGATGACAACCGGCACAACATTGGCAATTGCTCCGGTAGCGTGACCGTTTATCATGTCCCAGGAAACGCCGGCAGTGCTTGCAGACCAGAGGGAGTCGGCTGTCCTGTCGTAGCTTGACCCATCGCTGAAGGTCTCAATAGCCGTATATTGCTGGGTACCTGAAACCGGTATTGAAACAAGTGGGGACGGCGACACTCCTGACGGCTTGATTTTGAACGAAGTCGATGTTGCAGCGTTCACGGTCAAGGTCGCTGTTTTGCTCATGGTCACACCGGCAATGTTGGTGTAAGAGGCGGTGATGACGACCGGTACGTTACTGGCAATGGCGCCGGTGGCAAGACCTTTGGTAGCATTCCAGGAAACACCGGCAGTACCAGCCGACCAGAGGGAGGCCGCTGTTCTGTCAAAGCTCGATCCATCACTGAATGTCTCAACCGCCGTATATTGCAGGGTACCGGTCACCGGTATTGAAATCAGCGGGGACACTCCTGACGGAATGACTTCGAATTTTTTCGAGGTTGCTGCATTTACGGTCAAGGTCGCTGTCACGGTCTTGCCAAGGTATTTGGCCGTAATGGTTGATTGGCCAATAGCCTTAGCGGTAGCCAAACCTTTGGTCGGCATTGCTGAAGATACTTCAGCAACATCCGCTCCTGCGACAACATTTGTAGCAGTCCAGTCGGATGCCGCTGTGACATCGCTGGATGAGCCGTTACCGTATATTGCTGTCAGCGTATATTGCTGGGTACCGCTAACCGGCACTGTGGCTTGCGAAGGTGTTACTACTACGGATACCAGAGCGCCGGAGTTTACTTCTGTTCCATTGCTGGCACACCCGGTCACAAAAGTGACGAGCAGCAATACCAAAAACCACATCTTTGAAAATCCCTTGTATTTGTTCATATGCGTCCCCTCCTCGAGGACTTTTCAACGGTGAAACCGGTTTAGTGACAATCCATAACGTGTTCTTCGTTCTCTAACACAGCCGTTTACCTGTAAATCCAGCTTTCAGCGCCATCATTTTTTTCATACAACCTCCTTTCGCAACACTCCTCATCACGTTTATTTTCCCATCTCCTGCCGTAACTCTCTTCAACATCGATTAAACGCACTCATTTTGATTTGATGACCAGGATCATGACCGTAGTAAGGCAATTAGCCCGCCAACAATTCAAAAACATTTTAACGGCCATTAAACTGTGTAATTACAGTGTATTTGATCAACAGGAAGGTTACCGTGACAAGAGAAAAGGAAATGACTGGCCTCAACATATGGTGGAACCTCAGCATACTGAGGGGCACTCTTGAGGTGGCAGCGACAGCGGCTAGGACATTATAAATTAGTTCATTGGGCGGAATGCTGTTATAGTTAACATTGTGAAAAAACGAACAAAGTTGCTAACAGGCGAAATCTGACCTGGGTTGAACGTCCCCCCCAAGACTCGCCAACACGTCAAAGAAGCTCCCCCGCTCCGCCGTCGCATCGGCGTATTCAGCCGGTCATACTGGAGTTCCCGGAGCGTTTTCCGTGGCATATAACGGAAAAGCGCAACACCGCTTTGTCAGTCCGGACCCGCTCCACGTTTGATTGTTTAAAAATCCGGTACAACAAATGAGTTATCAATGGGAATCGCCAGAGAGAAACGCCCGAAAACAGCCGCTTCGAAGCAGCACCCGCCACTGACGGGGGATTCACCTGCCAATCCCGGCCTCGAACTTAACGCCTACCAGATCGAGATGGAGGTGCAGAATTCCGAGCTGCGCCGGATACAGGAAAAACTCGAAACCCAGCAGATTGAACTGGAACTGCAAAATGACGAGTTGCGCCTGGCGCAGGAAGAGCTTGAGCTGTCGCGGAACAAGTACACCGAACTGTACGACTTTGCACCGGTCGGCTATTTCACCTTTGATGCGCGCGGAGTGATTCAGGAGGTAAACCTCACCGGCGCGCAGATGCTGGGCATCGTGCGGAAATCGCTGACCGGAGCATCTTTTACCGGATTTATTACCGATACCGCCGGGCGGGACTGCTTTTGCAGCCACCTTGAAGAAGTTTTACGACAGGACGGGATGACGCGCTGCGAGCTGATGCTCACCGGAAAAGGCGGTTCACTGATCCATGGCCAGCTTCAGAGCGTCAGGGTGGAAGCTCTCAATAACAAGAATGGGTTTATCCTTTCCTCGATTGTTGACGGCACGATTGCCAAAAAGCTGGAAGCGGAAATCCAGGATGCCCGGGAATATGCCGAAAGCATTGTCGAACCCGTGCACAAGCCGCTGGTCGTGTTGACTGCCGACTTGAAGATTCTCACCGCCAACCACAGCTTCTACGAGACCTTCGAAGTTACGCCCGAAGAAACCATCGGCAATTACATTTACGACCTCGGCAACCGGCAGTGGGACATCCCCAAACTGCGTGTGCTCATTGAGGACATCCTCCCCAATGACACGGTGTTCAACGGCTACGAAGTTGATCATTATTTCCAGGGCATAGGGCGCAGGATTATCCTGCTCAATGCCCGCCAGATTTTCCGGAAAGATATCGGCTCCCACATCATCCTCCTGGCCATGGAAGACATCACGGCGCGCAAGCAGTCGGAAGAGGCGCTGCTCAAGGAAGGAGCGCTGCAGAATGCAATTTTCAACAGCGCCAACTTCTCAAGTATCGCCACCGACGCCAAGGGGGTCATCCAGATTTTCAACGTCGGCGCGGAACGGATGCTGGGATACACAGCCAACGAAGTAACGAACAGGATCACGCCTGCCGACATTTCCGACCCTCAGGAAGTAATTGCACGCGCCGAGGCTTTAAGCGTCGAGCTCGACACGCCGATCACTCCCGGCTTCGAGGCGTTGGTTTTCAAAGCTTCGCGCGGCATCGAGGACATTTACGAGCTGACCTATATCCGCAAGGACGGCAGCCGCTTCCCGGCGGTCGTATCGGTCACGGCCCTGCGCGATGTGCATGATTCCATCATCGGCTACCTGTTGATCGGCACCGACAACACCGCGCGAAAACAGGCGGAAGAGGCGCTGCTCAAGGCGGGAGCGTTGCAGAGCGCCATTTTCAACAGCGCCAACTTTTCCAGTATCGCCACCGACGCCAAGGGGGTCATCCAGATCTTCAACGTCGGAGCGGAACGGATGCTGGGGTATGCTGCCACCGAAGTGATGAACAAGATCACCCCTGCCGAAATTTCCGATCCGCAGGAAGTCATCGCCCGGGCGGAAGAGCTGAGCATCGAACTGGGAACTCCTATCACACCAGGCTTTGAAGCATTGGTATTCAAGGCATCGCGCGGGATCGAGGACATCTACGAGCTGACCTACATCCGCAAGGACGGCAGCCGCTTCCCGGCAGTCGTGTCGGTCACCGCCCTGCGCGACGACCAGGACAGCATCATCGGCTTTCTGCTGATCGGCACCGACAATACGGCACGAAAGCAGGTCGAAGCAGAGCGGGTACGGCTGGAACAGGTGCTGCAGGACAAGAATATCGAACTGGAGCGCGCCACGCTCGTGGCGGAAAAAGCCAACCTTGCCAAATCCAATTTCCTTTCCAGCATGAGCCATGAGCTGCGTACCCCGCTCAGTGCGATCCTCGGCTTTGCCCAGCTCATGGAATCCGGCTCCCAGCAGCTGACCCCCTCCCAAAAGCGCAGTATCGACCAGATTCTCAAGGCGGGCTGGTACCTGCTGGAACTGATCAACGAAATCCTCGATCTCGCCGTCATCGAATCCGGCAAACTTTCCATGTCGCTGGAACCGGTCTCCCTGCCTGAAATCATGCACGAATGCGAGACCATGGTAGAACCGCAGGCCAAGAAACACGGCATCAGCGTGACCTTCATCCCCTTCGAAACACCCTGCTGTGTCAAAGCCGACCGGACGCGGGTAAAGCAGATTCTGATCAACCTTCTTTCCAACGCGATCAAATACAACCGTGAAGGGGGATCGGTCCTCGTACAGAGCGTCCTGAAAGAGCCGGGCTCCGTCCGGATCAGCGTCCGGGACACCGGTGAAGGCTTGACCCCGAAACAGCTCACCCAGCTTTTCCAGCCGTTCAACCGGCTCGGGCAGGAAGCGAGCGCAGAGCAGGGCACCGGCATCGGCCTGGTGGTATGCAAGCGGCTGGTTGAATGGATGGGGGGAGTTATCGGTGTGGAAAGTAAGGTTGGAGAAGGAAGTGTATTCTGGATCGAACTGAATCTGACCACCGAACAGGAGGAGACCGGTCACACAGCAGAACCGGCGTTTTCCGGCCTCACACACCCCCAGGATGCCGGACCGCAGTACACTCTGCTCTATGTCGAGGACAATCCGGCCAACCTGATGCTGGTCGAGGACATCATCGAGCGGCGCCCGGATATACGGCTGCTGAGTGCCCGGGACGGCAAAAGCGGCATCAAACTGGCGCGCACATCCCTGCCGGATGTCATCCTGATGGACATCCATCTGCCCGGTATAAGCGGCATCGAAGCGATGAAAATTCTGGCGGCTGACCACACGACAGCGGACATTCCGGTGGTTGCTCTCAGTGCCAATGCAATTCCGCGTGACATCGAAAAGGGTCTGGAAGCCGGATTCTTCCGCTACCTCACCAAACCGATCAACGTCAATGAGTTCATGGATACCCTGAACATGGCTCTAAACTATGCGAAAAGGGTGAGGGGTAAAGAGTGAGGGGTGAAGGGTGCCTTACTCCTTACTCCTTACTCCTTACTCCTTACTCCTTACTCCTTACTCCTTACTCCTTACTCCTTACTCCTCACTCAAAGGAAACCCATGATACTGACAGAATCGGACATCTTTAACGCCACCATCCTGATCGTCGACGACCAGGAATCCAATATCAGCTTGCTGGAAGAAGTACTGATGGAAGCCGGTTACACCTGCGTGACCTCGACCATGAATCCCCAGGAGGTCTGCGCGCTGCATGACAAAAACCGCTACGACCTTATCCTGCTTGATCTGCAGATGCCGGTCATGGATGGCTTTGAAGTTATGGAAGGGCTGAAGAATATCGAAACCGGCAGTTTCTTTCCGGTGCTGGTCATCACCGCCCAACCCGGCCACAAACTGCGGGCCCTGGAATCCGGCGCGAAAGATTTCATCAGCAAGCCGTTCGATCTGGTCGAAGTAAAGACACGCATCCGCAACATGCTCGAAGTGCGGCTGCTGTACAAAAAGATTGTTACCTACAGCAATGAGCTAGAGCTGACCGTGCAGGAGCGAACAGGCGACCTGGTCAAGGCGAATGTGCAGCTCACCCAGGAAATCGAGGAACGCAAGAAGGCCGAAGCATCGCTTCAAGGCACCTATGCGGAAATCAAATGTTTGAAGGAGCGGCTTGAGGAAGAGAATATCTATCTGCAGCAGGAGGTTGCCCGGGTTTGCAACTTCGGCGATATCGTCGGCCAGAGTTCTGTCCTGTCACGGGTGTTTTTGCAGGTCGAACAGGTAGCTCCCATGAACGCCACCGTCCTGCTCACCGGCGAGACCGGCACCGGCAAAGGGGTGGTGGCACGCGCCATCCACAGCAGCAGCACACGCAAGAATCGCCCCCTGATAACCGTTGACTGCACGACGCTGCCGGCGACTCTGGTGGAAAGCGAGCTCTTCGGGAGGGAACGGGGTGCGTACACCGGGTCCGACACCCGCCAGGTCGGCCGCTTCGAACTGGCCGACGGCGGCACCATCTTCCTCGACGAAATCGGCGAGATGCCGCTGGAGCTGCAATCAAAGCTGCTCCGCGTTATCCAGGATGGTGAATTCGAGCGCCTGGGGAGCCCCCGTACGATTAAAACCGATGTCAGGATAATCGCCGCCACCAACCGGAATCTGAGCGAGGAGGTTAAAAACGGCACCTTCCGTGAAGACCTGTTCTATCGGCTCAACGTGTTCCCCATCTCATTGCCGCCGCTCCGGCAAAGAAAAGAAGACATCCCGCTGCTGGTCAATCACTTTGTAACCAAATTCAACACAAAGATAGGCAAGAAGATCGAGACCATTTCGAAGGATACGATGAATGCTCTCCAGGAGTACCACTGGCCCGGCAACGTACGGGAACTGGAAAGCGTCGTCGAACGGGCGATCATCATCACCCAGGGGAACGCACTGCAGGTTCTGGACCGCTTTGACACCTTCCGGAAACCGGAAGAATCGGCAGACCAGGAGATCAAAGCCCTTGCCCTGCTGGAACATGACCACATCCTCCAGGTGCTCAAGAAGACCGGATGGCGCATCGAGGGTAAAAGCGGCGCCGCCATTCTCCTCGGCCTCAACGCCAGCACCCTGCGTGCCCGCATGCGCAAATACGGTATTGTCCGGCAGTAAATCTGTAAAGGTATTTGCCACAGCCAAAAGTAGGCGCTTCTAAGCGAGGCACAGAGACACAGAGAGAAACAATCAAAGAATTAACGAATATATTGAGTTAATCTGACATTGATTGAAAACAAAATTTCTGTGATTTCCTCTGTGACTCTGTGACTCTGTGGCAAACCAGCTGTTTTTTCAATCCTCCACATATGGCAGTAATGTCATACCTGACGGATTCCATTGACAGTTTCCCCACCACCCGGCAGACACAGTTCATATTTTTCCCATACAATCGGACAGTTGCAGCATCGTCGGGTGCACCTCCTCTCTGGCACACAAGTTGCGGATTATCTCTGCGCTAAACACGAGCTGTACCGTGCTGTCCTGCGTATCGAGCTATGATCAATTTACCGGGAGTCCTATGAATATTCCTGACACCATGCTGGTAATTGAAACTCTGGGTCTCTTCAGGCTTTCAGTTGCCGGAAAAACCGTTGTGACTGAGTGGCCTGACGAGTCATTGAAACTGCTGTTCTGCTCTCTGCTTTCGCCGCTTGACCTCTACTTCACCTGGGACCGGATCTGCCGCTCCACCTGGGATGTACCGGCGACAAATACCACCCGGCACCGGCTGGATGAGCATTTAATCCGCCCTCTCAACGCCCTGCTGATCAGGGAATTCGGCTTTACCCCGCTCGTAAGCGGTCCTGAGGGGGTCAGAGTCAATCATGACCGCATTCATGTGGATGCCATGGACTTTTACCGCACCGTGCTGGATGGTCTCAGACTGATGTCCATCGACGACCACCCTGCAGCTCTCGAAGCATTACACAGAGCAGGCCGGCTCTACACCGGCAATTATCTTCCGGGTTTTACCGGCAAAATTATCACCAACACCCGCACTGAACTTGAATCTCTCTACCGGACGGCAGTCCTGGACGCCGGGCCGATTGTGCGCACGTTCAGTTATGCCGGGTATGTGGCACACAAAGGCGGCTAAACCAAACCCATTCAGAAAAAGGAGAATAATGATCGACGGCATCCTGATCAGTTACTTTGCGCATGTAGATGAAGCCCGGAAAGCCCTCCGTGTCTTGGAGAAACAGGGCTTCAAACGCACAACCCTCCTGCACAAGGATGCGGATGAAACTATTCACAAAACCGACCTTTTTCTGCGTTTCCGCGCAATCAGGGCAGCCCTGGCAACCCTCCTGTCCGGAGCTTTCGGCATCATAACCGCACTGATCGTGCAGTGGCCGCCGTTGTTTCCGGACTGGAAACATTCAACAGCCCTGACACTGATCATCGCCTGTGCCGAAATCGGCGGACTGGCAGCCTTGCTGATACTGCGGCGCTCCCGGTATGGCGTTGAGCCGGACATAATCAGGGATCACACCCGCCGGCTTGTTACCGGAGAGTCCGTCCTGATTCTTCAGGCACCCATCGATTCCCTGCAGCGGCCGATGACGCTTCTGCGCGAATGCGGCGATCCTCCTCCCACACTGTTCATCATGCACCCGAAACGCGAATGGCCGGCGGAGGCGCGGCGGCCCGAGGTAAAACTTTCTCCGGAACAGATTATCGAGCACTCCCGTCGTCATGCCGGAGAACAGCAGGTGCACCGGGAGCCGGGCCATGCCGCCGGGCTGCTCAAACGCCTCACGCAGTCCCGTATCCGGGTTCGCCAGATCTGCGCGGACCTCGCCGCCGCAAGCCGTCTCGAACAAAGCGCGACACCGGCGGCAGACTGGATCCTGGATAACGAATATATTCTGGAAAGTACCGCCCGCGATGTCCTGCTGAACCTTCCGAAACGTTTTTACCGGCAGTTGCCGGTGCTGGCCTCCGGACCATACCGGGAGCTGCCCTGCATCTATGCCCTGGCAAAGGACCTCGTTTCCCATAATGAATTGCGCCTGCAGCGGGAAAACATCCTGGCGTTTATCGAAGCATATCAATCCGTACGGACGCTGACGATCAGGGAGATCTGGGCAATTCCCCAGATGCTGCGCATCGCGCTCATAGAAAATATTCAGAGCTTGGCCGTCACCGCCATGGCAGACCTGCGGGAACGCCAACTGGCAGAATTCTGGGCGAACCGCCTGATCGCCGCCAATCGCCGCGATTCCAATCAACTCTTTGCCATCCTGTCCGAACTCGCCAAAGCAGAACCGTCCCCCTCCCCCTATTTCGGCACCCAGCTCGTCGGCCTGCTCTATGACGAGGCTGCGGCGTTGACGCCGGTGCAGAACTGGCTTGAGCGCACCCTTACAGCCCCGCTTCACGAGCTCAATCTTCGGGAGCAAAACCGCCTGACGAGCGAGCAAATATCCTGCGGCAATGCCTTTACCAGCCTGCGCCAGCTCGCCCTGCTGGACTGGCGGGAGATGTTTGAACTGCTCAGCCGGGTCGAACTGCTCCTGCGCCACGACCCGGCCGGGATTTATGCCGGGATGGATTTTGCGACCCGTGACCGCTGCCGCAAAGCGATTGAAGAACTGGCCCGCGTAGCCGGCAGGAGCGAGGAAGAGGTCACGGAACTCGTTCTCAAACTGGCGCAGCAGACCGGCCATGACGCCGCGAGGGATGAACGGCGCAGTCACGTCGGCTCCTGGCTGACCGGGGAAGGACGGGCGGAACTGGCCCGGCAGCTCGCCTGCCGGGAAAAACCCCGCTATCGCACGATTGCCTGGATCTATCGGCACCACACCATTGTCTACCTTCTCGGCATTGGCGGTTTCACCGCTCTGTTCATGGGCCTGATAACGATGTTCGGCCATACGGGCCCGCCATCCGCCGCCAGAGCCGTCCTGCTGCTGCTTCTGCTCGTTCCGGTCAGCCAGATGGCAATCGAGACCGTCAACTACCTTGCCACACGCTTTCTCCCCCCCCGCCCCCTGCCCAAGATGGATTTTGAAAACACGGGAATACCGGACGCCTTCCGCACTCTGGTGGTCGTGCCGATGATGCTGACGAACGAGGAGACGGTACGGGCCGAAGTGGAGAAGCTGGAGATCCGCTACCTGGCCAACAGGGAGGCCAACCTTGTCTTCAGTCTCTTCACGGACTACACCGATGCCGCGTCGCTGTCGCTTGAGTGCGACCACCGGCTGCTCACCCTCGCAACTGACTGCCTGCAGGAACTCAACGTGCGTCATGGCGCCGGGCGTTTTTTCCTGCTCCATCGCGAGCGGAACTGGAGTGTATCGGAGCAGAAATTTATCGGCTGGGAACGCAAGCGGGGCAAGCTGGAGGAACTGAACCGCCTGATTGACGGCACCCGCCCTGAAGATGCCCCGTCTCTGGTCTATGTGGGCGATCCCCTGCAACTGGCCGATGTGCGCTTCATCATCACCCTGGACAGCGACACCCAGCTGCCCCACTCCACTGCCCGGCGCATGGTGGAAACCCTGGCACACCCCCTCAACCAGCCCCGCTTCGATGCTTCCGGCATGGTCATGCCCGGCACCTATACCATTATACAGCCACGGGTCAGTCCGACCCTGCCGAGTACCAGCGTTTCGGTCTTCAGCCGGCTGTTCGCCGATGCAATCGGCATAGACCCCTATACCCGGGCGGTTTCCGATGTGTATCAGGACATGAGCGGCGAAGGCTCCTATCACGGCAAAGGGATCTACGACGTGCGCGCCTTCAGCCGCGTGCTGTCGGGCCGCTTCCCGGAAGCGAGCATACTCAGCCATGACCTGATCGAAGGGGCGCACGTCCGGGTCGGCCTGGCCAGCGATATCGAGCTTTACGACGAATTCCCCCAGGGGTACCAAAGCTACAGCAGCCGGGCCCATCGCTGGATTCGCGGCGACTGGCAGATTGCCGGCTGGATCTTTCCCCGCGTCCCGCTCGCCTCGGGAGGGCGCGGCACAAACCCGCTCTCACTGCTGGGGCGCTGGAAAATCCTCGACAACCTGCGCCGCAGCCTGCTGCCCGCCACCAGCCTGGGATTGCTGATCGCCTCCTGGTCTGTCTCGCCGGAAGCAGGCGGGATAGCCGCGCTGGTAGTCGGGATGCAGCTGCTCTTTCACCCCCTGGCACAGCCATTCACCATGGCTACCACCCGCAGGGGGCTGCTCCATTTTTCTCCGGCCAAGCTGCTGCACGACCTGCTCAGGGCAACCACCGATGCGGCACTCCTGCCGCACCAGACAGCAGTAACGCTCGACGCCATCGCCCGTGTCTGGTACCGGCGCGTGGTTTCCGGCCGCAACCTGCTGGAATGGACTGCCCAGGCGACCCACTGGAGTGCCTCCCGCCGGCAACCGCTCTTCGTCGCAAGCCTGGCACTGGGAAGCATTTTCAGCGGCGCTGCCGGATGGATACTCTGGCACACCAGGCCGGCCAGCCTGCCGCAAGCCGCACCCTGGCTCCTGTTGTGGTTTTTTTCCCCGCTGCTCGGCTGGCTTCTGAACCTGCGCCCGGTCGAACTGCTCCCGGAGACCGTGCCGGAGAGGGACCGCCGCTTCCTCAGACAGGTGGCCCGGCGTACCTGGCGTTATTTTTCCGTTTTTGTCACGGCCGGCACCAACTGGCTGCCGCCCGACAATTTCCAGGTCGCCCACCAGAACGGCCTGGCCATGCGCACCAGCCCGACCAACATCGGCCTCTGGCTGACAAGCATCCTGGCAGCCCATGATTCCGGCTACCTGACGGTGAATCAGGTCATCGCAAAACTGACCGGTGCCATGGCATCCATCAAACGCCTTGAACAGCACGAGGGTCATCTGCTGAACTGGTACGATATCGGGACCCTTGCTCCGCTGGAACCCCGCTACGTTTCCACCGTTGACAGCGGCAACCTGCTGGGTGCCCTCTGGGCCCTGGAGCAGGGGCTTAAAGAGCTGCTGCAGGCACCTCTTCTGGCCAGTCCGGCTTTTACCGGCCTGGCTGACACCGCAGAGATACTGAAGCACGAAGTCCTTAAGGAACAGACTCCCGGTTTTTATCACCAGACTCTTGACCAGCTTCTGCGGAGCTGGCATACGCCCCCATCCCGCGTCATCGATCTCATCCTGCTGCAGCAAAGGATGCAGATCAATGTCGGCTCCATTATCTCCGCAGCCGCCACGCCGTGGGGCAGCGAACTTGAACAGCAGGTTTCGGCCTGGCAGCTGAACAGCAACACCTATTTATCCTGGATCGGAATCCTCGCGGAAAAAACCGATGAAGAACTTGCTCCGCTGGGAGACGCGACGCTGCTTGCCATCAGGCATGACCTGACCCTGGCGCCGTCACTCTCCAACCTGGCCCATGACCGGATCGGCTCGATTGCCCTGCTCCGGGAGTTCAGACAGAACGCCCCCGGAGAGAACACGCCCCTGACCGCATGGATCGACCGGGTGGAGGAGGCTTTTGCCACGTCCCGATGGCTGGCCGGAGAGACGGCAGCAGCGGCACAGCAATTGATCGACGACGTGCATGAGCTGTCCGGCGGCATGAACATGCGCTTCCTGTATGACTCAAAACGCAAGCTGTTTGCCATCGGCTTCAATGTTTCAACCGACGTCCTGGACGGTTCCAGCTACGATCTCCTCGCCAGCGAGGCACGGCTCGGCAGTTTCGTTGCCATTGCCCGGGGCGATGTCCCCATGGAACACTGGTTTTCCCTGGGGCGCCCCTATGGCGCAATCGGCCGCGAACGGGTGCTGCTCAGCTGGACCGGAACCATGTTCGAATACCTGATGCCGCTCCTGTTCCAGTCATCCTACGGCAACTCGCTGCTGGACAAGGCCGCCCGGGAGGCGGTAGCGGTGCAGATAGCCTATGGCCGCACCCAACGTGTGCCGTGGGGAATTTCCGAGTCCGCGTTTGCGGATCTCGACCGGAGCAAGACGTATCAGTACAAAGCCTTCGGCGTGCCGTCGCTCGGCCTGAAACGGGAGCAGGAAGAACAGCTGGTGGTCGCCCCCTATGCAACGCTGCTGGCACTGGCCGTGGCGCC
>Ga0154471_187_pt1 | contig 12265 bp, 12 predicted proteins | sample RifGroC2_FD_115950 | JGI IMG/M metagenome (GOLD analysis project Ga0154471, IMG submission 115950) | Geobacteraceae bacterium GWC2_53_11
TGATCTGTTGGCTGGTCAGGATCGACCAGCGGATTCAACTTGAATTCGGTCAAAACCTCAAGGCCGACAGGCTCCTAGTAAAAGGATATTGGTTTCAGTCTCATAAATTTCATGGAGTTTATGCAGTAGCTTTGAATGGCCTTCGCGTAATTCAATCATGGAGGGAAATGGGTGCCCCTCAGAAATAAGGTCTATCTTGCCAGCAAAAAGTGTAGCGTATCTAATTGCAATAGCGTGAATCTCTCCTATGGAAATAGAAATTTCTTTTACTAACTCGGCTGTTAACCTCGACTTCTCTTTTGCACTCTCTTTTTCGGCATTGAGACTTGCAATTGTCAGATCTTTTTGATGAGATTTGAGCCCTAGCACAATTGTGCTTACAGTCCCTACCAGCGCTATAAGGGAAGGTATCCCAATTTTTATTAAGTCGGAGGTTAGATCGGTTTGCTTGGCTTGTAGTGTTAATTGCGCAAGTTTTAAAGATATCTCTGAAGCTTCCATTGTCTTACCCTCACACAATAAGCGTTTAGTTAGGCTTCAAACGCAAACCGGCGCCCGGATAATTCCGAAGCGCCGGTCTGTTCAAGTACCATTGGCATTCACAACAGCCAGATCAACCTACTACGCGCACTCAGAGTACCCGCAGACGTGGCAGACCGAACAGCCACCCTCATGCTCAACGATGCCGCCGCATTCCGGGCAGGCGCCGCGCTCGTGGCGGACCGTTTCGTTGTCGATGTCGTAGCCGCAGTCGATCAGGTGGTTCTGGATCGCTTTTGCCACCGCATCGGCGCAGGAGAGTACACGGTTGTCGCCGAAGCCTGATGGGCAGTGGCAGGAAATGCCCTGAAGCTGCTTTACCACCTGGCGGGCCTGAATGCCGCTTCTCCAGGCGAGTGAAACCATACGGCCGATCGCTTCGCTCTGGGATGCGGCGCAGCCGCCAGCTTTGCCCATGGTGGTGAACAGTTCGAACAGGCCGTTCTTGTCTTCGTTGATGGTGATGTAGAGCGGGCCGCAGCCTGTCGTCATCTGGTGGGTGGCGCCTTTCAGGGCCTTCGGGCGCTCACGCTTGACGGCCTTTTTCTCGTCTTCTACCGGTGTCGCGGCAACTGCGGCAATCTGCTCTTCCTTCTTGCCGGTTGAGAGAACCTGCTCGTCACGTGAACCGTCGCGGTAAATGGTGACACCCTTGCAGCCGGTCTCGTAGGCGAGCATGTAGACTTTTTCAACATCCTCGATGGTGGCGGAGTTGGAGAAGTTGACTGTCTTCGATACGGCGTTGTCCGTGTAAAGCTGGAAAGCGGACTGCATCTGGATGTGATATTCGGGTGATATTTCGTGAGAGGTCACGAACACGTTGCGGATATCGGCCGGGATGTCGGCAACGTCTGCAACGGTGCCGTGTTCGGCTATTTTCTTCATAAGATCTTCCGAGTAGAAACCGCGTTCCTTGGCTATCTTCTCGAAAATCGGATTAACTTCCACAAGGACGTTCTTGTCCATGACGGTGCGGATGTAGGAAACCGCGAAGAGCGGCTCAACGCCGGATGATGCGTTGGCGATGATTGAAATCGTTCCGGTCGGCGCAATCGTCGTGACGGTGGCGTTTCTTTGCGGAGCGGCGCCTTTCTTGTCAAAGATCGAACCTTTGAAGTTGGGGAACGAACCGCGCTTTTTGCCCAGTTCCTGGGATGCCAGGTGTCCTTCGTCATTGATGAATTTCATGACTTTCTTGCCGAGCTTGACAGCCTCGTCGGAACAGTAGGGAATTCCCAGCAGGATCAGCATGTCGGCCCAGCCCATGACACCCAGGCCGATCTTGCGGTTGGCGTGGGTCATGTCGTGGATCTGCTGGAGCGGATAGTTGTTTGCTTCAATGACGTTGTCAAGGAAGTGGACCGCATTGTGGATGGTTTCACGCAGCTTTTTCCAGTCAACCGTGCCTTCCTTGATAAACGTGCCCAGGTTGATGGAACCCAGGTTGCAGGATTCGTACGGAAGGAGTGGCTGCTCGCCGCAGGGATTGGTCGATTCGATTTCGCCGACCAGCGGGGTCGGGTTGTCGCGATTCAGGCGGTCCAGGAAGATGATGCCCGGCTCGCCGTTCTCCCACGCCTGCTTGACGATACGCTGGAATACCTTGCGGGCGTTCTGGCTGCCGCACACTTTTTTGTCGCGGGGATTGATGAGGTCGTATTCTTCATCCCGATCAACCGCCTGCATGAATTTTTCGGTCAGTCCGACTGATATGTTGAAGTTGTTGAGCTGCTTCTGGTCGGCCTTGCACATGATGAAATCCATGATGCTGGGGTGATCGACCCGCAGGATCGCCATGTTGGCGCCGCGTCTGGTGCCGCCCTGTTTGATGGTTTCCGTGGCAACGTCAAACACGCGCATGAACGAGAGCGGGCCGCTGGAGATGCCGGTGGTGGTGCTGACCACATCGTTGGCAGGGCGCAGGCGGGAAAACGAAAAGCCGGTGCCGCCGCCGGATTTATGGATCAGGGCGGTATACTTGACGGCGTCAAAAATCTCCTCCATGGAGTCGCCTACCGGCAGAACAAAGCAGGCCGACAGCTGACCGAGCGGGCGTCCGGCATTCATCAGTGTCGGTGAGTTGGGGAGGAATTCAAAGTTGGTCATCATACGATAAAAGGTATCGGAAACAGCTTTGAGGTCCGCTTTCTTGTCAAACTGTTTATCGGCGGCGGCAATGGTGTCAGCCACGCGGCGAAACATATCGGCCGGGGTTTCGAGAACTTTGCCGGTTTCATCACGGCGCAGGTAGCGTTTTTCCAGTACGGTTGTTGCGTTTTTGGTTAGACCGGGGATGGTGTCGGGGGCGGAATTTTTTTTCATGATGTGGTCTCCTTGTTGGTACTAAGTTTATGATTTTGAAGGGTTGAAAGAAGTTCGGTTGTTTATCGAATAAACACTATATTTTGTGGACGGCGGTGAAATTAACCACAACATGTATGTGCTGTCAATAAATATATTATTAAAAAATATAACACCCTGAAAGGACTAAAAAACCTTCTGCGCACTCCCAAAAAACGGCGCTTTAATTAAAAGCCAACATTGAATTTACAGTTTGAAATAATCATGCTAATTGTTCAGTACTTGTCGTGAGGAGCTGATCTGGTGAAAACACTTGTTACTGTCATTATTTTTCTTTGCATAACATCACTTTCGCGGGCGGATGAACAGGCCACGGTAATGTATGATGGTGCGGTGCTGACTGAAGATGTTACCTGGAGCGGTTCGGTGCTCGTAAAAGGGTCTGTGGTGGTTGCTCCTCAGGCAACCCTGCGTATCGATGCGGGAACGGTGGTGCGTTTTGCCGCTTCACCAGCCCAGCCATTGCCAAATCTTGTTATTCAGGGACGTATTCACGCCGCTGGTACGGCAGACCGTCCGATAGTTCTGACACCTGATCGATCCAGGCCAACTCGCGGAGCCTGGGGTGGAATTGTTCTGCTGGCGACAGAAAAACGGAATATTCTGGAACAATGCCGTATTGAATATGCCGAGACCGGTGTTGATGTGCGTTATTCTGCTATTACCCTTAAAGGGGTTTCTATTGTGCAGGCAAAAACGGCGTTGCTGTCGCATGACGGGATTATCCAGATGACCGGCGGCACTGTTTCGGATTCTGAAACGGGTCTTGACATATATAACAGCGAGCTTGATAGCAAAAACTCCCGGTTTTCTTCATGTCAGCGCGGCTGCGTGCTGAACAAATCTTCTGCCGTGTTTGTATCGCCGAAAATAATCAACAATCAACAGGCAGGACTTGAGGCAGACGAGTGTCGGCTCAAAATCAGCAGCGGAGATTTTTCCGGTAATGCTTTTGGCGTACGTATCAAGGGCGGGGAAGGGCAGATCACCATGTCCCGCTTTCAGAATAACAGGCAAACGGCTCTGCATCTCATCGGTTCACGCATTAAAATTCAACGCTGCCTGTTTTCCGAAAACAGTCGGGACGCGCTCCGCACGGAAGATGGCAAGTCTTTGTTGTTACAGAATGCCTTTATCTCAAACGGCGGTTATCATTTGTACAACGCCGGCCGGGAAGAAGTCGGTGCCCGGCAGAACTGGTGGGGTGGGACAAACCCGATGCTGATCAAGAGCAAAATCTATGATTCGCATCTTGACGAAAAAGCCGGTGCCGTCCATCTTTCACCCTGGTTGAATGAAAAACCACCGTTGATGCCGTAAGGAGTTCACAGTGTATCTTGATAATGCTGCGACAACATTTCCCAAACCTGAAGCCGTTTATGAAGCGATCCTGCACGTTCTGCGGGATGTTGGCGCTTCTCCCGGACGAGGAGGATATCGCCGCTCTCTGGAGTCCGGGCGTATTCTTTTTCAGGCTCGCGAAACGGTTGCCGGTTTCTTTTCAATTGCCGATTCGTCCCGGGTCATCTTCACGCAGAATGCTACCGGTGCGCTTAATCTGGCGTTGCAGGGAACGCTGGCGGCGGGCGACCATGTTATAACGACCTCCATGGAACACAATTCCCTGCTGCGACCGTTGTATGCATTGCGTACCAAAGGTGTTGAGGTATCGATCATTCCCGCCGGTCCGGACGGAGTCGTCTCTGTTGAAGACATTCGCCGGGCAGTGCAAGTGAATACGAAAATGATTGCCGTCTGTCATGTGTCCAATGTCTGCGGGGCCATTCAGCCGATAGAACCGCTGGCACAAATCTGCCGCGAAGCCGGTGCGCTCTTTCTGGTCGATGCCGCCCAGTCAGCAGGGTATCTGCCGATCAATGTTGAACAAACCGGCATCGACCTGCTGGCCGTTCCCGGTCATAAGGGACTGTTGGGGCCGGGCGGGACGGGCTTTTTGTATGCGGCGCCCCATGTACAGCTCAAGCCTGTTCTTCAGGGGGGGACCGGTAGTCATTCAACTGCCGAAGAGCAGCCGCTTGTCATGCCGGACGGTTTTGAGGCCGGTACGCATAACCTCCCCGGAATTGCCGGATTGCAGGCGGGAATAGAATTTCTGATGGAAAGGGGACTTTCCTCCGTTCATCAGCACGAACAATCCCTGCTTCTTCAGGCGGAGCAGGCGCTGAGAGACATTCCCGGCGTAACGGCGTATGGTCCCGCCGATCCGGAAGGTCGCTGTTCGGTGCTCTCGTTTACCGCTTCCGGTGTCGATTCCGGGCTGCTGGCCGTCGAGCTTGATCATGGTTTTGATGTTGCCGTGCGTGCCGGTCTGCACTGTGCGCCGCTTGCCCACCGGACACTGGGAACGATGCCGGGCGGCACCGTGCGCCTGAGTCCGGGCTGGTCCACTACCAGCGAAGAGATTGCATTATTTTCTGATGCCGTTGTACAATGCATCGATAAAATCCGGAAATAAAGGAGTTCTGACATGAAATTGTTGTCAGCATTGTTTTTGACGTTATGTGTCTGTGCGGCCTGCTCTCTTCCTCCCGAAAAGCCGTTTACCAAGGAACAACTCTATAAAACCGGTATCTATACCTATTTTACCGTTGAAGATTCGCCGGAAAGTGTTCTTTCCGCGATAAACAAGGACGGTGAAGTCGTGCTGAGCGCCAAATACCGTAACCGTGATGTCTGGATTAAACTGCTCGGAAAAATGGAAGGTATTACCGTCCAAATTATCGAAAAATAGCTGTTATGCACCGGCGCCCTGCCGTTATCCTGTACTTCCAGAAAGGGACACATGAAAAACTTCATCCTTGACACCAATGTTTTGCTGCATGACCCTCAATCCCTGTTCAAGTTTGAGGATAACAACATTTTTATCCCCATTACCGTCATTGAAGAGGTTGACCGTTTCAAAAAAGATATGAATGAAACCGGGCGGAACGCCCGTATGGTTTCCAGAATCCTCGATTCGATGCGTGAGAAGGGTTCGCTTGCCAGCGGTGTTACTCTGCCGGGGGGCGGAATACTGAAGATTGAAATGTTTGCGGAAAAGCATTTCAAGAATCTGCCGGTTGATCTGCGTGTTGATAATGGTGATAACCGTATCATTGCCGTTGCTCAGGATGTTCATGACCGCTTTCCCGATGCCATAACGATCTTTGTCACCAAGGATTCCAATCTGCGCATCAAGGCTGATGCCATTGGACTGATTGCTGAAGATTACGAGTCGGACAAGGTTGATATTCAGGATCTGTATTCCGGGACCAGGGCCATTGAGGTAACGCCGGAAGCGGTAGATCGTTTTTACGGTCAGGGGTGGCTGGGAGCCCCGACAGATCTGGCTCCCAACGAGTTCATAACCATTGTAGACAGTTCAAACCCGAATCATTCCGCCATCTGTCGCAACGATCCGGCTAATGCCCGTATCGTACCGGTGCGCAAGGTGCCCAAGGAAGGTATCTGGAGCCTCTTCCCGCGCAACCGGGAACAATCCTTTGCCCTTGATGTCCTTATGGACGACAGCATCAAGCTGGTGACGCTGGTCGGCAAGGCCGGCACCGGCAAGACCCTGCTTGCCATTGCTGCCGGTCTGCATAAAACCGCCGAAGAAAATATCTATAATCGTTTGCTGGTTTCGCGGCCTGTTTTCCCCATGGGCAAGGACCTTGGCTTCCTGCCGGGTGATATCGAAGAGAAGCTGACCCCCTGGATGCAGCCGATCTTTGACAATGTCGAACTGCTGATATCTGGACATGAATCGGAAAAACGGCACAGCAAGGGGTATAAGGAACTGATGGCGATGGGGTTGCTCGATATCGAACCGCTTACCTATATCCGCGGTCGTTCAATCCCGAATCAGTATCTTATCGTTGATGAGGCCCAGAACCTGACACCGCACGAAATCAAGACGATTGTCACCCGCGTTGGCGAAGGAACCAAGATCGTACTGACCGGTGACCCCTACCAGATCGACAATCCGTATGTGGATTCATCCAGTAACGGTCTGACATACCTCGTTGAAAAATTCAAAGGGGAGCGGATTGCCGCCCATGTAACACTGACCAGGGGTGAACGCTCTGAACTGGCCGAGCTGGCAGCCAATTTGCTGTGACCGGTTCCGTAACCACAAGGCTTATTCTCTCATGCTTCTTCTTGCCATAGAAACATCCTGTGATGAAACGGCCGCCGCGGTTGTACGCGGCGGCCGTGATATTCTCTCCAATGTCGTTTCCTCCCAGATTGCCATCCACGCCGCGTATGGCGGGGTAGTGCCGGAAATAGCGTCCCGGAAACATCTTGAATCAATTGCGCCGGTTATCGGTCAAGCGCTTCAGGAAGCCGGAGCCGGTATGGACGAGCTTGAAGGGGTCGTGGTTACCAGGGGGCCCGGCCTGTCCGGCGCGCTGCTGGTCGGTTTTTCGGCAGCCAAGGCCATTGCCGCTGCCCGGAAGATCCCGTTTGTCGGCGTGCACCACATCGAAGGTCATCTGTTTGCGACCTTTCTGGAACAACCGGTGGCGTTCCCTTTTCTGGCGCTGGTTGTCTCCGGAGGTCACACCCATCTGTACCATGTTGAGGGCTTCGGACGCTATACGACCCTTGGCAGAACCATAGACGATGCCGCGGGCGAGGCCTATGACAAATCCGCTAAGATCATGGGGATGCCGTATCCAGGCGGGGCGCTGATCGACCGTATGGCCCGCAGCGGCAACCCTGATGCACTCCGTTTGCCAAGGCCGCTGCTTCACGATGGGTCGCTCAACTTCAGCTTCAGCGGCCTGAAGACGGCAGTGCTGCAGCAGGTGGCAAGAAATCCGGTTACGATTCCGAGCCAAGGGGCGGACGATCTGTGCGCTTCGTTTCAGGAGGCGGTCTGCCAAGTGCTTGCGGCAAAAACCGGGGCCGCCATTCGCCAGTCCGGTGCAACCCGCCTGGTGGTTGCGGGAGGGGTCGCCTGCAACAGCGGACTGCGCAGCAGTATGGCGGCACTCTGCACACAGCTGGGAGTTGAGCTGTATATACCGCACCCGTCTCTGTGCGGCGACAATGCGGCCATGCTGGCGGTTCCCGGTGACTATTACCTGTCACAGGGGCTTGCCTCCTCGCAGTCTCTTGATGTCACCGCTACCTGGAATATGGACAGCATAAAGGATACATTACCATGAGCAGTACTCGTCGCCCCCTGAAGTCACTGGGACAAAATTTTCTGGTTGACGGCAACGTCATTGACAAAATCATTCAAGCCGCCGATATCCGGCCTGATCAGCCGGTCCTTGAGATCGGACCGGGGCGGGGCGCACTGACCCAGCATCTGGCCGAATGTGCCGGACGGCTTGTCTTGATTGAATTCGACCACGCGCTGGCGGCCTGGCATGCGGACCAGCGCAAGGATAATCCGCGTGTTACGGTCATTGACGCCGATGTGCTCAAGGTCGATCTTGAGGCGCTTCTCTCGGAAACGACCGAAAAATGGAACGTGGTTGCCAACCTTCCCTATAATATTTCGACAGAAGTTCTGTTCCGGCTGTACGGTGTCCACCACCGGCTGTCCCGCATGACACTCATGCTGCAAAAAGAGGTGGGCGACCGTCTGGCCGCACCTCCCGACTGCTCGGCGTATGGAGTGACCACGGTGCTGCTCGGCTTGTGGTTTGACATTACCCGCGCTTTCGTGGTGCATCCCGGTTCTTTTCATCCCAGCCCGAAAGTCGATTCGGTCGTCCTGAATTTCATTCCCCGTGACAAACCTCGTGCAGACGTTGGCGATGAAGAGGTGTTCAGGGCTGTTGTGAAAAGCGCTTTTTCCATGCGCCGCAAGACCCTGTCCAACTGCCTCAGATCCGCCGAATTTGCCAAGCAGATCGACTGCGGAGAGTTGCTGGAGGCATGCGGCATTGACGGGCGCCGTAGGGGCGAGACGCTCTCTCTGGAAGAGTTTGCCCTGCTGTCGCGGTGGGTGGCTGACCACATGCCTGCACCATCAGAATAGTGATGCCATGACGGAGATGATGGCATACGGTGTGGTACTGCTTCTTGTTGCTTGTCTGGGGCTTCTCTGTATTCTGCTGGTAAGAGGGAAACGTGGGGCGGAAACAGGTGATATGCAGAAGAGGCTGGACAGTATTGAAAAACTGCTGGAGCGGCACGAGCGGGTTCTGCGGGAGGAGCTGGCGCGCGGTCGTGAGGAAAATCAGGAAAGCTCCCGCCGCATGCGGGAAGAGCTGACCGGCGGCATAACGGTGCTGGGTGATTCTGTGTCGAAACGGATGAGCGACATTGCCGGGTTGCAGAAAAATCAGCTGGAGCTGTTTGCCGCGCAACTGAAGGAACTTACGACGAGTAATGAAGGGCGTCTGGATAAACTGCGGGAAGGAGTTGATGCCCGCCTGCGACTGATTCAGGAGGATAATGCCCGTAAACTGGAACAGATGCGGGCGACCGTTGATGAGAAACTTCATGACACGCTGGAAAAGCGACTGGGTGAATCATTCAAGCTGGTGAGCGAACGCCTTGAACAGGTGCAGCGCGGGCTTGGCGAAATGCAGACTCTTGCCAACGGCGTTGGCGACCTGAAAAAGGTGCTGACCAACGTCAAGACACGCGGCACGTTCGGGGAAATCCAGTTGGGCAGCCTGTTGGAGCAGATCCTGGCTCCCGGACAGTATGAATCCAATGTGGAAACGAGAGCGGGGAGCGGCCAGCGCGTCGAATTTGCCCTGAAGCTGCCGGGGCGTGACGGCACACCGGACGGCATGGTCTGGCTCCCGCTGGATGCCAAGTTTCCCCAGGAGGATTACCTGCGGCTGGTGGAGGCGTTGGAGTGTGCCGATGTCGGCGCGGTGCTCGACTCCAGAAAACAGCTTGACCGTGCGGTGCGGGAGATGGCGAAAATGATCCGGGACAAGTACCTCGATCCTCCGCACACCACCGATTTCGGCGTCATGTTTCTGCCGACCGAAGGGTTATATGCGGAAGTGCTGCGCCTGCCGGGGCTTTTTGAAGCGTTGCAGCGCGATTTCAAGGTGATGGTGGCCGGTCCGACCACGCTGGCAGCGCTGCTGAACAGTCTGCAGATGGGCTTCAGAACGCTGGCTATCGAAAAGCGGTCTGCCGAAGTCTGGAATCTGCTGGGTGCGGTGCGTACGGAATTCTCGAAATTCGGCGCGGTACTGGAAAAAACCCGCAAAAAACTGGTGGAAGCGGGTAATCATATCGACCAGGCGGCAACCCGGACCAGGGTTATCGAGCGCAAGCTGCGCGACGTGCAGGATGTCCCGCACCTGGACCCGGACGATCTCCTTGAGGATGTCACCGAACTGGAAGAACTGTCTGACCTGTCAGATGAACCACGAGCGCAAGGAATGTTGTCATGATACTGGAAATAAATCCCGATTTCCCGCAGCCGCACCAGATTTCACGGGTTGTTGACAGCCTCAAGGACGGCAAGGTCATTGCCTATCCTACCGATACGACCTATGGGATCGGCTGTTCAATTTTTTGTAAAAAAGGTATCGAAAAAATTTATCTGATGAAACAGCGCGACCGGCGCAAGCCGTTCTCGGTCATCTGTTCATCGCTGTCGGAAATCTCCCAGTACGCCAGGGTCAGCAACTCCGCCTTCAAAATAATCAAACGTCTTCTGCCCGGACCATATACGTTTGTTTTTGAAGCAACCCGTGAAGTTCCCGATCTCCTGCTGACCCGCCAGAAGACGGTGGGAATACGTATTCCGGATAATAGAATATGCATAGATCTTGTCACGGCACTGGGCAATCCGATCATCACCACCAGTGCCAACCTTTCCGGAGAAGAACCGGAGGGTGATCCGCGTGTCATCGCCGATACCTTCGGACATCAGCTTGAGTACATCATTGACGGTGGTATCCTTACGACGGATGTCAGTTCCGTTGTAAGCCTGATCGGAGATATCCCCGAAGTGCTCAGGGTCGGACTCGGAGACGTGTCGTGGTGCGGAAACCAGCATGCGTAAACGTACCGTCAGAAACGGCATGCGTCTGGTCATGGCGGCTCTGATCCTGATTATTCTCGCCAGCTTTTATCACGTTCAGATTTCCGACCTGTTCTCGCTGTCAATGTCTGCCGAGAGCCGGATTTACCGTCTCGGCATATTCTGGGCGGCGGCGATTGGCGGGTATGGCGTCGTGGTAGCGGCGCTCGGTTTTGCACTTTCTCCACTTAAAAGCGACACTCAGGTCCGCCTGCTACCACTTGTTTTCGGTATTTCGGCATTGATTTTCTTCTTCTTTTATCTGCTCTCCTCTTCAATTGACACGCCAGCCAGAGATGAACAGCGGGTTCGCCCGGGAGAAACGATTACGATTTAAACATTATGAGACGTGAAACGAGGCGCACCATGCAGAATCCGAATATTCCAGATCTGTTACAAACCGAGTCTCCCGACGATTGGCGCGGCCTGAAGGGGCGTCTGTTCACCTTTCTTCAGTTTGTCTATTCAATAGCAGTTAATTTTGTATCTCACCAGGGGCCGCTGCGTGCCTCCGCACTCACCTATACTACCGTGCTTTCTCTCGTACCTTTTCTTGCCATCGCTTTTTCAGTTTTGAAGGGCCTCGGTGCGCAAAACGCCCTGGAGCCGCTTCTCCAGCAAGTTGCCGGTGATTCCGAGGAAACAATTTCCCGGATTATCGCCTATGTGAACAACACCAATGTGAAGTCTATGGGGGCGATCGGTCTTGTCATGCTGATTGTGACAGTTGTTTCGTTGATGGGGAGTATCGAAGATGCTTTCAATGCCGTCTGGGGGGTGCGCGAGACCCGTTCGATTCAGAGGCGCTTCAGTGATTATTTAAGTGTTGTGATCGTTGGCCCGGTTCTGTTGCTTGCTGCAACCAGTATGACATCATCCCTGCAAAGCCAATGGATGTTGCAATGGTTGATCCAGAATACCTATCTGGGCGATGCGATCCTGCTGCTGTTCCGCTTTCTGCCGTATCTCAGTGTCTGGATCGCCATGGTCTTTCTGTACATATTTATTCCCAATACCCGCATTCGGTTTGGTTCTGCCGTGGTAGGCGGAATCATCGCCGGGACCGCCTGGGAACTGGCGCAGTGGGGGTACTTTCATTTTCAGGTCGGGGTTGCCAACTATAATGCAATTTACGGCACTCTGGCTGCGGTTCCCGTTTTTTTGGTCTGGATCTACACGAGTTGGCTGATTGTCCTGTTCGGACTGGAGATTGTCTTTGCCCACCAGCACCGCGGCCATGGTTTGTCAGGAACCGGTTCGATGCGTTTGACGGCAACTACCCGCGAAGAACTTGCCCTGGCATTGCTGGTACAGGTTAACCTCCACTTTCAAAAGGGAGGTACTCCG
>Ga0154471_188_pt1 | contig 12053 bp, 7 predicted proteins | sample RifGroC2_FD_115950 | JGI IMG/M metagenome (GOLD analysis project Ga0154471, IMG submission 115950) | Geobacteraceae bacterium GWC2_53_11
GAATACTCGGTGAAGCGGCCAAGTGTCTTGCTGGAGATGACGATTTCGCTCCGGTAGCGGTCGCGCACTTTGATGGTGATTTTTTCCGTGTTGGGGACGATCTTCTTACGGGAGAGGTGGTAAATCCCTGATGTCCCGTCACCCGGCAGCTCGTCGCGCACGTAGGCTTGATCCGTCTCGCTGGCAAAAACGCTGGCCTCGAAATGCTCCGCTTGCAATTCGCTTTTGACGCCGGTCATGCGGCGGCTGTAGCGGGACAGCTCGGTCACGGTCAGGCCGGTGTCGTAATCGCCGAACATGGCGTAGAACTGCTCACGTTCGATCTTGACGTACAGCTTCTTGGCGCTGGCGGCGTCGTACTGCTGCTGGGTCGCGTCACCATACAGGGTGTAGTACGTCTCCGGGTTGATGGTCTGGAACAGGCTGTTGCCGCTGTTATCTTTTGTTTTGGCGCTGTCGTAGGCGGTGGTCATCAGCCATTTTCCTTGGATCTGCCCCTTCGCGTACAGGGCGACCCGGCCATCCTGGTAGAGCTGTTCCGATACTCCCGCGCTGCTCAGGCTTTCCATGTTGCCGGATACGGTATTGTAACCGGCTGAACCTTCGGCCAGACCAACCAGAATCCAGTCGCGCAGTTTCGGCTGTACGTAGGTTTCGCCTTCTACAAGCGCCTTGTCGCGGGCGATGGTAAAACGGTAAGGGCCGCTCTGGGTGACCGGCTCGAACTCTACCCAGCCGTCACGGTTCATCAGGATCCGCCGTCCGGCCGCTTTCTCTTCCAGCGAAGCATCGCCCGCGCTGCGCGGTTTCAGTGAGCCATCGCGCAGTTCCAGCTCGGCAGCCGCATTGATGATGTTACCCGATATGTCGCGCAGTTCAAGCCGCAGCCGCACCGGAGTCTTGCCGTCGGCCACATTACCGTCGTGGGCGGCAACCCGGATGGTAGCGACTTCGCCGCTTCGTTTCAAGGTGACGGTTTCATTGAAACGGGCGTTGCCGAACGGGTCAACCCCTTGCAGGGTGAGGGTGTGCTCCCCCTCTTCGCCGAGATCGACGCCGAGATAACTGTAACCGGTCTTTCCGGTTGCGCTGTCCTGAGAGCGCATGCCGATCTGATCCTTGCCGACCTCTTTTCCGTCCACCAGCAGTTTGGGGGTCAATCCCGAATCAATGCTGCCCTGCACCATGGCGATGCGGTTAGTCAGGAGATCGCCATTGGCAATGTTGAGGATGCCGGCGGTTTTGGCCGGAGCTTTTGCGGCGGCAGGCGCTGCTGTGTCAGCGGTGGCGGTGGCGGTGGCTGTCGCCGTTGCCGCTGTTGACGGTGCGAGTGGAGCTGACAGCACGGCGGTTGTAAATGGAATCTTGCCCGTAGAAGTGGTCATGGGCGCGGCAGCGGTGGGCGCTGCCGGGATTTGCTCCGTTCCGGTGGCCACTGCGGCCACTGCGGCGGGAGCAGTTTCAGCACGCTGCTCGCCGCTGAATTCCTTGAGCACGCTCATGCGTGAGGTGTCGGTGCTGCGGCTGGTGGAGGTCTGGACTTCCACGCGCCGGTTGAGTGCTTTTTCCTCGGCGGTGCGGTTGCTGGCCACCGGTTCGGTCGGCCCCTTGCCGTCGTAGGTCAGCCGTTCCGGAGGCAGGTGCAGTTTTTCCATCAGATAGCGCCCCACGCTTTTGGCGCGCGCCATGGAGAGGGCGAAGTTGTCCTTGTAGACACCCCGGCTGCGAGGGGCGATGCGTACCGTGTCGGTGTGGCCGACAACATGAATCCGGTCGGCGTTCAGTCCGGTCAGCAGGCGGGCCAGCTCGTCCAGGCGTTCGCGATCCTCGGCGTCCAGTTCAGCGCCGAAGGTCGGGAAATGCGGCCTCAGTGTGACGGAGGGGAGTTTTACCGTTTTGACGCTACTGTCGCGGATTATGGACGCTTCCGCCGGTGGCGTCAGCACGCGGGAGCCGTCCTTGCCATCGACCGCCAGATAGGCAAGGGCGGCCAGGGTGGCTGCTTTGCCGTTGCCGGTGGGACGCCCTTTGAAGGTGATGTCGTGTTTCCAGCCGGCAGGGAGTTCGCCCAGCCGGTACTCCAGCATCGCCGCGCCGTGGCGGATCGGGTCAGCGATGGCAGCGCCGTCCATCCGGCTGCTCCCCGGCACATACTCGACCCCCGCCGGCAGCATCACGTTTGCGCGGGTTTGCTGCACCGGCTGCGCGGAGGCGCGCATGGCAACCTTGTACAATATGGCGTTCTTTTCCAGTTGGTTGGACAGCTCAATAACCACTTCGCCTTTAACCGGCGCAATGGCTGGCGCCGGGGTTTTAGCCGGAACTTGCTGTGTGGCCGGGGCAGGCGCTGGCGCGGCGGCTTTCTCCGGTTCGATGTGCGGCGCTGGTTTTGCCGGGCCTTTCAGATGGAAATCGGCGCGCCAGAGCGTACCCCCCTGGGTTTCAACGAATTGGGAAAAAGCCCGTCCGGCAAAACGGCTGTTTTCCGTGCAGGGAGATGCTTCAAAGCCTTCGGGGAGCGAATCGAGATCCATCTGCACCACATGGAGGCCGGGGCGGACTCCCTCAAAATGGAACAGGCCGCGCTTGTCGCTGACAACAAAGGTTCCGTCTTCCAGATAGATTTTGACCCCCTCAACACCATCGGGGCCGTCGCCAGTGACGTCACTGCATGCGCCGGTGGTGACGCGTCCCATCAGGGTTGAATTGGTGCGCAGGAAGTCGTCTCTGACCTGCACGGTCGCCTGAGCCGTTTGAGATGAACCGCCCGTGCTTGACGTTGCCACTGCCCGGTTGGTTGCCGGGCCGGTCTTTGCGCCTGCGGTAACCTCGGCTACATACTGAACCGCGCTGCTGGCGTCGGCGGCAAGCGTGCCGATGGTAAAGGTCAGTGTCCGGCCATCCGCCGAGATGCCCGGATCTGCGGCTTGAGCGCCGTCAATCCTGACAGAGCCTTTGCGGAGCCGTACACCGGCTGGAAGCGTGTCGATGATCTTTACCCCCGGCGCAGGAATAAGCGCGCTGGTGTTGGCAACCGTCAACTGGTACGGAACAAAATCGCCCTGCCCGACGGTATCCTTCCCGGCGGATTTTTGCAGCCAGAGCGAAGTCGCTATTGGATCAAGCGGAATATCGATTTTGAGCGCCGGGCCCGGATTGACGGTGAACAGATCCCCGTGGGAACCGTCAACAACGGCGAACGACATGCCGGAAAGTGACTTGAAGGCCGAGGCAGGCAGTGTGCTGGGCGCGGTATAGCCGAAAGGAGCGGTGAGCAGATAGCGATAACTTCCGGGGCTTACAAACGGGAAACGATACCCCCCGGCGGGGAATGAATAGGTTGTGCCGCTGCTGTCGGTGGCGGTGCCGCCGGTGGTGAGCGTGGCCGGATAACTGCTGACGCCGTCATCACCATACACGGTAGCCGGAAGGCCGGTGGCTGTGTTGATCATGGTGATGGTCATGCCATTGATCGCCGCGCCGGTGCTGCTGTCAAAGGCGATGCCGTTGGGGTCAACCAGGATGGCCGTGGCCGATGTGTCACTGCCGTCAACGATATCGACATATCTGGTTGACAGGGTATCGCCGCTGCTGACCGACAGGCTGCCGTTGTATGCGGTGGCTGTGGCGGCGGACGTGGGAATGTAGCCGGTAAAGATGCCCGTGTCCACCCCGGTTTCGGTCAGCAGCACCACTTCCGAATCTCCGCTGTTTGGATTCGTTATCGTTACAAAGATGGTTTCCCGCGCCAGGCGGTCAAGGTTCTGATCCAGGTCGGTTGTCCTGATAAAGAGCGGATCGCCCTGGTGGATCTGGCTGACCGGGGCGAGGGGGATCGGGCTGCCGAGGCCGATGGCAGACGTTGCTCCGGCCATTGTTGGCGCGGGAAGCGCTGTGAACGGCACTGAAGAGCTTGCGCCGCTCCGGTAACTGCCGGTGACGACCGGAACCGGAGTGGCGCTGGCGACTGTTGGCGCATAATGCAGGTATTCAATGGTGGATGGTGTACGCATGACCGTCGTAACCGTCGAAATCGAGCTGACGGTTGGCGTGTCGGTGTTGGCGGCTGAAATGGTAACAATGTTAATGATCCGGTCGCCTTGCTGGGGCGAAACGGCAGTTGCCGGTGTGGCAGCCAGTAGACACAGAACGACCGGCAGCGCGGCAGAAATAGTACGTGTGAACAACCGTACTATTCCGTGCCGCGCCGTTGAAAGGACGCTCGTGTATCTGAGGAGGCTACCGGTCATGAATTGCTAGTCGATCTTTAACCGGTACACAACGTAGGCGATTTCGCCTGCAGTCAGGTCGCCGCCTGCGGTCGTTGAACAGCCGTTACCCAGGTAATAGGTCATGATGCTTCCGGCGGTCGTGCCGGTTGACTTGCCGAAGGCGGTGGCAATGTTACCCGCACTGTTGTCCGCTTTAATCGCCTGGTCGGTGCTGTTGCCGGTGCGGCGGGCAATGGCGATGGTGCCGGTTGCACCACCGGTGGCATCAGCGCCGTACGCTGCCGATGAACTGCGCAGGGTGGTGTAGGTCGGCACCGCGTCGGTGGCTACTACTGCCTTGACAGCTCCGGTGCCGCTGTTGGTGATGACATAGAGATATTCCATAATGTCGCCAGGTTTGCCGCTGACGCCAGTCTGGTAGAATGTCGCTCCGCCACCGTTGATTGGCGGAGCAATCGAGGTTCCGCCAACTACTGCTGTGCTGACGTTGCGCACATATTTGGCGACCGAAAGCAGGCCGCTGGTGGCGTTGGTGATTACGTTGCCGGTGCCGGTCTGGCCACCCATGGTGCCGGTGAAGGTGGTTGTCCACGTTGCCGGATTAGTCGGGGTCGTTATGACACCCTGGGTGACGGTAACGTTGAGCGTTTTGGCTTCGACGATCATCCAGCCGTAAGCTGGTGTAAAGGCTACCGGCAGGGTCGCGCTAGCGGGGTTTTGAAGAGTAATGGTGCTGAACGCAGCGCTACCGCCGGTGCCGACAGCGTTGTCGGTGACGGTTGTGACGCTGAATTTGCCGTAGTAGTTCGTGCCGTCGTAGAGGTAAACCGTGTCACCGGTTGTCAGTGCATTGACAATGCCATTACCTGTCGCGCCGCCTGTGGTCGCGCTGTCTGTCGGGACACCGCCATCGTTGGGGATGTTGAAGGTGATGGTTCCGCCGACGGCCACATTTTGAGCAACTCCCAGAAATCCGGCATTGTTAGGATCTATGATAGACGAACCGAGGAAAACCGAACCGGGCGCTGCCACCGCTGGTGTCGTGGCGCTTAAGGTGATGTTGGTGGCGGAGCCGTCGCTAGCGGTGAGGCTGATGGAGCCGGGGCCGTTGGAGTTGGTGACGATTTCAACGGCGTAAACCTGTGTTGCGCCGGTTGCGCCGGTGCTGCCGGGGCTTGGAGTAACTGCTTTGATGGTAGGGGCGGCGTTGACGGTTGTGACGGTAATGTCTACCTTGGCGGTTACCGCTGTCTGTGCAGTGCCTCCGGCGTCGCTGTAGGAAACCGAAACGGTGTTGCGGATGATGGTGTTGCCTGCGCTTCCTTGTACCGCCGCGTTTGCTGGCGCGGAAAGCGTGGTCAGACCGAACGCCGTTACGGCCAAGGCCGCGAACAGTGTCCGCAAGGCTCCTGACGATGTGCTTCTGTTGCGTGACTTCATACGTGTTCTCCTTTCATGTGGGGCTGAGTGGTGGTGTACGCATCTGTTTCAGTGCTTTTTGTCATTCAAGGCATCTCCTTTTGTAATGTGTGCTATTTGACTTTGACCTTATATGAAAGTTCGCCGCTGCCCCCTGCCGGAACGGATTTGATCGTCCAGCGGATGTGCGTATATTCCTCGGGGCGGGCGGTGTGCTTTTCCGTGGTGCCGGTGGGAAGTTTTACTTCGTAGGTTAGGAAGGATGCTTTTTTAAAGTTTTTGCCACCATCGATGGAAAAGGAGATGTCGGCGTTTGCGCCGGTAACGCTGTTGTCGATGTAGCTCATTCCTGCAGCGATCGGATTGTTGATGACAGCGTTGGTTGCCGCTTCATTGCCGGTGTTTTTGTATTTGACCGTAAAGGTCAGGGTGTCGCCCGATTGTGCGGAGTGCGCGGAGACACTCTTTCTGGTTTTTTCACCCTTCACCGTTTCAACAACTTCTTTGCCGGCTGTGATTGCTACCTCCATTTTTGGCTTTGCCCAGGATGGCAGGGCCGTAAGTGTTACCAGTGCGCATGTGCAGAGTAAGATTGGAATGCTTGGCGGTGCTGTTTTCATGATTTTCCTCCGTGTTTAGATGTGTGGTAAAAAACTTTTTGGATCATATTAGTCGCGTACGGTAGTCAAGCCGTCCCGGTGAAAGCAAGAAATGCTAAAATTGTTAAAGTCTTACGTCTGTTTGAGGATGATTATGTTTCGGAAGCATGCTGAAATGTTTGTAACGGCACTTTGCAGGCGTCATTAATCTCATAAATCCCATGTTCCTTCTGGTACACCGGGCAGAGCGGGTAATCGGCCATGCAGAAGCGGGTTATTTGGGGGATGCTTGAACCGGTAATTGTTTTTATGACGCATTCGGAAAAGGGGTGTTTGACAAAAGGGCAGAGTGTCAGTGTATCGTGAGTCGCCATACGTGTTTGTTCTCCTTGATACGTATTAAGCAAAATGCGAGCCACGTAAAACAGTCAAGTTATAACGGTATGTTGCGTTGTTTTTTCGGGATCGCTCAGGTGTGAAAAATAACGGCAGGTGTCAAATTCTGATACAAGAAATTGACACCTGATCCGGGAGGGCAGGGTCATGCGGGGATTTCAGGCAAGGAGAATGGGGCGAACGCGTTATTCGCTTCCGTGGCGGCGAATCCATTCCTTGAAGGTATTGTAGCTGACCCCCATCAGGCGGGCCGCTTCGATCCGTTTGCCGCCGGACGTAGCCAGTGCGCGCCGTATCCCCCAGGAAATAAGCTCATCAATGTGCGGGGAAGCGGGCACGCCGGAGTCAGTAATTCCGGGATTGCTGCTGCTTTGGTGCGGAGTGGTCTGCTGTCTGGCCAGAATGTCCCGCAGGAAGGAGGGAGAAAGCTCGACGTTACAGGTAATAAGTGCTTCAAGAATGACATGGCGGAGCTCCCGGATATTGCCGGGCCACGCATAGGTCTGTAGAACCTGGTACACTTCATCCGGAACCGCCGGCATCGGCAGCTGGTATTCACTGACAATATCCTGCACCAGGTCATTGACGAGCCGGGATAGGCCGTCTTTGAGGTCGCGTAGCGGAGGAAGCTCGATCTGCAGGCCGCGCAGGCGGTAGTACAGGTCGTGGCGGAATCTGCCTGCATCAGCTTCCTCCTTCAGCGGGCGGTTGCTGGCGGAAATAATACGGACGTCCACCGGCTGTGGCGTTGTCTGGCCGAGCGGCACGACAGAACGGCTCTCCACGGCCTGCAAGAGCGCTGCCTGTGCCGAAAGTGGAATGGCATCAAGATCGTCAAGCAGCAGGGTGCCCTGATGGGCAGCCTGGAAAAAACCGGTCCGCTTGCGATCCGCACCGGTGAATGCGCCCTTTTCATGGCCGAACAGGGCGCTCTCCACGAGGTTTTCGGGAATCCCGGCCAGGTGGGCGACGATGAACGGCTGGTTCTTGCGCGGCGACAGGCGGTGAATGATAAACGCCAGGCGGCTTTTTCCGGTGCCGGTTTCCCCCTGGATCAGGAGCGGCACGTCGCAGCGCGAGGCAAGGGAGGCGCTTTCAACAGCAGCTCTCATGGCGTTGCCGGAACCGAGAAATGTCTCCAGCGAATCAATGCGTTCAGCTTTCAGTTTTTCAAGCTCAAGGCGCTGGATGATTGGGTCTGACAGTTTTGTCACCGTATTCAACAAAGAATCGACAATGAGCGGTTTGGGCAGATAGGCTGAAACGCCCAACTCGATGGCTCGGAGCAGGTAGTCGGTTTCAGTGAAGGCGGTGCAAACGATAATCGGTATATCGACCGACATTTTCCGGATGTCCCGGACCATCTCCAGGCCGTCCATGACCGGCATCCTGATGTCGGTGACAATCAGGTCCGGGGCATATTGCTTGAACTTTTCAATTCCCTGGCAGCCGTTTTCGGCTTCAACCACCCGCGCTGCAACCAGTTTAAGCGAAAAGGCAATCTGTGTCCGCAGTGCCGGATCGTCTTCGACGTAAAGAATAGTTATATCAAGTAATTCCATGGTCATTTACTCGCTTTCAGCGACCGGCAGGGTGAGCCGGAACACCGTCCGGCCCGGTTCGCTTTGATAGGACAGCTCTCCGGACATGCCATCCTCGATAATAAGTCTGCTCATGTAGAGGCCGATTCCGGTGCCCCCCTGTTTCTCGCGGGTGGTAAAATAGGGGTCAAATATCCGGTCCCCAATATGCGGCGGAATGCCGCAGCCGTTGTCGGTTATTTCGATAATCACGCTGTCAGGCGATGAGGTGACGTCGATGCCTATGACGCCGGCTTCCTTGTGAATTCCGGCCTCGTGCATGAGCCGTTCATTGATGGCGTCACGACCGTTAATCAGCAGGTTCAGGATTACCTGACGAAACTCGTTCTGGTAGCCGACCGCCCGGTGCGGCAGGGCAAAGCCGTCCCCCGTGACAATTGCGATCCCCTGTTCGCGCAGCTGCCCCTCCACAAAAGCAAGCGACTCCAGGATCTTGTCGTTGATGGAAAACTGGTCCTTTTTTTTGTCCGGGCGGAAAAATGTCAAAAACTCCTCAATGGTGCTGGTCATGTACGCTACCTGCTTTTGGGCGACTTCCAGAGCCTGGTCAACGTACTCGCGGCTGAGGCGGTCAAGTTTCCAGGCCGCCGCCATGTTCTGGACGATCACGCTGACTGTCGAGAGCGGCTGCCGCCATTGATGGGCGATAGCGCCAATCATTTCCCCCATGGCGGCATGTCGCGCCTGGCGGGCGAGCACTCGCTCCTGGGTAACGCGGATGAGGGTATCGCTCGCCACACGTTCTTCAAGGGAAGTATTGAGGTTTCGGAGCTGCTCCTCGGCTCGCTTCTGTTCGGTAATGTCGGTAAATATGGTGGCAAAGCCGAGTTCTCCCCAGGGGGCCACGGAAATAGAAAAATAGCGGTCAAGCGGGGAAAAATGGACGTCAAAACGGCACGCTTTTTTCTCCTGTACGACGCGCGAATAGATCTCCAAATAGGGTGCCACCGGGGTTCCATACGCTTCTCGGGACAATTTGCCCATGACATTTCTTCGCGGGATGTCCAGGATTTTTTCATACTGGTCGTTGACTTCGACGATGCGGTAATCGACCGGATGCCCTTCCGCATCCATGATCATCTGGTGAAGCGCAACCCCTTCAAACATGTTGGCAACCAGCAGCTGGTAGCGTTGTTCACTCTCCTGAAGCCGGGCTTCGAGATCGGTAAAGGTTCCCCTGCCGACCGGGATAAACTCCAGTAATCTGAGGTGGAGAACGGCTACGGTATACAGCAGGCCACTGGCAAGCAGCGTTGAGGTGACCATGCTGAAACCTTTCACTGGAGTGAGAGAGAAAATTTCCACAGCCATCGGCAACATGGTTGCGAGTATCAGCAGGATAAACCGCCCCCGTTTAGGCGGAGCGGCCCTCAGGCACCCGGTGGCAAACAGGGTGATTGCCGCCGTGTTGGCCAGCAGAACATAGATGACATGAAAATGAAAGAGCGGACCATCGGTATACCCGAGCAGCAGCATGCCGTGGGTGTGGATAAGGTGGAAGTCGTGGCGGGATAGCTCCGGCGCAATGCCCGTCACCGTGCAGAAGGTCGTGATGAGTAGGGGGAGCGTGACAAGCAGCAGGCGTTTCCGGGAGAGCCACGCACCGCATCCGGCGGTTTCACACCCCAGCATCAGTACGTACGGCACCAGCAGCGTCACAAACGCGGTTCCCAGGCGGAACCAGAGGATTTTTACCCAGAGCTCAGTTGAAGCCGTGTTGATGGCATAGCAGAACGACCATCCGGCAAGGGCCACCATGACGCCGCACAGCGCAGTTGCTGCGGGGCGGGTACGCTGCTTCCAGGCATAGGCTGCCAGCCCGGCGTTGACAAACGCCGAGAGAAGCGGCACGAGGATGTAAGGAGTAAAGTACAGTGGCATGGCCCATCCGCATGAGTATCGAGTCGGTACAACCGGGTCGATCAGCGCCCACAATAACGGTATGTACAACAATAATCAAAGTGTTTTAGAGGCCGTTGCCGATGGTGGCACGAGGTTTGGCGCTACACACTGTTTTTGATAACTCTATGAGCTTGCGGTACAAAGTTCTTGATACTCAGGCTGGAACGATTACAATGCCCTCTCTTTAATGGCGAGTCCAGGAGGATCCCGTGAGTATTACAACGTATATGACCGTGTTTGGCGCCGGGTTGATTGCAGGTATGATCATACTGTTTGTTGCCCGCAAAATATATTCGGGCGAGAGTGTTGATATTATCGGGGCGCTTGGCCGCCTGTTTACCCTGGCGGTTGCTGCCCTCCGGAGAACACCGGCTGCAGCCGAAACACCGGAGGGGGGCAACCACCAGGTTCAGCCGGTAGACCCCCGTGAACAGAACCTGTACGATTCCGCCCAGGCAATCAGGCAGATCCTGCTGATCATGGCGTCGAACATTCAGCGGACCGACAAGGCGGCAAACCACTCTTCTTTGGTGCTGGGGGATGTGAAAAGCACCATCAATACCATGGCGCTGCCGAAAGACCTTGGTGAAGCCCAGGATCTTCTGTTGAAGGAAATCGATCAGGTGATTTCAAGCAACGCCACGCTCAAGGGTGAACTGGCCAAATCCCAGGAGATCCTGTCGGAGCAGCAGCATCAGATCGAAGACCTGCGCACGGCGGTGCGGATCGACGGTCTGACCCAGTTGGCCAATCGTGTCTATTTCGATGAGAAGCTGAATGAAATGATCGTGCTGCGCAAGCGCTACGGCGACCCGTTCTCGCTGCTGATGATCGATCTTGATAACTTCAAGGCGGTCAACGATTCGTACGGCCACCCGGCCGGTGACCGGATCCTGAAAGGTGTCGCATTGAAGATCAAGGCGTCGTTGCGCGGAAGCGACTTCCTTGCCCGCTTCGGCGGGGACGAGTATGCCCTGATCCTGCTCAAAACCGACGCTGCGGCGGCTAAAGAAGTCGCCTGGAAGCTGTGTGAAGAGGTGAGGGGGAGCCGGTTCCTGCTCGATGACGCAACGCTCTCCATGACGCTCTCCATCGGGGTTGCCGAGGCGTCGGGAAACGACACGGAGGAATCGCTGCTGGAGCGTGCCGATGCCGCTTTGTATCGTGCAAAAGCTGCCGGACGCAACGGTGTCACGGTTGCCGGGGCGGAATAAAAGCTGGTGAGGGGTGAGGAGTAAGGGGTGAGGAGATAAACTTACCATAGGTTTTGACTTTTCCGCCTTGTCTGTGCTATGAATGTCCACTTTTTCATAAATTTGTGCCGATTTACGGCGCAAAAAGCAGTAAAAGGCGAAAACGTCGCCGTTTTCTGTAAATTCAACCAGGAGGTATTCTAATCATGTTTAAAGGAAGCATTGTCGCTATTGTGACGCCATTCAAGAAGGATGGCTCGGTAGATTTCGAAAAACTCCGCGAGTTGGTCGAATTTCAGATTGAAAACGGCACCGATGCCATCGTCCCCTGCGGCACCACCGGTGAAGCCTCAACGCTCGATTACGACGAGCATCTGGCCGTCATCAAAACCGTGGTCGAGCAGGTTAACAAAAGGATTCCGGTCATTGCCGGCACCGGCTCCAACAGCACCGCCGAGGCGATCGAGATCACCCAGAAAGCCAAGGACGCGGGCGCCGACGGCGCACTGCTCGTGACCCCCTACTACAACAAGCCGACCCAGGAAGGGCTCTACCGTCACTACATGGCTGTTGCCAATGCCGTCGATCTGCCGCAGATCCTGTACAACGTACCGGGTCGCACCGGCGTCAACCTGCTCCCCGAAACGGTTGCCCGTCTGGCCGAGCACAAAAACATCGTCGCCATCAAGGAAGCCACCGGCTCCCTGCAGC
>Ga0154471_179_pt1 | contig 12008 bp, 10 predicted proteins | sample RifGroC2_FD_115950 | JGI IMG/M metagenome (GOLD analysis project Ga0154471, IMG submission 115950) | Geobacteraceae bacterium GWC2_53_11
TCAGGATTGAAAACCGCCCGGCCCCGCTTCTATCGCGGACTTGACCCCGACGGCATTGACGGCTACCGGGAGTTCCGGGAACTGCAGGATGTGACCGCTGTGTCGGATTTTCTGAAAGGGCTGGAAAGCTGATAACAACTCTCTGATTTTACGCCACTACCACAAAACATCATTCCGGCGTACACTGAATTTTGTAAATTGTGTGGTAGGTTATAGTGTGATATCTAGATGTCGTAATGTATCCACGCGCATTTACACTCCACGTGTTCCCGGAAGATGGGCGAAAGATAACGCATGTACCAGTTTGCCGAATTAGTACCGCTGATTATCTACACCGTTGTGGCCGTCCTGGTCATCGGAGTTCTGCTGTTCGCCGCCTGGTGGCTGGGTGCCAAGACCACCTCCCGCAACAAGGAAATGCCCTACGAATCAGGCGTCATCCCGAGCGGAGCTGCCCGCCGCCCCCTGTCCGTCCCCTTTTACCTGATCGCCATATATTTTATCGTCTTCGATGTGGAGACCGCCTTTATCTTCACCTGGGCCGCCGACTGGGACCGGCTCGGCATGCCCGGCCTGCTGCACATCACCTTTTTTATCGGCGCCCTGCTGCTGGGGCTGGCGTGGTTATGGGTCAAGGGAGGATTAGAATGGGGGCCATCAGCAGGAAAACGGGTTTGCCACAGAGACACAGAGGCTCAGAGAAAGACTTAAACCTGTTGTTGGAATTAAAAAAGCATCTTCATTATCAGTAACGCTTATACATCTTTTCTTAGATTTTCTCCGTGCCTCTGTGTCTCCGTGGCAAAAATGGTTTGAGGTTTAAAATGCACCAGGACATTCCTGACAACATACTGCTGACAAACCTGGACGACCTGATCAACTGGGGCAGGGCAAATTCGCTCTGGCCGATGTTCTTCGGGCTGTCGTGCTGCTTTGTCGAGATGATGACGTCATTTACCTCGCGCTACGATGTCTCCCGCTTCGGGGCCGAAGTCCTGCGCGGTTCGCCGCGTGAAGCCGACCTGATGGTGATTGCCGGCACCCCGTTCCGCAAGATGGCCCCGAACATCCTCCGCCTGTACGAGCAGATGGCCGAACCGCGCTGGGTGGTCTCCATGGGGAGCTGTTCCAACTCCGGCGGCATGTACGACGTCTACAGCGTGGTGCAGGGGGTCAACCAGTTTCTGCCGGTGGATGTCTACATTCCCGGCTGCCCCCCCCGCCCCGAGGCATTCCTGCAGGGTTTGATGCTGTTGCAGGAGAAAATCAGGAGCGGCGAACGCCCCTCCCGTCCGGTGCTGCATATGACCGGCGGCAGCCAGGGCACCACCGTGCCGGTGCTGGTGGACGGCGTCTCAAAAACCTGTGATCCGCGCGGCCCCGGCCTGGAGGGGACTGCCATCCGAGGAGTCTCGGTCGGCCATCCGCGCAGCTTTATGCCGCGCAGCGACGAACAGTGGCGTCCCCCCGCGACGAAGCGCGACTATCCCGACTTCGGCCTGACCGGCGAGCTGGAGGCGATTTTCGGCGAACAGATCCGCCGCGACGACTCCGCCACCGACATGCTTACCTACCGGGTGGCGCCGGAACTGCTCCCGGACGTGCTCGGCCGCCTGAAGAGCCGCACGACCGCCCCGTTCCGGCGGCTGGAGGACATCGCCTGCGTGGACGATTCCTGCCGCCGCGAGCCGGACAAGTTCAAAGCCTACACGGTCAACTACCACCTGCTCAACTTCGACATCCCGGGCCATATCCGCATCAAGACCGAGCTGCCGGACGAAGCAGCGCCGCTCCCCACCGTCACCAAAGTCTTTGCCAATGCCGACTGGTACGAGCGTGAGGTATTCGACATGTACGGGCTCCGTTTCAACGGCCACCCGAACCTGCGCCGGATCCTGATGCCGCACGACTGGGAGGGGCACCCCCTGCGCAAGTCGCACCCCTTCCGGGGCACAGAGATGCCCCCCTACACCCTTGAGGACGCCCGCAGGTTCCAGTCGATGCCGGCCGAGCAGTTCTTCGCCCACAACGACCCGGACACGCTCATCCTCAACCTGGGGCCGCAGCACCCCGGCACCCACGGCATCATCCGCTGCATGCTGAAGCTGGACGGCGAAGAGATCGTCGATATGGACAGCGACATCGGCTATCACCACCGGGGCGCGGAAAAAATTGGCGAACGCCAGCACTGGAACCAGTTCATCCCCTACACCGACCGGATCGACTACCTGTCCGGGGTGCAGAACAACCTGGCCTACTGCAACTCGGTGGAGAAACTGTGCGGCATCACCGTGCCGGAGCGGGCGGAGACCATCCGCGTCATGCTCTCCGAGCTGTTCCGCATCGCCAATCACCTGGTCTGGCTCGGCACCTTCGCCGCCGATATCGGGGCGATGACACCGGTGTTCTACACCTTTACCGACCGGGAAAAAATCTTCGACATCGTGGAGATGATTACCGGCGGCAGGATGCACCCCGCCTGGTTCCGTATCGGCGGCGTCGCCGAAGACCTGCCCGATGACTGGGAGCGGCCGGTGCGGGATTTCCTGGCCTGGATGCCGGCGCGGCTGAAAGAGTACCACTCGCTGCTGGACAAAAATCCGATCTTCATGGCCCGTCTGAAAGGGGTCGGAGCGATCTCGAAGGACGATGCCCTGGAGTGGGGGCTGTCCGGCCCGAACCTGCGCGCCTGCGGTATGGAGTGGGATCTGCGCAGGAAGATCCCCTATTCCGGCTATGACCGCTTCGACTTCGACATCCCGACCGCCGACGGGGGCGACTGCTGGGCGCGCTATCTGGTGCGCATGGAGGAGATCCAGCAGTCCCTGCGCATCGTGGAGCAGTGTTTCACCACCATGCCGGCCGGGCGCTGGATGACCGACGACTACCGCTATGTGCTGCCGCAGAAGCCGGATACGCTCAAGGATATCGAGTCCCTGATCCACCACTTCGTCAACAGCACCCGCGGCATGAGTGCACCAAAGGGTGAGAATTACAGCGCCATCGAGGCCCCGAAAGGGGAAAACGGCTACTTCGTCGTCTCCGACGGCCTCAATATCCCGTACCGCGTCAGGATCAAGACCCCCAGCTTCCCCCATGTGCAGGCGCTGCCGGTCATGAGCCGCGGCTGGCTGGTAGCGGATTTCCTGGCGATACTGGGATCAATCGATTTTGTGCTAGCGGATTTGGACAGGTAAAATCAGAAGCATTATTTGCCACAGAGACACAGAGACTCAGAGGAAGAACCTAAAAAGAAAGAAAATGCACAAAGCTTATAAGGGGTAAACCAGTCCTTTTGTATTCTGATTTAGATTTTCTCTGTGCCTCTGAGTCTCTGTGGCAAAACAGGTTTTAAAATGATAACAACTGAACTCAAAAACGAACTCCAAACCCGCATCGCCTCGGCCATCACCAATCGCGAGGCAGCGGTGGACGTGATGAAGGCGTTCCAGGCACATTACGGCTGGCTTACCGACGAGGCGGTGGTCGAGGCGGCCGGACTGCTGGGGCTTTCTCCGCTGCAGGTTGAGGAACTGGCCACTTTTTACGAGATGATCTACCGCCGTCCCGTGGGACAGCAGGTGATCCATGTGTGCGACTCCATCTCCTGCTGGGCCATGGGGGGGGAGACGCTGCTGGGCCACCTCTCCGGAGTCCTCGGCATCAAACCGGGAGAGACGACACCGGACGGCCTCTTTACCCTGCTCCCCTGCTGCTGTCTTGGCAACTGCGGGGAGGCGCCGACCCTGATGATCGGCGACACGATCTGCGGCAGGGTTACGGTCGAGAACGCTTCAAAGATAGTAACTCCCCTCCTATTTTAGGAGTACCCTCTGGGGCATAAAGGGCTGGGGGTGGTAAGGTTTTCGCTTTTTGATTTTTAAGATTGATGAAAATCAAAGGCAACCACCCCTAACCCCTCCTTAGAGAAAGGAGGGGGACTAAATGCAAAAGCGGACACCACTCAAGATTTTCTCTGTGTCTCTGTGCCTCTGTGGCAAAATAAAAGGTTTTTATGGAACAGATCCTCTTCCGACATAACAAGCCGGGTCGCTGCGTCACCTTTGCCGAATACCGGGCCGAGGGGGGCTTTGGCGCGCTGAAAAAGGCGCTGTCCGGCATGTCCCCCGACGAGGTGCAGCAGGCGGTGATTGACTCCGGCATGCGCGGCCGCGGCGGCGCCGGTTTTCCGACCGGCAAGAAGTGGTCGTTCGTGCCGCGCAACCTGACCGGGCCGCGCTGGCTCATCTGCAACTGCGACGAAATGGAGCCGGGCACCTACAAGGACCGCATCCTGCTCGAAGCCAATCCCTATTCCCTGGTCGAGGGCATGGTGCTGGCCTGCTACGCCATCGGCGTGCGTCACTCGTTCATCTTCATCCGGCGCGGCTACGAACAGGCTGCCGCCAACCTGCGCCAAGCCATAACGGAAGCAACGACAGCCGGACTGCTGGGGGAGAATATCCTGGAGAGCGGCTTTTCCTGCGATATCGACGTGCATGTCTCGGCCGGGCGCTACATCTGCGGCGAGGAAACCGCGCTGATGAGCGCCCTGGAGGGGAAGCGAGCCAATCCGCGCGCCAAGCCCCCCTTCCCGGCGGTCAAGGGGCTGTGGGGCGGACCGACCGTGGTTAACAACGTGGAGAGCCTGGCCAACGTTCCGTATATCATCGCCCACGGCCCCCAATGGTTCAAGGACACGGCAGCCACATCCGAAGCGTCCGGCATGAAGCTGTTCTGCGTCAGCGGCCAAGTGGCCAACCCGGCCTGTTTCGAACTGCCGCTGGGGATGACGCTGGGGGAGATCATAGACGGCCCCTGCGGCGGCATGCGTCTGGGGAGCAGCTTCAAGGCGTGCCTGCCGGGCGGGGCTTCCACGCCGTATTTCACCAGGGAGCAGTGGAATGTGCCGATGGACTTCGATCCGGTGGCCAAAGCCGGGTCGCGCCTCGGCACCGGCGGCATTGTGGTTTTCGACCAGAACACCTGCATGGTGGCGGCCACCCTCAACCTGGTGAAATTCTACGCCCGCGAATCCTGCGGCTGGTGCACCCCCTGCCGCGAAGGTCTTCCCTATGTGGTTCATCTGCTGGAGCAGATTGAGTCCGGCCAGGGAAGCGAAGAGCACATCGCGATTCTGAAAGAACATGTCCAGTACCTGAACTACGCCTTCTGCGCGCTGGCGCCCGGTGCCATGGGGCCGGTGGACGGGCTGCTGCGGCATTTTGAAGATGAGATGCGAGAGCATATAGTCAAAGGAAAATGCCCCATTCTAAAGGCAAATTTGCCACAGAGACACAGAGGCACAGAGGTGAATAATGCAGGATAATGAGTTAACTGAGAAAATTATTGGTTGTGCAATTGAGGTACATCGGAATCTTGGTCCTGGGCTTCTGGAATCAATTTACGAGAAGGCTCTTTGTTATGAACTTGAATCAAAAGGATTACTTTACAAAAACCAGGTAATAGTGCCGGTAATGTATAAAAATACGTGTTTGGGTGATTTTAGGCTTGATCTTGTTGTTGAAGATCGAGTGATTGTTGAACTGAAGGCTGTCGAAAGAAATGATCCTGTGTTCAAAGCTCAATTGATGAGTTACATGAAACTGACGGACAAAAAACTTGGACTGCTGATCAATTTTAATGTTCCCCTTTTAAAAGACGGAATCACAAGGGTAATCCTTTAATGCCGATTTTCTTATTTTCACTCTGGAATTGGTTTTCTCCGAGTCTCTGTGTCTCTGTGGCAAAAACAGGATCATGAAGTCATGCCGAAACTGATCATCGACAACATACCGGTGGAGGTAGCCGACGGAGTCACCGTGCTGGAAGCGGCGCAATCCGTGGACATCCCGATTCCGCACTTCTGCTGGCATCCGGCGCTGGGCAAGGCCGGGGCCTGCCGGGTCTGCGCCGTCAAGATGGTGGACGGCCCGGTCAAGGGAATCCAGATGTCGTGCATGCTGCCGGCCCAGGACGGCATGGTGGTGTCAACCACCGATCCCGAAGCGGTTGCCATGCGGCGCAATGTCATTGAGTGGCTGATGATCAACCACCCCCACGACTGCCCGGTCTGCGACGAGGGGGGCGAATGCCAGCTGCAGGACTACACCATCGCCGGCGGGCACGGCATCCGGCGCTACAGCGGCACAAAGCGCACCCACATTAACCAGGATCTCGGCCCCTACATCGAGCACGAAATGAACCGCTGCATCCAGTGCTACCGCTGTGTCCGCTTCTACCAGGAGTACGCCGGCGGCACGGATTTCGGCGTCATGGGAAGCGCCGGGCGGGTTTATTACGGTCGCTTTGAGGACGGACAATTAGAGTCCCCCTTCTCCGGCAATCTGGTGGATATCTGCCCCACCGGGGTGTTCACCGACAAGACCGCCCGCTTCAAGGCCCGCTACTGGGACTACGACATGGCCCCATCGGTCTGCCCCGGCTGCTCGCTGGGGTGCAACACCACACCGGTGGCCCGTTACCGTGAGCTGCTCAAGATGACGGCCCGCCGGAACGAAGCGGTCAACGGCTGGTTCATCTGCGACCGGAGTCGCTTTGCGAATGACGCGGTGAATGATCCGCAGCGCCCGCGCACCCCGCTGATTGACGGCCGGGAAGCGAGCCGTGACGAAGCCCTGGAAGCCCTGCTGCTGCGCATTGCCCAGATTGAAGAACTGTACGGCAGCGGCAGCATCGCCGTGGTAGGCTCATCGCGACTGGCTCTCGAAGGAGCAGCTCTGCTGCCGCGACTGGCTGAGTGCTGTTCCGCCGGGGCGCTTTGCTACTTCACCTCTCAGGAAGAGAGCGACCGGACGCTTCCGCTCATTGAACTGCTGTCATCCGGTAAGCCGGCTTCACAGCGGGACGTCAGGGAGTCGGACTGCATCGTCGTCTGCGGCTGCGATCCTCTGCAGAAAGCCCCGATGCTGGCTCTTGCGGTTCGGCAGGCATGGCGCAACGGGGCCGCGGTGTATGTGGTCCCCTTCGGCTCCGCTCAGGGAACGGAGGGAGTTCAAAAATCAACCATTCTGCAAATGAACCGTTGGCTGAGCGGAGTCGAAGCCAGCCAGGAACCAAAGCGTCTCTATGATGCAATTTCAGTTCACTCACTGGACGCAGTACCGCTGGCCGATGCCAAGCAGCCGGTACTGATCTGTTCTGCAACGAATGCGCCGGATCGGCTGGCTGAGACACTGGAACAGCAGAGCAATCTGAAACTTGCCGTCATCTTTCCGGCAGCCAACAGCTATGTCGCGGCACAACTGGCCGGGGCACATGGCGCCGTCAGCCTTGAACATGCCGTTGCAACAGGAAAGATCAAGGGAATCATCGCCGTGGAGGCAGATATTCCGCCACAGCTTTTGGAGGGTATTCCGTTTGTGGCCGCGCTTGACTGGCGCATGACGGAAACCGTTCAGGCAGCGCAGATAGTCCTCCCCACCACCGCCTGGGTGGAGATGGACGGTACTTGTATAAACAACGAAGGGAGGGCGCAGCGCTTCAAAAAAGTCATGAATCCGGGGGTCCCGGTCCGTGGGCTCGATCCCGCCGGCCATCCGCCGCACATCCATCGCACAATCCCGCCGGGTGGCGAGCCGCAGCCGGCCTGGCAAACGGTGGCCGCACTCATCGAGGGGCTGTGCGGCGAACAGATCACGGAACCGCTGTCCGGAAAGTGGGAACGTCTTCAGGAGCTTGCTGCGGAGAGTGAAGGAGTCATGATCAATGATCTATGACCCGATCGACATAGCGCTGATCCTGGCCAAGATCGGCCTGGTCTTCTTCGTCATCCTCACCCTGGCGGCCTATCTGGTCTTTGCCGAACGCAAGGTACTGGCCTGGATCCAGGACCGCAAAGGGCCCAACCGTGTCGGCCCCTTCGGCCTGCTGCAGCCGCTGGCCGACCTGATCAAGCTCCTGACCAAGGAGGACTTCCGGCCGATCGGCGCGGACAAGTGGCTCTTTTATCTGGCTCCGGCCATGGCCGCCATTCCTGCCATCATGATCTTTGCCGTCATCCCCTTCGGCGCACCGCTCACGCTATTCGGCCACACTGTGCCGCTGCAGGTGGCCGACCTGAACGTCGGGCTGCTTCTGTTCATGGCGCTCTCTTCCATCGCGGTCTATGGTGTTGCCCTGGGGGGGTGGGCGTCAAACTCCAAGTATGCCCTGCTCGGCAGTATCCGCGGCCTCGCCCAGCTGATCTCCTACGAGCTGTCCATGGGGCTATCCTTGGTACCGGTGGTGATGCTGGCCCGCTCGTTCCGCCTGTCGGATATCGTCAACGCCCAGTCCGGCTGCTGGTTTATCGTCTACCAGCCGCTGGCCTTCGTGATCTTCCTGATCAGCATCGCCGCCGAATGCAAAAGGATCCCCTTCGATCTTCCCGAAGCTGAGGGGGAGCTGGTCGCCGGTTTCCACACCGAATACTCCGGCATGCGTTTCGGCCTGTTTTTCGTGGGGGAATACATCAACATCATCGTGCTGGGGGGACTGGCCGCCACCTTTTTCCTGGGAGGATGGCATGGCCCGTGGCTGCCGCCGGCGGTCTGGTTCGCGCTCAAGGTGCTCTCCTTTGCCTTCCTGTTCATCTGGATGCGCGGCACCCTGCCCCGGCTACGCTACGACCAGCTGATGCATTTCGGCTGGAAGATCCTGACACCGCTGGCGCTGGTCAACATCGTGGTGACCGGCTGGTGGTTGGTGCTGAGAGGCTAACGTAAATGCATTTTTGCCACAGAGACACAGAGACTCAGAGAAGATCAAAACCCAAAATAGCTTTTGGTGTACCCCTAATCTTCTTGATTCTTTCTGTTCGGTTTTCCTCTGCGCCTCTGTGTCTCTGTGGCCAATTAAAAGGTTTTGCATGAAGATTCTATCCGACATAGCAGCGCTCCTGACCGGCATGTGGATCACCTGGAAGCATATCTTCCGCAGGCCGGTGACCATCCAGTATCCGGAGGAGAAACGTACTCCTTACCCGCGCTACCGGGCCCGCATCGTGCTGACCCGCGACCCGGACGGCGGCGAGCGCTGTGTGGCCTGCCAGCTCTGTTCGGCGGCCTGCCCGGTGGACTGCATCTCCATGCAGCCGGGGGAAGAAGCAGACGGCAGACGCTATGCCGAATGGTTCCGGATCAACTTCGCACGCTGCATCTTCTGCGGCCTCTGTGCCGAAGCGTGCCCGACCCTGGCCATCCAGATGACCCCGGATTTCGAAATCTGCAAGCGGGACATCATGGATCTGGTCTACGAAAAGGAAGATCTGCTGATCGACGGCTGCGGTAAATCGCCGGAGTATAACTTTTACCGTCATGCTGGTATCGGCGTGACTCAGCAAAGAGGCGAGGGAATTGAGGAAAAACGCCCGGTAGATGTCAGGTCATTACTGCCATAACGGCAAAAGGCTGTTTGCCACAGAGACACAGAGTCACAGAGGAAAAACTTAAAAGAGAGAAAAGCACAAATTATTAGGTTTAACCCAAAACCGTTTTTCCTGTTTTTGACTTTCTCTGTGCCTCTGTGTCTCCGTGGCCAAAAAATGGATTTTATGGAAACATACCTCTTCTACATACTGGCGGCAGTAACCGTCATCGGCACGATCCTGGCCATTACCGAGAAGCATCCGGTGCATGCCATTGTCTACCTCGTCACCTCGTTCTTCAGCCTGGCGACCATCTTCTTTCTGCTGGCCGCACCGCTGGTCGCCATGTTCGAGGTCATCATCTACGCCGGTGCGGTCATGGTGCTGTTCATGTTCGTCATCATGATGCTCGACCTGGGGCGCACCGATGAGGCCCGGCGTCCCGTCCTGAAGCAGTGGCTGCTGCCGATTATTCTGGGGGGGATCATCCTGGCATCCATCGGAACCATTGCCACCGGATATGCCGCCGCCCCTCACCCCTCCGGCGCTCTCACGGTCCGCGACTTCGCCGAGACCCTGTTCCGGAAATACGGCGTGGCGGTGGAGATCATCTCCATGCAGCTGTTGTTCGCAGTGGTAGGCGCTTTATACCTTGGCCGGAAGGGAAAACCATGATCGTCCCGTTGGCACATGTGCTTATTCTGGCTGCCGTCCTGTTCGGCCTGGGACTGGTCTGTACCCTGGTTTGGCGGTCAAACGTGATCATGCTGCTGATCGGGATTGAGGTCATGCTCAATGCCGCCATGCTGGTTTTTGTAGGCGGCTCGAACCACTGGGGGATGGCCGACGGCCAGGTATTTGCCCTGATCATCATGGCCATGACCTCGGCCGAGGTTTCGCTGGCGCTGGCGCTGGTGGTCTACCTGCACCGCCGCAAGAACACGGTGGATGTGGATGAATTCCGGGAGTTAAAAGATTAACGACGGGGATTTGTTTGCCACAGAGACACAGAGGCTCAGAGAAAAGCAGATAATCCAAAATATTGATTCAGGGACAACCTATGATGAACAGCATTATTCCTTGGAAATGTCATTGTTGTGGAAGATCTTTTGAAACGGCAATGGGCGGTAAATGCAGTAAATGTGGAAAACCGACATGTGCCGTCTGTTTCGGCTATGCAAAACTGAAGATGCTTTTCAAGCTAAAATTACCACAATCAAGAGTATGTAAATTATGTTCAGAATAAGTTCCTGTTTTTGAATTTCTCTGAGTCTCTGTGCCTCTGTGGCAAAAATGAGCTTTTAAAACTATGAAACTTTACCTTGAACTCATAATCCTGCTCCCCCTGCTGGGAGCGATCGCCAATGTGCTGCTGGGCGGCCGCCTGCTGCCGCGCCGGGCAAGCGAGGCGCTGGCCTGCGCCGTCATCTGGGGAAGCTTCGCCGCGACGCTGGCTGCCGCGTTCTCGTACCGCGCCCCGGTCACGGTGGAGCTTGGCTCGTGGCTGGCTGCGTTCGATTTCAAGGCGCCGTTCACTCTCTACCTTGATCCGCTCTCGCTTTCACTCTGCCTGATGATCACCTTCGTCTGCGGCCTGATCCACATCTATGCCGTCGGCTACATGAAGGACGACCCTTCCTACGTCCGTTTTTTTGCCCTGCTCAACCTGTTCGTGGCCGCCATGCTGACGCTGGTGCTGGCCGAGAACCTGCCGCTCCTCTACCTGGGGTGGGAAGGGGTCGGCTTCTGCTCCTACGCCCTGATCGGCTTCTGGTACACGAAACCTGAAAATGCCACTGCCGGACGCAAGGCCTTCATCGTCACCCGCATCGGCGACGTCGGCCTGGGCATCGCCATTGTCTGGATGTTCCAGCTGTTCAGCACCGTCTCCATCACCGAACTCAACAAGATGGGTTTCCTCATGCCGATCGGGGTGATCACCGCCCTCGGCTTCCTGCTGCTGCTGGCCGCCATGGGCAAATCGGCCCAGGTGCCGTTGATGGTGTGGCTTCCGGACGCCATGGCCGGCCCGACGCCGGTTTCGGCCCAGATTCACGCCGCCACCATGGTCACCGCCGGGGTGTACCTGCTGATGCGCATGTTCCCGCTGATCGGCGTTTCATCAACCGTCACCGCCGCCATCGCCATTACGGGAGCGCTGACCGCTTTCTACGGGGCGACCTGCGCCCTGGTTCAACGCGACCTGAAGCGGATTCTCGCCTACTCCACCATCAGCCAGATCGGCTACATGATGCTGGGGGTCGGCGCCGGAGCAATCACCGCCAGCACGTTCCACCTGTTGGAGCATGCCTTCTTCAAAGCGCTGCTGTTCCTCGGGGCAGGCTGCGTCATTACCGCCCTGCACCACGAACAGGACATCTTCCGCATGGGTGGCCTGCGCCGCACCCTGCCGGGAACATTCTGGCCGTTTCTCGCCGGGGCGCTCTGTCTGGCCGGGGTGCCGCTCACTGGAGGTTTTTTCAGCAAGGACGGCATTCTGGGGGCGGTCTGGTTCAAGGGCGGGGCACTCTACGGCGGGCTGTATGTCGTCGGCCTGATTACGGCCCTTATCACCGCATTCTATACCTTCAGGATGGTGCTGGTTGTGTTCGGCGGTAATCCCCTCCCCCCTGGCGGGGGA
>Ga0154471_136_pt1 | contig 11435 bp, 10 predicted proteins | sample RifGroC2_FD_115950 | JGI IMG/M metagenome (GOLD analysis project Ga0154471, IMG submission 115950) | Geobacteraceae bacterium GWC2_53_11
GAATGCTGGCCGGATTCCTACCGGAAAGGTGGACGCTTTCAAGCCGGAATGGTGGACGGATTCGTCCGGAATACGCAGTAATGACCGTACTGTCCTCTCCGCTTCCTTCCAGATAGACATATTCCTTCATCTGTAATGAGGAGGTTCCCAGATCGTAAACACCAGGCATCACCTTCACAACAAACGGATTGGCGGCAGACGCAGTAGTAACCGAATTTATCGCATCTATCGGGCTTGTAAAGTCGCCGCCGCTCTTGGCTACAATGACTAAGTTGGCATACTTCGCACTATCAACAGTAAAAGCAAGGCGGTCTTTTGTGATGGTACCCACCTGAATTTTGTCATTTGTAACCGCCCCCGCTGCGATAATGTTACCAGTCACAGCATTTTGCAAAATATCATCCGTACTGATATAAAACTGTACTGCCAAAACCTGCGCCGGTAACACCAGCAAAACTGCCCACAAAACTGCCCATCTCACAAACTTTTTCATACTATTCTCCTCCTGAAATATAATAATTGCGGCACAGTAATATCCGCAAACCTGTGAGTCTTCAAAACAAGTGCAAAGTTAAGGTGTTTTCGGCTCGGACAAACGGAAGTGATTCTGCAAACAGCGCTTATAGTTAAATAACCTTAGCAAAAAACACTTATTAACATACCCATTATTACATGTCAATAAAATCAACTTAATTGTTACCACACAAAATTGAAAGCAGCTGAATGTCGTTTTGAAAGCGCTGTTGAGCAAGCCATTCCCTACAAGGCAAGCCTCAACATCATTGCAACTTGCTAATTCAGCATAAATCCTCCAATAATAGATTAAAAATATTGGAGCAAAACTCAGTATAGGAAGTACATTTTAAAATCGGCAGGAGTTACGGGCGGATAAAGGGCTAATACGTATTTTTAGCCTAGTATGGAGGTGCATACGCTACAATGGTGGGCATCGCTTCCGTTATTACTTCTTGTCAGATCGTCTGGGAAAATAATTAAATAAATGACTTCCCATATTTGATCTGTTAATTCTTAGACCAGCCACGGTTATTCCTCTCTTAAATCTGCATCCCCCCCACCCAGCAAGCACCAATAAAAGGAAAGCGCATGAGACATAAATTCCTGAGATGAAATATGGATCACTGTATGAGATTTTCACCACATGTCGCCCGGGGGGGACAACAACGCGCATCTGGCTATCAGGTGTTTCATACAACTCCGACTGTTTTCCGTCGATAGTTGCACGAAAGAAGTTATTGTAAAGCACGTTCACAATGAGTTGCCCGGTCGTTTCCCGCTCTGTAGTGATGTTAATTGAGTTAGTAGTGAAGGTATGCCTCGTTCCGCTATTATTTAAACTATCCACCCAGAATACCATGGGCTTTGCTGCTTCATCACATAAAATCAGGCGATTGGCATCACTATAAACCAACTTTAAAACACCCGACTTATCAACCGCGATATTTTTCTCCAGAACATACCACCGCACGCCCCACTTCCTAAAATATTCCAAGTCCGATGCTGAAGGATTGAAACGCGCACCTTTGTCGACGAAGAAATCAGCACTATTATTTCTTTTCAGTGCAGCATTTGAATTTCGATCAGATACTAAAGTTTCATAGCCGGCAAAGTGATAAAGGCCAAATAACGTGGCAAAATTAAAACCGAAAAGATTCATCTGCTTGTTTTCGTCAGCAGTATCTATGTTTACAATTGTAACTATTCTGCCACGATTTAGTATGTTCTTAAGCGGCTCTTCATATGGGACATCCTTTGTTTTCCTTGTTTCATATGGAGTTGCAATATGTACTGCCAACAAGTTACCGATATGGACAACAAAAATCGCACCACAAAGTACATATGTTCTTAGTTGCGTTCCTTTTATTCTTCTTACCCAAGCATCAAATCCATACGTCGCAGTGACGATAAGAAAAAAACTGCAGAAAAACAGAAGCTTGAAAGGAAAACGCTGGCGATTGTAAATTGGAATATTATAAATAAGTTTTGTCACAAACGTGTCGTTTGCCCATAGGAACGAAAAAAAAGCCAATGCGAAAAAAACCGCTACGCGCTTTCTCTGTAAACGACATAGCAACACTGCAACAAAACAAAAAACAAGAGGCAGCCAACCAATATGTGAAACAAATAATAGCTCTCCAGTAGAGAGATAGTTGGCAGGCGAAAAGGGAACCAACAATCCCTTGAGCCAGTAAGACAATTTGATACTCGCCTTCGAGTACTCCTCCCATGACAAAGGCATCTTTCTATCTGCAGACAGTGAAATCTGATGAAATGCCGGCAGCAGAAGTGGAGCAGCAATAAGAAATGTGCAAATAAAACCAAGTCCCTGCCTGAAAAGAAACGACATCCAGCCACAGCGAATTGAGGGTAAACAAGCAGCATCTTGTCTAATCAGCACACCTTTGTTTGGCACGGTTAAATAGACCAGAGCAACAGTGATGGCTTCAAATGTCATTGTATAAATGAAATAGGGAGGATTTCCTAAAAACAGGGAGAATACGCGCAGAACTATCAGAATACTAAAAGCATTTAAATCAAACGCCCCTATCTGACGCAAGGAGTAAAGCAACATCCAGGGGAAATAAGCCGCATAGCCAACCACCTGAATCCAACCATCACCGACCCTGATTACAAAACCGCAAAACGCCCACGCCAATGCACCAAAACAACAACTCGCCTTCTCAAGGCCCAAATAACGTAAGAGTTGGTAACATCCCAATGCAGCGAACAATAAATGAAATATGGCAACAAACTCCATTGCCCCATAGTAATGCCCCAAAAACAGCCAACTACAAAAAAGAGCTAAATAATTAGGTAGATACAGAGCTGCCGATTGAATACACGAAAAAATAGGTGTTCCCAAATACTGATGAAAATTGAAGAGGGGAAATTCTCCAGACAAAATGGAACGGGCGTTGTGAATGTAATACGGCAGGTTTTGGTCCAGATTATCAGCTTTAAGAAAGAAATATGGGTAGGCTATTTCCATAGATACTGCCATGCAAACTACAATTATTAAGAGAATCGCCGGGACTCGATTCTGCCTAAACCACAGCAAGCAGGAACGACATTTAATCATAGGTCACAGTCACTATTTTTTTATATCTGCGCAAGAAGTGTAGCAGTTCGCTGCAGATTCCAATTACGTGCCGTAAAGTTACCGAGGAAACACCGCTCTGACGACGAGAACTTTCTACACGAAGTTCTCCAATCCTGCACCCGCTGATCATTGCCAGGCAAATCAGTTCTGTATCTATAAAAAAACCTTGTGAGACAAGTTGTATTGAATCGATAAAAGAGCGCTTGAAAAGCTTGAACGGACAATGAGCATCTTTCAGTTGAATACCGAACATACTGCGGATAAGAAGATTGTATCCTTTGGAGATAATACGACGTGACAATGTGTCCATTCGCTTTTCGCGACACCCAACTAGCACATCGTAGTACTCGATTTGTTCAAGAAAGACGGAAAGCGCCGTCATATCAATCTGCTGGTCGGCATCGGTAAACAGGATCAATTCCATTTTCGACTGATTGAACCCTGTTATCAGGGCTGCCCCCTTGCCCCTATTCACTACGTGGCTAAAGGCTCTAAGATGGGTGTTCTGTAAAGCCATTTCCTGTAAAATTACGGCGGTAGAATCTGAGCTACCATCATCAACAACAATCACTTCATAATCCGTTACATTGCATTTGGAAAGACCAGCAATAATAACCTCAATTGCTTGCCGAATGTTTTTTTCCTCATTATATGCAGGAACCACAATTGACAGCGTAATACGTCTTAAAGTCACCTTATTGCTCGACTCTGTTTTTTGAGCCGCAGTAATATTTTCGCATTCCATATTCACAACAATCTTATCCTTTACAGTCAAGCTTCAAATACATACAAGAAATCGTTTCAGACACACTCAATTCTATTTCCCACATCCTAGATCACCACAACTTATCCAGATCATCGCCCGTATAAAGATGGTCATGTTCTGTGTAATAGGAAGCCAACTCTTTCTCGGCTTTCAGTCTGAGCGGGTTTCTGGTAAAGATCCGGAACAGGAAGGCAACCGGGGTCAGCAGAAGAAAAAAGACAACCGTGAGGAGCACTTTCGTATTGACCAGCGCAATCATACCGGCAAACTTCAACCATCCGTCGGCAATGATCGTAGCCAGTGGCTTGATGAAGAGCATGACGACCAGCAGCCCGATGGCCCCGTACAGGAATCCGGCACGGGCAAAATACAGATGCAGGGCCAGCAGAACCAGCACCAGCGGAGTCAGGGTTTCCAGTACCACCTTCCGTTTCTTTTCCACCATGCGCACCTCATTCATTCAACCACGTCCGATCCCTGAAAAATCAATATCGCCGCCACGCTCAATCAAGCGCAAACTCTTCCTGCCATGCCTGCCGTTCCTGCCACCGCGGCTGTTCGTGCTTGGCAAAGAGATAATTGCCGAGCACGAGACAGTCCATTTCAGTACGCATGAAGCAGCGGTAGGCATCATCCGGGCTCATGACGATCGGCTCGCCGCGCACGTTGAAACTGGTATTCACCAGCAGGGCATAACCGGTCTGCTGGCGGAAAGTGTCGATCAGCTGCCAGTAAGGCGGGTTTGTCTCCCGGTGCACTGTCTGCAGGCGGGCGGAATAATCGATATGGGTCACCGCCGGGATATCGGAGCGGACGATATACAGTTTTTCCCGCACCGTCATGTCGTGATACCCCTCCGGCAGGGAATAGCGCCGCTCTGTCTTCACATCAGCTACCTGCAACATGTAAGGGGACTGCAGTGACGGTTCAAAATACTCATGGACGTATTCCGCCAGCACGGACGGCGCAAAAGGGCGGAACCCCTCCCGGTATTTGATCTTCAGATTCAGCTTGCGCTGCATCTCCGGGCTGCGGGGGTCGGCAATGATGCTGCGGTTTCCAAGTGCCCGGGGGCCCCACTCCATGCGCCCCTGGAACCAGCCAATGACGTTCCCGCTTACGAGAGATTCTGTCGTATGCTGGCATACCTCGTCGAAAGAATCGCATTTCCGGTACACGGCACCGAACCTGCGGGCCGTCCGCTCAATATCCTGATCGGAATACTCGGGCCCCAGATAGGCTCCGGCCATGCTGTCTGTTTTTTCATCGGCAACACGTTCCCGGCCATGCGTTATGTGGAAAGCGGCCAGTGCCGCTCCGAGAGCACCACCGGCGTCGCCGGCCGCCGGCTGAATCCAGATTTCATCAAAGATCGCTTCCTTGTACAGCTTTCCATTAGCCACGCAATTGAGCGCCACCCCGCCCGCCAGACAGAGTTTGCGGGCGCCGGTCAGACGCCTGGCCTCGACAGCCATTTTCACCACGACCTCTTCCGTAACGCGCTGAATGGCCAGAGCCAGATCGCAATGTTCCGGCAGCAGTTCGTCACTGGCCGAACGGGGAGGAAAACCGAACAACCTCTGCCACCTGGCGTTATTGGTCATTTGCAACCCGGCAGCATAGTCGAAATACTCCTGATTGAGCCAGAGCGAGCCATCGGACTTGATATCCACCAGATGGCCCCTGATGCTGTCGCAATACTGCTGCACCCGGACGGAAGCGGGATTCCCGTACGGCGCTAACCCCATCAGCTTGTATTCCCCCGAATTGACCTTGAAACCGAGAAACGAGGTAAAGGCAGAGTAGAGCAGACCGAGTGAATGGGGAAACTGCAGTTCACGCAGCAGTCTGATGCCGTTGCCCTGGCCATGGCAGATCGAAGCGGTCGCCCACTCCCCGACACCGTCAACCGTCAGGATGGCCGCATCGTCATACGGCGAGGGGAAAAAGGCGCTGGCTGCATGGGAGAGATGGTGGGAGGAAAAGAGCAGCTTGATCCGGGTGCGGGGAATAGCTTCAAGGGCGGTCAGTTCGTCAAGCAGGACCTTCTTCATCATGACTTTCTGTTTGAGCCAGACCGGCATCGACGCCAAAAAGGAACGCAGTCCACGCGGGGCAAAGGCATAATAGGTTTCAAGCAGGCGCTCGAAAGTAAGCAGCGGTTTGTCGTAATAAACCACCGCTTCCAGGTCACCCAACGAAATCCCCGCCTGCTCAAGGCAAAACCGTACCGCGTTTTTTGGAAAGTCAGGATCATGCTTTTTGCGGGTAAAACGCTCTTCCTGGGCAGCAGCAACAATCCTGCCGTCCTGGATCAAGGCTGCGGCAGCGTCATGATAGTATGCGGATATGCCTAAAATATACATGCGGTTCTCACGGTTCCTGTAGTCATGGTGATTTCTCATACCAGTCAATAGCTCCGGAATGATCCCCGGCGCGGCTGAAATCCTCTTCAGCTTCCCGCATTTTCCCGAGAGACTTCAAAGCGAGACCGCGCACACGGTAATACGCCGGATGCGGATACATGCCGATGGCGGCCGTATAATCATCCACCGCCTCGGCAAAGCGCCCGGCTGCATGGAACGCCTCTCCCCGCAGGATATACAGGTTAAAAACATTTACCCGCAGATATCCGGTCGCCCCCTTGATAGCCGCAGTATAATCGGCCACGGCGGCATCATGGTTACCCTGAGAATAATAGAATTTACCCCGCTCCTTGTAAAAAATCGCCGACGGCTCCAGATCAATCGCCCGCGTCCAGAAGGTTGCGGTGTCTTTCCAGAAGCCAATCAGCCGTACGGTCATAGTGGCATATATCAGGAGACCGGCCGCACAGAGGGCGACCAGAATTCTGGCATAGCGATTTCCAGCTGCAGTCAGTTTCGTGTATCCCCCGGCAATGAGCGCCGCTGCGGCAATGCTCGGCGCAACCGAAGGGAGATAGGTAAAACGGGAGGCGAATGCCTGATCGCCGTTTTGAAAAAAGGCCAGAACCGGCAGCAGCGGCAGGAGGAAACATAGCCACAGAGCCGGGATCAGGCGCTGTTTCCGCAGGGTGTACACACCGACACAAATTCCGGCGGAGATAATCGTCGTGACAGTATACCGGAAAGGAATCGGTTCCGCGATGAGATGCAACGGACTGATTCCCACCGGCACGAGCAGCAGCCGCAGGTATTCGAAGAGGGCATTGCCCGACACCGCAATCCGCTGGCTCAACGGGAAGTACTCAAAAGAGACCCGGTAATTGCTCCGGCTTGTCAGATAAAACGTGACCACAGTCATGGCAGCTGACATGGCAAAAAAAGGAATTTTCTCGACCAGAAGCGGCAGTATGCTGCCGCGCCGCAGCCGCCCGAAAGGGTACCAGTCTGCCACCAGCAGCATCAGTGGCAGGACAACACTCACTGACTTGGCCATCAGCGACAGCCCGAAAAGAACGAGCGAAAAGCAATAGTCACGACCGGCCGCTTCCCCCCTCCCCTTCTTCCGGGCATAGCAAAGATAAAAGAGAAGCGATCCCAGCGTAAACAACCCGTTCAAAACATCCTTGCGCTCCGTCACCCAGGTAACCGATTCCACCCGGAGGGGGTGAATCCCCCATAACAGTCCGGCAAGGAGCAGCGTTGCCGGGTATGTATATGATCCGGTTTGTGAGCTGTTTCCCCGGCCCATTCCGGTAAGCAAGCGATCGGCAATAAACACCACCAACCCCGCATTGACGGCATGCAGCAGGATGTTCGTCAGGTGATAGCCAAGAGGGTTGAGACCCCAGAAATGGTAATCGAGGGCAAGTGATATCCAGGTCAGCGGCATCCACCAGACGATATGCACCTGGGTGAAAACCGAGGCGAAAAAGTCGCCGTTCAACTGCCGGATGGCACTATTGTTCAGCACGTACTCCGGATCATCAAAGTTGACGAAACCACAGGTGAGGGACGGCAGGTAGACAAGCATACAGATGCAAGCAACTGCCAGCGCTATTCTCCCAGGCGTAAGTTTTTTGATCCGTAGTATCATTTTTATCCGTACTTATCTGGAATTGCTGTTACTGATAAAAACTCCATACATTCTAAAGAGTAGACTTTTTACAAAAACTAAGCGCGTCATACGCTTTAACATCCCAAAAAGGATACGCGGACGAAGATAAAAATTTATAGTAGCCTTTTTGATTTCTCTATCCAATTCTTCAACCGAAATTTCCTTGGGATGAAATGGAAATTGTCCATAATACGCACTATAGTGACTCCAGTTAATATCATCCAAAACAAGCTCACCTCTATCAACCAATAAATTAAAATCAGAAGTCCCGGGCAACGGAATGTAATTCCCAAAGTAAACTTGATCGACATTAAGTTCCATGGCGAAATCAATGGACTCTCGCACATTTTTTAGTGAGTCATCCCTGAATCCAAGGATAAAATTCGCCTGCACAATGAAATTGTATTTTTTCAACATATCAACTGCATTGATGACTTGTTTTCGGCTCCATTCTTTATTCATTCTCTTCAAAGTGTGTGTCGAAATAGATTCTATGCCCAGAGAGACCATATACGCCCCCATTGAATGGAGCTTTTGTACAATTTCTTCATCCAGACGATCTAGTCGTATACCATTGGGGAAAGAAAAATAACATTTAATGTTCCTTTTTTTTATTTCATCAGCAAATTCGATCACATGCTCTTTGTAATAAGTAAAGTTTTCATCTTCAATGATAAACTCTTCGAAGCCGTACTTCTCTTGAAGAAAAGAAATTTCATCGACGACATCTAACAGGCAGTAACTACTACCCTGTGAGAGGCATTCCTTATCTCATGTCGTCGGGAAGGTTATCCCCGGTGATCTTTTTGAATAGCGCTTCGGCGGCCAATGTGTTCGCCCGAACATTCATGTGGGAATCTTCGGGGCTCACCCACAAGGATTTCCCCTCATACGGGCTGAAGACCGGCAGCAGATCAAGAAAGGGAAGTTGCTGTTCTGACGCAAAGCCGCGAATATGCGCCGTGGCAAAATCAAACGGATAGCTGTCCAGCCGCCGTAAATCAGGAATATTCACCAGAAGGAGCTTGATGTTCCTTTCTTTGCAGATGCGGGCAAGCTCCTGTAGTGCCTCCCCGTTCTTTTTCATTCCCTCGGATTCAGGAGCATAAATACTTCTGTAGTACCATGTCAGCCAATCCTTATGACTGTTCCTCATACCCAGCTGTTTTACCTTGGTATTCACATAAGCGGGCAGATAAAAATGTTTCAGCACATGGTAGCTCGCCCTGTTAATGCGGGGGGTGGGTTCGACATCATTGATATAATACATCAGGACTACCATATCCGGCTCTAGCTTGAGCCCCTTCAGCTTGAACAGCTCAACCTCCATGGCGCTGTTGTAGTTTCCGACCCCCATATTGATGACTTCATCTGCTTTTCCGGCCTGCCGCATCATTTTTTCGAGCTGCTTCGCATAGGTATCTGCCTGGGTGACCCCCCAGCCAAACGTGAAAGAATCACCCAGTAACACAATCCTTTTGCGTCCGGGTTGTTTCGGCACAACGTAATCAACATCCCGCAAGCCAAAGGAATTCGTTCTGACTTCAACGCCGTAATAGTTTCCTGTTCTGTTCGCCTTGTGATGAAACGGAAGCGCCCCATGAGGCAACGGCTCCTTCAACTCGGCTGCATAGCGCCACATTTCGAAATCATAATTCAAAGACAGGTAGCATTGTCCCCTGAGCAGTGCTTCTCCCAGCAACAGGGAGAACAGCAACGCCGCCAATACTATGCCGGTATTGATCAGAAACTGTTTCATCGCTTTTCTGAGTGTCTGGCCAAAGCTTGCTGTTCAAAGCGCTGTGCCAGGAATTCAGCGACAATATCTGCTCCATACTGGGACCAATGGCCATCCATATTCAAATAGGCGCCGGGGGTTTTTCGCAGAACCTCACGAAGATCAACAACATCCATCTTTTCGCTTTCAGCATGCTGAATAAGACGGTTCGTCGCATCATCCTTCGATTGCATATACGCTTTCATGTCTGCGACCGGACGCCATTGCGCAATCATCCTTGAATCAACCGAAAACGGATCCGGAATCACGACCAAGGTGAAAGCGACTCCCCGTTTGCGGCAGAGATCAGCCGTTTTTTTGATCCAGAGATACGAGTACTCCGATGCCGTAAATATCGGGGCAGCTTCTCCCATGGCGTTCCTGGTAGCTAAATTGAGGTAATGGCTGTGAAACTTGCCCTCATCGGGCGTGCGCAGTACAGCGTAGAATTGATCGCGGACTTCAGGAGGGGATTGCTGCAGGACATCCTTGAGAAGCTGCTGTTTTTCGGCGGGAAAGAAGGAAAGAAGTGTTGCTTCTGTTTCAGCACCATTCCTGGTAGCCCGGAACTTCGCGGCCAGCTTGGTTTCGTGTTCAAGCAGTGAGCCGCCGTCAAACCATGCCCGCAGCATCGGACGCCAGTTATTGCTGAGAACATGGTTAAGCGATCCGAGGCCAATCATATGGAGAAGGGATTCCCTGGGATAGGTGGCAGAAATTCCCCCAAAGCTTAATAGCGTGGGAGCCTGGATAAAATCTGAGGCGGCAGAGAACAGCAGGACACAATGCTTCGGCTTCATGGGCAGGCCGATATTTTTAACCCGGTAAAAATATTCATCCGGGTCTGTCGCCGAAACGCCAAGGTTGATGACCTCATGGCGGGCAAGCCCCCGGGATTTCAATCGCTCTTCCATTCTTACGGGCAAGGGAATTGCGGCACCGTCCTCCAAGAACGAATCACCGATACATATCGTTCGATAGCTGTCGGGCAGAGGTTCTCTGGCACGCTCATTGTCACGCTGCCCCCAGGAATTGACCAATACGGCACCATTAATTTTATTAAAGCCCCCCCAGGCGATCTTACCGACCGATGGAGTAACACCGTGCAGCCCATTGAGAGGCCAGGGAACGGAGTAAAAAGAAGCTGCCAAGTTCATCAGTACGAGACTCACGGTAGAAAGCAAGGCAAACAATGCCACATTGAATAAAAATATGCGGCGGACGGCAGCCTGACTCTGCTCTGAACCTCCGGTTTCCCCGACAGACGGTGACGTGCATCCGCCAAGGATTCGGCGACTGCTCAGCAGAGCCCCTGTCGCCGTGACCGAAATAACCAGACCAAGGACCACCAGCTCTTTCGTAACCGGGGCAACACGATCTTCAAGCAGGATGACCAGTACACCGCCGCAGCAAGGAAGCAGCAGGGAAATGCAGGCAAAAAACAGAATGTAGAGAAGAGTCGTGCGACCGGCTTTGTGTACCCCCACCTTCACGAAACCTCCTAAAACAATGTATAAATGAATGGCCCCAGCGCCGAACCGCTTGTCATGATCATCAGAACTCCTAATAAAAGCAGCGTCAGGAGTATGGGCAGCAGCCACCATTTCTTTCTCTCTTTAAGAAACCGCCAGAAATCAGCAATCAGTTCCATTTCATCTCCTCTGACCTTGTTGATTTATTCCGTTAGCCGGTACAGCCAACACATCAATGGTGCCGTAACGGGGAATCATTGT
>Ga0154471_154_pt4 | contig 11344 bp, 7 predicted proteins | sample RifGroC2_FD_115950 | JGI IMG/M metagenome (GOLD analysis project Ga0154471, IMG submission 115950) | Geobacteraceae bacterium GWC2_53_11
CCTTCAACCAGTCTGCTGTCCAGGCCGCCAGCCGCCGAGCCAGTTCCTCCTGATTTTTGGCCCCTTCGCCAAGCAGTTTGGCTTGGGCCGTTATTTCGGGGGAGTCCGACTCTATCTTGTCTGCCGGTTTCAGCTGAGCGTCGCTTGATACTTCCACACGCGGGTCGGAAGGCGCCATTGCCAGGGAGCCGGTTTTGAATATGACCCGACCATTACCGATCTTTTCCGCCTGTTGTCCGCCACCCTGCTGCAACGGAAGAGAATCATTCCAGTTGCTGATTTCGATCACAAGGCCGGTCAATTTTGCCGGGTTTTTGATGGGCGGTTGTATGCGCACCATGCTGAAGTCATAAATAAGATCCTTCTTTGCAAGTGCCCACTCACTGATAAAAGGACCCAGATTTTTGGGGCTTTCCGCTTTCGTTGTTACCAGTCCTTCGCGGACAGATTCTTCAAGTGTATTCCCTTGTCCATCTATCCAGATATCATTGGTCACAAAGGGATACAAATTGTTGCGCATCTTGAGAGCAGGCAGACCTTCAGTGGTTTTATCCAAACCGAGAATCGTAATAAGTATCTCTTTTATTTTGAGCTCTTCCGGATCGAACGCTTGAATTTTATATGACGCTCCCTCTGCAACTGAACGCATCAGAGGAAAGAGATTAAGAGCCGGCCCCGGATAAACCTCTCCTTTGAACTTGAGCATTTTATCGGTTACTTTGCCGTTCATATCGCTTTTTATATGGATGGCACTGCCGCTTACTCTCCCGCTTACGTGAGACGCTGTGCCATTGACGGTCTGCTCAACATCAAAGGAGCGGAGCGCCAGGTTTTTGGAAACCAGATAGGTCTCATGCATTGAGGCTTCCTTGGCAAAGCTCATTACTTTCATCCGGACGCTTCCATCTCCTTCCATCCGGTAGCCATCGTCTGTTTTTTCGACTCGTTGCCGGTAGAAGCCAACCCGCTCGCTGTTCAGGTAAATGCCGAACCAGCGTTCGGAAAGAGGCGGAGCGTCTATTTTTCCAAATGGAGTTGCAACTGCGGGGAGACAGTTGCCAAGCAGGATCAAGCAGGCAAAAAAAAGTCGTAGTGCTATGGTCATGGTTTCCTCGTAGAGTGAATATACAAGCGCCACCTGCTCTCAGTCGCTCAAAAAAAGGCTGATGGCAGGTGGCGTTATGGACTTTGGTGCAGTTGACGCCGTTAATGGTGTGTCGTCAGCTGGTTCCTGTTGTAGTATTGTGATCCGCAGCGTCTGGAGCGGTTTCGGTGCTTTTTACGCTTTCGGGGTCAATAAACTCGACCCGGTTTCTGCCGTTTGTTTTTGCCCGATAGAGGGCATCGTCGGCAAGCTTGATAAAATCATCGACAGTCGGTGTGTGTTCCATGGAAAAGCAGGCAACTCCCAGGCTCACGGTAAGGCCCAGCTTGGCGAGCGGTCCGCTGAACCTGGTCCCCTGTACCGCCAGCCGGATGCGGTCCGCTACGAACATGGCCTCTTTCAGCGACGAGTCGGGCAGGATGGCGACAAATTCTTCTCCGCCGTACCGCGCGGCGCAGTCATAGCTGCGCAGCTCTTTCTGTAGTTGCAGGGCCACTTTTTGCAGGACGACGTCCCCCTGGAGATGGCCGAAATTGTCGTTGACCTGTTTGAAATGATCGATGTCGAGGATGATCAGTGAGAGCGTGCCGCCCTTGCGAACGCTCCGCTGCACTTCCTTGTCAAGCGCTTCCATCATGTAGCGGCGGTTGAAAAGCCCGGTGAGGTGATCGGTGTTGGAGAGCTCCAGCAGCAATTCATTGGAGCGCTTCAGTTCGTCCTGGAGCTTCTTGATCTTGAGATGAACCTTGACCCGGGCCACCAGTTCTTCATGGTCAAACGGCTTGGTGATGTAATCGCTGGCGCCCTGTTCGAGCCCCTTGATCTTTCGCTCCCGGTCGTTCATGCCGGTGAGGATGATAACCGGGACATCCTGAAGATCAGGCCGCGCCTTGAGCATGCTCAGGAACTTGAAGCCGTCGATGCGGGGCATTTCCAGGTCGCACAGGATTATGTCAACGGGAGACGACAGGAGTTTCTTGAATCCTTCCAAACCGTCCTCGGCTTCGTAATAGCGGGAGAAGAGGTTGAACGACTCAAGAGTCCTGATAATCTGTTCCCGGACGGTGACAGAATCATCTATGATCAGTACACTGTTTGACATAGCGTGGGAGTCTAGCCCAACTCACCTCAAAACTCAATTAATAAAACGGCTATCTCTGCGGGAATCCAAATAAAAATCAGAGCAGCGGTTCCTGTGCCAGGCGCTTCATTTCTGAAATGGTAGCGGAATAATCCGACGCTCCGAAAACGGCGCTTCCGGCGACAAAAACATCGGCTCCGGCGTGTGAAATCTGGGCAATATTGCCCGGTTTTACCCCGCCGTCAACTTCAAGCTCCGCCTCGGAACCGCGCCGGTCAAGCATCGCCCTGAGCGAGTGAATCTTGGGGAGGCAGGCATCGATGAAGCTTTGGCCGCCGAAGCCGGGGTTGACCGTCATGAGCAGCACCAGATCAAGGTCGTCGAGGATGTAATCAAGGACACTCAGCGGAGTTGCCGGATTAAGCGATACGCCGGCCAGCTTGCCGCAGGATTTTATCAGCTGGATGCTGCGGTGCAGGTGGTTGGTCGCTTCGGCGTGCACGACAATAATGTCGGCGCCTGCTGCTGCAAAATCAGGGATATAATGATCGGGATTCTCGATCATCAGATGTACGTCCAGCGGCAGGGTTGTGACCTTGCGGGCGGCTTCGACAATTAGCGGTCCAATGGTGATGTTGGGAACAAAGTGGCCATCCATGACGTCGATGTGGATGTAGTCGGCGCCGGCCGCCTCGACTGCCTTGATTTCGTCGCCAAGACGCGAAAAATCGGCCGACAGGATGGAAGGGGCAATTTTTTTCATATTGGAGCTCCTTGGTTTTAGTGTAGTCGTTTAATGCGGGCGGCAAAAAAACCGTCCATGTTGTGGCGGTGGGGCCAAACCCTGAACATGCCGTAAAAAGCGAAGAGCTCGCTCCAGGCGGGGAAAAGATCATTCAGGTTTTCCAGCACGAAATCGGGGTGGTGCAAAAGAAAATCCTCCACGACAAGCTCGTTTTCCGCTTCCGAGGTCGAGCAGGTCGAATAGAGCAGCGTCCCTCCCGGTTTCAGCCTGGCGGCAGCGTTCTTGAGAAGCGTTTTCTGAACCGCGGCCAGACGGGTGATGTCACCGGAGAAAAGCCGCCATTTTGCTTCGGGGTTGCGGCGGATTACGCCGAGCCCGGAGCAGGGCGCATCCAGCAGAATACGGTCAAAGGTGCCGTCGGGAAGGGTGTCCGGCTGGTGCAGATCCGCTACGGCCGTTGTTACAGAATTGATTCCGAGCCGCCGGATATTGTCCTGGACAAGCGTCAGCTTTGACCGGGAGATGTCGGTTGCGATCAGCTCTCCTCGATCATCCATCTGCTGTGCGATATGCCCCGTTTTGCCGCCGGGTGCGCAGCAGGCGTCCCAGATCCGTTCGCCCGGTTCGGCGCCAAGCAGGTGACCGGCCAGTTGCGACGCTTCGTCCTGTACGGCGAACAGTCCGGTTTCAAAGCCGGGCAGGGTGCTGATGACGTGACGTCCCGTGATCGTGATGCCATCGGGCGAAAAACGGCACGGCGCAGCTTCGATCCCCTGCTTTTCGAATTCCAGAAGGAGGTCTTCCCGGGAAGAGCGCAACGTGTTCACCCTCAGCGTCAGCGGCGGTTGTTGCGATGATGCTTCTGCCAGTAGTTGGGCCTCATTGACGCCCAGCTGTTCGATCCATTGTTCGGCCAGCCACTCCGGTTGGGAATGCCGGGCTGCTATTGCTGCCGCCGGATTGGCCGTAATATCGGGAAAAGTGATCGAATCACGGCGGCGGAGGTAGTTGCGCAGGACAGCGTTGATCAGGCCGCTGGTGCCGGGTGTGATCAGTTTTGCCAGGTTGACCGATTCGTTGACGGCTGCCGATTCAGGGATACGGTCGAGGCAGGTTAACTGGTACAGGCCGATCCTCAGGATCACCAGCGCCAGCGGGTCGAGTTCGATCATCGGTTTTTCCAGCAATTGCGCCAGAATATGATCCAGCGTCCCCTGGCGGCGCAGCACGCCGAAAACAAGTTCAGCGTACAGACCACGGTCCGGCCCGGTTAATGCACCGTTTGAGAGCTCGTTGTCGATGAGGCGGTCGGCAAACCCCCCCTCTTTTTTGATGCGCAGCAGGGTTTCACAGGCTGCCTGGCGGGGATTTGCTGAGAAAGTGCCGACTTTTGCGGCGCGTCTAATAATCATGTGTCCTCGAAATATCTTCCAGGCGGTGGACACGTTCCGGAATTTGGGGGTTGGTGGAGAATTTTAACGTATTCATGGTGACCTCGTGCGTTGTACCGTCTCCGTTATGCCTGATAATTTAATAATAGTCACCATTGATTAAAAGCGCAAGGGGGGAGGTGACAGGCTAAAAAGTCATAAAAACAGCTATTTCCCTTGCATTGGCCTGACCTGTTTGGTATAGTTCACGACCTTCAAAATCCTTCTCAAGAACTGAATTATATTAATGAATCTACTCGCTGTTGAAAAACCTGCCCGCTATATGGGCGGGGAAATGGGCTCTATCCGTAAGGCAACTGCCGATCTCCGTTTTGCCTTGGCATTCCCGGATGTGTATGAAGTCGGCATGAGTCACCTGGGGCTGCGGATATTGTACCATGTCCTGAATGAAGTCACGGGGATTGCGGCAGAGCGCGTATTTGCTCCCTGGCCGGACATGGAGGCGCAGATGCGTGCCTCCGGCACACCGCTGACGACGCTTGAGACCGCCACGCCGCTTTCGGATTGCGATATCATCGGTTTCACCCTCCAGTACGAACTTTCCTATACCAATATCCTGAACATGCTCCGTCTGGGCGGCATTCCTCTGCTGGCATGTGACCGAACGGAAACTTTTCCCCTGATTATTGCCGGTGGCCCTTGCGCTTACAATCCGGAGCCGCTGGCGCCGTTCTTTGATGCCGTGCTTCTGGGAGATGGCGAAGAGGCGGTGCTGGACATTGCCCGCGTCGTGCGGGAGGCGAAAAAAACGGGCGAAAGCAGAGAGCGGTTGCTCGAACGCCTGTCCGGTATCGAAGGGGTCTATATACCTTCGTTCTTTGAGCCGCAGTATGCTCCTGACGGTACTCTGACGTCCATAAAGCCGCTCAAATCCGGCTATGCGTCCGTCCGCCGCCGTTTCCTGGCGGATCTTGACTCGGCTCCCTATCCGGATTCCCCTGTGGTGCCGTTTATGAAGACGGTGCACGACCGGGTCGCCGTTGAAATCGCCCGCGGCTGCACGCGCGGCTGCCGTTTCTGTCAGGCCGGTTATGTGTACCGCCCGCTGCGGGAACGCACCCCCGAAACAATCCTGAACGTTATAGATAAGTCACTCAAAGCCACCGGCTATGATGAAATATCGCTCCTTTCCCTGTCCACCGGCGACTATTCCTGTGTGACGCCGCTGGTGACCGAATTGATGGCGCGCTATGCCGAGGATCGGGTGGCGGTGTCGCTGCCGTCGCTGCGGGTCGGGAGTTTGTCCGACGAACTGATTGATGAAATCAAGAAAGTGCGCAAGACCGGGTTTACCCTGGCTCCTGAAGCAGGCAGCGACCGGATGCGGCGGGTTATCAACAAGGGGATCACCGAGGCTGACCTGATTGCCGGAGCTGCGGCAATCTATACGGCTGGCTGGCGTCTGATCAAACTCTACTTTATGATCGGCCTGCCGGGTGAAACCGCTGACGATGTTGCCCAGATTGCGACGTTGGGGCGTCAGGTCAAGGATCAGGCAAAGCTGCATGGAGTTCAGGGTGACGTTAACGTTGCGGTCAGCACTTTTGTACCCAAAGCGCATACACCGTTCCAATGGGAACCGCAGATATCCATGCAGGAGACGACGGATCTCCAGTATCAGCTCCACTGCGATCTGAAAAAACGCAAACTGCGCTTTAAGTGGCAGGATGCGCCGCTTTCGTTCATGGAGGGGGTGTTTGCCCGTGGCGACCGGCGTCTGGCTCAGGTGCTGATCCGTGCCGTCGAACTTGGCTGCCGTTTTGATGGCTGGCGCGAGCATTTTTCTCTGGAGCGCTGGCTGCAGGCCTGTGCCGAGTGCGGCATCGAACCGGAGTGGTATCTGCGTCGGCGGGAACTGGATGAGGTTCTGCCGTGGGATCATCTCGATTGCGGCGTGACCCGTGAATTCTTGTTGGCCGAGCGTGAGCGGGCCCTGGCGGAAGCTGCGACGAAAGATTGCCGTGACGGCAATTGCAGCGCGTGCGGTGTCTGTGATTTCACGGTTGTGACCAACCGGATATCCAAACAGGCGACGGTCCCGCCACGTCCCGACGTCCTGGCTGAAGAGCCGGTGGCTGCCCGGATGCGTCTTCGCTTTGGCAAAACCGGGGTTATGCGCTATTTGAGCCACCTTGAACTGATAACGGTTTTTACCCGTGCCGTCAGCAGGGGAGGCGTGCCGATTATGTTTTCGCTTGGCTTCCATCCGCACCCGCGTTTTTCTTTCGGTACGGCCACATCGGTGGGGGTTGAGTCGCAGGCCGAGTACATGGATATGTTCGTTGCCTCCGGCATTGCCGCCGGGGAAGTTCAGGACCGTCTCAACGGGGTGCTCCCGGAGGGCTTGCGGATACTGGATGCAGAGGAGGTGGACGCCAAATCACCCTCCATCTCGACTTTGATAGATGCCACCCGCTACCGGATAACCGTTGTCAAGGCTGATCCTGATGAGTTGCTGCAGCGATGTGTGCAGTTTTTGGCACATGACACTTTTGTCATTCAGCGGATCAAAAAGGGGCAGACCACGACCGTTGACCTGCGGGGTGAAACCGTGGCGCTTTCTGCTGACGGTCAGGCACTCGAACTGGTTGCCCGGCGCGGCAAGCCGATCGAATTTGTCCGGGCCATAACCGGTAATGAGGCTCTTAATGTGGATGACCTCCGGATTGAGAAGCTGGAAGTCATCTTTGCTCAATCCTGATACAGCAGGAGACGAGCGTCAACAGATAACGATTTTTATTTTATATATATCTTGGTTAAACGGAGAAAATCACCATGGGAGCCGAATTAGTAATTAATGCTGCTTCCCACGAAACCCGCATTGCGCTGATTGAGAACGGCACCATTGCCGAGCTGTATATCGAGCGGAGCCGTGAAAAGGGAATAGTGGGCAATATTTACAAGGGGAGGGTTATCCGCGTGCTGCCGGGTATGCAGGCCGCCTTTGTAGATATCGGTCTGGAGAAGGCTGCGTTCCTCTACGTAGCCGATGTTTTTGATGCCATCGAGGAGTATGAGTCGCTCTTGTACGCAGGTAGTAAAAAGGATGACGAGCCTGCTGACGACCCGGATGGCAACGACCGCCCGGATTTCAAGCCGCTGCACCCGATTGAGGATCTGCTTCAGGAGGGTCAGGAGCTGCTGGTGCAGATTTCCAAGGAACCGCTTGGCACCAAGGGAGCCCGCATAACCTCTCACATTTCTCTGCCGGGCCGCCATTTGGTCTATATGCCGACGGTGGACCATATCGGTATTTCACGGCGGATCGAAGATGAGGAGGAGCGCGAGCGCCTGCGTGAGGCCGTTGAGCGGCTCAAAAAGCCGGGTACAGGGTACATTGTCAGAACGGTTTCCGAGGGGAAGAGCGAAGAAGATCTGATTGCCGATATGCAGTACCTGTCCACCCTGTGGGAGGAGATATCGAAACGGCAGGCCAAAGCTGCTGTTCCGTCGCTGCTCCACTCGGATCTCGATGTCGTCCAGAAAGTGGTGCGTGATATCGTTACCGAGCAGGTTGATAAGATAATTGTCGATTCGCAGGTTGATTACGACCGGATCGTGCATTTTATATCTACTTTTGCTTCAAAAATGAAATATTCGATCGAGCTGTATGATGAAGAGGAGCCGATCTTCGACCATTACGGCCTGGAAGTTGAGATCAGCCGGGCGCTGGGGAGAAAGGTCTGGCTCAAGTCGGGTGGTTATATCATCATCGAGCAGACTGAGGCGTTGAGCGCCGTCGATGTTAACACCGGCCGCTTTGTGGGCAAGCACAATCTTGAAGATACGATCTTGAAAACCAACCTGGAAGCGGTCAAAGAGATTGCCTACCAGCTTCGCCTGCGTAACATTGGCGGGATCATTATCATCGACTTTATTGATATGGAGAAAGAGGTTAATCGGGAAAAGGTGTATGGAGCGCTGGAAGAGGCTCTGAAAGCCGACAAATCAAAGACCAATATATTGAAAATATCCGAACTCGGGTTGGTTGAGATGACCAGAAAGCGGGTGCGGGAAAATATCAGCCGCATGATGTGCGAGCCGTGCAGTTATTGTGAAGGGCGCGGCTATATCAAATCAAAAATAACGGTCTGCCATGAAATATTCCGCGAATTGCGTCGGGAGATGCTTGATATCAGGGGCACCAAAGCGACGGTGACGGTGCATCCCCAGGTTGCGGATCTTCTGTATGATGAAGAGCGCCGGGGGCTTGAAGAGCTGGAAAAGAAATTTAAAAAAAGAATAACTGTGCGGGCCAAGCCCGGTTTCCATCAGGAGCAATTTGAAATTGCAATCAACTGACCTTTGCAGAAGTTGAGCTGCTGACGTTGACGCGGTAAAACGCAAAGAGGCGAGGACTGAAGTCCCCGCCTCTTTGCGTTTTTGAAGAATGTTATAGTTAAGCGGCTTTGCTGTTCAGGCCGTTTTGCTCGTAGTGCGCGGAAAAGTATTCCATCGCCTCACGCATGATGTCAGATACGCTCTTGTGAGTCGTTTTCATCAGGTTTTCCAGATGATCACGCTCCTCATCACTTACTCTCATTGAAATTACATTGTAACGCGGATTCTCTCTCATTCTTCCCATGGCAGTCTTCCTCTCTTTTTTATGGTTTACTTCGAGTTCGTAGAAACGAATATGGTGTATACATTAGCCAATATCGTGCCAAGTGGTGGTAAAAATATTTACAATAATAAAAACAGATAGTTGAAACAGGACAATATAGGGTGATTTGGTTTGTGGGTTGAAAAGTGTGCCATATTTGGCCCATGTGTGGCCAAAAGTATACACTATTATGAAACAGCAGATGGATGCGCGGAGTGGCAGTGAGGGGGGACTCGCAAGTATGCTATTTCGGTTGCCGGATAACTTCAATGCCGTGTTTTTCCAGGATCCGGTAAAACGTGCGCCGGGGAATATTGGCCAGCCGCGCCGCTTTTGCCACGTTTCCTCCCGATTCATCCAGATAGCGGCTGATGATATGCTTTTCAGTCCGGCCGACCTGTATCTCTCTCTCTGCCTTGAACGAGACTCTGCGCCGATTGACGTTTTCGTCGGGGCACAGTTCGTATGTGTCGGTAAAGATGGTCGGGAGATTTTCCAGTCGAATGATACCGTCTTTGACGAGCACCGCCGAGCGCTCGATGACATTCTGCATTTCACGGATATTTCCGGGCCAGGGATAGTGCTGCATGGCCTTGACCGCACGCTCTTCAATGCCAGCGATATTTTTGTTCAGCTTCTTTCTTGCTTTTTCGAGGAAATGCCGGGACAGTTCAGGTATGGACTCGGCTCGGCTCCGGAGTGGCGGGAGTTCGATGCAGAATACATTCAGGCGATAATAGAGATCCTCCCGAAACCACCCTTCCCGTACACCCTGTTCGAGATCCTTGTTCGTTGCGGCAATCAGGCGAACATCCACCTTTTTGGAGACGACGCCGCCTACCGGGCGTACCTCGCCCTGGTCAAGCATGCGCAGTAGCTCGGCTTGTAGCTTGGGGGTGATATCGCCGATTTCATCGAGAAAGATCGTTCCGCCATTGGCTGCTTCGAACAACCCCTTTTTGTCGGCGACCGCGCCGGTAAACGAGCCCTTCTTATGGCCGAACAGCTCGCTTTCGAGGAGGGAATCGGTAAGCGTGGTGCAGTTGACCGTCATGAGCGGTTTGTCGTTACGCAGACTTTGCCGGTGGATGGCGCGCGCAGTCAGCTCTTTGCCCGTGCCGGTTTCCCCGCGAATAAGCACGGTTGTCGGCGTTGGAGCAACCTTGTGAATAAGCTCCATGACGTCTCTGATGCCGGGGTCACTGCCGACGATCAGGTCGTCACCGGCTTGCCGGTCCAGCTCACGCTGTACAAGTTCATACTTCTGCATCAGGTGCCCGCGCTCCTCTTCGATCAGTTGCATATTGTGGGGCAGGCACATTTCGATGTCGGCCAGTCCCTGAAAAACGGCAACGGCATGTTCGCGACACGTATTGTAGCCGCAGGCGCGGCAGTTAAGCTCGTCTCCCTGCGTAAACTTGTTGGTGGAATGGAGGATGCGCTTGATGTCATCCTTGCCGGGAGTCGGCAGTTTCAGGGCCTTATCCGAGTAGCAGCGGGCAAGATTGGGCAGAAGTGCGGTTGAACTATAATGACGTGCGGTAGCGTACGGGGGTTTGGCGCTGTTATGGCAGACAATGAGCTTACGCTTGAAGAAGTGGTTGAGTTCTTTGTCGCGAGCCGGTCCATCGACGCAGCCGCCATCACAGAAACGAAGGTCAACAAACGTCGGTGATATCCGCCCGGCAGCCAGGTCCCGAATAATGCCGATGGTGTGTGTCTCTCCCTCGGCGCTGATTGTCTCGTTGTCCTGAAAATCGGTTTGAATATCGAATACTTTGAGTGGGCCGCCGGTCAATGAGAACAGCCGTCCCGCGCCGGGATCAACTCCATCGAACGGCATTTCGGCGAGGCTGCCGGGGGTGATGCCTCTGTTTTTGAAGAGTTTATTGATTTCCTGATACGTCAGAACAACATCGATCGCCCCGGAAGCCTCGCTCTGTATCTCGAACTTCGCGGCGATGCAGGTGCTGACGTAGACCACGCGGGTCTCCTCGCCGAGCACTCCTTTGATGAAGCGTCCCATGGCGATCATAGGTGACACGATCGGCATGATATTGGGGACCAGTGACGGGTAATGACGTTCGATAAGATCGACAACGGCCGGACAATGGGAAGAAATGAGGGGGCGGTCGGAAGTGTCAAGAGTGTCGCGATAGCTTTTGGCGATCATCTGGGCGCCATAGGCTCCCTCGTGCACCTCGCTGAAGCCGAGGCTTTTCAGGGCTGAAACCAGTTGGCCTGGTTGGAGCGCATGGAAGAAAGCCGGAAACGAGCAGCCAAGCACCGCTACCACCGGTGAACCGGATGCCAGCATCTCCTGCGTGCGGACCATGCGGTCAACCACCACCTTGGCGTG
>Ga0154471_159_pt7 | contig 10824 bp, 5 predicted proteins | sample RifGroC2_FD_115950 | JGI IMG/M metagenome (GOLD analysis project Ga0154471, IMG submission 115950) | Geobacteraceae bacterium GWC2_53_11
CAAAGGTAAATGGGATGATCCAAAAAGCGCCAACGAAGTCAAGATTGACCAGGACATCATGGTTCTGGCCAACCCTGAAATCGCCAAACTGCCTAACTGGGTCGTCGGCCTGATCGGCGCCGGTGGTCTGGCTGCCGCACTCTCGACCGCAGCCGGTCTGTTGCTGGTTATCTCCGCCGCTATTTCTCACGACCTGATGAAAGGGATGCTGAAACCCGATATGGGTGAAAAAGAAGAGCTCTGGTGGGCCCGTGGCGCTGCCGGTGTGGCGGTGTGTATCGCCGGTCTGTTCGGTATCTATCCCCCCGGCTTCGTGGCGCAGGTTGTTGCCTTTGCCTTCGGCCTGGCGGCAGCCTCCTTCTTCCCCTGTATCCTGATGGGGATATTCAACAAGAAGGCCAACAAGGAAGGCGCCCTGGCCGGTATGGCAATCGGTATCGTCTTTGTTGCTGCCTACATCAGCTACTTCAAGTTTGTCAACCCTGCTTTCAATAACAAAGATCACTGGTGGTTCGGTATTTCACCGGAAGGTATCGGCACGGTTGGCGCAATGTTGAACTTTGCCACCATGTGGATTGTCGGCAAGTTCACTCCTGAGCCTCCCCAGGAGATCCAGGATCTGGTCGGCAGCCTGCGCTACCCCGGCAAGCTGGTAGTACCACCTTCAGCCGGTCACTGACCTGGCTGCTGTGGCCCTCCCCCCCGGCGGGGGGAGGGCATTTTGTAAAACCAGTATTCGCTTAAAGGAGTTTATGGTATGAATGCAGCGACCACCGCACTGGAGAACAGACAAAACATGATCCTTAAAATGTTCCGCACATTTAATGCCGGTATAGTGAGATTCGTCATGGGTATCCGGTTCCGGGCGGTAGGCGCCACCATGCTGGCATCGTTTGCCGGGCTGAGTCTCACGACCAACGTTATACCATCGGCCATATCAATGATGGGACTCATGGATACTTTTTCCGCCCGCTGGGGACTGGGTGGTTTCGCGGTCTATTCTATGATGTCGTGGGCTGTCGGTGGCTGGGCGGTGCAAAAGACCGGAGATAAGAGAATGGGTGCCATCGTACTCGGCTTGGTCGGCTTGACCACAGGGCTGCTCTTTACCGGCTTCGGCATCAGCACGGAAATGAATATTCTGCTGACCGGTGGCGGCGCGGCACTGCTGTATGGTGCCATTGGCGGCTTGATAATCGGAGATGCCCTGAGAGACCCGCCTGCCGACCCGAACGATCCCTATGCAAAAATAGGCCGCATCGGCGATCTGGGAATGTTTAACTATTTCAAGAACAATTAATCAGTATTTTTTTCAGAATACACCTTATTTGGAGATCGCCTCATGCTTACCGCCATCGTCATTATCTTTGTCGTCGCCTATGCCGCCATCGCCCTTGAACACCCGCTCAAGGTCAACAAGTCCGCTTCTGCCCTGATTGGCGCCGGTCTGCTCTGGACGATCTATGCCATGTCCACCGGTGACCATCATCTGGTGAGCGAGCAGCTTGGCGAGTCTTTGATGAGCACGGCCCAGATAGTGTTTTTTCTGATGGGAGCCATGACTATCGTCGAGGTGGTTGATGCCCATAACGGTTTTGAGGTGATCACCTCACGCATCAAGACCACCAAACTATCCACCCTGATGTGGCTGATCGGTTTTGTCACGTTCTTTCTCAGCGCGGTACTGGATAACCTGACCACCACCATCGTGATGATCTCGCTGATCAAAAAACTACTGGACAAGCATGACGACCGGCTCTTTTTTGCCGGCATTATCGTCATTTCGGCCAACGCGGGGGGCGCTTGGTCCCCCATCGGCGATGTTACCACCACCATGCTTTGGATCGGTGGCCAGATTACCAGCTTGGCAATCATGAAGGGGGTCTTCCTGGCCTCCATGGTCAACATGATCGTACCGTTGGCCATCACCAGCTGGCTGCTCAAGGGGCGGGAGGTTGTCAGTCCGGTTAAAGCCGAGGATGAATGCTGTAGTCACCGAGCCAAGACTACCCGCTTTGAACAGAACTTGATGTTTTCCATGGGCATCGGAATTCTGGTGGCGGTCCCTATCTTCAAGACGGTTACACACCTTCCGCCATTCATGGGGATCCTTTTCGGTCTGGGGATCATCTGGCTGGTAGGAGAACTTCTCCACAGCACGAAGGATGAGGATGCCAAGGAGCACCTGACCCTGGTACGGGCGCTCAAGCAGATCGACATGAGTTCAATTGTGTTTTTTATCGGCATTCTCCTGGCGGTGGCTACTCTGGAGCATACCCATATACTAACTAATCTTGCCAAGTGGCTTACCCAAACCGTCGGTCGCGAGGACGTGATCGTCACCATCATCGGCATGGTCAGCGCCATCGTGGATAACGTACCGTTGGTGGCAGCATCAATGGGTATGTACAGCCTGGCCCAGTACCCGCCCGATGCGTTTCTCTGGGAGTTCATGGCCTACTGTGCTGGTACCGGCGGCTCGATCCTGATCATCGGCTCCGCAGCCGGAGTAGCTGCCATGGGGCTTGAGAAGATTCACTTTTTCTGGTACGTCAAGCGGATCAGCGGACTGGCGCTGGTGGGGTATTTTGGCGGGATTGCAGCCTATATTGTGCAGTACAGGTTATTCCATTGATTTTGATCCAATCTACCAAAAATGAGATACGTTTGCCCGGAGTACTGGAGCATCAGGCAACAGGCATTTTTTTGAGCGCTATCCTGTTTGCCACTCATTTTCTGCTCTTTTATTTTATTTTCATCTCTGCTTTTCAGGAAGAATTGACCGGCCTTGTACGACTCGGCTTCTGCTGGCTGGGCGCTTATGCACTCACCTGGGTGTGCAGCTATCTGGCCAAAGGGAAAGCGAGGCTTGTCCTCACGCTCCTATTTATTGCCATACTTGGTATTGTTTTCATGTTTCGCCCATAATTGCAGCCGAAGTTATGACACTTAATATGCTGTGTCCGGAGGCCCTTTGTGAATCAGGTACAGAAAACAAATCTGCTCACCCGTGCCAGACTGAAAAATCTCCTCAAGAATATCGTCCTGATTTTGCTTGCCATTGTCCTCATCTACGGCAGTGTGGCAATTATTTATGCCACCAAGACCATCTATAAAATCCGCAAGAATTATGCAGTTATCCTCGAAACCCTGTCCGGGGAACGGATAGCAATCACCGAGGTCGGCTGGCATCTGCGCTTACCGCTTTTCACCCGCCTGGAACTTGAAGTTCCACTGATGAATCAGGAACTGCACCTGGGGAACAGCAGCGAACCGCAGCGGATCATGTCGAAGGGGAATGTCGCCCTCTGGACAAGCGCCATGGTGACGTTTCGGATCAAGGACCTCAACCGCTGGGGGATCGAGAATCGCTCGCCGCAGACACTTTTGCAAACCGAGTTCGACGGAATCGTCAAGGACGTAATGCAGAATGAAACGATCAACGCGCTGATTTCCGACCGGGTACGCATCAAGGAGCAGATCTACCGAACCCTCAAGGATCAGCCGATCAACGAAGGGGGGCTGACCCTGGGACAGAAGTACGGTATTGAAATCATCTCCTTTGTCCTCCGGGATACACGTTACGGCGAAAAACTGGCCGAAGCGAGTGAAGAGAAAAAACGCCGCGAACTGATCGCCGAAGCCGAAAACTACGCTGCCGACCAGGAAGCCAGCCAGACCAGAAAGCTCTATACCGCCTATACCGAATCGATCCGGGAGATGCGCCATGCGCTCGGCATAAGCAGCAGCAACGAACCATATCTGCTGGATTTTCTCAATCAGCAGAAGTGGGCGTCGGCATACCAGAAGAACCAGCAGGGGCAGAACACCTTTGTTTTGAACAATACCGCCTCGACGGTTCCGGTAACTCTTCCCTCCCCCATTGGCGTTCAGCCTCAAGTTCCGGTAAAACGCGATGCCGCAGACACGAAGAACTAGGACACCCATCTACGTCAGCCTGTCGGAAACGCGGATCCGGCAAATCGAGAGCCTCGTCAACGGCTGGAGCAATGAAACACGCCGCTTCATCTTGCGCCGGCTTCACCAGTACAAACCGAACCGTTCGCTGCTGAAGCGGTTTCGAAAATGGTTGCACCGGATTTTCAAACCGGAACGTAACGAATTCAAACTGCTACAGAATCCGAGTCTGCTCAACGACTGGCACCAGCGTTTTGAAGCTGCGGGCTCACATGACGCCACTGCCGCCTGGAATCATATCCTGTCCAGAGAGCTCGACCCTCAGGACCACCAGTATCTGACCTTCCTGCTTGAGAAAGAAACCGTTGACACGTTTGTGCCGAAGTCGATTCAGGAGACATTCGACAAGCTCTATCACGCCTTTATCCTCAAGGAATACAGCGATGACCCGCAGATTCCGCGTGCCCCGCTGGTCCTGGTGATCGGCAACTCCGGCAGCGGCAAGAGCGCCACGGTCAAGCAGGCGATCGAGGAGGCATTCTTCTCCTCGGAAGTAAAACCGGTGGTCGATCTGAGCGCCAAGCGGGAAGAGGTGATGGCCGATCAGCCGGTCTGGCGCAGTTTGACCGAGGTAGATCCGGAGCTGGAGATCCGCATTGAGCGGCGCCGCAAGCGCGCCAGGCTGCGTTTCTTCTCGCGGGTGCCGATCATCCGCTACATTTTCCGCAACCGGATCAGCCAGGCCCTTTCCACGGTCGATGAAGAGGGGGTTCTGGTCGATTACGGCGTCATTACCCCGAACGACTATCAGACCGCCTGGGCCGGAGAGCCGGGCAACTACCTGCGCAAGGCGATGGGGGAGCAGTGGATGCTGACGATTCGTCACCTGGAAGAGGCGCATTCAGCATTCGGCCGCCCCGACGAGCGGAGTTCCATCAAGGGGCAGCAGGCAACACTGGTCGATGCCGCGAACATTATCCTTGATGAGATCGCCTATGGCCGCCGCGACTGCCTTGTAATCGCCACCACCGACCAGCCGGAACAGTTCGATCCGGCAATTTACCGCCGTTTCGCGGATCGTGGACTGATCATCGACGTAAACGAAATCTGGGATGACCCGGCCAATTTGCGCGAGGTGGTCTGCCTGGAGCTGCGCCGGAGCAATCAGCCGCAGGACCCGCTGTCCGAGCCGCCGCCGCACCTCTCGGAAGAGGAACTCGATAGTGCGGTGCAGAAACTCTACCCGATCTTCCGTCAGCGCAGCCTGCGCATTACTCCGGCCTATGTCCGGCGGCTGGTTGCTTCACTGATTACCATCAAAGGACATTTTGCTGCCGGGCAGCTTGATGATCAGCTTTTGATCCGCGACGCCCTCAAGTCGGTGGCGCGCAATGCCCATGGTTCGCTCTACAACAAGGTGGTCGGAGAACTTGACCGCAGCATCGATTGGAAAGAGTACATCGGCAACATCAAGAACGAATTTTCAGAAATGGCCAACAACGCCCTGTTTTATAACATCAACGAGGAAAAAGGGGTTGTTCTGACCGGCCCCCCCGGCTCGGGAAAAACCTTTCTGGTGCGCGCCTGGTTGGGAAACAACCATGATATTCAGGACATTTCGGCCAATCTCTCGGATCTGACCGATATCAACAGTCCCCTTGAAGGGATGATCGCAAACCTGGAACGGATTTACGATATCGCCAAGATGATCTCCCCGGCGCTGGTCTTTTTCGATGAAGGGGACGCCGTCGCCCCGCGACGTTCGCAGCAGGGGGGGAGTCCCTATGACAAGATCACCAACAAGTTCCTCTCGATCATCGATGGCGAGTCCCCGCTGAACAGAGTCTTTACCGTACTGACTACCAACCGGCTGGACATAATCGATCCGGCGCTGATCCGTTCAAAACGGTTGAAAGTTCTCAACGTCACCGGCCATCTGCGCGACGAGGACCGCTCAAAGATCATTATCCAGGCGCTTGAAGGAATCCCGCTGGCGGACGAGCTGACACTTGAGGAAATCTCCCGCCAGAGCAACTCCATTTGCGAAACCCCGGCGGACTATACCGCCTTTGCCGAAAAAGTACGCTCCCTGCGCACCACCGAAATGGAAGTAATTCAGAAACTGCTCAGCAACAGCACTGCCGACAGCGAAGAAAAAACCCGTTTTGTCCGTTTCAATTACAAGATTCTACTCGGTCTGCTGGACGGGATGCTTCCAAACAGCCCCATAACCCAAAAGGCCCGGCTGGGTGAAGAGGGGATGCTCGAACGGCTGGATGAAATATTCGCCTGTTTTTCCAGGATCAAGACTGACAGGGATTTTCCGATCACTCGCTGGCACATGCAGAACGCCCGCCTGCAGTTGGCTGCCAGCCCGCTGCGCAAGGGAAAGCAACAGCTCGACGAATTCCTGGAAACCGAGCTTTCCAGGGAGCCGCAGATTGGCTTTGTCGTCGGGGTCGGCGCCAATGATACCAGCGGTGTGCTGCTGCCGATCGCCTCGACGCTGGTTTACCGTATGTACCCGGAGAAGATTGTCGTGACCGGCGCAGTTTCGACCAGCTCCGCTCCCGGCGCGGAACTGGATCTGGCGGTACAGATGACCCACCAGAGTTCACGGGAGGCGCTGACCCTGGTTGAAAGCTACCTGCAATCGCTGCTGCCGCAGATCAACATGTCGCTTCTTCTGGGCGAGTTCCTGGAGGGCTATTCGATTCACCATCAGTTGCTCTCCGCCTCCTATAGCGTCGGTGGGCCCTCGGCAGGTTTCGCCCTGGCAATCAACACACTCTCGGTGCTGATCAACCTGCCGGTGCTGAATGATTTCGGCATTACCGGCGCTCCCTGGATCAAGGGTGCACACAAGGGTGAAATCGGCGCATCGGTGATCATCGGAGGTCATCGAAAAAAGACCGAGAAAGTTTTGCAGTACCTTCAACGGATGTACATGCCGGTGCAGAACTACCTCGATATGGAAGCGGAGGTGCTCGACGCCTACCGGCTGCTGGACAAGGATGTTCTGCCGGTCAGCAGCTTCTCCTCGCTGGTCCCGGAGGTCTTCTACTTCGGCGAAAAACACCAGCAACTTCTGCGCTGTTTCTTCAGGAGCCGGCTTGCCAACGAACTGTCGTCTGTCTCACGGGAGATGCCCCCTGCCGACAGAGAACAGTTCGATAAACAGGTTGCCGAGTTGCGCGGAATGGCCGAAGAAAACATCCGCCAGCGTCTGCTGGCGATACAGGACCATATGAAAAAGAAGGGTTCGGGCTACGACAGCATGGATCTCATTTTCGCTGCCATTGCTGAACCGGTTTAAACTATAAAAATCAGTTGCCACAGAGACACGGAGACACGGAGATAAACATTACATGGAGTTACACAAAAAAACAGTGATGTGTTCTTTCACTTATCGGGTTTGAATTAATTTCAAAAAACGTAGTGATTTTCTCTGTGTCTCTGCGACTCTGTGGCTTAACTGCCGTTGTTAGGTTTAAAATTCTGAAATACAGGCCACGGCATGTACCGACACTTATCACAACTGCTGATCTCTATTCTCCTGCTGATCTCTCCATTGTCATTTTCAACGGACAAGGTCACCAACTTTACGTACGAATGCCCTGTTTCAGCAAATTGCTTCATCAAATCCAAGCGAACAGCTGTAGTTCGGCAAGACTCCCCCGCTATCCTCCCCCGTATATCTGCTGCACCGGTGCAACGCAACAGCCTGTCTGTAAATATTACCCCTCCTGCCGCCCTGCATCGCATCATATCTCCCGGTCGAGCACCGCCAGCCTGATCAGTTCCGACAACCCTTTACGCATGTACTGACTTTTTTCAGGCTACTTGTCTCACGGCACCCTGCCGTGGAAGGGATTGGTATGTTCGACACACTGAAAGATTTGTTGCCGTGGAGCACGTCCACTGCTGCAAAGAAAGAAACCTGTTGTGCCTGCTGTGGCAACTGTTGCCGGTATTTTGGCGGGCATCTTCACACGTCGGCTCATGATATTGAACGGTGGAAACGTGAGGGGCGCGAAGACCTGCTCAGCCGGGTCAATCGCCTCGGCTGGATCTGGGTTGATCCTGTAACAAAACAGCTGCTGGATCCCTGTCCATTTTTGCTACAGGCTGACCAGCAGCGCTGGATTTGCAGCATCAATGAGACAAAACCTGACATCTGCCGGGATTATCCGACCATTGCACACGAATTTCGCTGTCTAAGCGGCGGGTTTCTGAAATTTTGATCTGGATTGTATTATTTTTTTTGATTTGATTGAGAGGCTGGCTGTTCCCGCTTCCGCCTGATCCATTTTTCACATTCGATCACGCTGTAGACAACGCTTGACGCAACGAGGATGACACCCCACTCCGCGAGAGCAATCGGACTGCTTCCGAACGCCCTGTTCATGACCGGAAGATAGGTGAACAGCAGCTGAAGCAGCACCATCAAACCGACACCGCCCAATACCCAGCGGTTGCTGAACAGTCCTATCCGCAACACGGAATAGCGCAGGGAACGGCAGTTGAACAGATAGAATATTTCACCGAAGACGAAGATATTGACTGCGCAGGTCCTGGCTACAGCGATCTCTCCCCCCTGCCCCAGTTGCCATATAAATATTCCGAAAGAACCTGCCAGCAGCAAAAAGCCCACCAGTACGATGCGCATGATTAATTCACCGGTCAAGAGCGGTGTATCCGGATTGCGGGGAACACGGGTCATCAAGCCAGGCTCTTTCGGCTCAAACGCAAGCATTAAACCAAGCAGCACCGCGGTGGTCATGTTGATCCAGAGAATCTGTACCGGCGTAATGGGCAGCTGTACTCCGGCAAGAACCGCCGCCATGATCACCAACCCCTCTCCCAGATTGGTCGGCAGGGTCCAGATGATGAACTTGACCAGATTGTCGAACACCCCCCGCCCCTCCTCTACTGCGGCTTCGATGGAAGAAAAATTGTCGTCCAGCAGCAGCATGTCGGCAGACTCCTTGGCGACCTCGGTGCCTGACATCCCCATGGCAATGCCGATGTCAGCCTGTTTCAGGGCCGGGGCGTCATTGACGCCGTCTCCGGTCATGGCGACAACATGGCCGGCAGACTGCAGCGCCTCAACCAGACGCAGTTTCTGCTCCGGGGCTACCCTGGCAAACAATGCGGTGCGTTGAACGGCTTCGGCAAGTTCACGTTCGGAAAGGTCCTGGATTTCTCTGCCGGTAAGCGCTATCAACCTGCCTTGGTGATCCGTCTCCCCTGTCAGGCCGATCTGCCGGGCAATGGCAGCTGCAGTAATGGCGTGATCACCGGTTATCATTTTCACCTGAATTCCGGCAGTGAAGCAAACCTGAACGGCAGCGACAGCCTCCTGTCGTGGAGGATCAATCATACCCTGCAGGCCAAGAAACGTTAATCCTCCGGCTACGTCATCATGCTGTAAACCGCCAGAATAGCTAGGCAATTCGACGCGGGCAAAGGCCAGCACCCGCAAACCTTTTTTCGCCATCCGGGCGGCATGTTCATGACACACGTCTTGTGACAGCGAGGTCAGTTCATTCGTATCCGACAGTGCATATGAACAGCGAGGAAGCAGACTTTCCACTGCACCTTTCAGGTAGACAAGGGGCAGCCCATTGTCATGATGCAGCGTTGCCATGTACTGATGCTGTGATTCAAACGGAATTACATCATGACGGGGAAAATTGATTCCGAGTTGTTCCCGGTCAAGCCCTGCCTTACGTGCGACTACAAGCAGCGCCCCTTCGGTCGGATCTCCTTCGACCTGCCATCCGCTACTCTCATCCTGCAGTATGGCAGCATCATTACAGAGGAGGCCGGCGGTCAGGCAGTCTTGTAGTGGACTATGATCAGCAGGGTTAATTTCATTGCCATTGCTGGTAAAGAGACCGTCAGGTGTATAGCCGCTTCCGGAAACGTGATAGACGACGCCACCGGCAACGACCTCCTGTACAGTCATCTGGTTCTGAGTCAGTGTGCCGGTTTTGTCCGAGCAGATGACGGTAGTACTTCCCAATGTCTCGACGGCTGGAAGCTTGCGAATGATTACGTTGCGCTTTGCCATGCGGGATACACCGATAGCCAGTGTAATTGTTACCGCAGCGGGGAGCCCTTCGGGTATAGCCCCCACCGCGAGTGCGACTGCGGCCATGAACATATCAAGCCACGTTTCACCGCGCAGAATGCCGACAAGAAAAGTGATCGCGGCAAGGGTAAGTATGACATACAGAAGCAGGGAACTGAAATGGCCGAGCTTTTTGGTAAGCGGCGTAGCCAGGATATCGGCTGAGGCAATCATCTCATTGATCCTGCCGATCTCGGTCTGATCACCAATAGCAACAACCACCCCTGTGGCAATGCCGCTGGTCACCAATGTTGATGAATATGCCATGTTGGTACGGTCGGGGAGTTGCGTATCGATTGGAAGCGAAGCACATGTTTTTTGTACCGGAAGCGCTTCACCCGTCAGGGACGATTCGTTTACCTGAAGTTCGCGTACCGATACCAGTCTCAGATCTGCCGGCACCTTGTCACCGGATTGCAGCAGGACAATATCACCCGGCACCAGTTCTGGTGCCGGAATGACCAGTCGCACACCATCCCGGACAACCGTGGCACTGGAAGTCAGCATACGGGACAGAGCTTCGATGGCCTTGACCGCCTTGGCTTCCTGAATATACCCAATTACGGCATTTACCAGCACCACCCCGTAAATAACCCCGGCATCGACCCACTCATGCAGAAAACTGGCGATAAGGGCAGAGGCCAACAGGATATAAATAAGTGGCTGGTTAAACTGGCGTAAAAACAGCACCAGCGGATTGGCGCCTGCTTTTTGAGTTATAGTGTTATTGCCGAACTTTTCCCTTCGCAGATCCGCTTCAAAAGCGGCAA
>Ga0154471_167_pt5 | contig 10644 bp, 7 predicted proteins | sample RifGroC2_FD_115950 | JGI IMG/M metagenome (GOLD analysis project Ga0154471, IMG submission 115950) | Geobacteraceae bacterium GWC2_53_11
TTGTGGCTGCACTGCCGACCTGCCAGAATACATTCTTGGCCTGAGCTCCATTGACGAGGGTGACGCTCTGGGGAAATGCTGCTCCCGGGCCGCCCACGAGAAGTGACGTAGCCATCTGGAAGACCCATATTGCATTCGGATCGCCCTGCGCATCGAGGACGAGATCGCCACCCTGTATGGCAAATGTGCCGGGTGCGGATTTGTAGACTCCGGGGGCAAGCGTACGGTTGCCCAGTTCACCTGCACCGCCGCCCAGTGTCGAAACATCTATGCCGCCGGGAAGCGCAGCGGGCGACAGGTTGTCATAGGCTGTCTGCAAATCGAGTGCAGCTGCGGCAGCAATGGCGTTTGGTACGGAACCGGCGGGAGCGACTGCCGTGTGTATGGTTCCGTTTACTTTTCCGATATTGTTTGGTGTTTCCGTAAAGACGGCGTTCAGGTCATGGAAGCCTGTGACCAGTGTCGTGTCGGCGGTGGTGCCGATATCACCGTTAATTACCGTATAAGTTCCCTGGTTCGTCATACCTGCACCGCCACCGAAAACTCCGAACGATGTGCCCGAGCCAAGGTCTCCAGGGGTTGTAGCAGCGGCTGCCGGCAAACTGCACGCAAAAACAGTCAGAGCCGACATGGACAAAAGACACGTTGTAGCCTTAAAACTTTTCATTCAATCTCCTTTTTAACATCAATGAATCAGAACTGGTCCCTACTGCATCCGGTGTATCCGTCTTCTCACATCCTCATTATCTGCTTCTCTAAGAGCATGTAGCCTGCCAACATCAGGATGATTTTGAATATATGTAATTACTGTTTAATATCGGTGTGTTGGTGGAAATTGAGGCGGGCGGGGGAAGCGTCGGTGCATTATTATTCCGTCACATATTGTAAAAATCCGTAATTATCTGTAAAAATCCGCAGAAAGTTGTGGGCATGGTGGGCAGGTGTTCAGACCCAGCTTTTATCCCTGCTTAAGAACTTCCTTTTTTTGAATTTGACAGAAGGCGGACCGGTTCTGTATACAGGGGTATTGTTTTGCCACGGCGTTGCATCTACCTGCGAAAGTTCGTTTTTCGCTGATTAATCATCTCTTTGAAGAATCGGTGACCTCACACCATGCCCAAATCACGAGAACTTGCCCAGGCCAATCTGGAAAATATATACCGGATTTTCACCGTCCCCGAAGCCCCCGACTCCACTCTGGGTCGCATCGATCAGGCTATTTCCGATGATCTGACCGGGTTTCTTCAGGAGCATATCGTTGCCGTCGAGCGCGACCTTGATGAAATCGAGGGGGATTTTTCCAAGTCCCGCATTCCGGAAGATCCGACCTATGTTTCGGACTACACAGAATTCCTCAAAGAAAAACTCGTTTCCCAATCCGTGCACACCGCCTCGCCCGGCTTCATCGGGCACATGACCTCCGCCCTGCCGTACTTTATGCTGCCGCTTTCCCGGATTTTGACCGCCCTCAACCAGAACCTGGTCAAGGTCGAGACCTCACGCGCTTTCACCCCCATGGAGCGGCAGGTGCTGGCCATGATCCATCGCCTCATCTACAACGGCAGCGACGATTTTTACACACAGTGGATTCAGAACAGCAACTACTCCCTCGGCGCCTTCTGCTCCGGCGGTACCATCGCCAATGTCACCGCCCTCTGGGCAGCTCGCAACCGCCTCTGCGGCCCGTCGGGGGATTTTAAAGGGATTTCGCGGGAGGGGTTGCACAAGGCGCTACAACATCTGGACTGCCAGGGGCTGGCCGTCCTGGTCTCCCGGCGCGGACATTATTCGCTCGGCAAGGCCATCGATCTGCTGGGTATTGGACGGGATAACCTTGTCACGGTTGAAACGGACGACAACAACCGCATTGACCTGAAGCGCCTTCGCGAACATTGCGCGAGGCTGAAAGGGGAGGGAATCCGCCCGCTCGGCCTTATCGGTATTGCCGGCACCACCGAAACGGGCAACATTGATCCGCTGGAGGCACTGGCCGACGTGGCCGGGGAGCTTGGCTGCCACTTCCATGTGGACGCCGCCTGGGGCGGGCCGACCCTGTTTTCCGATACCTACCGGGGATTGCTGCGGGGGATCGAACGGGCCGATTCGGTGACCATCGATGCCCACAAACAGCTCTATGTGCCCATGGGCGCCGGTATGGTGCTGTTCAAAGACCCTGCCACACTCTCGTCCATCGAACACCATGCCGCCTACATCATCCGCCGCGGTTCGCGGGACCTGGGGAGCCGCACCCTCGAAGGGTCGCGTCCTGGTATGGCCATGCTGGTGCACGCCGGCCTCTCCATCATCGGCCGCAAGGGGTATGAGCTGCTCATCGATCAAGGGATAGAACGTGCCCGTCGCTTTGCCCGGCGCATCGACAGCCATCCCGATTTCGAACTGGTATCCGAACCCGAACTCAATATTCTCACCTACCGTTACATCCCGGCCTGGGTGCAAGAGGTTTTGGCCCGGGCATCGGGCGAGCGGTCGGCCTTCATCAACGAGCTGCTCGACAAAATCATCGAAACCATGCAGAAACGCCAGCGTGAGGCCGGAAAGACTTTTGTCTCCCGTACCCGTCTTGCACCGGGGCGTTACAACGGAACCACTATCACCGTCTTCCGGGTGGTTATGGCCAACCCCCTGACCACGGAAGAAATCCTCTCTGCCGTTCTCGACGAACAGTGTGAAATCGCCTCACATCCGGATATCCAGACTCTATTGGAGCAGATCAGGGAATAGGTGCTTCACCAGGCTTCTCACATTATCCCCATAAAAAAAGCCCCCGCATTCCTGCAGGGGCTTCCTCATTTCCGCCCGCCAATTATCTCGGCGGGCTACATACTGCATCCCTCTTTACAGTGGGACACAGGGCGGATACGAAACTTCTCAGTTTGAAAGCCCATTGGAGTGATCTCCTTTTTACCCTCGTACGAGTTGTACTACTATAACTACTATACTCCTGACGGGATACGATCACAAACACAATAGAGGGTGCAGAGAACTCTTTGCCGCGCCGGTTTGTTACGCTTTTCTCTTCAACCGCCACCCTTCCTTGTTGACCTGCGGGGTACGGGAAATAGCCAGTGAATCGGCCGGCACATCGATGGTGACGGTCGTGCCGGCTGCCACCAGCGAGTTGCGGCCGACTGTTACCGGGGCTACCAGCTGTACGTCGCTGCCGATGAAAACGTCGTCGCCAATAATGGTCTTGTGCTTGTTGACGCCGTCGTAGTTGCAGGTGATGGTGCCGCAGCCGATATTGACGTCCTTGCCGATTTCTGCATCGCCCAAGTAGGTCAGGTGCGATGCCTTCGACCCTTCCCCCATGGTGATCTTCTTGGTTTCGACGAAATTGCCGATTTTGACCTTGTTGCCGAGCTTTGAGCCGGGCCGGAGATGCGCCATTGGTCCCACCGCCACGTCTTCCCCAAGTTCCGAATCCTCCAGCACAGATGCCGCCTTGATGTGGCAGTCATCGCCGATGGTGCAGCCGGAAATGCTGACGTTCTGCTCGATGTCGCAGCCGCTGCCGATGACGGAAGCTCCGCCGATCTGGCAGCCGGGGTGGATGATTGTATCGGTACCGATGGTGACGCCGTGATCGATGTAGGTGGTGTCGGGGTCGATGATGGTGACGCCGTTCAGCATGTGCTCGCGGTTGATGCGGCGGCGCAGGACGCGGCCCGCTTCAGCCAGCTGGGCCCGGTCGTTGATTCCCATGATTTCGTCGGCATCGGCGGTCGATAGTGCCAGGCAGCCGAGTCCCCTGCTGACGGCAATCGCCAGCAAATCGGTCAGGTAATATTCCCCCTGGGCGTTGTCGTTGCCGATCCCCCGGATGTTGTTAAACAGGAAGTCCGAATCCATGCAGTAGATGCCGCTGTTGATCTCGCGGATTTCCTGCTCTTCCGGGTCGGCGTCCTTCTGCTCGATAATGCGGGTGACATGGCCGGAAGCGTCGCGAACGATGCGGCCATAGCCGTAGGGATCATCAATGAGTGCGGTCAGTACCGTGATGGCCGCCTGGTTTTCACGATGATAGGCCAGCATGTTCTTCAGAGTTTCGGCGCGCAGCAACGGGGTGTCGCCGCAGAGGATCAGCACCGTACCCCGGAAGCCGTTCAGGGTATCCAGGGCGCAGGCGACGGCATGCCCGGTGCCGAGCTGTTCTTCCTGCATGGCGCAGCGGATGTCCGGCGCCCCGCGAAACGTCCCCTGCACCGCATTGGCCTGGTGGCCGATGACCAGTACGATCGGGTCGGAGCCGGCTTCCCGGGCAGCGGCAACCGGCCAGGAAATCATCGGCCGCCCGGCAACGGGGTGAAGAACCTTGATCAGTCCCGACTTCATGCGGGTGCCTTTTCCGGCGGCGAGTACGATAGATGCAACGGATTCCATAAGTGGTAAACTCCATAAAAGTGGTGGGAAAATAATCGGGCCACTTTATGCGATTGTTGGCTAAACCGTCAAGATATTAGGAGGCTAGCAATAATAGGTTGAACAAAATTGCGCTCAGATTCTGGTCAGATTTGGCTGTGGCGATTGAATAAAACCGCAGGCGGAGCAGGGCTACGCTGAGGATTTTGTGATTGAGCTATTCTTAGCGCATTGCGTTGTGTGACGGTTCTTTAACCTTTACTTATCCGCTGGTTTGGCTATAGTACTGTTCGTTTGCACTCAGATTTACACAAAGGGCTTGTCGATGGCGATTGCTGAAGATGTCACAATCCTTGACCAGAAACTGAATACGCTGATCACCAGGTACGAACAGTACTTTATCGGTCTGGAAAAACGCGAACCGCTTCAGCTGCTGGGTGAGGTGGAAAAACTGGTGCGCAGCAACACCGGTGTGCCCATCAACAACACCATGTACAAGCACCGCTTCAACATGCTGGTCGCACGTTTCAATACCTATCGGGAACATTGGAACCGGATTTTAAAACTGATGGAGGAGGGGCGTTACTCACGGGACCGCTTTATCAGTGACCTTCACCTGCGTCAGAAAAGCAAGCCGGAACGGCAGGAGGCAGATGCTCCTGTTTCAAACGGCGATGCTGACCTGGACCGGCTGGTTCATGAATTCCGCGAGGCGCGCAGGGCGTGTAACCTGTCGGTTGAAAAAGTGACCCGCGAACTGGTGGCGGCAACCATTGAAAAACAGAAGCCGGCACTGGCAGCAAAACTTGGCACCGATCATCTTGCCTTCAGAGTTGTTATCGAAGACGGCAAACCAAAGCTGAAAGCCGGACTTCGCAAGCATTGACCGTATAACCTTGTCCCACACCGGTATTCCTATGACTCCTCTGATCCCCCAAACTATTGACAGCATCGCTGCTCTCCGCCGCTCAGAACGGCGCATCACCGTCCCCGGCCTGAAAGGGTCTTCCCCTGCACTGTACGTTGCGGAGCTGGTTCGCTCCGGGCTTGAGAACCCGCTGGTTATCACGGCAACACAGGAAGCTGCCGAAGAGTTCTGCCGGGAGCTGGCATTTTTCTCCACGGGTGATCTGCACGCCGTGCTTTTTCCTGCGTGGGATGCCGCGCCCTTTTCGGCGACTTCACCGCACCCCGACATCACCGGCGCCCGCCTCGATACACTGTTCCGGCTGCAAAACGGCCTGGCGCGCATCACGGTCATGCCGGTGGCCGCCGCACTGCAGCGGGGGCTACCCCGCAAAACTCTGAATGACGCTTCCTGCTACCTGCTGGCGGGCGAGGATTTCGAACGGGACGACCTACTGGCCCGGCTGATCCGGATGGGATACGCCAACGTACCGTTGGTGGAGGATCGCGGTACCTTTGCCGTGCGCGGCGGGATTCTCGACATCTTTCCTCCCAACCTGACCACGCCGGTCAGGATCGAGTTCTTCGGTGATACCGCCGAGACCATCCGCGCCTTCGATCCGCTGACCCAGCGCTCCCTGCAGCCGGTTGAAGAACTGGTGCTGCTGCCATCGCGGGAGCTGCTGCTGTCTGACGAGGTGCTGGAGGATATCAGCCCGCGCCTGAAGAAGGTCTGCGACGATTTGGATATACCGGCCAACCGCCGCCGTCTGATCCTGGAAGACCTGCAGAATACGGTCTATTTTCAGGGGATCGATTTCCTCCAGCCGCTGCTTCATCCCGGCCTGGAAACCATTTTCGACTACATTCCTGCCACAGCGCCGCTGATCCTGCTCGATCCCGAGGGGATCAGTTATGCCTCCCTCGCCCTGTGCGACGAGATCGAGGCCGGTGTTGCCAAGGCGGCGACCTCCGGACTGGCCCATTCTCCGGCGGGAGAGCTGTTCCTGAGCGATGCGGAATTGACTGCCATCGTTGCCGGGCGGCGCGTCATCGAACTGTCCGGCTTGCTGCTGGATACGCCCGAGGCGCACACGGCCATCGCCATTCCCTGTCAGGATAACACCGACCTGAGGGTTAACGTGTCGAAGGAAAGCAGCCATGCCTTGGCGCCGCTGGCAAACACTCTACGGAGCTGGCTTAATGGCGGCGAGCTGATCGCCATTGCCTGCCACCAGCAGGCGCAGGCGGAACGGCTCAAGGATCTGCTGACGCCGTACAAGCTCCCCTGTTTTATCAGCGAAAGCGGCTTTATTGAGGCAGTTACCACCCCCAACCCCCTCCTGAATCAGGAGGGGGCTATAACCATCCTCATGGGTGATATTTCCCGCGGTTTCCGTCTGCCCGGTTCCCGCCTGATCCTGATCGCTGAAGAGGAGCTGTTCGGCAAGCGGGTCCGGCGGCGCGGCGTATCCGAGGTGCGCAAGAAGCAGCTGCTGGCTTCCCTGGCCGAGCTGAAGCCGGGCGACTACATGGTGCATATCGACCACGGTATCGGACTCTATCGCGGCCTCCAGCACATCAGCGTCGGCAGTACGGCGGGCGATTTCCTGCTGCTGGAGTATGCCGGTTCGGACAAGCTGTTTCTGCCGGTGGACCGACTTGGTCTGGTGCAACGCTACGTCGGCCCGGAAGGAAGCAATCCGTCGCTGGACAAGCTCGGCGGGGTCTCCTGGGAAAAGTCGAAAGGCAAAGCGCGCAAGAACATCGAGGAACTGGCCGGAGAACTGCTGGAAATCTACGCCAAGCGGCAGCTCTGCGAAGGATTCTCTTTTTCGCCTCCCGATGAGATGTACCGGGAGTTCGAGGCGTCGTTTGCCTGGGAGGAAACGCCGGATCAGCTTTCCGCCATTAACGATGTGCTGGCCGACATGCAGCATTCCAAACCGATGGATCGACTCATCTGCGGCGACGTCGGCTACGGCAAGACCGAGGTTGCCCTGCGCGGCGCTTTCAAATCTGCGCTGGACGGCAAGCAGGTCGGCATCCTCGTTCCCACCACCATTCTGGCCCAGCAGCATTACGAAACCTTCCACGAGCGGCTCAAGGATTACCCGGTCAAGGTTGAGGTGCTGTCCCGTTTCCGCACCGCCAAGGAGCAGAAGGACATTCTGGAACGGCTCAAAAAAGGGGATGTGGACATCATCATCGGCACCCACCGGCTGCTGCAGAAGGATGTGGCGTTCAAGGACCTGGGCCTGATGATCATCGACGAGGAGCAGCGTTTCGGCGTCAAGGACAAGGAACGGCTGAAAAGCTTCCGGGCGGTGGTGGACGTCATGACCCTTTCGGCTACGCCGATCCCCCGCACCCTCTACATGTCCATGATGGGCATACGCGACCTCTCCATCATCGACACGCCGCCGGTGGACCGCCTGGCGGTCAAGACCATCGTCTCCCGTTTCTCCGAGGAGCTGATCCGCGAAGCGGTGCTGCGCGAACTGCGCCGCGGCGGGCAGATTTTCTTCGTCCACAACCGGGTGCAGACCATCGGCAAGCGGGCGGAACTGCTGGCCCAGCTGGTGCCGGAAGCCAAGATCGCGGTCGGCCACGGCCAGATGGGTGAGCACGAGCTGGAGAAGGTTATGCTCGGCTTCATGCACGGCGAAACCAACCTGCTCCTCTGCACCACCATCATAGAATCGGGACTCGACATCCCCAGTGCCAACACCCTGATCGTCGATCATGCCGATAAGTTCGGCCTGTCGCAGCTCTACCAGCTGCGGGGAAGGGTAGGGCGCTCCACCCAGCGCGGCTACGCTTACCTGATGATTCCGGGAGAAGGTGCGATCAGCTCCGATGCCCGCGAACGTTTGCGGGTATTGCAGGAAATATCCGAGCTGGGGGCCGGTTTCCGCATCGCCACCCACGACATGGAGATACGCGGCGCGGGTGACATGCTCGGCAACCGCCAGTCCGGCACGGTCACCGAAATCGGTTTCGAGCTGTACAACCAGATGCTGGAGGAGACCATCGCCCGCATGCGGGGCGAGGAAATGGTCGAGCATGTCGAGCCGGAGATCAACCTGAAAGTGCCGGCGTTCATCCCCGAAGCGTACGTCAAGGATGCTAATCAGCGCCTCGTTATCTACAAAAAGCTGACCCAGGCGGAAAATGAAGAGGACGTGCTGGACGTACAGAACGAGGTGATCGACCGGTTCGGCAAGTATCCGCTGGCGACTTCGTACCTGTTCGAGATCATGAAGCTGCGGGTGCTGCTCAAAAAGCTGATCGTGCGCCAGATCGATTTCGACGGCCATGCGGTGATCATCTCGTTCCACCCCCGCACCCCGGCTTCGCCTGACACCATCATCGGCATGATGCGGAATGAGCCGAAGAAGTACCAGTTCACCCCCGATTACAAGCTGGTCTGCACGTTGAAGGAGACGTCGTTCGAGGCGATTCTGGAGATGGCGAAGAGTGTGCTGACGCGACTGGCGCCGGTGGGGTAGCGTGCGGATACATGCCCTTTGGGGGTGAATAACAAGTTGCCGCACATTTGAAATGAGCAGATGCGGATTCAGTTGTACGGTTTGGTTTTTGTATTTTATCCCCCTCCTTAAACACAGGAGGGGGGCTAAAAACATACTTACTCATGGCTGGCAATTATCTAATCGGACAACGCAGACGCCGATTAATTATATTGTCAGCGTAAACAAACAGTGTAAAATATGATTATCATATTTTACGGAGGTTGCTATGCAGGCAGCGATCAGTTCAACCGAGGCGGTGAGGAATTTTTCGGAACTGCTCAACAACATTAAATACCGTGGCGATCGCTATACCGTTATCCGTGGCGGAAAACCGGCCGCATCCCTGGTTCCGGTGGAACCGGTCCGCAGTGGCGCTACTCTGGCTGACCTGCGCAAAATTGTGCAAGCCTTTCCCCATCTTGACAAAAGTGACACCTCATTTGAAGCCGATGTTATAGCTGCGGCAAGTTCGCAGCCTTCAATGCCCGAGGCTCTGTCATGGGAGTGATACTTGATTCCAGCGAGATCATCGCACTGGAAAGAAGCCGGGGGATGGTCGAAAATCTGGTGGCTGGCCGGGAGGATGAACCGTTCGGTATCAGCGTGGTAACCGTGGCCGAACTCCTCCATGGAGTCGAGCGGGCCGATACGGAAGCCAGGAAAATAAGACGTCAGGCTTTTGTGGAAAAAGTGATCGAGATGATTCCCGTGTTTCCGTTTGATGTTGGAGTTGCCCGCATCTACGCCAGGATATGGGCGTCACTGGTGCAGCGAGGCTTTACGGTAGGGGCGCATGATCTGATTATTGCCGCGACGGCTATCTCTCTGGATTACACGGTTATTACCGCTAACCGGCGTGATTTTGAGAAGATCGAGGGATTACGGGTTGAGGTACGACAGGCGTAGTTTATTCAGGCTTTTCTCACAGACAAATGTTCCCTTTGGGAAGATCATCGGTTACATGCGCATGCGCATGTGAAAATTTTTGGAAGCTTCCCATATTAATTTGTGGAAAAACAGGGGGGGTAGATGTTACGTCGTACTAGTTTCTTGGTGTACTGAAAAAGCGGATACACAGTTCATTTGACAGACCCGTGACGAGTTGTACTCAAAAAAACAAGTATTTATCCCACAAGGATAACCCAACACATGCATAGATTAGAAATAGTCAAACATTTGATTGATATTCACAAGAGACTTTTTCAGCATGCTATCCAGAACACTCGCGAAACAACTCAGATTCCACTTTTCTCTATACAGGCTCCCGGTCATATAGGGATTGATAGTATTGATATTCCGAGGCTTAATCTGGAATATGATCAAATCCCTGAAGAACTCAAGAAGACCCTCCTCGCACTATTCGAATCGGGAAAGCACAGCCAAAACTTTCCAATGAACACTACCGGACTGCAATCAGGACTAATTGACTGTTTCTTACACGGTTTCCGAAACACTCATATACTGTCAGTTGTATCAAATCCTCTAAACCACTATCATGCCTTTATGCTTAATGCGGAAATCCATTCCAAATGCATAGTGGAGTGGCTTGACACTGGAACTACTTCGCGGTTCATTGAAGTAGTAATACAGCCTAAAATAAAGGTGGGCAAACATATCAGTTTTGGTCATTGGATCCATCATCAAAAGACACTTCCTGACTTGTGCGTAGAGGGTTTGATGGGCCAACAGTCTGGGCAGGAAGCCGCAAATAGAGTTTTTAACAGTAGCTTTTTTGTCCGCGATATGAAAACCATGCCTGCATCCGCTGACGAAATTTTTGCTGAAGTAGATACTCTAGGAGTCTGTCGGGCTTTTTAGCATCGTG
>Ga0154471_177_pt2 | contig 10637 bp, 13 predicted proteins | sample RifGroC2_FD_115950 | JGI IMG/M metagenome (GOLD analysis project Ga0154471, IMG submission 115950) | Geobacteraceae bacterium GWC2_53_11
CAATCATTCCGGCTATGTCGGCGGGTTGAAAGAGATCACAGCTGGCAAACTGCTTGAGAAAAAGCCGGAAGATCTTATCAAGAGAGCTGTTAAAGGGATGCTCCCCAAGAACAAACTTGCCCGGGCCATGCTCAGCAAGCTTAAGATCTATGCGGGATCAAGTCATCCACACGCAGCTCAGCAGCCCAAGAATCTGGCACTTTAATACTCTCAAGGAGAAAAAGATATGGCAGCTGTAACTTATTACGGAACAGGCAAGCGCAAGAGCTCAATCGCTCGTGTATGGCTCAAGCCTGGCGAAGGCAAATTTACTGTTAATCACAAAACCCTCGATCAGTATTTTGGTCGTGAAACCTCTAAAATGGTTGTTCGTCAGCCGTTCGAGCTGGTTGAAAAAGTTGGCATTTTTGATGTGTATGTCACTGTTTCCGGTGGCGGCGATACCGGCCAGGCCGGTGCCATCAAGCACGGCATCACTAAAGCTCTGCTGCTGCACGATCCCGAACTGCGCGGCGTCCTCAAAAAAGCCGGCTTCATCACTCGTGACTCACGCGTGAAAGAGCGTAAGAAATACGGCAGAAAAGCTGCTCGCGCCCGCTTCCAGTTCTCCAAGCGTTAATCGCTGGGTTGGTTGCACAGGTATGTTACAAGGGGAAATCCGAAAGGGTTTCCCCTTTTTTTTTCTTGGCTCATTTCAGTTCATTCAACGAAAAAAAGGGCTGTCAGGAAATTATTCCTGGCAGCCCTTTGGGTATTACTGAATGTCTCGGTGCGCATTCAGACCTATTTCTGTGCGATATACTCCCGGGCTTTCTGAATCCGGCGGATCGTTTCTTCCACACCCAGCGTAACCACAATTTCACCGATTCCCGGAGCCTGTGTGCCTCCTGAAAGCGCGATCCTGGTTGGTTGCCCAACCTGTCCCATCTTCCACCCTTTTTCCGTGCAGACATCTTTGAAAAGCGCATCTATGCCATGCACGTCGGCTTCCGTGGCTGAGGCTAGTTTTTCGGCTACCGTATCCAGAACGGCGACGAGCAGCTCCTTGTCAAACTTGGCCAGGGCCGCATCGTCATAGCCGGTCGGTGCGTTGTAGTAAAATACCGCACGTTCCGCCATTTCTTCCAAAGTCTGGGCACGCTCCTGAAGTGTCTTGACCACCGCCATCAGGTCAGGGCCGTTCAGGGTTGTTACCTCGCGCTTGGAGAGGTGGGGCAACAGAAGGTCGGCCAGGCGTTCGGGGTCACCGTTTTTGATGTAGTGAGCATTCAGCCAGAGCAGCTTTTCCGTATTGAAGACCGAGGCAGAGCGTCCCACATTGTGTATGTCGAATTTCTGCACCATTTCGTCACGGCTGAAAATTTCATCATCACCGTTGCTCCATCCCAGGCGCACCAGATAATTGTTCAGAGCCTCCGGTAAAAAGCCCATATCGCGGTATGCAATAACGCTGGTGGCACCATGGCGCTTGGAGAGACGCGCCTTGTCGGAGCCGAGGATCATCGGCACATGGGCGAACTGAGGCACCGGAAAGCCGAGCGCTTCGTAGAGCTGGACCTGACGAGGCGTGTTGTTAACATGGTCATCGCCGCGAATGACCGTTGTGATGCGCATGCTGGCATCATCGATCACTACACAGAAGTTGTACGTCGGTGTGCCGTCGGTGCGCTGGATGATCAGGTCATCCAACTCATCATTCGGAAAGGTGATGGTTCCTTTGATCAAATCATCGAATGAGGTTACGCCCCCCTGGGGAGCCCGGAAACGGATGACATACGGCTGGCCTACGGGCTGTTCAGTCCGTTCACGACAAGTGCCGTCATATTTCGGTTTGCGCCCTTCCTGCATGGCCAGATTGCGTTTGGCATCAAGCTCTTCGGAGGTGCAGTAGCATTTGTAGGCTTTGCCTTCATCAACCAGCTTCTGCACGTATTCTTTATACAGGGGAAACGAATCGGACTGATAAAACGGCCCTTCGTCCCACTCCAAGCCGAGCCACTTCATTCCCTCCAGTATGGCATCCACGGATTCCTTGGTGGAGCGCTCCACATCGGTATCTTCAATACGCAGAATGAATGTACCCCCCTGCTTTCTGGCCAACAGCCAGTTGAAAAGCGCCGTACGGGCACCACCCACATGAAGATATCCCGTGGGGCTGGGGGCAAAACGGACTCGAAGTTCGGACATTAAAAGTACTCCTTTGTATAGGTACTATCTGCGTTAACTGTGTGGCGGCACTATAGCATTCCCGGTAACGCCAAAAAAGTATTTTCTGCCCGAATGGGGCGCTTTTAGCTTTGACACACTGCGGCACAGTTATGCTACTATGCCCCCAAAACATTGTTTTGGGGGTTGTGATGCAAACCATAGATTCCTTGATCAGGGAGAGCTGTCAGAAATACAGCGACCAACCGGCACTGCGCTATAAGCTTGCCGGGGTTTGGCACAACATGACCTATGGAGCTCTGTGGGAGCTTTCTGACCGGATCGCTGCAGGTATGATCAAGAGTGGTTTCAATTGTGGCGACCACGCTGCTTTACTGGCACCATCGTCGCCGCAGTGGGTGGCTTCCTATCTGGGAATTCTCAAAGCTGGCGGCGTCGTGGTGCCGATTGATAAGGAGCTGAAAGCGGCAGAACTGCGCCATGTACTGGCGGACTGCGACGCCCGTTTTGTGTTCAGTGCGCCGCCGTGTCTTGACCTGCTGCTGGATATCTTTCCAAATATCCCGACTCTGGAGCGCATTATAACTCTTACGCCGATTGCAACCGACAGTGCTGATTCCCAGGTTGTACAGGTATTGGATGCTCTGATTGAAGAGTGGCGCGATCTGGTTTCCACCGTGAATCTGCCGTCAGAACGGCGCACGACACTGGAAGTGCTGGCTCGCCAGGCGCATCGCCTCTTATGTTCTTCGTCGTCTGAAACCGGAGCTGTAACACCGAACGATCCCTTCGATCCGGCGGAGCGGCTCCGCAACAAGCTTACCCGCGAGGGAAAGTTCCTGTCGCTTAACACCCTCTGCCACAGTGCTCCGCTCCCGGAAAAACCACGCAACCATACGGATACGGCGGTAATTCTCTACACATCAGGGACAACGGGCCGCTCCAAAGGGGCCATGCTGAGCCATGACAATATTGTCTCCAATATCAAAGGAGCCGCGGCGCATTTTCAGCTCGACAACAGCATTCACACGCTGTCATTTCTGCCGATCAATCACGTCTTCGAGCAGGTCTGCGGCATCCTTCTGCCGCTGTCGCTGGGGGGGATGGTTTCTTTCTGCGAATCGCTGAAGAAGCTGGGGGAAAATCTGGCAGAAGTCAAACCGACCTTCTTTCTCGCCGTGCCGGCTGTGTACCGGATGATCCTTGATCGGATCACCAAAAATGTTAATGCCAAAAAGCTCTCGCAACTGCTGTTCTCGGTCCCTCTTACACGCCCCATCGTCACCTCGAAAATCCGCCAGACGTTCGGCTCAGGCACCATATTCATCAGCGGCGGCGCGGCCTTGGATCCGGCTATTGCCAAAGGGATGACGGAATTCGGTCTATCGATCTATCAGGGGTACGGCATTACGGAAACGTCACCTATTATCAGCGCCGAGCAGCCGGGAGCCAAACGACTTGGCACTATCGGTCGTGTGTTGGGTCGTGTTGAAGTACGGATTGATGAGCCGAACGATGATGGTGTCGGCGAGATAGTGGTAAGGGGGCCGAATGTCATGCAGGGATATTACAAGAATCCCCAGGCCACGGTGGAGGTGCTTTCCGATGGTTGGTACCGTACCGGCGACCTCGGCTTTCTCAGCCCCGACGGCTTTCTAACGATCAGCGGTCGGGTCAAGAATCTGATCGTTACCCCTAACGGCAAGAATGTTTATCCGGAAGAGGTGGAAAACGAACTGCTCAAAAGCCAGTTCATAGCCGAGGTTATGGTTTACGGCCACGGGATAGGCACCGCATCCGAGGAGATTCACGCAATTATTTTTCCGAATCAGGAGGCGCTCGACCATCAATGCCGCATTGACGGCAACTGCCCTATGAGCGAGGCCGATGTTGAAGCGTTGCTGCGGGTTGAAGTTCAAAAAGCCTGTAACAGTCTGGCTGATTACAAGCGGGTGCGGAAGTTTACGATCCGGGAGGATGAATTCCCCAAGACAACGACCCGCAAGATCAAGCGGTTTGCCGTGGAGGCAAGTATTTCAACGGGGCATTGAGCTGAATATTTGTGGTCAGGCGACCCGGCACCCCTGCCAACTGCCGCGCCGAGTCAATTCATTGACAATGGCATACCACATCTGGTTGTTCTTCAGTCCCCATTGCGGGGCGACGCAAATATCAAGTGGTGCTGAGCCGTACAGCCGCTGAATGGTTACGTGCGGCGGCAGCAGTTCGAGAAAATCGGCGATCGTCGTAATATATGCTTCCAGAGTAAGCGGGGTAAATTCCCCACGGCGATACAACTCCGCCAGTTCGGTCCCTTCCACTGCGTGAAGCTGGTGGAGCTTGAGCGAGTTGATCGGCAGGCTGGTCACTAGTTCGGCTGTTTTCAAAAAATCCGCAGCACTCTCCCCAGGAAAACCGTAAATGAGATGGGCACAGATGTCAAAATTCCGACCAGCAGCCCGATTGACCGCCTGAACAAAGTCCTCCAGGGTATGGCCGCGGTTGATGCGGTCCAGGATGGCGTCATCCATGGATTGTAGGCCGAGTTCAAGGCAGACGTATTTTGTGCGCGCTATGTCCGTCAGCAGATCGAGCGCCTCATCGGTCAGCGAATCAGGGCGTGTACCGACTGAGATGCCGATCACATCAGGGTGATCGAGAGCCCGATGATACAAGTCAGACAGCAGGTCCACCGAACCGTAGGTGTTGGTATACTTTTGAAAGTAAATGATGAATTTCCTGGAGCCGAGACGGGCGCGGTGGTAAGCCATCCCGGTCGCCATCTGTTCCTCAAGCGGGACAACCGCCTGGGTTTCCTTAGGGGAAAACGACACGTTGTTGCAGTAAATGCAGCCGCCTGTCCCTTTGCTGCCGTCACGGTTAGGGCAGGTAAAACCGGCATCGACATTGACCTTGCTGATCCGGACGCCGAAGCAGCGCCGCAGATAGTGACCGTAGGAGTTGATATGAAGGTGCGGGTGGATTAGTTCGTCAGGTGTGTTGGACATACTCTTCTATCTTTTTCAGCAGGGTGGTGGTGGCAACGTTCGGATCAGCAGCCGCCAGTATGGCAGATATAACTGCTATACCCGCACTATTGGCGGACAGTACTTCGGTGATGTTTGCCTGAGAGATCCCACCCAGGCCGATAACAGGAATATTCAGAGTTGAGGCTGCGGTTGCCAGTTTTGTGACACCGCAAGGAGAGCCAAAGGCCATTTTCGATGGGGTTGCATACACCGGGCCGAAGGTGACAAAATCAGCGCCGTCAGCCTGGGCACGTTCAGCTTCGTCAATAGCATGTGCAGAGTAGCCTATTATTTTATCGTCACCAAGTATCCGCCTGGCGGCTGCCACAGGCATGCTGCTGATTCCGATGTGAACTCCATCAGCCCCAACCGCCAACGCCATATCGGGGCGATCATTAATAATAAGCCGGGCGCCGTAATCGGAAGTGAGCCGTCTCATTTCAGCGGCTAACCTGAACAGGGCTGCCCCGGACAAATCTTTTTCACGCAGCTGGACGGCCTTGACACCGCCGTCAAGCGCTTGGCGCACAACGTCCAGCTGCGGCCTGCCTGCGGTTTGATGCCGGTCCGTTATCAGATACAGGCTGAAGTCGGCTATCAACATCTAGAAGACGGAATTCAATTGATCAAACCATCCAGCGGGCTGGAGGCATTTGCGTAGAGCTTACGCGGAATCCGGCCGGCCTTGAACGACAATCGACCTGCAATAACCGCCAGCTTCATCGCTTCCGCCATGGCGATCGGATCCTGTGCCCCGGCGATGGCGGTATTCATCAAAACTCCGGCGCAACCGAGTTCCATGGCGATAGCGGCATCGGAAGCCGAGCCGACCCCGGCATCGACGATGACCGGAACGCTGACATTCTCCAGAATGATTCTGATGTTGTACGGATTGCGAATGCCGAGCCCGCTGCCGATAGGAGCCCCGAGCGGCATGACAGCGGCACAACCGAGATCTTCCAGCTTTTTGCAGACAATGACGTCATCGCTGCAGTACGGCAGGACGGTGAATCCCTCGGCTACCAGAATCTTTGCCGCTTTGAGCAGTTCTTCGTTATCCGGGAACAGGGTTTTCTCATCTCCCAGCACCTCAAGCTTGACGAAATCAGACATGCCTGCTTCCCGGGCAAGGCGGCAGGTTCTAACCGCATCGTCTGCCGTGTAGCAACCGGCAGTATTGGGAAGCAGAGTGTACTTCTTCAGGTCGATGTAATCAAGCAGCGACTCTTTGCTCCGGTCAAGATTTACCCGTCTCACTGCCACAGTAATAATCTCTGCCCCGGACATTTCCAGTGCCTGTGCGGTCTGTTCAAAGCTGGCATACTTGCCGGTACCTACCATAAGGCGTGACGTAAATTCGCGTCCGCCAATGATCAACTTGTCTGAGGTCTGTGTCATCCGGTTATCCTCCGCCAACAAAATGGACTATTTCTATTTTATCGCCATCCGAAAGAAGCTGCTTTTCATAATCCGCCTTCGGAACGATGTCGGTATTCAGTTCGACCGCCACCCTCTCACGACTGATGCCGAGCTGTTTTAACACTGTTTCAACTGATGCACCCTCAACCGTCTCAAGAGACTCACCATTCAGAATAATTTTCATAGAGATCTCCACAAACAAAAAAAACCGCAGCAGCGGCTTGTTTAAATACATCAATCGACGCGCTTCCCTACGCCGGCATTACCCGGATCAGGTACGAAGGGTCGCGGTACATACCGCTCTCAGTCGAAACTCCCCTAGCTTTTGTGCCAAGGTAGATGATTGCCGCTCCTCTGTCAATTCAATTTTCCCGAGTAATGCGTCCAAATTCCCCTGACTTTTTTTCAGCAACTTCCTGCTATCTATTGAAATTGTGGTATATTTCTGGCATGGTGTCCGCCGATGGTCGGCTAGTTCTTCCAAATATAGAAAGAGGAGGACGGTAAAGAGTGGCAGATAAACGAGATATCAGACGCATCAAGAAGCGCATTACCATCCGTTTCGGCATTGATGACGCTGCGCGTGTCGCTTTTACGGAAGACATTTCCATGACCGGCCTGTTTATCAAAACGCCCAATGTTATCCCTCCCAATTCTAAAATCAGAATCGAAATTGAACTTCCTGATCGTCCTCTGGTCTCTTTGGATGCTCGCGTCATGTGGGCAAAAAAGGTTCCGGCAAATCTGTTTCATCTGGTTAAAAAAAGCGGCATGGGTGTCCGTTTTTTGCGATTTCATTCCGGAGAAGACGCTTTTGACGACTATTTCGAGAGTATTGCCACGCCACCACCTCTAAGTTGACGGAGACCCTTACATAACTATGTGCAAGAAGATATTTATCGGAGCTACAGGTCAGCATTGCGGCAAGACAACCATCAGTCTTTCCCTGATGCATCTGGCTCGAAAAAAGTATGCCCGGGTGGGCTTTATGAAACCGATCGGCCCCAAGTGGATAGATTTCAACGGTTCAATGGTCGATAAAGATGCCGCCATGTTCTCCTGTGTTTTCAATATGGTAGAGGATGTCGAACTCATGTCGCCGGTAACGTTGACCCCCGGAACTACGCGCAGGTACCTTGATGGTGAAATTGACGCAGAAGCACCGCGCAAGGCGATTCGTTCGGCGTGTGATGAACTGGAAAAAAAATATGATTTTCTGATCATCGAAGGCGCCGGTCATGGCGGCGTCGGCTCGGTTGTGGGGATGAATAATGCCCAGATAGCCGCTGAACTGAATGCGCCGGTGCTTCTGGTCACCGGTGGCGGCATCGGCAATGTCATTGATGCTGTTGAACTCAATCTGGCACTCTACCAGAGGGAACGTGCAGATGTCCGGGTTATCATGGCTAATAAGCTTGTTTCTGCAAAAAGGGTCAATACACTCGGCTATCTTGAAAAAGCGTTTCAAGGCAGCGGTGTCATGGTGACGAGTGCCTTTGATTATTTGCCGACCCTGGCGGATCCGAGCCTCCTTCACATCGCAGACCTTCTTCAGCTTCCTCTCCACGGAGACCCGGTAGATCGGAGCCGTCTCTGCCACAATATTCAGCTGGGTGCGGCCTCTTCACAACGGGTTATTGACAATCTGGAAGAATCAACGCTGCTTATTGTTACCAGCTCCCGGGATGAGTTGCTGGTAACCGCCTCGTCGCTTCACCATATCCCGGAGTACAAGAAAAAACTGGCTGGCCTGGTTATCGGCGGACATGTGGCTGTATCTGATATTACCCAACGTATTATCGACGACAGCAACATCCCCTACATTCGCATCGAAGAAACGTCGTCAGAAATATTTTATCAGCTGCGTGAACATGTCTCAAAAATCGGTCCTGAAGACCGTGAGAAGATTGAACTCATAAATTCGATTGCAGAGCGGCATATCAACTTTGAAGCAATTGATGCCATAATCTGAGCGGAACCTTGCAGAGTCGCCAAAAGAGTAAATAGTTCTTGACCTTATACCGCTTTTGATATTTATAGAAACGTACTCATAAGTCTGGCGGAGCCTACATGATTGCAGTGACACGTCTGGATAAACAGCTGATGTACCTGAACCCGGACCATATTATCTGTATCGAGGAAACGCCGGATACCGTCATTACCCTTTTTAACGGTAACCGGTATATTGTGATCGATCGGGCGAGCACCATCATAAGCCGAATTATCGCGTTTCGTGCCAGAATTTCGCACAGGGCTTCTCTTCCGGCGGCCAAGCGGTACCTCGGACGTGCACTCGCTCCTCAGCAGAATGTGCCAAATGCTTCTGATGAGGGGACATCCCTTCATTCAGCGGGAGGGCAGAATCAGACACCATTTCACAGTCGGGATTACTAGCGTATGGATTTAGCTACCATAATAGGGTTGGTGATGGGCTTCGGCGCTATTTTTGGCGGCGCAGCGATCGAAGGCGTCCACATTTCGGCGCTGATACAGCCTACTGCTGCAATGATCGTTCTGGGGGGTACTTTTGGTGCCGCGTTCGTTTCTTTTCCTTTGCCGGCGATCATTGGCGCGCTGAAAAGCGTCAAAGTTGCATTCCTGCCTGCAAAAGTAGATCACGAACAGGTCGTAAAAGACATCATTAATTACGCAACCAAGGCCCGCCGCAATGGTTTGATTTCGCTAGAGCAGGAAGCCCAGTCGGCACGTGATCCCTTCATCAAGAAGGGGATTTCACTGGTTGTTGACGGCATTGATCCGCAGAAACTGCGCGAGACGCTTGAAGCAGACATCATGGCATACGAAGACCATACCAAACACAGCGTTGAATTCTACGAAGCAGCCGGTGGATATTCGCCGACCATCGGTATTATCGGCGCCGTTCTCGGCCTGATCCACGTTATGGGTAACCTCTCGGATACCTCCAAGCTCGGAGGCGGTATCGCCGTTGCTTTTGTTGCCACTATCTACGGCTTGATCGTCGCCAACATCATCTGCCTGCCGATTGGAAACAAGATTAAAATCCGTATGAAAGAAGAAGTGTTGCGACGGGTCATGATTCTGGAGGGGCTGATTGCCATTCAGAATGGCGAAAACCCTCATTTCATTGAACAGAAACTAATGGCCTTTGTAGGCGGCCACTAACCTGCCATGGCACTCAAAAAAGAACCTGAAAAACACGCAAACCATGAGCGCTGGCTCGTTTCCTATGCCGACTTTATCACGCTGCTGTTTGCCGTCTTTGTTGTGCTGTATGCCATGGGACAGAGCGACAAGAAAAAAGTCGAAGAGGTCATGCAGGCGATTCAACAATCCTTTGGCATGGCAACGGCTGGCGCCACTGCTCCGAAAGTCAACGTCATCGCCTCCCAGTCAATTACCGTAATTCCATCTCTCAAGCCGGATATTAAAGTGGCGCCAATGGGAAGAGCTCGCACCGGTCAGGCAAAGACACGTGCTGAAGAAAAGGATTTTCGCCAAATCAAATCAGCAGTGGAAGCATATCTGGTTAAACAGGGTGCCCAGAACAAGGTAACCCTGGAGATAACCCGACGTGGTCTGATCGTCAGCCTCAAAGAGGCCGGTTTTTTCAACTCCGGCCAGGCAAGCATCAAACCCGAGGCATACGACCTGATCAACACTATTGCCGAGGTGATGACCCAATACAACAACCCGCTGCGTGTCGAAGGGCATACCGATAACGTCCCGATCAGCACATCCCAGTTTCCGTCCAATTGGGAACTGTCAACAGCCCGGGCAACAAACGGCTTGAAATACCTGTTGAGGAATTTCGACGTTGATGCCAATAAAATCTCTGCCACAGGATTCGCCGAATACAGGCCAATCGCCGACAACGCCACTGCTGAAGGACGCGCCAAAAACCGGCGGGTCGATCTTGTTATGCTCTCTGCGGAAGCAGAACATGGCGAACCCTGAGCTGGCCACATCTCATCCTAAACCTCTTTCCTAGGTCCTTCGTCTGAAAATGTACACCGCAGAATCCAGTTCCGGAGGCAGCACAAG
>Ga0154471_182_pt5 | contig 10551 bp, 9 predicted proteins | sample RifGroC2_FD_115950 | JGI IMG/M metagenome (GOLD analysis project Ga0154471, IMG submission 115950) | Geobacteraceae bacterium GWC2_53_11
GCGTAGTCGATGGCCCCCCCCTGGGTGCCGACCTTTTTGCTGTCCGCCTCCAGCGACGCCAGTTGATCCTCGAACACCATCTTGGAATCCCACAGCAGACGCCCTATCAGCGTGCTCTTGCCGTCGTCAACGCTGCCGCAGGTGATGAAGCGGAGCAGCGATTTTTCTTCCTGGCTTTTGAGATAGGCGAGGATATCGTTTTCTATCAGCTCTGATTGATGTGCCATTAGAAATATCCCTCCTGTTTTTTCTTCTCCATCGAGCCGCTCTGGTCGTGGTCGATCAGACGCCCCTGGCGCTCCGAAGTGCGGGTCAGCAGCATTTCCTGAATGATCTGCGGCAGGGTGTTTGCTTCGGATTCTACCGCGGCGGTCAGGGGGTAGCATCCCAGGGTGCGGAAACGAACTGACTTGTACTGGATCTCTTCGCCCGGCAATAGCTCCAGACGGTCGTCATCCACCATGATCAGCATGCCATCCCGCTCCACCACCGGCCTGACAGCGGCATAGTAGAGCGGCACGATCGGAATGTTCTCCAGGTGGATGTACTGCCAGACGTCCAGCTCGGTCCAGTTGGAGATTGGAAAGACACGAATGCTTTCGCCCGGTTTGACTCGGGTATTGTACAGGTTCCACAGCTCCGGACGTTGGTTCTTCGGGTCCCAGCGGTGGTTGGCGCTCCGGAAGGAGAAGATCCGCTCCTTGGCGCGCGATTTTTCTTCGTCGCGGCGGGCGCCACCGAAGGCGGCGTCAAACTTGTAGCGGTCAAGCGCCTGCTTCAGCCCCTCGGTCTTCATGACGTCGGTGTAGAGCGCCGAACCGTGGGTGAAGGGGGAAATCCCCTTGTTGACTCCCTCCTCGTTGACATGCACGATCAGGTCGAGTCCGCATTCGGCGGCCATCCGGTCCCGAAACTGGATCATCTCGCGGAACTTCCAGGTGGTGTCCACGTGCAGGAGAGCGAACGGCGGCGGCGCAGGGTAGAAGGCCTTGCGGGCCAGGTGCAGCATGACCGCCGAATCCTTGCCGATGGAGTAGAGCATGACCGGATTTTCAAACTCGGCCACCACCTCGCGGAGGATATGGATGCTTTCGGCTTCAAGTTGTTGTAAGTGGGTCAGATTTTTTCTCATATGGATACCTCGTAGTACTTCCCTCCCCCCTTGTGGGGGAGGGTTAGGGTGGGGGGATGTTGCCATGGAATCAGCGTGCCGCAGCTTCACCCTCCCCCTAACCCCCTCCCATCAAGGGAGGGGGGATTTATTCAACGACGGTGTAACCCGCATTCCTTGTTCTCCGGATTCTCCCACCACCACCGTCCGGCTCGGGCATCCTCGCCCTCTTTCACCGCGCGGGTGCAGGGGGCGCAGCCGATGGAGCGGTATCCCTGGCTGTAGAGCCGGTTTTTCGGCAGGCTCTGCTCTTCGCTGTAGCTGACCAGCTGTTCTTCACTCCAGTCGATCAGCGGGTTGATCTTGAGGATGCCGCCGTTCAGGGTGTCCCGTTCGATGGCCTTCAGGTCGCCCCGGGTAATGCTCTGCTCGCGGCGCATGCCGGTCACCCAGCCGCTCAGCTCTTTCAGTGCCCGCGACAGCGGCTCCACCTTGCGGATTTGACAGCAGGCGTGGCGCTTGTCCAGGGACTCCCGGAAGGAGAACAAGCCTTCGGATCGCTCCAGAGGTTCAACGTCCTCATGGCGGGGGAAATACCATTCGATTTTCAGGTGGTAGCGTACCTTCAGGGCATCGGCGACTTCATACGTCTCCTCGTTCAGGCGACCGGTGTCCAGGGCAAAAACGCCCAGTTTGATGCCGGCCTGATGGGCGATGTCGATGATCGCAACATCCTCCAGCGAGAAGGAGCAGGCCAGCGATACCGGCCCGCCGGCAGCTTCGATGCCGATGCGGAGGATATCGGCAGGGGATGCATTTGGCGATAATTCCGGGATTTTTGTCTTCATATTTGATAATCCTCTACGAACACTCTCACCTGCCGTGGTCGTACAAACACCGCTTCTCCGTGTTGCAGTCCCAGGCCCTGGAACACGTCCCTGGTCAGTTCCGCTTCAATATATTCACCGTTGTCAGCCATCGCCAGGGTGATCCGCACTGCTGGCCCCAGCTTCTGGATGTGCCTGATTTCGGCTTTCAGAGAGGTGGAATCCTGCGGGCTGCGCTCGATTTCGATGTCATGGGAGCGGACGTAAGCGACCGCATGTTCATCCGCACCGTGGGGAGTTCCGCCCGGCTGGTGGCTGCGGCCGTGGAACAGGTTGACGTTGCCTAGGAAGTTGAGCACGAAGGGGTTGGCCGGATGTTCGTAGACCTGATCCGGTGTCCCGGCCTGCTCGATTTTCCCCTTGTTCATGACCACGATCCGGTCGGCCACTTCCAGCGCCTCTTCCTGGTCATGGGTCACAAATACGCTGGTAACGTGAATTTCGTCATGCAGCTTGCGCAGCCAGCGGCGCAACTCGGCCCGCACCTGGGCATCCAGGGCGCCGAACGGCTCATCCAGCAGCAGCACCTGGGGTTCCACCGCCAGGGCGCGGGCCAGGGCGATGCGCTGGCGCTGGCCGCCGGAAAGCTGGGCCGGATAACGGTGAGCCAGCGCCTCCAACTGAACCAGGCGGAGCAGGTCGTTGACCTTGTCCTTGATATCACTTTTGGACGGCCGGGTGCTTTTGGGCCTTACGTTGAGGCCGAACGCCACGTTGTCGAATACGGTCATATGTTTGAACAGGGCATAGTGCTGGAAGACGAAGCCGACCTTGCGCTCGCGCACGTGGCTTCTGGTGGTATCCTCGCCGTTGAACAGAATCCGTCCGCAGTCGGCGGTCTCCAGCCCGGCGATGATGCGCAGCAGCGTGGTCTTGCCGGAACCGGACGGCCCCAGCAGAGCAACCAGTTCACCTGATGGAATGGTGAGGCTGACATCTTTCAGTGCGTTGAAGTTGCCGAACTGTTTGCTTATGTTTTCAATTTCGATGCTCATGGTCTCTCCTGCGAAATCTGACCACCCCTAACCGAGGGGGATTAATTAAGTGGCGTTTGCTCCCCTCCTGAATCGCTTAAAAGCGCCTACTTTTGGCAGGAGGGGTCGGGGGTGGTCGCTTCTAGTCGTTGCCAAGCTGCTGCCGGACTTTCCATTCCGCCACCGACTTGATCACCAGCGTGATCAGTGCCAGGAACGCCAGGAGCGAAGCCACGGCAAAGGCGGCGGTGTAGTTGTATTCGTTGTAAAGGATTTCCACATGGAGCGGCACCGTATTGGTCATGCCCCTGATGTGCCCGGAGACGACCGAGACCGCGCCGAATTCTCCCATGGCCCGGGCATTACAGAGTATGACGCCGTAGATGATGCCCCATTTGATGTTGGGCAGCGTCACTCGCAGGAAGGTCTGCAAGCCGCTGGCTCCCAGAACCAGGGCAGCTTCCTCTTCTTCCTTTCCCTGCGCCTCCATGAGCGGAATCAGCTCGCGGGCCACAAAGGGGAAGGTGACGAAGAGCGTTGCCAGAATGATCCCCGGCACGGCAAAAACGATCTTGATGTCATGCTCTTGCAGCCAGGGTCCGAGCCAGCCCTGCAGGCCGAAGATGAGGACATAGATCAGGCCGGAGATCACCGGCGACACCGAGAACGGCAGATCGATCAGGGTAATCAGCAGGTTCTTGCCGGGAAAGGTGAACTTGGCGATGGCCCAGGCGGCGGTCACGCCGAAAAAGAGGTTGAGCGGCACGGTCACAGCAGCGGTGATCAGGGTCAGCTTGATTGAGGACAGGGTATCAGGTTCCCGCAGGGCCTCCAGATAGACGGAAAGTCCCTTTTCAAACGCCTGGCTGAAGACCGCCGCCAACGGCAGCAGCAGAAACAGGGTCAGAAAGATCAGGGCGATGGCGATCAGCAGCCAGCGTACCAGTGGCGGTTCGGTCTGGGCGCGGTCGCCGGATTTTCGTGATGTATAGGTTGCTGCCGACATTGTGCTCCTCCCCTAATCCGCGTACCTTCTGCTCCATTTTTGCAGCAGGTTGATAACCAGCAGCATCAGGAAAGACGTCAACAGCATGACACAGGCAATGGCCGTGGCCCCCTGGTAGTCGAACTGCTCAAGCTTGGTGATGATCAACAGCGGCGTAATTTCCGAAACCATTGGCATGTTGCCGGCGATGAAGATGATGGAGCCGTATTCGCCGACCGCGCGGGCGAACGACAGGGCGAAACCGGTCAGAATGGACGGCAGCAGCATCGGAAAAATCACCCGTTTCATGGTCTGCCACCGGCTGGCGCCCAGGCATACTGCGGCCTCTTCCAGCTCGACTTCAATCTCCTCGATAACCGGTTGCACGGTGCGCACCACGAAGGGAAGGCCGATAAAGGTCATGGCCAGCGTAATGCCGACCGGTGTAAATGCGACCTTGATGCCGAGCGGTTCCAGAAACTGTCCGACCCAGCCGTTGGGGGAGTAGATCGTCGCCAGCGTGATACCGGCCACGGCGGTCGGCAGCGCAAAGGGAAGGTCAACGAGAGCGTCGGCAATACGCCGCCCCGGAAAACGGTAGCGGACCAGCACCCATGCCACCAGTACGCCGAAGATCGAGTTGATTACCGCCGCAATCATGGCCGAACCGAAGGTCACCTTGTAGGAAGCCAGCACCCGGGGGGCGGTGACCGTACTGATAAAATCACCCCAGCTCAGGCCTGCCGTCTTGAAAACAAGCGCCGACAGGGGAATCAGCACGATCACGCTCAGGTAAAAGACCGTGAAGCCCAGGGTCGGCCCGAAACCGGGAAGAACATTATTGTGATGTTTGAACAGTTTCATGGGTGATCCCGGTTTTCTGAATAACTTCTGAACGAATGTCACAACCTACTACGTAGTCCTGCTTGAAGATTATTTTCTGGGTGCGTAGATCTGGTCGAATGTGCCGCCATCGGCAAAGTGCGTTTTCTGGGCTTTCTGCCAGCCGCCAAAGGCCTTGTCGATGGTATAGAGTTTGACTTTGGCCAGTCTGGTCGGAATCTTCGGGTTTATCGGACGATAGTAATGTTTGGCGGCAATTTTCTGCCCCTCGTCCGTGTAGAGGTATTTCAGGTACTCTTCGGCCAGCTTGCGGGTGCCCCGTTTATCGGCCACCCGGTCAATGACGGTTACCGGCGGCTCGGCCAGAATGCTTTCCGATGGCGTTACGACCTCGAATTTATCCGGTCCCAGTTCGTTGATAGCCAGAAACGCCTCGTTTTCCCAGGCCAGCAGCACATCGCCCATGCCCCGCTGCACAAAGGTATTGGTAGCGCCGCGGGCGCCGGAGTCAAGCACTGGCACATTTTTAAACAATCTGGCGACAAACTCTTTGGCCGTGGCTTCAGTGCCACCTTTCTGGTGAAGGGCAAAGCCCCAGGCAGCCAGATAGTTCCAGCGGGCACCGCCGGAGGTTTTGGGATTGGGTGTTATGACCGATACGCCCGGCTTTACCAGATCGTCCCAGTTCCTGATTTTCTTGGGATTGCCTTTGCGCACCAGGAAAACGATGGTGGAGGTATAGGGTGCGCTGTTGTGGGGCAACTCTCTCTGCCACCCCGGCTTGATCAGCCCTTTTACCGCAATGGCGTCAACATCATAGGCAAGTGCCAGGGTGACTACATCGGCCTCCAGGCCGTCGATTACCGCCCGGGCCTGCTTGCCTGATCCGCCATGGGACTGCCGGATGGTGACGCTATCCCCGGATTTTCCCTTCCAGTACGAGGCAAAAGACTTGTTTATGTCGCTATACAGCTCGCGGGTCGGGTCATACGAGACATTGAGCAGCGTAACGTTGGCGGCAATTGCCGTGCCTGCGGTGGCTACTGCCAGTGCCGCGGCGGCAAGGGTTGTGGCGAGCTTTCTGATGGTCATCGGTCTTCCTTTGTTTATAGTCTATAGGCTTAATAGACTGAGTTGGCAAAAAAATATACAGAACGGACCTTGTTTCAACACCTTGTTGGAGTATGGTTGAATACTGCCAAAACAAAGAACATCTGTCAAGAATATAATTTATATATCTATAGATTTAATATACAAATATTGATGGATTTGCTACCTGTTGGGAACTGACGGAGTCTACATGTTACCGTCTCCCAAAACCCGCCGCAGTTCTGCCTCAAGATTCTTCAAGCTGTATGGTTTCCTGATGAATCCGGACGGATTCTGGTCGCGGATGCGCTCGTCAAGTTCCTGCTCATTAAATCCGCTGGAAAGGATGATCCGCACGTCCGGCTGTATCTTTCGTAATTCGAGCATTGCAGCGACACCATCCATATTCGGCATGGTGAGATCCATCAGGACGAGATCAATCTCGTGCCGGTGCGCCCGGAAGGTCTCGACGGCTTCCGCTCCATCGGATGCGGAAATGGTTGTCAGGCCACAATGCTTGACCATTGATACACATATTTTGAGTACGGATTTTTCGTCATCAACAATCAGAGCTTTGCCCGATAAGGAGCGTTGCTTCAGTTTGGTGAGCGGGGCGGCTACAGTTGGTAGCTCCAGTGAACCGGCCTTTTCCGCGACCGGGAAAACAACTCTGATAGTGGTGCCGTTCCCTGGGGAACTTTCAAGAAACAGGGCGCCGGAGTGGGCTTTAACAATGCCGAGTACCGCAGACATGCCAAGCCCGCGGCCTGCGAATTTTGTGGTGAAAAACGGATCGAATACTCGCTGTTGGGTCTGCTCGCTCATGCCGGCACCATTGTCACTGACCTCAAGATACACATAACTGCCCGGAGCCGGTTTCTCATCCAGTCGGCTTGCGGACAGACAAGCGCTGTCGCAGGTTTGCTGTCCGGTCGATATTCTGATGCGACCGGCCTGAATCTCAATCGCTTCAGAGGCATTGGTGATCAGGTTCATGATAACCTGCTGAATCTGGGCAATATCTCCCATAATATCCGGCAAGCGGGGCGGAAGATGCATGTCAATCGAGACGGTTCTGGGAACAGCGGTTCTGAACAGGGCCTCATTTTCATTGACGAGATCATTCAGGTTGAGCCGGCTGATAACAAAAACCCCTTTTCCCGAGTAAGCCAACAGCCGACTGGTAAGGTCCGCAGCCCGGTTGGCGGCCAGCATTGCCTGGTCAAGGAGTCGATGAGCGGTTGATTCCGGTGGGATCCTCATTGCTGCAAGTTCGACATTGCCGAGAATCGTCAGTAAAAGGTTATTGAAGTCATGGGCGATTCCGCCGGCCAGAACCCCCAGACTCTCGAGCTTCTGGGTGTGAAGCAGCTGGCGTTCAAATTCGAGACGATCATCTTCTTCCTTGAGCTGGGCAGTGACGTCATGACCTACGCCAATGAACAGCATTTGCCCTTTGGTGTCAGTATACGGCATCCCGTTGGCAACAAAACTGCGGTACGAGCCGTCGGAACATTTAACGCGGTATATGGGACTGGTACCGCTCTGGCCGGTTGTAAGGATTTGCGTTAAATATTCGATGCAAGGTTGAACGTCATCCGGGTGCACCACAGGGGCAAAACTCTTCCCCATGATGTCGCTGACCGGATAGCCGAAATGCCGCTCCCAGGCGGGGGAGACGAAGACAAATGTTCCTGCTGCGTCTAGCGTAAAGATGACGTCAAAGGAGTTTTCAACGTGGGCACGGAAGGTCGCTTCGCTTTCACGAAGGGCATCTTCTACCATTCGGTGCTGAGTGATATCGTGTCCAAGGCTTATTATCTCGGTAAGATTGCCGTCAGAATCGTAGATTGCAGAATTAGTCCAGCGTATCCAGATCTTGCGGCCATCTTTGGAAATGTTTTCATTTTCATTGTTTTTGAATTTATCGGGAGAACGGGCAATCTCCCGCATCAGGAGGGTCAGGTTGCGTCCGGTCGATTCGGTGTCGGCGACGACCGTGCCGGCAATATTTTTGCCGATAAGTTCAACACGGCTGTAGCCAAACAACTTTTCACCGAATTCATTGATGTAGGTGACGATGCCGTTTGCTTTCCAGCGTAATATGACAGTATTGGCTTTTTCGGCCAGCTCGCGATACTGCTGTTCCCGCTCGATGAGCTGCCGTTCGATCCGTTTGCGATAGGAGATGTCAACAACTATGCAGGCCAACAGGTCAGGCGCTGGACGGTAGGCGGATATTTTCAGGTAGGTGTCGAGATCGTGGGCATAACGTTCGAACATCCGAGGTGTGCCGGTGGAGAGAACCTGGTGAAATATATCAAGCAGGAATGCGTATGTTCCGGGAAAAATTTCCTGAACGGTTCTGCCGACGATGTTCGAGGAATGAAGACCGGTAATTTTTTCAAAAGCATGATTAACTTCAATAAAACGAAAATCGCTCAACGTCCCCTGCTTGTCGTAGACGGACTCATGGAGAGCGAAGCCGTCAACCATCTCGGAAAACAGCTGTTTATAGGGATCGACGATCCTTTCAGAAGCAGTTACATCGGTCATGTGTCTGATCCTTTCAAGATCCGTACGAGTCAAGAGCTCCGCCCTGCTCGTCACTTGCAGCGATGGTGCAATTAAACAAAAACAACCCTGTTTTTCCCGCGGTTTTTTGCACGGTACATCGCTTCATCGACACGTTTGATGAAGGGGGTCAAGCCCTCCCCGGAGAGGTAGCTCCCTCCTCCAATGCTGATGCTGGTGCGCGCTTCTTCGCCAGGCAACGGCGCAAAGATGGTTGTCGAGAATTCCTGCCGCAGCCGCTCCGCGACAATGCGGGCCTCGTCCGGCTCTGTTTCGGGAAAAATCACGATAAATTCCTCGCCGCCGTAGCGATAGGCGGAGTCGGCTCCGCGAATTTCCCGGCGTATTACATCGGCCAGCCCGGCCAGGACGTGATCTCCTTCCAGGTGGCCATAGGTGTCGTTGTAGCGTTTGAAATTATCCACATCCAGCAGAATCATGGCAAGAGGTGTATTGTAGCGGTTGCACCGCTCAATTTCCTCAGCGGCACGGTTGAAAAAATGACGGGAATTGTACAGTCCGGTCAGGGCGTCGGTGATACTTAACTCGCGGTGGCGGCATTCGCTGGCACGTAGTGCTTCTTCGGCCCGCTTCCGGTTGGTAACGTCCTGAAGTGTTTCTATGGCACCAATGATCCGGCCGGAAGAATCCTTGAGCGGTGCTGCGGTAAAGAAAATCCATTTGCCGGACTCCCCAAAGTGGGGAAAAAAGTCCTCCGCTTCAAAGGCATCACCAAGAACGGTTGAACGGAGGCATTTTTCCCCGTAATAGCGGGCCATTGAAAGTTCCCGGGCAGGGGCCATGATCATATCGGCCATGACCGGACGCTCGGACGGGTAAAAAGCCCGCCACTGTTCTTTTGTGCCGATAACCTCGCGGGACGGCACCCCGGTAATTTTTTGGCAGGCCTCGTTCCAGTGGGTGACGGTGTGCTCCGCATCGATGACAAACGTCGGGATGGTCAATCCGGCAACAATAGCGGCCAGACGTTCCTGGCTGTCAATCAGCGCTTTTTCGGCATCACGGCGTGCCAGTCTCTCCCGGTAGGCTGATACGGTATCGCTCAGAATACGCGGCAGCATGTGCAGATAAGCGCACTCAGGATCCTTGATGATGTAGTCGTCAACCCCGGCTTTGAGCGCTTCAACGGCAACCGCCTCCGAACCGCTCCCGGTCAGCATGATCAGCGGCAGGCCGATTAGTTCCCCGATCATGGTCCTGCAAAAATCTATGCCGAACAGGCCGGGGAGATGGTGGTCAACCACGACGAGGTCGAAGCGCGAAGCGTCTGCCCGTATCAGGTCAAGCGCATCGCATGCCCGTACACATTCCGTGATGTCGCAATCAATTTTTGAGCTGCGCAGAGACCGGTTGAAGGCAATCCGGTCATGTTCGTCATCCTCGACCAGCAGAATTCTCAGCTGCGGCAGCAGTTCATGCTTATTCATGCGCACCTCCCGGCAGTGCCACCAGCTTCCAGAACAGGTTAATGGTGCGGATTGCTTCGGCAAAGTTGTCGAAGCCGATCGGCTTGACGATATATGCGTTGGCGCCCAGTGCATAGCTGCGCATCCGGTCTTCCTCCGCCTTTGAAGTCGTCAACATGACGACCGGCAGCGAACGGAGCTGCTCGTTTGCGCGAATCCGCTGAAGGGTCTCCAGTCCGTCCATGCGCGGCATGTTGATATCCAGCAGCAGTATTCCGGGACGTGGAGAAGAAGCCGGATCGGAGTAGACGCCCCGCCGTTCCAGATAATCAAGGCACTCTTCGCCATTGTTGACGATATGAAGCGGATTGGCCATCTGTCCCAGTTTCCACGCCCTTTTCGTGGCGATAATATCGTGTTCGTCATCTTCTGCCATCAGTACTACAAAGGTCTTGTCATTCACTGCTGTCTATTCCTTTCATCAACCGGGAGTGTCACTATAAAGGTGGAGCCGCATCCGGCCGCTGATTCTAGCCGGACAGAACCTCCCAGTTTAATTGCTGCTTTTTTGACGATCGCCAGGCCGATGCCGGTGCCTTCAAACTCTTTATGGGTGTGCAGACGCTTGAACATTTTGAAGATCCGGTCATGATAGCGCGGG
>Ga0154471_184_pt2 | contig 10482 bp, 12 predicted proteins | sample RifGroC2_FD_115950 | JGI IMG/M metagenome (GOLD analysis project Ga0154471, IMG submission 115950) | Geobacteraceae bacterium GWC2_53_11
TCATGAGCTATTTCCTGCTCTACACAGTGCGGAGCGGTTCGCGCAAGTTCGGTCACATCCTGCTGCTCCCGGCCCTGACCATCGGGCTGGCCCCCAGTATTTCCCTGTCAGTACTGAAGGGGCTGTTCCGTTCCGGCGGCGAGTTCGAACGGACGCCAAAATTCGGCGTGCAGGGGCGCGAGCGGATTCCGGGGCTGGCGTTCCTCTATCACCAGAAAAACCTTCCCTACATCGTCATGAACGCGCTGCTGTTCTTCTACTGCCTGCTGCCGCTCACCTTCGCCTGGCAGCGGGAAACCTGGTTTGCGCTGCCGCTGTTCCTGCTCTTTCCGTTCGGTTTTGCGCTGGTGGTGATCAAGGATATCGGTGAAACTGCCTGAGGAATTGCAAACGTGCGGAGTGTCGTGCGGGTAGGATTACCAGATTTTCTTACCGAATTACTGCTGCGGCAGGCGCAGATGCACGACCTGTCCCTTACGCCCCAGAGTCCCCAAAGACTTGCCAAGAAAGTTGATATTGACACCCGCAGCATTCCCCACGTCGATGACAAAAAACTCGCGGGCGGTGCGGCTCAATTTTTCACCCTTTTTCAAGGTGATCTGGAAGGGAGCTTTGCGGTCTTCGGTTATACTAAGCCAGGTGTCTTCCGTTGCTTCAACAAGCAGATTAAGGTGCGCAGTGTCCGGTGTTTGAGGTGCCTCTTTTGGAACGATCACTGCCGGCGCTGTGGTCGGGGGGACAGTGGGCAGAGCCTCCGGAAGCGGCTCTTTTACGGCGGGGGCTGGTGGGGGAACTGGCGCTGGAGCGACTCCCTTCGTTACGTCCTGTTGAACGATTCCCTGGGGCTCTTTCTTTGGCACAAAGGCATACATGATACAGACGGCAGCAATAATCGCCACGGCAGGAAGAATATACCGGAGGTAACTGCTAAAAGGTTTGCGCTCTAAAGCGGCCGACGCTTTGACGACATTGATTTCTTCCGGCACCTGTTTTTCATCCACATAGCGCTGATAATGGGCAAGGATGATTTCCGCATCAATACCGATAGTTTCCGCATAGATCCGAATGAATTTTTTTGTCGAAACAGGCGCCGGGAGGAGATGAAACTCGCCGTGCTCGATAGCATTCAGAATGGCAGAGTTGATCCTTGTCTTGAGGAAGATGTCCTCGGTCGTCAGCCCGCGCTCTTCCCTGATGGCTTTCAGATCAGGCAGATTCTTCAGAGGGACAGGCTTCACCACTTCAACAGTTTTATTATCTTCATTCATTTTCGTAAGTTCCAAAATACGTTTATGTGTAACTACTTAGCACCGCCTGCACAGGTAAGCAACCACAAAACCACTCGGCTGTCCACAAATAATTTGAAGTACACCAAAATCCACTCCGATTCGGCATTATCTGCGTTTTATTCCCATATCTTTCTTGACAGACGAAATGTAACGACCGAAAGCCTTATCCTTTTTTCGCTTTTCAAGATACGACAGATCATGAAACTCCGATTCGCTCCTGAGTTTGATAAAGTTCTGATAGTGACCCTGTTGGAGACGTCCTTCCTCAAGTGCACTCAAAACAGCACAGCCTGGTTCGTTAGAGTGAGAGCAATCACTGTATCTGCATTTCGTTGCCAACTCATAGATATCAGCAAAACTGCCGCCGATTCCTTCTTCAGCCCCTAAAAGGCCAAATTCACGCACTCCCGGGTTATCTATCAACATGGCACCGTTATCCAACCGTATCAGTTCGCGGCGCACCGTGGTGTGTCGTCCCTCGCCGGTGCCGCTTACCACGCTGGTCTCAAGTATATGACATCCACTCAGTTGGTTGATCAAGGTACTCTTGCCGACTCCTGACGAACCTAAAAGACAGTAGGTTTTTCCGGGTTGCAGCAGTTCGTGCACAGTGTCAACACCTTCGCCGGTGATATTACTCAGCACGATTACCTCTGTATGTATTCCGGCGCTTCTGATTTCATCCAACAGCTGCTGGAGTGTTTCAGGAGTGACCAGGTCGGTTTTTGTCAGTAAAATAACCGGCTGGACATGCCCGTTTCTCACCATCACCAGGTAACGCTCAAGCCTGTTGACGTTGAAGTCGAAATGACAGGACTGGACTATCAAGGCTACGTCAACATTAGCAGCAATCATCTGGTAGTCAATGACATCTCCCGCAGCCTTGCGACGAAGAAACGACTTTCTTGGCATGACGTCATGAATCATTCCGAACATGTCAGAGCTATCGTATTGAACAGATACCCAGTCGCCAACACAGGGGAAATCACCCGGTTGGTCAATCGTGTAGAGAAAACGACCGGCAAGCTTTGCACGAAACTCACCAGACTCGTCTATGACAAGAAGTTGATCACGATCCACAGCAACAACACGGGCAAGATGGCGCTCAGCCAGGCCCTTTTCATGTGCCTTCGCATCAAACCATTCGTCCCAGCCGAATTGCTGCAGTTTTTCAGAAACGGAGTTCATTCGAAATCCCTCAAGCTGTGTAAGGTTGTTTTTTCCCGCCTGCTCCCCACCATTGACCGAACAACCTGGCAAGCCCCCATGCTGTCACCGGCGCCACAAAAACCGCTGCCGTCACCAGGGGATTTTCGTGCCACTGCCCCAGGATAAAATACGGGATTTGCACCTGGTAGGTCAGAAACACCGCCCAGCAGAGGATCAACCCTGCCGGGCCTGCGCTGAACGGTAGAAACGCCGCAAGACAGAGCGCATACCAAGGTTGCAGGGTAGGCGTAAGCAGGAGCAGCGCCATAGCAGTAGCATAACAGGCGTTCAGTGTTTGACAAGCTTGCATAGTTGGAGACGCGGAGGAATTGCTGTTGCGGGCGAAACGGCGCAGAATCGCCGCCACGGTGAAAAGAAATGCAATTGACAGAATAAGGCGCGCTGCTGTCCCCGAGCCGGTCAGGCTGCGGAGAGAGGTGAAGGCAAAACCGGCGAACTCCCAGGTGCGGGCATACACATCCAGACTCGTGAACATGTTCGTCACATGCGGCAGGAACGGCACTATCAGCACTGCCAGCGATGCGGCAAACCCGGCAACGAACCAGCTCCGCCGCCCCTTTGGAACCAGCAGAAACAACAGCGGCGCCAGGACAAACGGGAGCAGCTTGACCAGGCCGGCAGAGGCTAGCAGGGCGCCGGAGAGCAGGAACGGCCACCGCTTGACAACAGTTCCCCCGCCCGCCACCAGCAGACAGAGCGCCCCCATCAGCATGGTCAAGCCCGCGCCATCCACATGCCCCGACCCGGCAATTTCCACTACCGGCAGCGGATTCCAGGCGTAGAGCACCGCCCGCCACACCGGCATTTCCAGCCGTTTGAGCAGCACAATCAGCAAGGCGCACAGACCCATATCTAGCAACACCAGCAGGGCTTTGAGGCCGGTGATCGTGTTGCCAAGCGCGGCCCCACCCGCAAATACTACCTGTGCCGCCGGGGGATAGATGGTGACATAGCGGGGATGGTTGATGCGGACATGGATGGCCGCCAGCTTTGGCAGCGGCGTTATGGAGGCGGGCGCTGCCGCGTAGGGATTGTTACCACTGAGCGTGGTGCTGCCGTCCCACAGGTAACGGTAGATGTCGTCGGACAATTGCGGCGGGGCAAAGAGGAACATCAAGCGCAGTAGCAGAGCCACGATGAGGATAACCAGCGGCGACCAGCTGACGCTACCCCGTTTACCGAGGCAGAACACACAGGCAAGAAGGATTGTCACTGCCGCCGTGACACCAACCAGCAGCGGCACGGCCAGACGCAACTCCGCTTGCCGTGCCAGAAGTACATAGAGCGAAAAAATGGCGAGAGCCAGGAGGGATGCCACAAGGGCGCGGTTTTTTTCAGGTGCATCAATGCGTGTCATGGATGTATCGCAGAGGATGTTGTGATGTGCTGACGGGGATAGTACCTGAAAAAGCAGTAGGTCAAAAGAAATAAGCCGAAAAATGGCTTTTTGGTCCACGAAAGACACGAAAAGACACGAAATTAAACCATTACAGCAAAACAGTAATTAACCAATCAGGTTAACACCGTAACGGTGTATCTCCTTCTGCTTTTGTTCGTGTATTTCGTGCTTTTCGTGGAAAACTGTTTTTCTAGAATAAGCCTAATTTTCAGAACTCCCTGAACACCGAAACCCCGCCGCCGTAATCCGGGCTGCCGTCACTGAACCCTTTGAATGCATACAGTTCGGTGTAGGCACGCTCAGAAAAACGCCACATCACCTTTGCGCGGGCTTCCAGCGGCGCCGACAGGCCGTCGAACAGGGCCGAGCCGAAACGGGCATATGCTGACGTAACAACCTGCTCGTTCCAGCCATAGGCAAGACCGGCATCGGCAGTCACAAAATTCCGTCCGCCGTTGGAATCATCAATAATTCCCTGAACGATATAGCGCCCTTCGGCAAACGTCTGCCAGTTGCCGATCCACTTGGAAACCGCAAGCCCCGCTCCCACGTCATACGCTCCGGTTCCAAATCCGTCACTTTCCGAAGCAGTGGGAAATTTCAGGTAAACCGTGGGACGTACGTGCGGCGATGTTTCACTGTCCCTCAGCACGGTAAAGCCGCTGGTAACCGTTATGTCCCCCAGGCCGTAGTCGCCGGAAAACATGCTGCCGCCTCCTCCGCTGCCGGAACCGCTGCCCATCATACTGCTGCTTCCACTGCCGGAACCGCTTCCAAACATGTTGCCGCGGGCCACGCTTTTAGCCGTACTTTCTGCTGTTGTGCCGAGCACGGCATGGCCGGTGTTTGACGTCCGCTGATACAGGAACGGCACGGTCACTTCAACGTCAAGCCGTTCCGTGGGGAACCAGTCCAGAATCAGAGGCGCCGTAGCATAGGTACTGGTTGACGAGGTGCCGAAAGAGCCGCTGGCTATTTCCAGACCCAATCCGAGTGCGTAATGAGGTGGTGGTGTTTCGGCATGCGACACGGATGCAACGGCAGTTATGCCACAGAGACACAGAGACACCGAGGAAATCACAGAAATTTTTGGAAGTTTGGCCAAAACCTGATTGGTTAAACCAATAATAATTCCTGATTTTTTGTAGTGGTTATCTCTGTGTCTCTGTGCCTCTGTGGCAAATAGTTTTTTAAAAATTACGATTGTGCGTTCCGAGAAAAGCGCTGTGCGCATGTAAGTATCCTTGTTGTACAAATTATCGTCCCATTCTGCCGTGGGATTGCTGGCGCATCCGGCCACCAGGACGATTGGTCATGCCGCCGTTGCCCATGCCCTTCCCTGCCCAGGCCGGACGGCCTGATTCGTTACGCAGGGAAACAGAGCTGTTTTGAGAGGTATCTGAAATCTTCTGAGCCAGGAAATAAACAACACCATCTTTCCCCTGTGCCTTTGAACCGCGAACGGCAACTTCATCTCCGGTTTTAATGGCAATGCCATGTTCAGCCCAGTAACGAGAGGGACCAAGAACCACAACCGTATGAGTTCCGTTGCTCTCAAGTTCGCACTGCGCATTTCGATGATCATCACCGGCGTGCAGCGCGACAACACGACCAGTCACTGTTGTCACAGTGTTGATGTCATAGCCGGTTTCCAGATTGAGGCCGCTCTGGTTATCGCTGTTTCCCCAGAACGCCTGCGCAGTGACCGGCAATAACAGCAACAGCAAGGCCAGCAGAGAAATGATATTTTTTGCACTTTTCATAGCGATTCTCCATCAGAGAGGGGGACGCGTCCGCCCCCCGCAGAAACATCAAATTACGGTGCTGCGGTTGCTGCCGGTGCCGTTGTGACGTTCAGACGGCTGCCATCCTGCAACCCATTGCCTTTACCTTGACGAGTGGTGCTGCCGTTTGCAGTGGTTCCGGTGGTCATGAAGGTACCGTCACGACGCTGTGAACCGGCTGGACGTGTTGCCCCGGCAGAGCCGCTCTGGGTACAAGTTCCGCTTTTCATTCCCTGCCCTTTGGACCCGCCGCCATTGCCGCCACGAGCCGAAGCCTCGCCTGCAAGAGCCATTGCGCAAAGTGCTGCCAACCCCATTACCATCATCTGTTTCGTTTTCATTTGTGTTACCTCCTCGTGTTTTTTACCTTCTTGCCTATGGTTATTCCACGAGATGTGCCAACCACAAAAACATTTTTAACCACTCGTTATTACTTGCTTTGTTTCTGCAATTGAATAAGCGATGCATCATAAACGGTGCAGATTCTGCACCTGCACAAAATATTTTGCACCCTGTTCGCTATACTGCCACATGAGATTGATTCATAGCTCTCTGCGCGTAAATTGAAACAAACGATTTAAAACCTCCCTGCCTTTATCAATAATCGCGTCACCACGTTCTCTGATGACATCAGTGAACTCCGGAGGATCAGGAGACCAGATTTGTTTCACCGTATTCAATGCTATATTCTTCCGCGAACCGGTCTGGTCGTAATTATCCGTGACGCCGCAGCAGAGTGCCCGTTTCCATTCACTTTTGCTCTTTCGTTTCCATTTTTTTCTATACTCATCATAGGACATCTGGTCGCCAAAGTTCATCTCGCTCACATCGATTGCTGCTGCATTGCCCTGGGGATCCAGGTGCACTTTTTCAACGAGGGCAACATGCCAGTAATTGCTGAAGTTAAACATGGCAACATCACCTTCTTCAACCTCAGGAATATCCTTGTTTTTGAGGGCTGCAATTTCAGTGGTGCTCTTTGGGATGGGAAATGACGGTATTCTTGTTTTGATATAGTCAACGCAATAGCCACCTTTTTCCACCCAGTCGTCACAGCTGCAGTCGGCGTAGCAACGCGAGTGCATACCAGTGAAGATGAGTACAAGAGCTGTTACAGTTATTGATAGTTGCTTCATAAGATGGTCCAAAAAAAATCCGTACTTGCTATAAACTCAATGTTCCGGTTTCCGAGTTCCGTTCCTACCGGAATATGAAGGGGAACAGGACTCGGAAACCGGGTGCCTAATGCGGTTCAATCACCATCACTTTGTTACGACAACAAATTCATCACGACGGTTTTTAGTCCAGGCCGACTCATCATTTCCCTGAACGGCAGGTTTCTCTTTACCGTAGCTGATGATGGAAAGCCGGTCGGACTTGACACCCATGGCAGCAAGATACTGTTGCGCCGCTTTGGCACGGCGCTCGCCAAGTGCCAGGTTGTACTCTGCCGAGCCTCGCTCGTCACAGTTACCCTCAATGCGGATTTTGCCAATAGTCTCCTGCGCCAATACTGCGGCGTTTTTAGCCAACGTATTGCGGGCGGATTCGGACAGATCGGCAGAATCGAAATTGAAGTAAATCTTTTCCAGAGCAGACTGCAGCTCAACTGAGGATGATGCTTTCGGTGCCTGCTGCACCGCTACCGGCTGCGGGAGAGCGGCCAGCGTGACGGGTGGTGCAGCAACCTGACGGAGCGGTGTTACACTTGCCTTTGGTTCGCTGGACCTGGGTGGTTCAACCTGTTTGGCAACCGGTGCCGGCACAATGCCCTCGTCCTTCTTGACAACACCCTGCGTTGCACAGCCGGCAGTCATGAGTACGGCAATAAGAGACACGAAAACAGCGTAAAACGATACGCGCTTAAACATGGGAGATACTCCTTTATATATAAGATTGTAGAACTCAGGCGCAGTGATGCACCATATTCAGAGTCAAGGAAACTACCGGATATAATAGATGGCTGCTTATGCGGAAATAGCGGATATCGGGGGTGCTCGTGGAGGGAAAAGGCTCAGCGACAAAAGCGGCGCTGGCAACATAATGGAGCGAGCTTCGCAGGAAAAACATCCTGTAAAAGGGAAAACGAACGTATGTGTACGTGCAACAAAGGAGTCGTCGTGGGCCTTAACCACAGATTGCGCTATGGTCTTGGCCTGTGTTTCACACAGAACCGCCCGCCGTATCGGCTTTGGCTTGTGCGGTCGGGAAAAATCAGGAACCCGCATCCCGAAAACAACCAGAAACAACGGGATAAGGAGGAGTATGAAGCGAAGGAAGCAGCTGTGTTTTACAAGCAGGTACATTGTGTCAAGGTATCAGATCCTTCCCTTCAATACAAGCTGGTTGGACCGGGATCCCCGAATTAATCATGCGTTCCGGAGCAACTCCCGGTAAAACAACAGTATCAAAAATGCTCACAGAGAGAGACAACTGTACTGAACGGCGCTACAAACAGATACAGCACGCGGACAGGTCGGTATAGAACATACTGTCAATGTGCGCCAGCGACGTCACAAAAGCCGCCAGCGGCAATAAGGCTGCCGGTGTCTTTTTCTTCCTCGACGGCACATTGACATCAGATGACATAAGCAACTTCGGCGGCACATCCTGAACACCCAATATACGCACGAGATACCCCAGACCTTCGGAAATTGCTTTCAGCTCACGCCCCGCAAGCCCCTCAAGCCCTTTCACGAGCAGGTTCTGTACAACCTCGGGCGAATTAATTTCCAGTTCATTCCCCTTCTCCGTAAGATTGATATACACAACCCGCCTGTCTTTTTCACATCTCGTACGCTTGAGCAACCCCTTCGCCTCAAGCCTGTCCAGCAGCCCCACCATGGTCGCCGGATGCAGATACATGCGACGAGCCAGCTCAGACACTTTCATCGGCGAAGCTTCTTTCAGCAGTTTGACAACCCACAATTGTGAACCGGTGAGCTGGGTTTCGTGTTCTATTTTTTTCGATTGCTCCACCAGAACCTGAAAGAGACGTCGAACATCATCGATAATATTTGCAATCACAACAGGCTTCTGCTTCATACAAACCCTCCGTCTGTTTTGTTTTTACAAACTCGATTTCACATCTTCAAGCCAACGACACCATATCAAGTACCTTAAACAATTACATTAATTATAGCAACACTCAAAACAGTGGCTAACAATATAATTTGTTGCAGAAATAATCAAAACTTGTTATACACGCATAATAGTTTGCGTATACAAACTATTATAAAATTATAAATATTTATTTTTTGCATTACAGCAGCAAATTAAACGGGGTATCAAATGGCGCAGAAAAAAGGGGCCTATACGGTTGAAACCGTACATAAGGCATTTGAAATACTTGAGTTTTTAGCCGAGGACCGGACAGACGCAACACTCAAATCGATTGCTTCAAAGTTTGACCTGACTCAAAACAAAACATTCCGGCTCCTTGCCACACTGTGCGAAAGCGGACTGGTAGAGCAGGACAAGGCATCCGGCAGTTTCAGTCTCGGCATCAATTCCTTTGCACTGGCTCAAAAACTCGTCGGGAATTCAAACATCATCAGCATTGCGCACCCGGTAATCGTGCAGCTTGCAAAGAAACATGACGAAGCTGTCTACATGACCATCATTAAAGGAGATGATGTTTTGTTTCTGGATATGGCCGATTGTGACCAGCAGATAAAAGCCGAGCCTCTGATCGGCAAATCGTTTCCGTATTTCACCAATGCGGCGGGAAAAGTGATGAAGGCTTTGGAATCCGCAGAAGTCATCGAATGGTTGAAAAACAAGAAATACGGCAAATCACACAATATTCCAAACTCCGACTCCCTCGCCTCGGAACTTCTTGAAATCAGGTCTAACGGAGGTATTGCCATAGATACCGGCGGTCTTGGCGAAGGGCTCATAAGCGTGGCTGTTGCAGTCAAGGATTACGCAGGTCATGTCATCGGGGCAATCACCATGCATGGACCGTCTTTCAGGCTTATGCGGGACCGGATAGAAAAAGAGATCATTCCATCGCTTCTGGAAGCTGCAGAACTGGCATCTCAGCGATTCGGCTATATGCCGGCATGAAATAGATTCGCCACATCTTTTAGAAAGGAGCGTTCGTAGAGGTCAAACTTCAACCATCAAGAGAGGAGTAACTAATGGCAGAAAAACAGTATGATTGGGCAAAAATTGCCAAGGATCCACGTTTCGTAGAACTGCACCATAAAAAATCAGCATTTTTGTTCGGCTGGTGGATCTTTTCCACCTTGTATTACTTCCTGCTCCCCATCGGGGCAGCCTATGCACCGGGTCTGTTCAAAATCAAGGTAATCGGGGTTCTCAATTTCGGCTACGTATTTGCGTTGTCCCAGTTCTTTGTTTCATGGGCACTGGCTCTCTACTATGCAAGAATAGCCAACAACGACTTCGACCGTCTGACCAGAGAACTGGTCAATGAACTTCAGTAAAGGAGGATACGACATGACATTTAAGAACATCATCATCGCCACAAGCTTGGTCCTTTCCGTTGCCGCAGCCGCCTTTGCTGAAGAGCCCAACAAGGCTCCGGTCGCTCCCGGCGCACCTGCTGCCGCATCTGCCCCCGCTGCCCCCGGTGCACCGGCCATTGCCGCTCCCGGCGCTGTTGCACCCGCACCTGCCGCCGCACCTGCTCCGGCAAAAAAGAAAGAGCTGAAGGCTAACAAAGCCATCACTCTTTCCATGTTCGCCGTCATCATCGGTATCACCATGGGCGTCGTTGTCTGGGCCGCCCGTCAGACCAAGACCGCTGCCGACT
>Ga0154471_191_pt8 | contig 10271 bp, 9 predicted proteins | sample RifGroC2_FD_115950 | JGI IMG/M metagenome (GOLD analysis project Ga0154471, IMG submission 115950) | Geobacteraceae bacterium GWC2_53_11
ACCGCTTCCGCTCTTTGGTGGCGGCGTTCAGCCAGCGCAATCAGGTCCGTTTTCATGACCCAAGCGGTGCCGGGTACCGCTTCCTGGCCGACCAGTTGCTCCGGCTTATTCCGGTCAACCCGCAGGTGTCGGCACGGCTGCTGGGGCCGCTCACTACCTGGCGCCGCTTCGAGCCGGGGCGGAGTGCCTTGATGCGTGAACAGTTGCAGCGGATCAAGGACCTTCCCGATCTGCCGCGTGATGTCTACGAAGTGGTGAGTAAAAGTCTGGGGGAGCAGCCATGAAGTCATATCGCAAGGAATTGTGGTTTGAAACGAGCTGCCGCCGCGAGTTGATCAACATCACGCCGCAGGTGGCGGTCTGCCTGCGGGAAAGCGGCATCAAAGACGGCATGCTCCTCTGTAACGCGATGCACATTACCGCCAGCGTCTTCATCAACGACGATGAATCCGGCCTGCATCAGGATTTCGAAATCTGGCTGGAGGGATTGGCGCCGGAGAAGCCGTATTCCCGCTATCACCACAACGGTTACGAGGACAACGCGGATGCCCACCTGAAGCGGACCATCATGGGGCGCGAAGTCGTGGTGGCGGTGACGGACGGCAAGCTCGATCTCGGACCGTGGGAGCAAATCTTTTACGGGGAATTCGACGGCAAGAGGAAGAAAAGGGTGCTGGTGAAGATTATCGGCGGGTAGGGTGCATAACCGTACAGTACACAAGAGCCAGCCCATTGATCAATGAGCTGGTTCTCTTGTATTTAGTGTGTCATCTCATTCAATCACATGCTCTGGAAATATACGGAACCTGCGGGCCAGGTCGTTGTCGATCACGTAGACGCAGACCTCCTTGGCGCTCTGCTTGGTGTAGTGAAATCTGGCGGAACAAAGGTTGTTGATGAGAAACGAGACATCGTCGCGGATGCGCTTGTCGTACGTCTTGAAGGCGTCGGTGTCGAAATCCTTGATTGCCCGGCGGAAGTTGGCGTTGTCGAGGAACGGATCCAGCACCTTTTCCTTCAGATTGTGGACGTAGCGCTCATGAAGTTGCTGGTAGAGACCCGTTTCCTTGGGATCTTTTCCCTCGGCAAGAATCTCCTGGGTCAGGGTCCGGGAGGCGTATTCCTTCTGGGTCTCGCGGCGGAATTCGAGGCGTTCGCCTTCGTCGATGGCGGTGCCGAGCAGCCGTACCTCAATTGCGCGCAGAAACTCTTCGCTGATCTCCAGCTTGTCGTTGGTAAAGCGGCAGACCGCCACCGAGCCCGGTTCGAAACTGACGGCAAACATGTAATTGAGCAGATCCCGGGCTATCTGTTCCTCGTTGTAATTGTAGAGCGACTCCTTGACCTCCTGCAGCACCGTGTAGTTGTAGTTGCGCAGCAGCGAGTCGAGGAAGCCCTCCGGCAGCATCTCCAGTAAATCCGTGCGCCATTTGGTGAAGAACGTGCTGAGACTGGACATGGAAATCAGCTCATCTTTGCGTGCGTAAGCCGCGTAAAACTCACTGAAGATCTTGATCGAATCACGTCCCGAAAAACCGGTTACCCCTTCCTTTTCCGACTCGTCGATGATCCGTCTCCTCCGCTTGGCGGTAAGACGCTTGCGATCCTCCTCGGTGAGCCATGTGGGGATGTTGCCGGTATAGCACTCCATCTTCAGAATCTGCAGGTTTTCGTCGCAATACTGCCCGTATTTCTCCGGCTCTCCGATCCACTCCTGCATCGCGTCGGAGGTGGTCTTCATCCGGGTCGAGATGATGGCGCGGGCAAAGTTGTGCAGCACGCGGGGGATGAAGCTCTCGTCGATATGCTTGCCAAATATGTTGCGGTAGATTTCCACCTCGGTGTTCAGGTCCATGACGTACGGGATGTTGATGAATTCGATCCGGTCGGTAAAGGAGTGAAATCCCTCGATAGACTTCTCATCCTCCGGGTTCATCAGGGCGATGAAAAGCGATTTGACGTTCTCTTCCTGATCCTCCACCTTGTGGATTCCTTCGCTGATGATGTTGTGCAGTTCCAGCAGCCGCTCGGCATTGTGGGACTTGACGTCCATCAGGGCATAGATGCCGTTATTGGTCTTGGCAAAACTCGAATAGAGATATTTGACCGCATTGCTGTCGCCCAGCAGGACATCGATCTTGTGCTGCAGCTGCTCATTGGTGATCACGTTCTGCTTCATCGGCTTGTCGCCCGGATTGAAGACGGGGATCCCTTCTCCCAGGCGGCGGTTGAACCGGTAAGGGCGGGCGTGGATCATGCGGTAGATATCCATGCAGGTGGGGAGCCGCTGGATCAAGGCGGCGAAGATGGTACTGCAGATCGTACAGGGGGTCTCACGGAAGACCCACTCGTACTCCTTGTCGGTGAAGAGCTTCCACTTGAATTCGTCGTTTTTGAAAAGGTCGTCGAAAAAGGAGCGCCGGTCCCGTTTCGGAATCAGAAGCAGCGGGTTGTCATGAGATGGGCAGGTGATTTCCACGAAATCACCGCCGCCCCGGTACAAGGTGTTTTTCATCTCGGCCAGTTCGGCCTGACCTAGTTCATATTCATCGAGCAGGTTGGTGAGCCGGTCAACAAAGGATGATAGCTGGGTTTCGTTGATCTGCGCCAAGACCCTCCGGTCAAGCCTCCAGACCACTTCGTAGCGGGTTCCTGCCTCGCTGTTGGCATATTCCTCGAATTTGAGCAGCAGGTTGTTGAGAAAGGTACTCTTGCCCGAACCGGGGGGGCCCTCGAAGATGTAGATCTTGTTCTGTCGGGCACTTCCCTTCATTTCATCCACATGGTTGATGAGCCGGTTGGCAAAGAGCCGGTCCGCAAAGAAGGGGCGGTCCGTATCGTTGACAAAGAGGTTGCTGCAGTCGTAGTTCACGTAATGGATCGATTCCGGGTCGTCCGGGTATTCATCGCGCACGACGCCGACATAGGTGTGGATCATGTCATGAAAGGTCTGGAAAACGTTGCGCACAATGGCGTCCGGCCGCAGGGCCAGAATCCTCAGGTACTCATCGAAGGGAATGGTCTGGCTGTGTTCCCGTGCGCTGATCTTGCGGTTGAGGTGCTTTATGGCTCTATCGACATCCGACATACGTCACCTTCTTTACACGGTCTTTCTGGTCAGCACCTTGTCATTCATCGAGTAGAGCACCCGCTGCCAGGTGATCTCCTCTTCCCGCGGCTCTTCCTTCTTGGCCCAGGACGATGCCGGGGCCGCTACCGCCTCGCTGGTCTCCAGATAGACCGGGCTCCCCCACAGGTACTCGATTCCCATTAACGTGTTGGCGATATACTCCCGTACCAGCTGTTTTCCCTCGAAGGTGTGCGTCAGGTAGAGCGCGCCTTCGATCCCCTTGGTCTGGTCAACGGTGATGACCGGCGGATGGTAGAGGGAACCCAGCATCATCTGCTGATAATCCTGAGCCTTGCGGCTCTTGACGTAGTACTGCCACACCATGCGCTGCTGGTCGAGCCGCTTGCCCGCGACGAACAGTTTGTGCCGGTCCATGAACTCCTGGTCCAGATAGGTTTTCAGGAACAGGTAATCGCTCAGGTTTTCCCGCACCGTAAAGATGAAGTCGCGCCCCGTGGCGGCTCCGGTATCGAATTTCTTGCGCCGGTCGGCATCCAGAAGTCGCTGGAAGTCGAAGGAGTGGCGCCCCTTGTCGGCCTGCTCCTCGATATGGCTGAACAGGCGCATGCCGAGCGCATACGGGTTCATGCCGACGCGCGGCATGGAGGTGACGCCGGCATGGACCCGGGCAAAGTCCACTTCATGCCCCTTGATGCGGTCGTCCTGCAGGAAGAGGTTCTCGTGCCAGTAGCTGGCCCACCCCTCGTTCAGAATCTTGGTCCGGATCTGCGGCTGGAAGAACAGGGACGTCTTCTGCACAATTTCCAGAATCGACCGCATCCAGATGTTCTCGTCCCGGGCCAGAAATTCCGAATTGTCCAGCAGATAGCGGAGCAGGTCGCGCTTTCTGACCGGCTGTGTTTCTCCTGAACGGGCAAAATGCGCTTCCAGTTCCGGGTAGCGCAGGTCCGCATCGCGGAAGAAGTTCTTTTCCCCCTGATCGCCGGATTCCTTCAAGGCAGCATTGTAGCGCCCCACTTCTTTGATGTAGTCGCTGACTGAAACCTTCTTCTCCACCTGGAGAAAGACGTCGAAATAGTAGTCGAGCCGGGACGAACACTCCGCACCGGGAGGGATGAACAGGTCTGCCAGGTCTCCATGGAAATCAACCAGGTTGTCGATCCCCCGGGCAAATTCGATCACGTAATCGACCCAGCGCCCCTTCTCGGAGCGGAGCTTGGCAATGACCCGCTTGTCGGAGAGCGCCTGGCCGGTGAAATCGTAGTCCCAGGTGTGCCGGAAGTTGAGGTTGTTCTGGAAGAAGTCGATGTGGGCCAGAACGTGATAGAAGATCATCACGTTCAGCCAGTCCGGGTTGTTGTCGTTGTAAAAGGAGATCGGCGGCCGGGTGTTGATGACCGTTTCGTAGGGGTTATGGGGGTAGAGCTCGTACTTGCCCTTCTCGTGCAGCACTTCCACGTCGTGAACCCAGTAGTCGTAGAGGGTCGGGATCATTACCTTGGGTGAGAGCTCCAGCAGGTCGCGGTTGGTGACGACGTACTCCAGGCTCTCGTCGGTGAAGGAGAGGCCGGCAGCGCGGGCGCGCTCCTTGCAGCCTTCCATGATTTTTTTGGTATGTTGATTAATAAGTTCCATATATTTATCAAGAAATCAGTTTCTTGATCCCCTCGATCAGGCGCGGCTCGTCCGCGTCTTCCGCCATAACATCCATCCTGACCAGTTCCGCTTTGTCTGACAAAAGGACTGATCCTCTTAGGTAGCGGGCTACCGTGGTCGAGCCCCCCTCCCCATGTTCGGCAACCGTTATCCCGACCCGGCTGGCATAGGTGAGGATCTTTGTCAGCTCCGGTATCGCCTGCTCGCCAGCCTCGTCCCAGTCGTCACCGTCGGTGCCGTGAAATACATAGATGTTGTAATCCCTTTCCAGGTTTTCCTTGGCCACGATCTCGTTCACCAGCTTGTAGGCGCTTGATACCTGCGTGCCCCCCGCGACCCTGGAGTTGTAGTAGGTATAAAAGTCCGGTACCTCCTTGGCCTCAGTGTCGTGCAGGATGAAGCGCGTTTCCGCCTGGCCGCCGTACTGGTAGAGCAGCCAGCTGTAGATCAGCACGTGCTGTGAGACGATCAGGTCAGTAACCTTGCCCGCCATGGAGCCGGAATAGTCACGCAGGAAGAAGAGCATCGCCTGCGGCTCATAATCTTTTTCCTGGGAGAGCACGCGGTAGATCTTGTCGTGTGGCGTAATCAGGAACCGGGTCGGGTCGATGTCGGCCACGTCCGGAAGATTCCCGAGGGCGATGTTCGTCTCCACAATTTTGCGCAGGGTTGCCTTCTTGTCCAGCACCTGGCCGAAGCCGCGATTCTTGTCGGTCAGGTCGTAGGTGTAGCGGGTGAAGGAACGCTTCTTCCCTTTCTCTTTCAGGTTCGGAAGCTGGAATTTTTCGGCCAGCGATTTCCCCAGATCGTAGGCGGACGATTCCAGTTCGTGGTTTTCGCCGCCTCCCTGGCCCGGCCCGGTTCCGGATTCGTCACCTTCGTCGCGAACAGGCTGTTCACCGATGACCTCCCCTTCCTCCTCGTCACCGGTACCGCCCGATGATCCCCCTTCGCCCGGCGGGCGTATCGTCGGATCGTGAATGAGTTTTTCCTCCACCGTGGAGGGCACGACGACCACCTTGCCGGTGCGGCCGCGCCCCGGCTTTACCAGCTTGCCTATCTGGATCTTGCGCGGAAAACCGTCCTCTTCCCGCTGGCGATCCCGCTCCAGTAGTTCGTCCAGTGATTTTGTCAGAGCGGCGGCGCTGAAGACGGGCTCCACTGCTTGTCGCAACACGATCTGGTCGCCGTCAGCGTAGACGCTCCGACCGAACCGGGCAAACTCCCCCTCCGGAACTGCGTCCGGCGGCACCGGGTGGCCATCCGAAGCGGTTGCCAGCTCGGCCCGCAGCCGCTCTTCCCGTTCGGGGGAAAGGCCGGCTGCTTTCAGCTCTTCAAGGTATGTGAGCAGGTCGTTTTTCATAAAACCTTTTTTTCACCGCAGAGGACGCGGAGGACGCAGAGGAAAGTCAAAATACATTTGGGTATAAAAGAAAATCTGTCGTCTCAACCTTTGCGGGTTTTCCTCCGCGTTCCTCTGCGTCCTCTGCGGTAAAATAATATTTAGTTTTCATCCTCTTGTGTGCAGAAATACTCAATCGTCTTCTGCGCACAGGTCCGGCAGTAGCCCAGCTTGTTCAGCATGGTCGTGATCATACGGTCGTACAGCTTCTGGTTCTCCTCGTTGGTCCGGTTGGCCAGCGCGCCGATCAGGCTTCCGGCACCGGCGATATCGGATTTCAGGCGGACATCGGTGATCGCCTTGACCAGTTCCAGGTTGTCCATGAAGTCATAGTTCGGGTCCATGGAGATCTTCTGGCCATAGATCTTGCGGATCGAGGTGCGGAACGAATCCCGCTGTTCCTCTGTCTTCAGGCCGATCCGCTCCTCCACGCTCTTCACGTACCGCTCGTCGATCTTCAGGGCGCGCAGTTCCCCGCTCTGGGGGTCCTTGTATTTCCACATCCGGTCCGGGCCGAGGTTTTCGGCGTCGATGCCGATGATCATGTTCACGTAGTTCATGACGTCCTTACGGATCGCGTACGGCTCATCCATGTAGGCGTTGAACATCTCGGTCATGATCCGTTCGCGGTAGAGCCCCTTGGCGACTTTCAGATCCTCCAGGTACTTGGCCCGGTCGTTGGTTTCGACCACATAGTCGAGCACGACCCGTTCAAGGGTTTTAAAGACATCATAGGCAAACATGCAGCGCCCTTCGTTGGTCTCGGAATTCTCCACCTGAAGCTGGATCGAGCGCCCGAGGCTGCGATGCCCGAGACCTTTCTGGCCGAACCGTTTGGTGATGTCCGGGTCCTGGCCGAGGGTGTCGATCACCTCGGCCAGCGCCTTGATGCTCTTCTCGCCCGCTACTTCGCCCGCCGCCAGCTTCATCGTCTCGATCGAGGTGAGTTTTTCCGAGCGGGGGAGGCGGGTCAGCACGACCCCCACGGAAGCGGCGTAGTTCAGGTTCGGATCCTGATGCAGCGACTCCTTGGTCAGAGTCGTCTTCTCCTCGCTGCCGATGGCGTAGGAGGTGAGCCCTTCCTGGAGCCGGTAGTTGGTGTTGTGGGAGACGTAGCAGATGCGGCAGCGGTCGACAATTGGCGCCTCTTCCTTCTCGGACAGGAAACGGTTGAACTCCGAGTTGTTGCTGGTGGCGATGATCAGGGAGTCGATCGGCCACCGGTAACCGTCGATCTCGATGGCCCGGTTCTGGATGACTCCCAGATAGACCTGCACCAAATCCTTCTTGTTCTTGAAAATCTCGTCCGAGAAGTGGATGCCGCCCCCGGCAACACGGGCCAGCGCGCCGCGCCGCAGATCGAAGCGGTACGGGTTGTTGGTGTCGGAAATATGCAGCAGCCGCTGGATCGACTCCTCGCCAAGCAGGTCTACCGATGACGACGTGATCTTGTCCTTGGCCGGGTATTTGCCGGTTACGGTGCCGAGGCTCTCGCTCATCGGCACCGGCAGCACCTCGATAAAGTCGAGCATCCGCTCCAGATTGCCGTCGCAGAACTCGCGGATATCGTTCCAGATGTAGCCGCTGCAGGCGCCGAGCGGGCGGTAGTTTTCATACAGGTCGTCGATGGCGGCTTCGTCCAGCCCACCCTGTTCGGCCAGGAAACGGCGGTTGTCCTCGGTGGAGTCGAACAGGTTCATGGCCAGAATCATCGGGTCTTCATAGGTCTGCGAGTCGATGATGTTGATCTTGCCGTAATGCCCCAGTTGGGACAGACCGTTGAAGCGGAAGGTGTAGCGGCGGTTTTTCGGGAGCGACAGGAAGGCCCGGTACTGGGTGCAGAGGAATTCGACGAAAAAGGTCTTGCCGTTGCCCGGTTCACCGACCAGGACAAAGGCCATCTCCTTGCTGGAACCCCCTTCGGCGGCATCCTTCACATAGGATACGAAGCTGTTGATTTCGTCATACATGCCGATGGTATGCTTCCGGCCGCTGCGAAACAGCTTGAAATCGTAGGTGGTCCTGCCGTTCACGACCACCTTGTCGAACCCCTGGCCGAGAATCATCCTCGCAACGGACTGAAAGGCATTTTCAAACACACGTTCGCCCTCTTTCAGTGCTACAAGATGGCGGTTCAATTTTTCGTAGGCAGCCATGATAGTCCTCCGTACTGATGTCGATAGCCGGTCTCCATCCGTGTGCGGACGGTATCGGACAAATACGCTCTTATAGTCTAATTATTACCTATGTCAGGCTTTTGGCAAGTGCATATTTATGTCAAATGTAACGATTCTGTGTTCTCGATGCGCTGGCCACTAAAGTTCGATACCGTCAGTAAAATTGTGCTGTTGTTCTGATGGCTTCCGTTGACAGGTGCATGTTGCCGGGGTATGGTGAAAACTCTTTTTACCCACATGTGAGGTTCCAATGAACGAAATTGTGGCATTTGCCAAAAGGTGGCTTTCCGGGGAAGATGCTGTTCATGCAAAGAACAGCCATCATGTGATTGAAAACCTGCTGGCTGAGATTCATCGGATTCATGATTTGAACGCCAAATTAAGCAAGGAGTGCCAGCGTCTTCAGTTGGAGGGGGCAAAGGATATCACTCTTGCCGTGGCGGAAGAGTGCGCCGTTATCTGCGAAACGGCAGATTATGCCGTGAGAAGTTACGGCTGTTCCCACGAAATCCGGAGGAAATTCGGCTTGCCGATGAAATGATCTTATTCCTTGAGGTTGTTCACATCTTAAATCGGCAAATCTCTGAAACAATGCCCCTGATAATGAGGGGCATTTTCTTTCACTTTTCTCGTAAAAAGCGCTCTCCACAAAGCCTGTGGAAAACCTGTTGATAGGGATAATGAACAGAAAAAATAATCACGTAAAACAGGGGCTTTTACCGGTTTGCATAACGAATAGGCATGGCTTGCAACTACTTGATATTACGTGTCAATAGTTATTATTGCGTAAATGTATACTTAGTTGGACTTGCTGTGCTTCGATGCTGTTAATGAAGTCGTAACCGTGTGGATAACTTCAGGAAAATCAGGGGTAAAAAATACTCGGGATCGGATTGTTGAAATCAGCCGGTACATGTTTTTGAACCAAGCCGTATCAGCGCCAGCCGAGTGGTTGAAATCCCTTCTCCCTGAGGCATTGATCCACAAACTGTTTGAAAACCGGGTCCGGTTCGTCGGAACGCATGATGCCGGAACCCATTGTTGCCGTAGCTGCTCCTGCGCCGCCAATAGCGGTACCTCTCCCGAGATTGCCCGTTAAAGCGCCGATCACGGCCCCGGTTGCAGCCCCGACAATGCCGGCTTTTCCGGTGTCCTTGGCTATTTCCTTGGTCTTGCTGCCGCCGGCCTGATACTCGTTTGCCAGCTTGATGCAGTCGTCTATATCCTGATTTGACTTAGCTTTGCCGACTTGCTGCAAATGTTCGTTGGGGTACAGAACCGGGCGTTTGGCTCCACAGGCGGTAAGTTGCAGGGTTGCCAGAAACAACAGGCAGATACTGGTTGTGCGCATGAGATTCCTCTTGAAAACTGATTAAAAATGGACTCTTACGTGCTGGACGTCAGAGTTTGAACTCTTCTTCCTGTTGGAGAATGTTGGTCAATTTTTATCATGGTAAGCTTTTCAGCGCGCGTCAAGGCCTTGATTGCCAATTCCCGTCTGCTTGCGCTGCTGCGGGTGTGCCCACTCTCCTGATACACAACCCGCAACGGCCGCCGTCCCCGAAAAAATTTTGCACCATTTCCTACAGCATGTTGGTTGAAACGCCGTTGCACGTCGGTTGTAATCCCGGTATAGAGCGTGTCATCCGAACAGAGAATTATATATACCTGCCAGTTCGCGCCCGCTTGTCCTACCGCCATGCCGTTACTTTTTTCCTACTGTGACAGGAATTGACGTCTCCTTAAACAGTGTCTGGTCGCCTTTTTCCGTGTTGCTGTTGTAGCGATTCAGGTCGTAAATTAGGCGCGCCTGAATCGTGTAACTTCCCGGTTTCAACTGTGGATACCAGGCCAGTATCCTCTCTTCTCCGGCACGGATAATGTTTTCATGCGGTCCCTGGGCGTCAGCCTGCATGGCAGCCTTGGCATCCGGAAGGGTTTTGTC